>Ga0306920_100012573_pt1 | contig 11490 bp, 11 predicted proteins | sample flu12Cox44000170_FD_204666 | JGI IMG/M metagenome (GOLD analysis project Ga0306920, IMG submission 204666) | Lab enrichment of tropical soil microbial communities from Luquillo Experimental Forest, Puerto Rico - flux4day.12C.oxic.44.000.170 (v2)... | ecosystem: Environmental > Terrestrial >...
ATTTTCTTACCGGTCAGCGTAGGGCTTATTGCCTACCGTGCTATACTTTGCCGATTCGGTTGGGCTCTGTGGCGATCCTCTCGCTTTGTATCGTGGAGGCATTCATGCGCCGCACGGCAGGTTTCGTTCTTCCCTGCGTTTTGGCCTGTTCGCTTTTGTTCGGTCGAAGTTCTCCCCAGATGTCTCAAAGGATCCTTGCCTTAACACATGTCACCGTGATTGACGCCACGGGCCGGCCGGCCCTTCCGGATCGCATCGTAGTCGTCTCAGGAAACCGCGTCACGGCGGTCGGCGCATCGAGCGAGGTCAAGGTTCCCAGAGAGGCGCGCGTCATTGACGCCTCGGGGAAATTCCTGATCCCCGGCCTTTGGGACATGCATGTGCACTGGTACGAGCGGGACTACTACTCGCTTTTTCTCGCGAACGGGGTCACTGGCATTCGCATGATGTGGGGGATGCCAGCTCACCACGCACTCCGCAAAGAGATTGAAGCGGGCCAATTCCTTGGCCCACGCATGGTCATTGCCAGCGCGATCATTGATGGACCTACGCCTTTTTGGCCCGGCTCAATCTCTGTTCATTCGCCTCAGGACGCCAAGGAGGCGGTCGACAAGGAAAAACAAGCAGGGGCTGATTTCATCAAAGTCTATTCACTGTTGCCTCGCGAACCTTACTTCGCCATTGCCGACGAGGCAAAAAAGCTGGGCATCCCCTTTGAGGGCCACGTCCCCGTGGCCGTTTCAGCCGAAGAGGCTTCCGATGCGGGACAAAAAACCTTCGAGCACCTGACCGGGATACTGACCGCGTGCTCCAGCCAAGAAAAAGAGCTCCTCGAAGCCGCAAAGGGCGATCGCCGATATGCTGGCGGCGGGCAAACCCAGCTTTACAGGCCCGCGGCAACGCGGATTGCGCGAAGCTCTGCTCAGTAGCTACGATCCGGACAAAGCCGCGCAGCTTTTTGCACGCTTCAAGAAAAACGGAACATGGCAATGCCCCACGCTCACGGTGCTTCGCAGCCTGGCCTACAATGACCAGGCTTCTTTTCGCGACAACCCCCGCCTGAAATACATGCCGCGCAGTGTGCGCGCCATGTGGGGAGGCGGCCCAGCGAACTTTCAAGGGCGGACGGAAGAGGATTACGCGTTCAGCAAGCGCCAATTTCAAAAGGATCTGGAACTCGTAAGCGCGATGAGCCGCGCGGGCGTCGACATCATTGCCGGCACAGATGTGTTGAACCCGTTTTGCTTTCCCGGGTTCAGCCTGCACGACGAATTGGAGCTTTATGTCAAAGCCGGTCTTTCGCCGATGGAGGCGTTGCGGACGGCCACTGTCAACCCAGCACGATTCCTGGGGCGGCAAAAGGACCTTGGGACCGTAGAATCCGGCAAACTGGCGGATCTAGTTTTGCTCGACGCCAATCCGCTCGCCAACATCAATAATGTCAGGAAAATCTCGGCGCTGGTTTACGACGGCAATTATTATTCACGCGAAACACTCGACGCCCTGCTAGCCAAGGCTGAAGAACTCGCCAGCCGCAAGTCGATTGGCGAAGCGCTCGCGCAGACGATTGCGGCGCAAGGTATCGACGCCGCAGTCGCGCAATACCACGACGTCAAATCTAAGCAGGCCAGCGCTTACGACTTCAGCGAGGGAGAACTGAACACGCTGGGTTACCAGCTGCTCCAGATGAAAAAGATGAAGGAAGCCATTCGCATCTTCCAGTTGAACGTAGAGGCTTACCCACGATCCGGGAACGTTTATGACAGCCTTGCGGAAGCCTACATGGACAACGGCGACAAGGAACTGGCGATCGCGAATTACCAGAAATCCTTACAACTTGATCCGGCCAACACGAACGCTGTGGAAATGCTGAAGAAGCTTATGGCCCCTTAGACGCGGAAGCGACCGAGGGCTTATCCAAAATTTGACAGAAAAAGTCTTGGCAACAGGGCCAAGAATGATTTATGTTCTGCCCACACGTGCTGGAGACTAACGCGAACTTAGCCTTACAGCCAGCATCCAACCGACGGAATCCTGTGGTTCTGGAGGTTGACGCGCGCGAGCTGTCGAGTTGAGCCCTGTCCCAAGGTCGCCCCAACCCAATAGCGTGATGGAGAGTTCGGAGGGGGCTATGAGCATGAAATCCGCTATTCGATTTCAAGCCTTTTTAAGCGTGTCTCTATTCAGCTGTTGTTTCACTGCTTCCGTTTGCGGCGCGACGACTAGCCCGCCTTCTGGCGATCGAGTCGGTAGCAGCGGGCGCGCTGTGGTGGTGATTCCCGGGCCATTGCGCTCTTTTCTGCGGATGGCAGGTATCAGCCAGAAGATCGGGACGGACGAAGTGGTGCCGCTGCTGGCGCGCAACGTGGTCATGTTGGGCTATGGCGGAACGCAAAGCAAAGGTGGACGCACGGAGTTCCTCATCTTGCTGATGCGCTACGTGGATCAGGCCAGGGAACTGCAGGCGCTTGCCGGGAAGGACGGCGTACTGCACGTTGCGAATTGCGGGGAAGCCAAGCCGCTGCTCAAAACGCTGGGATATCGCGCGCGGCCGGATTGCGGCACGCCCGGGAGCTTTCTGGAGACGGCAGACGACCAGAGGGCGTTTCTTACCATCGATTCCGGATTTCCATTGCCCGAACTCGAAAAAGATCTGAGCGAAGGCAAGCCCTTTTCGTATTCGTTTACCGAAACCCAAATTCCGGCACTCGCGCTAGAGCTCGAAAAAAGCGAGAAGGTCAAGAAAAAAGACTATTTGGATGTGTTGCTAAGCGACCCCAGCTTGGCCCGGCTGTATTGGGCGTTCGGACACATGGATCCCGAGACGCAGGAGATTCTGCGCCAGCCGCGGATGTTGAGGAAAATAGCTCCCTTTAGCGGGGCGTTGGACTTCTACGGAAGTCAGATCCGCGTGCGGTCAGGACGCGTGATTGTGCCCGGGGGGACCGGCGCGGAGCCTGCATGGAAGGAAATCGTGGGCGCCAGCGCCGAGCAGCCAGAGGAATTCATTGTTCATTTGCTGAGCAAGGACAACGGATGGGCGGCGGCATATTTTGATTCGCTGTCGCGCGTAAATCCGTTGCAGCGAGCGCATTTTACGGAGGCTTCTCGGCTCAAACGTTATTACGAGGCGCTACGCGGAAAATCGGCAACGCCGGATGCGGTGAGCGGGGTGCTCAGACGCGACTCTCAATTGTTCCTGCTGGTCACACAGCTCACGTGGGAATCCAACGGGGAGCCTCATGTACCTGGAAGCTTAGACGCATGGAAGGAAATCGTGTGGCGCGGAAAAATGCGCCACGCAGAGAACGCGGAGCAATTGGTGGAATCGCTCTTTGCGCTGGGGCGCCGGCAGACGGAATCAGGTCCGCTGCACGCGTACTTGATGGCTTGCGACCTGGACAGCCGCCGATCGCGGGAACATCGCCTTACTGCTGAAACAGTGAGCCTGCTCGCGCGGAAATTCGCGGATTTGAGCGGGCAGTATTTGATCTTTTCGGAATTTCCGGAGCTCAACAATGCTGCGATCATGAGTTTTCTGCATGAGGTCATTTCGCTGGACAGCATCTCGAGCAGCAGCGTGCGCGGAAACGCCATGGGGATCTTTCAAGCGAACGTAGGGCTTTGGCAGGTCTTCGCGAGGCAGGGCGAAATCACGAGTGCGGACTTGAACGGCTCGTGGCAGCGGATGATCAAAGCGTTTGGCAGGCCGGTGAACTCCACGCAAGTGTTCGACGGAGGACGCGACTCGCTGAGGGAGTTATTGCGCGCAGCGACGGGCAGGCCGGAGGGTTCGCAGGACGAAATCATCAGCATGCTGGCCGGACCGCAGCAGACGACACAAGAGGGCCGGCAAGTCCACGAGATGGTGGCGAATCGAATTCGCTCGATCATGGATGAGCAGCGTTTGGTTTCGCTGGATAGTTTGATGAGCTTGGGCGAGGGCCTGGAGGATGTGGCCCACGTCAAGGAAACCAGCACTACATTGCTGCCGTTGGCGGGCGAACTGCGGGAATTCGAGATGCCGCAGCCCATTTTCAAAAGCCACGAGAGAGAAGAGTGGGCGGCGGGGATTTACAACAATCGGCACACAGAGCAACAAATGCGGACGGACCTGTCGAAGACGATCAAAGCGGCCGCGACTCCGCAACAACTAGCAGAAGCGCGCGGACAGCTTGCACCGTTCTTCAGGGATACGCTGGTGGGGCTGAACTACGCCTATTATGAACCGCCTGCGTCGCAAATCTTGCACCACAATCCGCTGTTTGTTCGCTCGCATGATTTTTCGGGGGACACTGTTATTGGCATGGACAAGGTGTGGCAGCCTTCGCGACTGTTTGGAGTGGGATCGCCGGCGGGAGGCGGCGCGCACTTAGTGGGCTCGTTGGCGGATTTGCCGTACGTCTTGGCGACAGTGGAGCAGGACTTCATCGCGCCTGAAAATGTTCAGGCACTGATCTGGAGGGAAGTGGTCGCCGGGCTTCTGACGAACGCCGTAGTGCCTCGATGGTGGGGAGTGAGCCGCAATGAATTGCACGCGGTAGCGCTGCACCAGGAGGCCGCGGAAGAACTGCTGGCGAACGCGGCTAAAGATGAAGAGCTGGGAAAAAAGGCGCTAGATATTTTGTCCACGAGGATGGCCGCGCGAGTGATGGGCCGTGTAGAGCAGGACTTGACGGGAGGCCAGATTGGGGAGTCGCTATCGACCTTGACGCCCGCGGATATGTTCTATCTGACGGCGCAGTATCGACAGAGATACCCAGGAGAAACGAGTGGTTTTGGACCGGCTGGGCAAGAGCTTGAGCAGCTTTGCCAGCGGTATCCCGAGGAGCTGAGTTGGCAGCGGCTATCCCGGGATTTTGGAGTGCCGCACCCGGTGTTGGGGCAGAGTTACGCGCGTGAGTTGATGAATCTAGCGCCGTTGCCCGCGTATATGGGGTATTCGAGCAGGCTGTTGGCGGAGTCTTGGGACTCGAACAATTTGTATTGGGCGCGGCTGGCCGACGAGAAAGGCTACCCGCCGGTGATGCTGAACCGCCTCGTTCCGGAACTGACTCGCAGGATGATCAGTAAGATTTTCGCCAGCGACTTCGAGGATTGGCCGGCATTGCTGCGAGCGGTGCGCGAAACTGGCGAAGAATTCCGTGAGGGCAAGATCGCGACAATGGTGGCCGGCGGACAGCCGGTGAAACCCTAGAGGCCGACTGGTGCGGTCGAGAAATCGAAGAGTTTGCAGCCCAGACAAAAAAGGACAGAGTGAGCACATGACGAAGCGAATCATTTTTGTTGGCGGTCTTGTAACTGGGCTTTTGTTGTGCGGGGAGACGCGCACGTCCGCGCAGCAGGACGAAGGGCCGACGCGGCTACGCGTTGTGGTCAATCTCGTGCAACTGAACGTAGCGGTGACAGACCGTAAGGGAAACTATGTGACGGATCTACGGCCTGAGGATTTCATCATCACGGAAGATGGCATACCGGAGACGATCGCTACATTTGAAGAAGGCAACTGGCCGACGCGGAAACTGGTGGAAGATGCGGAGGATGAAAGCTCGAAACAGGCGGAAGGGCTGGAGAAGACGGCGAGTAATAGAGACAGCGGGGGAGTCGAGCACGCAAAGAATTTGAATACGGCGCTGGCGGGCGCGGATGTCTTCGTGTTGTTCGACACAAGCAATTATATGTACCGCGGGTTTGTATTTGCGCAGGATGCGACTTCAGAATTCATTCGTTCGCTGGAGACTGTGGATCGAGTCGCGTTTATTCTTACAGCCGGGATTTGTGCCGGGCGGCGGTGTTGACCTCAGACCGGTCAGAGGTGATTCAGGGTGTGCGCAGCACCGTAGCCGGGGATGATGCCGCACTATACAACTCATTGTTATTGACGGTGAACGACGCGTCGCAAGTTCCGGGCCGGAAGGTGATCGTGGTGTTCTCGAATGGTCCTGACAACGCCAGCATGGTGCCGCCGGAAGTCGTTGCGGAGTTGGCGCAATCGGCGGGCATCCCGATTTACGTGATCAGCACCAGCGAAGTGCGGTTGGAGCCAGTGTCCAACGCGGTGTTCGAACGCATGAGCGCGGCTACCGGCGGGAAAGCGTATTTCGCGCGGAGCTGGCGCGACGAAAAGCAGGCGTTTGCGTCCATTCGCAACGATTTGGGGCATCTCTATTCGCTTACGTATTATCCCAAGCCCAACCCTAACCGAGGCTGGCGCACGATTAAAGTGACGCTGACGGGGGACCGGGCGAAGGAGTATCACATCCGGACGCGGAATGGGTATCGTCTTGCGCCGAGCCGGTTTACGGTGGGAACCAACACGGCGTCGATCGCGAAGTCGCCGGCGAATGGAGCGGGGCAGAAGAGCCCGGAGTGAGAATGGGTTAACCCGTCCAACCGCATGTCCGGCCCAACCAAGTCGTACAGAAAGCGGATTTTCCGGTGGGCGCTGGTGTCTCTCGACCGGCTGGGTCATCTTCTACATTAACAGCATTACGAGAACTTCTGCAGTTTTGTCACCACCGTTGATTTTTTTCCCGCTGTTATCTGCCGCCACATTCCTACTGTTACTGGTTCTCTTCTGGACGCACAATCAGTCGGCCTTCAAGAATCGGTATTCCCGGTGGGAACGGACGTTCCTCTGTCAACGCTGTGGCACCTTAACGGAACAGGAATAGCCGTTCCACGAAGGCAGTGCCCCGTAATGGAATGAGAACACGATCGTTGTGCTGCTCGTCGGTAGCTCAGTTGTAGAGCGCTCGGCTGTGGGAAGAGCGCTTCAACCAGGCGACCCTGGAGGGACTGAAAAAACAATTAGGCTCTTACGGGAATACTACGGGGAAGCCGCCACGGCCACGCCGCCGGAAACAGTCACGACCACGGCGCAGGCTTTGCCAGGATTGGCGTGTCCCAGGACGCACGAACGGACCCAGGGTGCCGAATTCGGCAACAGTCTCGACCCCGATAGCCGCCTACTTGTTTGGCCGGATTATACTCGTGAAAAGTCACCACGTTTTTTACACCAGCTTGCGTTACCGGAGGGAAAATGAAACCTGTCGCGTGGGCCTTGGCTCTCTTGATGTTTGCCGGACTTCCAGCGGCAGCGCAGCAAAGCAGCGACCAAAAGCAAGACGCCCGGCCATCGAAGCCCGCCGGAACCAAAGCTGCCGAGGACATTGATGCCTTTACGGCTAGACGCAAGGCGCGGCCAACCGTGCCCGTCTGCGCCGACCTGGGCACTGAGGGCACCGTCGTAGACAAACTATTCGACGACCAGGGAAATCCAGTCTTTGATCTTGTCGATGACGCGGGAAAGCCTTATGGGCCACTCTCGCCAGACACTCCAGATTCCCTCTGGAACAGACTGATCGACTGTGCCAATCAGAGCCACAACGAGTCTGAACGGGCCGACGCTCTACGAGTCGCTGCCATGTGGGAGCGCTGGCGGGCGGAGAGCTTCGCAAAGCAGCGCCGCGAGGCAAAGCTAGTTCATCCGGCTTCGTGCGACAACCTGGACCAACTTAAGGACACGGTTTCGACGGTAACCGCCGTGTCGCCGGAGTCTGCTTCCGCACGCTCGATGGATGATTATCCGGCGATTGTCGAGGCTCTTAAGTCGTGCGTGAACGACATTACCAATCTCAACAAGGCAAGGCCGAGCGAAAGATACCGGGCCAATGTCACGCTTCTATCATTCCAGCTTTGGGACGCCAGACGCGCAGAAGCCGCATTGCGGAGGACGATCAACGAACGGACCAAGCACACAGAGCAGCAGGCGAATGCAGACGCGGCTTGGATGAAAGACTGCGACCAGATCATCACGGTTGCAGGCCTCACGCCGAACGGCCTTGCCCTCTACATTCCCCCTGAGGGCCGACAGTTCATGGCCAGGAACCTAAAGAACTACCCGCGCACGTGCTTGGTGGAAGAAGCCGATGCTGCGGGCATCGCGCCTAGCGTCCCGCACTACTTGTTGGTGTGGGCATACTCGGAGGCCGCCTTCGCTCGATTCCAGCCCGTCCAGCAGGGCACCACTTCGCCAGTCTCAGGGTCGGGAACGCTGACGAACGCGTATGGGGACAGATGGAACGTCACATATAGTGGAACCGCCACGGTGATTGACAGGATGGAAGTCCCCTACGTCCTCCAGTCGCGAGCTCTTTACCTGAACGCATACGACGAGAAGGGCAACCTTGTGTCCCACCATTCCATCAGCGCATCGAGTCAGGCCGGAGGAGATGCCTCCTACGCCGCTGGTTACAATGCTGGCACGTTGATCTCCCTCCTGTGGAACAACCCGTCGCACCTCATCAAGGACGTTCTCAAGGACGTGCAGAAAGCGAGCGGTCACTGACCAGAGTCAGGCGGCAGCACCATGCCACCGGCGGAACAGTGGCGTCAGCTCCGCAACCGCCAACACGCTACGAGCGATTACAGCGTGACCGGCCAGCGCCGGTCCTGGTGAGCCGGTCTTGAGTTGCACATCATTTACTGTAGTTATTGCGAGGAGCGGCACGGGGCGGTGACAGTGGTGACGGTCAACCCCCCAAAACATTGCGAAAATGAAAAAATGACCGTGATGATCAGCAATCTCATCCAAGGGAGCGCGCCAGCCCGCCAAAGGGCATTTTGCCTGTCCCAGTACATCATGTCGTCCCCACTCATGGTCCCCATAAGGTTTAATCGGTACGGCCCGAGAGGCCGCCGCGATCATTCCCCTCATGGAGTGGTCGGGAGGGTCAACACCGGGTTTCGCGGGAAGAAGTCGAAGGGCCGAATGACGAAGTCGTGCCACATCACAGGCATGACCGGCCAGTCTTCGGCTCGCGGCACGTGGTGAAAGCCCATGGTGTACCAGGCCACGATGTCAGTGTTTTCGATGGGGCGATTGGCTTTGGTCCAGTTCGCGAGGCCGTCGCCGCCCTTGCTGGAGGTGGGAAAGACGCCGGCGGCGTAAAGTTCGTCGGGTTTGTAGGGCGTGACCCAAAGCTGGTGCGCGGAGAACGCGCCAACGCGCTGTGGGCCGTCATCGGGATCGAGCAACGAAGCGGAATTTACGCCTGGCATGATTTCGTAGCCGGTGGGGTAACCGAGAGGGCTGCGCTCGTTGGTATTCACGAACATCCACATCGACGGATGATCGAGACTGATGTTCATCATGGCGTCGTTTTCGCTCTTGGCTACTTTCGGCTCCGGAACCCAGATGGTTTTGCGGTGCGTTGCCGCGGGCAGTTGCCGCTGTTTTAGCTGATGTGCGACAAAGGTATTTTTTTGCCCGTCGACATCGAGATCCAAGCGGAACGACAAAAAGTGGTCGTGGTTGACGCCGACGGTGTTATCGCCAACAAAATGGCCGAATTCGTCGTCGGCGCCCTGCCTGCCGCTCATGTCATGCTGACCGGCGGTCTTGGCGCTCACGCCTTTGGTTTCGATGATCCCGGTGGCTCCGACCGCAACACGAATGGAGCCGTCCTGTTCGAACCTCGTCTAGCTCCATGCGGAAGCGTTCTCCTTGTGGCGTAGGTGTTGTTGGCTCCCATTGGCGCTTGACCAGACGGCGGTGGTGATGGAGCGCACGTTGAGAATCAGGTGCAGGTTTTCGCCGTCTGATTGCAAATTGATTTTCTCGATGAGCACACAAGCCGTGTTTCGTGACAGGAAAGGGAACTACTCGAGCGCTTCATCAGTCCGTTCTGTCCAAGCAGCTAAGCCCTCCAGTGAAGTGGTCGTACCGGAAGCTAATTCTCTGGTGGGCGCTCGTGTTTCTCTTGATCGGCTGGATCATCTTCTACATAAACAGCACTGCGAGAAATTCTTCTGCTGTTTTGTCAGCTCCGTTGACTCGTTTCTCGCTGTTATTCTGCCGCCACGTTCCTACTGTTGCTGGTTCTCTTCGGGACGCACAATCAGTCCGCCTACAAGCGCCGGTATTCCCAGTGGGAACGCTCGTTCGTCTGCCAACGCTGTTGCACTTTAATGGAGCAGGAATAGGCGTTCAGCGAATGTCGTGCAAAAGTCGTTGCGCTACCTTGAATCCCCTGTAATGAAATGAGAACACGATTGTTGCGCTGCTCCCCGGTAGCTCAGGTGGTAGAACTATCGACAACGTGTCAGGGGCAACCTAACCGACTTGGCGGCGGTTTGCCAGCTCAGCGCCCAACCGACCCGACGAGGCGGCGCGTCGAGAAACGCTATGAGGAGAGCGCTGTACATGGCGGCATCGGAGATGTTTATTACCAGGTCAAGTCCACTTGCGTAGACCTCCGCTGCGGATGATACTTCTGAGAGTTCCTGGTTTCTCTAACAGTCACCGGACAATGGAAGGGTTACGGACATGCGACGTGCAAGATTGGCCGTCGTTGCTCTCCTGGGCCTACTTCTGTGTGTTTTTCCTCTTCGGTACTCGACTGGCCCCGCAGCACAAGCGGGACAAGAGAAAACACAGAGTAAGGAAATCAAGGTATGGGTGAACACGAGCAGCGGCGTTTATCACTGCCCGGGTACGCGTTGGTATGGAAATACCAAGCACGGCAAGTACTCAAGTGAATGCGCGGCGATCAACGATGGGAATCGGCCTGCTTATGGCAAGCCATGCGGATCGGATTGCCAGTCAGCGCAGACCGCCACACCTAGTTTCCCGCCGACCGCCAACGAAAACACGCGCACTCAGCAAACAGGGAACCCCGACGTAAAGGTGTGGGTTAACACGAACTCCGGCGTGTACCACTGTCCTGGCACGCGGTGGTACGGCAACACGAAGCAGGGAGAATTCATGTCGCAAAAGAAGGCTCAGGACACGGGCAACCGTCCCGCGTATGGCAAGGTCTGCCAATAGGTTCGCCATGGAATGTTGAAGCTAATGTACGAAGCGAAAATTGCGGGTTCATCCTTCACTGCCATCGTAGGTCTGATATTGCTGTTCGCGGAGAAAAAGAAAAATGATTACGAAATCACTTAGGTGCCTCGCAGTTTTAGTCTTATCGTTCATGCTCATGGGTCCGGCGTTTGCTCAACGGCACTCGTCAAAAGGATCGGGGCCTTACTATGGAGGCGGCCGCCACAGCAAGTCTCATGGGGGAACCTACGCGGGTTCCACTAACTCCCATCACAAGGGCGGTCATTACCGGAACCCGCACACGAACAACAGGTACGGTCATCACAAGCCCTAAATCCCGGTGCAAAAGGCAGGAGCCATCACGGAGGCGTAAATGTCGTACCGACATCTTACGGTTTTTGCCCTAGGAATCGTTTTCCTCACCGCTAACGCTTGTAGTCCTGCTGCCCGTCAACGTATTGGTGCTGCCGTTAGCGGAGCAGCGGCAGGAGCAGCAGCGTTCCAAGCCCAACCAACCAAGGTTATGATCTTCGGAGGAGCGGACCATAAGACATATCTCGGTTGCCTGAACTGCAGTCAGTACGCATCCGATTCGGTATTCAATTCTTACGGGAACCAGGGGAGCGCGTACTCCACAGAAAGCATTTGGAACTACTACA
>Ga0306920_100012574_pt1 | contig 11490 bp, 8 predicted proteins | sample flu12Cox44000170_FD_204666 | JGI IMG/M metagenome (GOLD analysis project Ga0306920, IMG submission 204666) | Lab enrichment of tropical soil microbial communities from Luquillo Experimental Forest, Puerto Rico - flux4day.12C.oxic.44.000.170 (v2)... | ecosystem: Environmental > Terrestrial >...
TCGCCGCGATTTCGTGCCTTGGCGCTTTTTGACCGCCGGCGCTCAGAGCGTGTGAAAGTTTTGCGACTGCCGGCGGCCAAAAACCTGCACAAAAGCACGCATTACCGCAGCGCAACCTTGGCTACCGCTTATCCTTCCAGAGCAGACGTAAGTCTCACGCGCGCTATCGCGTTTGGCGGTTGTATCCGGCGCGGTTTTTTCGAAGTGGAGTAAAGAGCAAATCTCATCCGCGCTGGTCCCTTCCAAGCAATGCCGGCTACAACGCCCAGATGAAGAAGCTCACGCCCCGGAAACCTGCCGAGATGCGCGCGAGCCCCGAGCGGCATTGGGGGACATCAAACCGCACCCACCGAGGCGGCAGCTGCCGCCAGAGTTCAAGGACGTGACCGGCGAGCAGGTGGGCGTCACGATCGCCTTCGTCGACACGGAGGCCATTCGCAACGCGATTAAGCCATCGAACTAGCGGTACCAGCCGTGCATCCGCCCATAAATGGCCGCCCGTGCGTTTTTTCGTCGGCTGCGGCAGCTTGGGCTATCCTGCGGCGACAAGCGCATGGGCAAGCCCCTTGAAGCTAGCGGACAGAATTGCGACATAATGCAACACGCTACCAACGATTACAAAGATGAAGGGGCTCGCGATGTCGGTCCGAAAGCGTCAGTGGTACACAAACAAGCAGACCCAGGCCTGGGCGAAGCGCTTGGCTGGAAGGACTGGACAGCCGGAAGACCGTTGGCCTGACCATCTAACCGATGCCAAAGCCGACCTTGCCGTCCTCCTGCGCGATGCACGCGACAAGGACAATCGCGAGCGGCAGAAGCTGGCGCAGCAGAGCGTGAGCGACTTTCCCCCCGAGGAGGCCTGGATCGTCGATTACACCGACCAGGATGGGGACCGGCACATTGAGACCTTCAAGAAGAAGAAGGACGCGGACGCTTACCACGACAAGGTCAGAATCGATGTTCGTAGAGGCGAGCACACCGCGCCAAGCAAGAGCCAGACGGTAAGAGAAGCTGCGGAGCGCTGGCTCAAGCGCGTCGAGGCCAATGGGATGAAAGGCGATGGTCCGGCCGAGCGGACAACGGTCCGGCAATACCGGCAGCATATCAACCTGCACATCGCGCCGCGCATTGGCAAGGTAAAGCTCGCGCAACTGACGCCGGGGAAGGTCGAGGCCTTCCGCGACGACCTCCTGACGAGCTTGTCACGCCCCCTGGCGCGGAAGGTGATGACCAGCTTCAAGTCATTGCTCAAGGCGGCAAAATACGCGCACGTGGCGGCCGACGCCTCGATCGGCAGAGATAAGCGGGAGCGCAAACTCGAAGTGGGGGTCGATATTCCCACTCCGGCTGAGATCAAGCGCCTTATTGATGCGGCCAAGACCGAGAGGCACCGCGCATTGTTGCTGACCGCCGCCCTTTGCGGGCTGCGTGCGAGCGAGCTGCGTGGGCTGCGCTGGCGGGATGTCGATCTCAAGAACGGTGAACTACATGTACGGCAGCGCGCGGACCGTTACTGCGAGATCGGAACTCCGAAGTCTAGCGCGGGCGTGCGCAAAATCCCGCTCGCACCGGACGTACTGATTGCTTTGAAAACGTGGAAGCTGGCTTGCCCTAAAGGTGAGCACGGTCTCGTGTTCCCTTCCAGCACGGGCGCGGTTGAGCACCACGCCAATATGCTGCGCAGCCTCGCGCCCATCATGATCGACGCGGGCGTTGTGGACAAGGAAGGCGAACCTAAGTATGCGCTGCACGCCTTTCGCCATTTCTTCGCTAGCTGGTGTATTAATCCGAAGGACAGGGGAGGGCGAGGATTGCCGCCCAAGGTTGTCCAAGAACAGCTAGGTCACGGGTCAATCGTAAATGACTTTGGACATCTATGGGCACCTGTTCCCGCGCGGTGATGACCGCGCCGAGCTTTCAGCAGCGGCACAAGCGCTGCTCGGATGAATGCAACACAGGCGCGACATAGGAGGAAATTATATAGCAGCAAAAACAATTGATGAGGTCAGATTGTAAATCCGCTGGCTGACGCCTTCGTAGGTTCGAGTCCTACCTCCCCCCCACCAAGCGCACGACAGACGACAAATAATGCCAAACTGCGCAATCTCTGACTCGTCATGCCCGCGCTTGTCGCGGGCATCCACGTCTTTTTGTACACATTCGATCAAAGACGTGGATGGCCGGAACAAGCCCGGCCATGACGGCTAAACCATCGAAGCAGTTTCCCTCTGTCCTCTGTCCTCCGTCCTGCTCTGCTCAGCCGAGCAGCGCGGGCAGCCACGTCGCTATCGCGGGAAACAGAATGATGACGACGAGCAACACCAGGCTCATGATCACGTAGGGCACGACCGCACGGAAGATGTGGGTCATGGTGACCGCCGGAGGTGAAACTCCCTTCATGGTCATCAGCAAGAGCCCGTGCGGGGGCAGCAGAAGACCGAGCTGCATGCAAATCAGATAGAGCACGCCAAACCAGATCAGGTCGATGCCGAGCCGCTGGACGATCGGCATGAAGACCGGCAGCGTGATCAACATCATGCTAACCTGGTCGACAAAGATGCCGAGGAAAATCAACAGCAGCATCATGCCTGACAAAATCGCCAAAGGCGCAAGGCCGTGCCCGAGGATGGTCGAGACGATTCCTTCCGTTGCGCCGGAGAAGCTCAGGATCTGCGAGAAGGTGGTGGCGCCCAGGATGATGAACAGGATCATCGCCGAGATGACCACGGTCTCCCGCAACGCTCTGAGCAATACGTCCGCGCTCAGCACTCCGTAGATTGCCGCAAGCGCCATGGTGGCGAGCGCGCCGAGCGCAGCCGATTCGGTCGGGGTTGCGAAACCACCCGACATGGCGCCAATCACGACGGCGAAGATTGCGACCAGCGGCAGAACATAGAGAACAAGCAGCCGGTATTTTGCCCATCCGTGCCGTTCCTCGATCGGCGCGACGGGTGCAAGCGCGGGATTGAGCTTGACCCGCAGCACGATGTAGCCGACGAACGCGGCGCTCAGCATCAGCCCGGGCACGACGCCGCCGATGAGCAGCTTCGAGATCGAGATGCCGGACAGGCTGCCGAGCAGGACGGTCAGGGCCGAAGGCGGGATCAACATGTCCACCGCACCGATTGCCATCAGCGGGCCAGCCGCCAGCACCGGGTTGTAGCCGCGCGCGAGCATCACCGGCAGCATCAGCGAGCCGAGCATGGCGGTGGTGGCAATCGTCGAGCCGGAGATGGCGGAGAAGACCGTGCCGGCGACCACCGCGATCACGGCGAGCCGTCCGGGCACCTGCCGCACCAGGCGCTCGATTCCGTCGATGACTTTGAGGGCGAGGCCGGTGTGAAAGAGCACCTCGCCCATCAGCACGAAGAGCGGAATCGGGGTGAGCGAAAAATTCATGACGGCAGCTGCGCTGTTGCGGACCATTTGATCGAGCCCGGCTGCGCCGCCCAGGAAAATGACTGCGCCCGTGATATTTATCGCGATGAAGGAAAAGGCGACCGGCAGGCCCATGAACAGCAGCGCAGTCGAGCCGCCGAGAAGCAGGAGGGAAGCCGCCTGCCAGGACATCGCGGCGTTCGCTCTACGCGGCCGACACGGCATCATCCCGCGGCCGCCGCTCGGCCAAGGCGAGCCGGTGCATGCGGAACATGAATTCGACCGACAGCAGTGCAAATGCGGCCGGCATCAGGGTAAGCAGCCACCATTCCGGCATGATGAGTGTTTTGATCGACAACGAGCCGCTCTCCAGGCTAGCAAGCGTCACACGGGTGCCGTACCAGACGAAACACAGGCAACAGATCAAGCCGACGATGTCGCAAAGCCATTCCAGGGCCCAGCCGACATGCGCGGGCAGAACCCGCAGCACGATATCGACCCGGATGTGCTGGCCTTGCCGCAGCACGCCGGGAGCAGCGATGAGCGTGACCAGATAGAGCGCATCTTCTGACAGCTCGTTGCTTGACGCGATTCCTCCGGCGCCGATGTTGCGCAGCAGAACGTCGGTGCCGATGAGCACGGTCATGGCGAGCAGGAGCAGGCATGCAACCAGAAGCATCGCTTCAAGGAATCGCCCATACCGATCAGATAGCTTCACGATCAGTCCGGCTTCGAGAAGAGTTGCCTGAGCTTCGGTCCGTGCTCGGGACTCTGGCGGATGATTCCGGCCCAGCCCGCCTCGTAGGCCTTGTCGAGATAGATTTTCGCGATAGCGCCCTCGAGCTTGATCACCTGAATGCCGGCAGCGGCTTGCCGGTCGATGTCTTTCTTGTTCTCCTGCGCGAAGGAAGCGGCGGCCTCGTCCTCCGCCCGGGCTCCTGCCTTGCGCAGGACCTCGCGCTGCTGGCCGGTCAGGCTATCCCACTTGCTCTTGTTCACCAGGATTGACACTTCGGCGGAATAGAATCCGGGATCAACCCGGTATCTCGTCCTCTCCTGCCAGCCAAGGTCGAATATCCCGGTAATCGGCCAGCCGTAGCCGTCAACGACGCCGCGCTCCAGCGCGGTGTAGACCTCGCCTGGAGCGGTTTGCACCACCGTGGCACCCAGCGCCTGGAAGAAGTCACGATAGACCGGAGTAATGCGCAGCTTCAGCCCGGTCAGATCAGCTTTCTCGATCGGCTTGTTCAAATAGAGATGAAACGGGTTGTTGTCGGTGTGTCGAGCGAGAAATATGCCATTCATCTTCTCCGCATAGAGCCTCGCCATGTAATCGTAGCCGCCGTTTTTGCGCAGCTCGGACATGGGCAGCTGGGTGAGCTTCCACGCGTCCGCTTCCGGCATTACATTGGTGTAGAAGGCGCCCGTCGCATTGGCGATGTCGAGCACGCCGCTCTTGAGCGCATTGCCCACCTCAAAGGGAGGCATGGCCTTGGGCCCGCCGATGTAGTTGATCTGGATCAGGCCCTTGCCGGCCTCGTTAACCCGCTCGATGAAGAGCTCGAACGGACGGGAATAGGTGGTCTTCTCGGCGAATGCCGAGACCGCACGCAGGGTCACTTCGGCCCCGACGGCCGGGATAGTGCAGAGCAGCAAAAAGGTCGCGACAGCCGAAAAGCGATACAGGTGCATAAGCTCTCCCTAGTTATCAGCAGGCTCGTGCTAGTGTGGCGGTTCAGAAGTCCGCATCATTCTTGCGGCGAGCCCGATTGCGGACTTCTGAACCAAAGCCACACTAGAATCAAAGGCTTGCTAGTGTCCTTCGATTCCGAAATTCGGAAATGAGCTTGCCGCACGATGAAACGAATTTCGGAATCGGGACACTAGCGATATTTTGCATAACATTAGCGAAATAGCAGCCCTTATCTGGAAATATTTAGCGATTGCGAAGACGTTAGTGTTTTCCATCAACCAACCGCGCTCATTCTTCGCGCCATGAGCCGACCATAACAATCAATCGAACATTCTGTGACAGCCGGCACATATCATCGCAACGGGTACCTGCTAATATCCAGAAAACCACTCTTCATTGGAGTTGGAATTCTAGCTTAGAGACTGAGATGGCCTACCTTGACTCCCTCACCAACGGCTACTTCAAGACTGCGCAGGACGGGCGCAAGCTGTTCTTGCCGTGGGGCATATTCGGCCGCGGTTATGTCATCGCCTCGGAGGAGGATTACGAACGGCTAAAGCTGCAAATCAAAGTCTACGCAATCGCTATGTTGTTGTTGATCATCGGCACAGCCCCTCTGGAGCACGATCTCGGCTTCCTTTTCATTCCAGCGCCTATCATCGCAATCTATGGCGTCTGGACGCATTACTTGGTCCGTCGTCTGCAATGGTCGAACGAACGCCTTCGGCTGCAACACAAAACCCCCAGGCAGAGCACTGGCGTCCTGTTGCTGCTCGAGGTCGCTGCTCTTACGCTTGTGAGCTTCGCTACGCTTATGCTCATCAATAAATTCGGCAGATGGCTGCTCGCGGTCGCCTCAATCATCTTTCTCGTATACTGTGCGGCCGTCTTTGCGAGCATGCTCGTCCTGCGGCGATTGAGCCAACGTCGATGACGAGGCCCTAGCCTCAGAGGAGCCCGCGCTCCCGCGCCCAGGACAAAGTACGATCGAGCGCACGGCCGAGCCTATCAAACAGCTCGTCGATTTCGGCCGGCGCGATGATAAGCGGCGGACAGATCGAGACTACATCGCCTGCCAAGTACCGCACGATCAATCCTTCCTCCTGTGCAAACTGCACAACCTGCGGGGCGACGGCGGCCTTGGCATCAAAAGAGGCCTTGCTGCTCTTATCGGCGACGAGCTCAATCCCGCCCAAGAGCCCCAAACCCCGTGCCTCCCCGACCAGGGGGTGATCGCCGAGCGCCCGCAGCCGCGCCTGAAAATGCGGCGCCTTGCGCACCACCGCATCGGCAATCTTGTCGCGGGCATAGATCTCGATCGCCTTGAGCGCGACCGCCGCCGCCACGGGATGGCCCGAATAGGTAAACCCGTGCGCAAAGATTCCAATTCTCCGGCTTTCTTCGAGCATGGCGTCATACATCGGCTGCGGCACGGTGACGGCAGCAAGCGGCACATAGGCGGAGGTGAGAGCTTTCGCGACCGTGATCGAGTCCGGCTCGAACTCCAGTGCGCTACAGCCAAACGCGGTGCCGAGCCGGCCAAAGCCGCAGATCACTTCGTCGGAAATCATGTACACGTCGTATTTTCGACAGACCCGCATCATCTCGGGAAAATAGGTTTGCGGCGGAACAATCACGCCGCCGGCGCCCATCACCGGCTCGGCAATGAATGCCGCGACAGTCTCCGGGTCCTCTTTCAGGATCAGCTCCTCGAGCTCGGCGGCAAGCCGGCGAGCGAAGTCTTCCTCCCCCTCGCCGGCATGCGCGAAACGGTAGTGGTGGGGGCAGCCCGTGTGCAGGATTCCTGCGATCGGCAGATCGAAATCGCGATGGTTGTTCACAAGTCCAGTGAGTGAGGCAGCGGCAATCGTGACGCCATGATAGGCTCGCAGCCGGCTGATGATCTTCTTCTTGCGCGGCCGTCCCAGCGCATTGTTCATGTACCAGACCAGCTTGACCTGAGTGTCGTTCGCCTCCGAGCCGGATGAGCAAAAGAGGACCTTGGAGGCGGCGACGGGGACCATGTCCTTGAGCCGCTCGGCGAGCTCGATCGCGGCATCATGACTTTTGCCGGTGAAGAGATGCGCGAACGGCAGCTTGCGCATCTGCGCGGCGGCCGCCTCGACCAGCTCCTCGTTTCCATAGCCGAGCGCCGTGCACCAGAGGCCGGCCATGCCCTCGATGTAACCTTTGCCTTGGTTGTCGTAGACGAATACCCCCTTCCCCCGCTCCAGAATGAGCGGACCCGTTTCGCGCAGAGCAGCGAGGTGAGTATAGGGGTGGACCAGGGTCTCGATGTCGCGGACGGCAAGATTGCTGAGCAGGGGCATGGGGCTGGCTTCGATTGCGGACTAAGCAATGGGAATGCGCGAAGCCCGACTCAGGCCGCGGCATCCGCGAGAGAAAACGGCTACGCTCCAAACAGGCGCACCGCTCTATCGCCTTGTTCGGCCCCATGATCAAGAGCAGCCGTTTGCTATCTTCTCGGATTGCGCGCTGTGGCTGATTTCGATGTCGTTGTCTGCGGTCTCGGCGCGATGGGAAGCGCGGCTCTTCACGCCCTCGCCGCGCGCGGCAAACGCGTGCTCGGCCTGGAGCGCCATAAACCGGGCAACGATCGGGGCTCCTCCCACGGTGCGACGCGCATCATCCGCCTCGGTTATTTCGAGCATCCCTCCTATGTTCCCCTGCTGCGACGCGCGTACGCCTTGTGGCGGGACCTGGAGCGCGCGAGCGGGCTCTCTCTTGTCCACCGCGCCGGCATTCTGGAGATTGGATCGCCCGAGAGCGATCTCGTTCGCGGCACGCTCGCGAGCTCCCGCACGCATGGACTGACGCACGAGGTGCTCTCGGCTTCCCAGCTGATGCGGCGGTATCCGGCGTTTGCGTTGCCGGCAGATTATGTCGGCGTGTTGCAGCCCGACGGCGGATGGCTTGCCGTTGAAGCAGCTTTCGCGGCCTGGATTTCATTGGCCGCGCGCGCAGGCGCCGAAATGCGCAGCGGCGATGTCGTTCATCAGTTTGAGGAGAGCTCAGGCGGTGTGCGCGTCCACACCTCCGTCGGCGCGGTTGAAGCCGGCGCTGCCATTGTGGCAGTCGGCGCCTGGACGCAAAGCCTGATGCCTTCGTTTGCTCTTCCGCTGCGGGTCACCCGCGAGGTCATGGGCTGGTTCGCTCCTTGCAAGCCTGCTCTGTGCACTAGCGATCGCTTACCGGTGTTCCTGTTGGAAAGCAGGCACGGCATGCATTACGGCATCCCGCCGGAGGCCGCGAATAGTGCTGCAGGCATCAAAGTGGCCAAGCATCACCACCGCGGCGAAACCGTTGATCCCGACGCGCACGATCGGAATATCTCGCCGGAGGACGAGGCATTGATCCGCGGCGCTCTCGCCGATCATGTTCCCGCGGCGAACGGACCGCTGCTTGCGGCAACGACCTGCCTCTATACGGTGACGCCGGACCATCATTTCATCATCGATCGCGTCTCTGGGTCTTCGCGTATCATTCTCGTCTCTGCTTGCTCCGGGCACGGTTTCAAATTCGCTCCAGTGATCGGAGAGATTGTTGCCGATCTGGCGACGCTAGAACACACCAGCCACGACATCACCCGCTTCAGGCTCTACCGTTTTGATTGAGCTGTTATTTGCTGCTTTCCAAGTCGCCGCAGGAGGCGAGCAATCCAAAAATCCGCTTGCATTGTAACGCGGCTCGCACTAGAAAGGACAATCTGAGCGGATTGTGCAGGAAGCCTGGGCGGACACCGCGCCGGGCTTTTTCATTTGGCGCGCCCACAAGCAGGACTTCTCCTGACGTTTCAAAAAGGCCAAAGCGGCAATCCGGCCGGCCGCGTGGGTCCCGCAACAAGTCGACGAGTTGAGAAATGAAGCCGCTCGCCTCAGCTAGCTAAGTGGCTGATTTTCTTGGGTCGCACTTGTTTTCCGCTTGTTATTTTCGCGGCTTTTCCGATTTTTTGCTGATATTTCAAAGGCCGACGTGCGATTCCGCTTGTTATTTACAACGATCTGCAAGCGCGACGTAGTGGGGTGCGCAAAATCGCTGCGCGAGGCGTCCGTAGAGGCTGGCGTGACAGTCACCGGCGATTTTGCGCACGCGGCCCGTTTTCCAATGCCAATCTCTGCATACAGCCGACTGACGCACAGGAGTTTTCACCGCTATGTGAAGAACTCTTTGCTGCCGCCTGGGGCGGCGATGTGGGCAGATCAAACGCCGTTTTGGCGAGTGACCGACCCGAGCAGCCGACGGCGTGCGCAAAATCACCCCTGACGCCGTGCCGGTTTCTAGCCCTCGGGCGATTTTGCGCACCCTACAGGCTGCGTGACGAGATTTACCCCTGCTTTGCGTTGCGGCAGCGGCTCGCCTAATCTGCGGAAAACGGCGCCGAAGTGAGCGCTCCAAAAGCCGCCTTCAGGAGGAAATGCCATGCTCGGGTTGATGCAGGATTGGCCCCTGCTTTGCCATCGCATCATCGATCATGCCGCTATCAATCATGCCGAGCGGCCGATCATCACCCGTTCTGTCGAAGGCGACATGCACAGCACGAATTACGCGCAGGTCCGCGCGCGGGCGCTGCGCCTGGCGCAACGGCTCGATCGTGAGGGAATACGAATGGGCGATCGCGTGGCGACGCTCGCGTGGAACACCTGGCGTCATTTCGAGGCGTGGTACGGGATCATGGGTATCGGCGCCATCTACCATACGGTCAACCCGCGCCTGTTCCCCGAGCAGATCGCCTGGATCGTCACTCACGCGCAAGATCGGATGATGCTGCTCGATCTGACATTCGTGCCGCTGGTCGAGAAGCTTGCGCCTAAACTGCCCAGCATCGAGCGCTATGTGCTGCTCACTGATGCCGGGCACATGCCAGCGACCTCGCTCAAGAATGTCGTTGCCTACGAGGAATGGATCGCCGAGGTCGACGGTGATTTCACCTGGAAAAGCTTCGACGAGAATACCGCGGCGGGCATGTGCTACACGTCCGGCACCACCGGGAACCCGAAGGGCGTCATCTACTCCCATCGCTCGAACGTCCTGCACGGGCTGATGGCCAACAATTCCGATATGAAGGGCTTAAGCTCGCGCGACGTGGTGCTGCCGATCGTGCCCATGTTCCACGCCAACACCTGGGCACTCAATTTTTCTGCTCCGATTTCCGGCTCCTCGCTTGTTTTTCCCGGACCCAAGCTCGACGGCGCCTCGATCTATGAGCTGCTTGATCGGTATAAGGTCTCCTGCAGCGCCGGAGTGCCCACCGTGTGGCTGATGCTGCTGCAGTATCTCGCCGCAAGCGGCAAGCAGTTGCCCCACCTAAAAAAGATCGTGATCGGCGGCTCGGCTTCGCCGCGCGCCATGACGAAGACTTTCCAGGATGCGTATGGGGTTGACGTGATTCATGCCTGGGGCATGACGGAAATGAGCCCGCTCGGAACCTTGTGCACGATGAAGCCGGAATACGCCGGATTGACCGGCGAGGCCCGGCTCGATGTCCAGCAGATGCAGGGGCATGCCCCCTTCATGGTGGAAATGAAGGTCACCGACGACAGCGGCAAGCTGCTGCCGTGGAACGGCAAGACATTTGGCCGGCTTAAGGTACGGGGACCTGCGATCGCGCGCGCTTACTACAGGGAGGAGCAGAACATCCTTGATCAGGAAGGATTCTTCGACACCGGCGACGTCGCGACTATCGACCGCTACGGCTACATGCATATTACCGACCGCGCGAAGGATGTTATCAAGTCGGGCGGGGAGTGGATTTCATCTATCGATATTGAGAATCTCGCTGTCGGACACCCGAAGGTGGCGGAAGCAGCGGTCATTGGCGTGCGGCATCCCAAGTGGGATGAGCGACCATTGCTCGTCGTCGTCCTCAAGAAGGACGTCTCCGCAACGCGGGACGAGATCCTGAATTTCATGAAAGGCAAGATTGCGAGCTGGTGGATGCCGGACGAGGTCATCTTCGTGGACGACATTCCGCACACTGCGACCGGCAAGATCCAGAAGACCGTGCTGCGCGAGCGGTTCAAGGACTTTGTTCTCCCGGCAGCTGCCGCCTCCTGATACCGCATTATTGCCACAGAACCGGGCTGTAGGATGGGTCGAGGCGCCCGCAAAGTGGTTCATGTTCGCTCATCCCGATGGCGCCGAGACCCGTCGCCGAGCATGGGTCGCGGCGCGCAACAGATATGTTTCACATCTGCGGATCATCAGGCGCCTTGACCCACTCTACGAGCGCTGTGTCGATTTGCTCGCAAGACGCCGTAGCTCCGAGTCCGGGGTCACTGGAGGGAAGCCAGCGGATGACCACCTGCGATGCGGCCGCGCAGGCGGCGCAAGCCAGTAGTTCTGTGCCCGCCGCAATAGCCCGGTTCGTCGGTCCCGGCCGCGTGTTTTGGTCTCTGCTC
>Ga0306920_100012578_pt1 | contig 11488 bp, 10 predicted proteins | sample flu12Cox44000170_FD_204666 | JGI IMG/M metagenome (GOLD analysis project Ga0306920, IMG submission 204666) | Lab enrichment of tropical soil microbial communities from Luquillo Experimental Forest, Puerto Rico - flux4day.12C.oxic.44.000.170 (v2)... | ecosystem: Environmental > Terrestrial >...
CGCAGGTCGTCGCCCTCTACGACCAGCTCGCCCGCCTCGACCCCTCGCCGATCATCGCCCTCAACCGGGCCATCGCGGTCGCCGAGCTCGACGGCCCGGAGGTAGCGCTGGCGGCCGTCGACCGTCTTGAGCACACGCTGGCCGGCTATCACGCCTACCATGCGACCCGCGCCGACCTGCTACGCCGGCTGGGCCGCAGTCAGAACTCGCGCGCAGCGTATGACAAGGCCATCGAGCTGGCGGGCAACACCGCCGAGACCGCCTACCTGACACGCCGCCGCGACCAGCTGGGGTAACGTCGGCAAACCAGCCGGAACCGGCGGTAAGGGAGCAGCACAGTCCGGCGACGTTCGTTCAGAGGGCCTCGGCCGCCCGCCTCCCATGAGGGCCTACGCCAGCGGCTGGGGCAAGTGGGCGCAGGTAGGCATGGGCTATTCCGTCGGTAGCCGCTGCTTGGCCGGCGCCTTGCTCATCGCCGTTCGCCGGGGTTGGTGCCCGCCGTTGGCCAGTTCCGCGCCGAGGGGGGTTTGCTGGTAAAGGACAGCGTGCCGGTGGCGCCGGCGGGTGATCAGCCGGGCATGGTGCAGCGCGGTCAGGTGCTCGGACACGGTGCTCGGGGCGAGGCCGTGGCGGCGGGCCAGGGTGTGGGTCGAGGCCGGTTCGGCGAGCGATTCCAGCAGGGCGGCTCTGGTCCGGCCGAGCAGGCGGGCCAGCGCCGCCGAATGCCGGGTCGGCGCGGGCTGCCACAGCTCGGCGATGCCCCTGGCCGGGTAGGCCAGCGCCGGCCGGGCGGGCGGGTCGATCACGGCGGCCAGGTCGGGCCACACGAACACGCTGGGCATGAGCAGCAGCCCGGCGCCGCCGAGCCGGTGCCGGCCGGCCGCGGGGCCGTCGATGAGGAGGCTGTGGCCGGTCCAGTGCGCCCGGGGGTCGAGGTCATCCAGCATGTGCTCCAGTCCGTAGTCGCCCAGCCTTCGCGTGCGGTACAGCACGTCGGCCTGCAGCAGATCCCGTAGCCGCGGCCAGTGTGGCGCGATCAGCAGCTGCCAGCACTGCTCCAGCAGGTCGGCGAGCACGCCCCGCGTCGCCACCGGGTCATCTAGCAGCCGCCAGGCCGCCTCGGGCGCGGGCTTCCCGGACCGCTCGGTCAGCGATCGGTGCACCTCCCGGGCGACCTGCTGGGGCGCTGTCGCGCGGACCTGCGCGAGCTGGTCGGCGATGTCGGTGCCGGGCCCCGCTGGGGCGGGGGTGAGAAAGTCCGGGGTCCAGCCGGCGTGCGGGGAGAGCACCAGCAGCGGCCACAGATCCAGCCGATCCAGGTCCGGCCGGACCAGATCCAGCCAGGGCAGGTGATAGCTGCGGCGGTGCGGCTCGCGCAGCACCCGCAGTGCCGTCACCGTTTCCCACAGCGGCGAGACCGCGAACCGGACGCGCGCCGGATCGTCCCGCCCGAACACCAGGACCAGGCGCACCTGGGCATCCTCCAGAATCATTCGGCCCTTGCCGAATATCTAGCCCAGATGCTAGCCGCCGGCCAACCTGGCTGCCATGTCCACGCCAGGCAAGCGGGCCCGCGCTGCCCCCGGCCCAGGCACGGCGACCAGCCGGTCGGGTTACCGTGACGTGCTCGGTGTCAGCGAGTTCCGGGTGATCTTCGTCGCAAACGTTGTATCCATGCTGGGGAGCATTGTGGCGGCGGTCGCGCTTACCGTGCTGGTCTACCAGCAGACCCGCTCTGCGGCGCTCGCGGCCTCGGTGCTGGCGCTGTCGTTCTTGCCGTACCTGCTCGGCGGGGTCCTGCTCGGGGCGGCTGCGGATCGCCTGCCCGCACGCAGTGTGCTCGTCGGGTGCGACCTGGCATGCGCGGTCCTGGTGGCCTGCATGGTGGTTCCGGGGATGCCGGTGCCCGGGCTTCTCGCGCTGCTGTCCGCCATTGGCCTGATCGCGCCGGTCTACCAGGGGGTCCGGTCCGCGGTGCTGCCGAAGATCTTGCCGCCCGGCCCCCGGTACGTCCTTGGCCGCTCCCTGATGCGAATGGTTGCCCAGTCCGCGCAGATCGTCGGCTACGGTGTTGGCGGGCTGCTGCTCGCGATCTTGTCACCACGTGGCGCGCTGGCCGCGGATGCGCTGTCCTTCGCGGCCTCCGGCGTGATGCTGCGGTTCGGCACCGCCCGGCGGTCCGCGCCCACCAGCCGGAGCGGTTCGATGGCGCGCGACTCCCTGGCCGGGCTGCGGTCGACGCTCGCGCACCGGCCGACCAGGCGCGTCCTGCTGTTCAGCTGGCTCGTGCCGGCGTGCGCGGTCGCGCCCGAGGCCCTCGCCGCCCCCTATGCCGTCCACATCGGCCAGCCGCCCCGCGCCGCTGGCCTGCTGCTGATGGGGATCCCGGCCGGGACCGTGGTGGCCGATGTCCTGGCCGCGCGCGTGCTCCCGCCACGCCTGCAGCAGAGCATCATCGTCCCGGCCGGGCTCCTGGTCTTCGCGCCCCTCATGGCGTTCGCGGCCAGTCCGGGCCTTGGCCTGGCCCTGGTGCTGCTGGTGATCTCCGGGCTCGGCTCCGCCTGGGCCGCCGGGATCGATGGCCTGCTCATCCAGGCAGCACCACTGGCGCTGCGGAACCGTGCCCTCGCCCTGGGCAGCGCAGGCCTGATGTTCACCCAGGGCCTGGGGTTCGCGCTGTGGGGGATCGCGGGACAGTACGTCCCCCTGGCCGTTGTCATCCCCCTGGCCGCCGGTGCCGGTGTCCTGGCCGTCGGCACGCTTCGGCCGGATCGGCCGCGCCGCCCGCGCCTCAGCGGGCGCCCAGAAAGGAGAGTTGCTCATGATACTGGAGCAAGCCGCCGGGTACACGATCCCGGCAAACAGCGCGCAGCTGGAGGCGCTGGCAACCAGGCTGCGGGAGCGGAACTTCGAGGTCCTTGTCGTAGCTGACGCGGACGGCGCCAAGGCCGCGGTCCTCGCCCTGCTCCCGGAGGGCGCCGAGGTGCACTCCGGCAAGTCCAAGACACTCGAGGATGCCGGGATATTCGGCGAGCTCATGGGATCAGGCCGGTACAACTTCCTCCGGACCCGCCTGCGTCAGATGAACCACGAAACCCAGGCTGACCAGATCCGCAAGCTGGCCGCCGCGCCGGACTTCATGCTCGGCAGCGTCCAGGCGGTGACCGAGGCCGGGCAGCTAGTGACAGCATCCGGCAGCGGCAGCCAGATCGGCCCCTACGCCTCCGGGGCGGGGCAGCTGATCCTCGTGATCGGCGCCCAGAAACTCGTCCCCGACCTGGACGCCGCCCTGCGCCGCGTCGCCGAACACGTCCAGCCGTATGAGGACATGCGGCTGCGCGAACTGATAGGAGAAGGCACCCAGCTCGCGAGAATCCTCATCCTGGAGCGCGACTTCCGCCCTGGCCGCACCACCATCATCCTGGTCCGCGAGCCAATCGGGGTGTGAGGCACGAGCCGACGTCGCGGCCAGTCCGCCCGGACCGGCCAACCGCCGCGCTACCGCACGCCAGTGACCCCGCGGCTGACATGAGCCTGAACACGACCGGGCATCTGCTCGGGGACATGGAGCAGCTGCGCGAGCACCTCGGCGTGGAGAAGTGGCTGCTGCGCGGCGGGTCGTGGGGGGTGACGCTGTCGCTGGCGTACGCGCAGCGGCATCCGGAGCGGGTCAGCGGGATGCTCATGCTCAGCGTGACCTCGACCAGGCGGCTGGAGCTTGACTGGCTGTACCGTGGGGTCGGCCGGTTCTTCCCCGAAGCCTGGGCCCGGTTCCGCGACTTTGCGGGCCTGGCTGGTTCCTACCGGCTGCCGACCGACAGCACGCCGCCGATCTCGGGCCTGCTCCAGGCGTACTCGCAGCTGATGGAAGACCCCGACATCGGCGTCCGGTCGCGGGCCGCGGCCGAGTGGACCGCCTGGGAGGACGCGGTCATCTCCCAGGAAGGCAACGGGACCCCCGGGGCGTACGGCGACCGGCCCGACGACGCGAAGCTGGCGTTCGTGCGCATCTGCTCGCACTACTTCGCGCACGACGGCTTCCTCGAGGACGGCGTGCTGATCCGCGAGGCCGGCCAGCTGGCCGGCGTCCCCGGCGTCTTGATCCACGGCCGCAACGACCTCAGCGGCGGCGCCTGCACGCCGTGGGAACTCGCCCGCGCATGGCCCGGCGCCGAGCTCATCATCATCGAAGACTCCGGCCATACCGGCAGCACCACCATGACCGACCAGATGCACGCCGCCGCCGGCCGCCTCTACCAGCAGATCACGAACCCCGCCTAGAGGGCTTTGTTTGCGGGGGTCAACGGAGAGACGGCGGAGGCCTGCCACCGGGTCGATGGGCCGCCGGCCCGCCCCGCAACCCCGGATACCGCCCAGCGTGCCGCCGCGGCGGGCCACCGCGCAGGCGCCAGACCGGTCATGCGTCACTCCGGCACCGCCCGTACGGCCCGTACCACGTCCGTCCTGCGCTTTTACGGCGTGGATGCCACATCCACGTCGTACCAGTGAGCGACATGGCTGGGACATCCACGCCGTATCCCGCCGGGGCCGCCAGGCGGCCGGCGGGGATCTGCCGGGAGATGGCAGGCCAGCAGGTAAACGGTCCCTGGTCAGGCCCGTGGCGCGTACTCGATCGAGTCGAACGGCCAGTCGCGTTCCAGCCACGCGCGGACCGCGTGGTAGAGCACCGGGTCGAGCGTCGCCTGGTCCGCGCGCACCCAGGAACGGACGACCGCGCCGCGGCGGCCCTGGTTCTCGCCGGTCGGCGGGTAGATGTAGACGCAGCCGATGACCTCGCCCGTGGCGGTGCTGAGCACGGTGTAGGTGAAGCCGCGGCGCTCCGCGAAGTCCTGCGCGTGGCGCTCGAGATCACTCAGGTTCTCCGCCAGGCTCATCTCGTGTGGCCAGCCGAATCCGGCGAATCCCGGGGTTGCCTGGATGTGGCCGATGCTGGCCGTCCACGCGGCGTAGTCCGCGGCGTTGTGCTGGGGCCCGAGCGGTTCCAGCCGCAATTCCCCCGCTGTGAGCCCGCCGGGAACGGCAAAACCGGCCGGGACGAACAACTGATCACCCATCAGGCGATGCTAGCCGCACTTGCCCCTGCAGCAGAGCCCCTCCGAAGCGGGAGCGTACTATGAGCTACCCTGGCCAATTTTGGACATAGCAGCGGCGGAGGTTTTCCCTGATGAAGGTTCCGGGTCTGTTCCTTAACGCTAAGACCTTCAAGGACGTGCCGGCCGGCACGGTGATCTTCGAGACGGGAACGAGCGGGACGGAGATGTTCGGCGTCGTGGAAGGAGCGGTCGAGGTGCGACTGCCCAATGACTCGGTTCGCAGGCTCGGCCCCGACGACACATTCGGTGAGATGGCCATCATCGACTCCTCTCCCCGAAGCGGGACGGCTGTGGCAGTGGCCGACACCAAGCTAGCGGTGATCGACCGGAGCACGTTCCTGTTCCTGGTCCAGGAGACGCCGATGTTCGCGCTGCAAGTGATGTCGAGTATCGCCAAGCGGCTCCGCGCCGCTGAGACGAGCTGATAACCGCTCACCCGGCACGGAAGCGGGGACATGCCCGCCGCTAGGGCTGACAGCATCATCCCGGCGCGGCTTGCCGCGCCGGGATCCGCGGGGCGGATGCGGCCTCAGCGCTGGCCGGTGACCACCCGGCGCAATGCTGGCCGCTGGCCGTCTCGTTCCAGGACCGCGGACAGCACGGCCAGCGCCTCGCCAGCCGGGGCGGGCGGGGTGGCCGGGGCGTGGGGGGCCGGCCCGTTCGGCCTGGACCTGGTCGTACCGGGCCAGCTCGGGCGCGGGCCGGAGGCGGGTCGGCGCGCTTGGGGACACGGTGAACACGTAGGCCAGGTGGTGCAGCGGCTAACGCGGGTGACTTCGGCCGCGCCCGCCGACTGGCGGACCGTGCCGAGGTGCTCGCCGACACTATCACCGAGTCCGACGCCCAAGCCGCGGCACTCGCCCGCCTGTGTGAGCTCGCTGTTCTAGCCGGTGATTCCGACCGCGCTGGACGCTATCGGCCCGGGTACTCGTCCTAGATCTGCCAAGGATTGAGTGCGCTCGCCGGCTGCGGACACACTCCGTCGTGAACCCTGAACTTCAGCCACCGCACGCGTATCCGGCGCTATGGACGGCCGGCAGTACTTCGGCGATCTCGTCTGAGGGGCGCAGATCAGGTCTTTCTGGGACGCTGTTCATCGATGTGGGCAGGGCAGGCTGACCGCTTGCGGCCCGGCGATCTGGGAACTCTCCCAAGGAGACTTCGAGTACATCGAGATGAACCATCACCGACCTGCATTACCACACCGGCGCGACACCGCCGGAGGGGAGGTTCCGATGAAAGTGCTGGTCAGCGCGGCTAGTAAATACGGGGCAACCAGTGAGATCGCCCAGGCGATCGCCGATGCGCTGGCCGGGAAGGGCCTGGAGGTCACAATGGTTCCACCGGCCCAGGCCGACGCGATAGAACAGTTCGACGCCGTGGTGCTGGGCAGCGCGGTCTATATGAGCAAGTGGATGAAACCCGCACGCGAGCTGGCACAACGCCAGGCGGCGGCGCTGGCCTCCCGGCCGGTCTGGCTGTTTTCCAGCGGCCCGGTCGGCGAGCCGGCCAAGCCCGCCGACAATCCCGTGGACGTCAGCACGATCCTCCAGAGCACCAAGGCCCGCGACCACCAGATCTTCACCGGCAAGCTAGTGAAGAAGCGCCTCAGCTTCCCCGACCGGGCCATAGCCTCAGCCATCCGCGTCCAAGAGGGCGACTTCCGCAACTGGGACGACATCCGCGCCTGGGCAACCAGCATCGCCGACACCTTGCTTGCTTCATGACCGGTCGGCTGGCACGGCCCGGCCACATCCCCGAACAATTGAATATGCGTCAGTTCACTCACATCCCGCCGACCGTGGCTAGCCGTGCGTATTCGGCGATATGCGCGAATTGCAATCAATCGGCTACGAAATGTCGGTCACATTCTGTTATCGGCATTAATGCCCTCAATTGCCGCGCATCGCCGGTGCAATGGCATCGACGTCGGTGTCCGGGTGGAAGCGCCGCTTGCTGGTGTTGTCGCTGGTCCGAGAACCTGTCATGTAGCGGGTCGCCTGCATGGCGGCATGCCCTGTCCCTGCTACCGTGGTCCGAACCCACGCAGCCTGAGCGTCAGCGCTATACCAAGGCGCACTCATGCCGCTGCGAGGTATGTCAGCATCTGCGAAGCTTGCTGGGCTTTAGCTGCGGAGGTTATAGGCTCTGGCGGCCGGTCCCGCGCTGCCGGACCGGGCCGGTCCGCTGAGCGCCTGCGCCCCGGAGTATGGGCCGCCCCGGGCGCCCCGGTGTGCGCCGTCCCGGGAGGAGCCGGCGGGCCGCCGGCCCGGTCCTGCCCGGGGTGCCGCCCGGGCCTGCCCGGGGTGCCGCCCGGGCCTGCCCCGGTGCCGCCCGGGCCTGCCCCGGTGCCGCCCGGGCCTGCCCCGGTGCCGCCCGGGCCTGCCCCGGTGCCGCCCGGGCCGGCCGCAGCCGGCCCGGCTCGGGCCCGTCGTTGACTTTCCGGTACTGCTGCGCTCCGGTCAGGCTGCCGTGACTGGCGGTGCGCATCGGCCGCATGGCTGCCCCGGCGGGATACGGCGTGGATGTCCCAGCCATGTCGCTGGTACGACGTGGATGTGGCATCCACGTCGCAACGGCCGGGACGGACGTGGTAGAGGCTGTACGGGCGGTGCGGCATGACGTCCGGCTGCCCGGAGGACCGAACCGGGTACGGCGTCCCGCCGTCGTAGTAGATGACGCAGATTTACCGAACGGGGAGACACGACCATGACGGGGAAACCATGGCTCATGCTGGCCGCCGGGACGGTGCTGGCTGGGACGGCGCTGACGGGCTGCGGGCCAGGCGGCGGCACGGCCGCAGGAGGCCGGACGGCGAGTCCCGGCCGCCACGCCGCCGGATCGGCCACGTCGGCGCGGGCGCCAGCGACGTCCGGGACCTCGGCCACGGAGGCGGCCAGCGCCGCTGCCCCGTCCGCTGCCGTGGCCGCCTGTACTACGTCCGATCTGCGGGTTTCGGTCAGCGGATCGGCAAGCGACAGCATGAGCCATGCTGCCGGTGTCACTCTGGAACTGACCAACAGCAGCAGGCGCATCTGTGCGCTGGATGGCTACCCGGGCCTGGCGCTGCTGGACTCCCGCCACCAGGTCCTGCACACGGTCACCCACTGGGGCAGCACCTGGTGGGCGAACGACCCCGGCCGGAGGCTCGTCGAGCTGGCGCCCGGCCAGACGGCACGGGCCAGCCTGGCCTGGACGCACGCCGGTAGCAGCGCGGTGAGTGCCAGTTACCTGGAAGTCACGCCGCCAGACTCCACCGCCCGCCTGACCATCAGCTTCAGGCAGCTTGTCGATGGCGGGGACCTCGACGTGACCGCGCTGGGCCGCACGGTGCAGCTCCGCATCTAATCGAGGAGGCGGCCAGGATCGCGCTGTACGCACCGGATCTTACGGGGCGCAGTACCTGGAGCCGTCCGGGCTGGGGATCCCGCTGGCGCGATGGTGACGGTCTCTCACCCCGCCCGAACTCATAGCGTCCCGTGGCGCTCTCAACCGCAGGTACATCAAAGGTCGCGCTAGTGTGCGGGTCGTCGACCGCGATCGTGACCGCGGGCATCGCTGCCGCGGCCGGTTGAAAGGCGGCCAGGCCGACCCACCGCCGTCACCCGCGAGGATCGCGGGGAAAGATCTTGCGGCAGGCCATCACGCCGTCCCCGCGTATGCGTCAGCCGACCGGTACTCCACGCCTAGGTTGGCGCGTGGTGGTTCGTACAGCTTGGCCGCTGACGTGCGCTGCGGGATTCGCCCCTCCCAGGCCAGGCAGAACTGGGCCATCGCCTCCGGATCGTCGCGTGCGGCCGCGCGGGCCTGGAGGATCTCCGGCGCCGGCGGGCTGAACCGCGCGGCGCGGAGGTTTGCCTCGTAGTCGTCCATCGTGGCCTCGTTGCGGCGGCGCTCGTACTCGCTGAGGGCCTCTGTTTCAGCCTGGGCACCGGAAAGGCTTGCTGTCAGCGAATCCGCTAGTAGCTCGGCGTCTCGGAGGGCGTCGCAGATCCCGAGCGCGCGGACCGGGTCCTTGTGGCTGCCGGCGTCACCGACCAGTGCCCAGCCGGGCCCGTATGGCTGGCGCAAGAAGTTCGGGAGTTGCGCGGCGCCATAGATCCGCTCCTCGCGTCGACCTGACCGGACGCGCTGGGAGAGGTCGGGTACGCGGTCGAGCTCCGCCATCATCTGGGCTTCGATGTCCAGCCGCACGGCTGGCAGCTCCGCGATCGGCCAGCCGACGAATACGGCGAACAGGTCGTCGTTGGTGGGGTGAGCGAAAATCATCCGGTGACCGCGCCGGTACATCTCAAGCCCTTCCCGCGCGACCCCACTCCAGTAAGCGAAGTACCAGCACGCGAGGGTCGGATATTCCGCGTAGGCCGGTGCGCCGACTCGTCTGGCGACCCTTGAGTTACGCCCGTCGGCGCCGATCACGACACGGGCACGCTCGGTCAGCCCGCCGCGGCCCCGGATGCCGGTGACCCGACCGTGGTCGAACGTGAGGTCGTGGACGGGGAATCCGTCCCGGAACTCCGCGCCGGCTTCGACCGCAGCGTGGATGAGCACCTGGTCCAGTGCCGCGCGCCGCGGCGCGACCCCGACCGGGACGCCGTCCACGACCAGGCCGCGTCCGGTCAGCGGGAAGTCGCCGAGATCCATCGTGATCGAGGTAATCGGCGGAGCGCCGGTCGCGAGCACCCGGTCGAGCAGCCCCCAGGCAGCCAGTCTCGCCGGGCCGTGCGCGCGAACGTAATGCCCGTGGGGGATCTCGCTCGGGAATCGCGCCCGGTCGACCAGCAGCACATCAAAGCCGCGGCGGGCTAGCAGCATCGCAGTTGCGGCCCCGGCGCACCGGGCACCGACGACGATCACGTCATAACGGTGCCGGTGCCCGGCGCCGGTCATCTTCTCGTCTCTCCGGCGGGGGCCCATGTCAGCGCCGGGGGTGGATGCCATCGGACCGGCAGCAGGTCCAGGGCGAGCCCCAACATGCGCTTGCAGCCGCGTCACCGGCTCGGCCCTGGCCCGCTCGCGAGGGTGCTCGGTCGCGGCTGGAAACTCTGTCGTCAATGGGTTCACCTCACTTCGGATTCCTGCGGCAGCATCAGTGCGCCAGTCCTGTGGTCTGGCCTGTGGCGGGGGGCGAAGGCGGTGAGCCACCAGCTGGCGGGCCTGCCGAGGTAGTAGGCGGGAGCGCTATGGGGGCGGGTTGGCCCTGACTGGGAGCGGGTTTTCATCATGTTCTCCATCGAGTGGTGGCAGGCGCGGGAGGCTGGTCACGACGCGGCAGCGGGCCGCTGCCGAGCCGGTTAGTGGCGGCTTGTGGCTCGTCGCCAGAGCGAGGACGTCGTAGCCGAAGTCGCCGACGCGCTGCGCGGGACGGTCCGGTGTCACGATGGTCGCCGGGGCAAGGCCGGGTGCGCATCGTGGTGCGGACCACGATGTTTCGCCGCAGAGGACCGGTGGCACCAGGGGTTACGGTGGATGGGTGCGCACGGAGCTCCTGGATAGGGACGCGGAGCTGCGGGCCCTGACCCGGCAGGTGGCGGCCGTGCGGGACGGCGCCGGCCGGGTGGTGGTCGTGGACGGGCCGGCGGGCATCGGCAAATCGAGCTTGCTTGCCGTAGTTGCGCGCGACGCGGAAGCAGATGGGGTCGCGGTGCTGCGTGCCCGGGGTGGCCCGCTGGAGCAGGACGCGCCGTGGGGGGTGGCGCGTCAGCTGTTCGAGCCGTTGCGGGCGCGTCAGGTCTGGGGCGAGCTCGCGGTGGGTGCGGCGGGGCTGGCGACGCGGGTGCTGGATCCGGAGCTGGCCGAGCCCGCCAGCGCGGGCGACGCCATGTACGCCGCCGCCCGCGGTCTGGTGTGGCTGGCGGTCAATCTCGCCGCGCGTGGGCCCGCGTTGCTGGTCGTGGACGATGCGCATTGGGCGGATGCGCCATCATTGCGCTGGCTGGCGCAGCTTGCCCGCGACCTGGACGGGCTTACCCTCGGGGTGCTGTGTGCGGTGCGGTCCGGTGAGCCGCCCACCGAGCCGGGGCTACTCGCAGAGCTGCTCGCCGTGGCGCCGGAGCCACCGGTGCGGCCGCGGCCCCTGGGCCCGCAAGCCGCCGAGGCGCTCGTGCGCGAGCAGTTGCCGCGGGCCAGCAGCTCGTTCGCGCGCGCCTGCCATGCGGTCACGGCGGGCAACCCGTTCCTGCTGCGGATGCTGGCCGGCCAGCTCGCCGCCGACGGCACCGCGCCCGGAGAGGAGGCCGCGCACCAGCTGTCCGCGTTCGGGGCCGAGCAGGTCGCGCGTCTCGTCGGACGCCAGCTGGCCAGGCTGCCCGAGGGGGCGGGCGCACTGGCCCACGCTGTTGCGGTCCTGGGCCGGGGTGCGCCGCTGCGCCATG
>Ga0306920_100012579_pt1 | contig 11488 bp, 13 predicted proteins | sample flu12Cox44000170_FD_204666 | JGI IMG/M metagenome (GOLD analysis project Ga0306920, IMG submission 204666) | Lab enrichment of tropical soil microbial communities from Luquillo Experimental Forest, Puerto Rico - flux4day.12C.oxic.44.000.170 (v2)... | ecosystem: Environmental > Terrestrial >...
CGCGCTTGTAAGAGCCGCCAAAGCCTAGGTTGAGAGGGTTGTCGAGAATGCGAATGTGGGAATCGGCTGCCGCCAAGGCCTGCATACGCTCCAATGTATGATCGGTGCTCGCGTCGTTGACGAGTATGATCTCGTAGTCGTCCCGCGCGGCTATGGCTTCGCGGATTGAACTGACAGTTGCGCCGATATTGTCCTCCTCGTTGAAGCAGGGAACGACGAAACAGAATGTTGGCGCAGTGGTCATGTGGGCGGGCCCTTCGGTGACACTTATCAAAGTTGCGAGAACCTATTCGCGATCATGCCGCCGAGGCGGCAGCATTGTATAGCTATCTGTCTGCTGTTGAACAGGCCGACGCCGCCGATCTGAGTGGGATTTTATTGCGGCCCGGCAGGAATAGTCGATGCGATTAAGGAATGGACGTCTTCCAGTCCTATCAAAATATTCGTCCCGAGGACGAGGCGATCCAGCGCCAATTGCTGGTCGAGTACCTCCGTGTGACCGGCGTTGACGGCGGGCCGGCACTGTGCAGGCTCGTCGACCGTGAACTGCCGGCTCTAGTCTTGCTCGACGTTGGCCCTCAAGGAGGGTGCAGTATCGATGCGGGGGCCAAACTTTTTTAGTCGCGCGCGGGAGGGGCCGACGGGCGCTGGGGGGCGCCTGGAGCAATCACCAACAATTTCCAGATTTGGTCGGACTCGTCGGATCCGCTTGGACGCATCCTTCGCCGGGAAGTTCAAGACCATCTGTGATGATCGCGCCGCCGCGATAGATCACACTGCGCGTCGTGCTCGGAAAAAAGTGCAGGTTCTCAATTGCCGGTCCGGCGAGATAGATTCTCGCGCCATCGTAGGACAGAGTGGACAGAGCAAGGTAAGTGAGATCGACCGGATTGAGGACAATGATTGGAACGTTGCTGTCGCGGAGAATCTGACTTCCGCCCGCATGCAAAAATACGTGCATGCTGTTGCTGATCCACATTGCCGCGGCGAGATTGATCTAGCCGCATGCTTGACCGGCCGTGATGCCGGTCGAAAGGACGTCGAATTTGATGAAAGCCAGATCGACCACCGGCGTTTGCCGGCAATGTACGCCGTTGACGCCGGACGCGCGTGTTACGCATTCCGATCCCGACCATTCAATGCATTCCGCCCGCAGCGTTAGGCATCCGATGATTGGAATCGCTAGATTCCTGGCTGTTGAAAATGGTGGTCCCAGACGAGCCTTCGACGATGATCTGTTCGGCTTGTGATAGGGTGCAACAGCAAGCCTTATCATCCTTATCTGATCGCTTTCCGACGATATTGACTAAATAGGTTCCGACTGGAACGCCGGCCAATTACACGCCACCGTGATGAATACCGGAGCTTAGCCGGATGTAGGGGAAAAATCCAGCAAGGTTCCAATCGCGCATGGCGCGCTCATAAGCGTATTGCGCTGTTCGACACGGCCGATCTGCCGCCAAGCAATCGTTGCCGTCATCGTTGCCGTCTGGCGCCACATAAAACGACACGTCGTCAGTCGCGCCAGCCGCTGCGCGCACGCGGCGTGCATGAAGAGCAGCAGCGCAAGCGCTGAAATAACCCACTTCATCGCTGAGTCCCCCTCTGGAAACTGCAGAAGTCATCCGCGGGGCATGAACTTTTTTTTGGCGGTGGCGGGCGGCCGGGCGGAAGGGTGACGACAGGAAAGCGCTTCCGTTATTTCGCCGAAACGCACATGCCTACAAGGTCGACATTCGAACCCCAGGATACATCGGATTTCAATACGTTATATGCCTTCTCGCATGCCTCTTTTGATTCAAAATTTGGGATGGAAGACGCTGTCAAGCCGTTGCTGCCAACCCAGGCTAACACAAGAATCCACATTTTCATTTTCTCCGTGTTTTGTGCGCGCGCCGCGCGGGGATGAGGCCGCTAAACTAGCCCGGCCCGGCCCCGCTCAGCCATTAAAAAAAACCGACATGCAGGCTGTCGTCCGGCGCGATCGATTTTTGCCCCTTGGAAGGCGTTTCGTTGGCTTTGCTGCCCTTGCCGTGCAGCTTGAGGCGCTGGAGACGCGGCTCGCCAACGGCGAGGCCATCGACGTCGCCGAGTACGCGCAACTCACGTCCACGTTGATCCGGGGCGTTTCAAGGCTAGGCATCGAGCGCCAAGCGCGCGACGTGACGCCGACGCTGTCCGAATATCTCGCCCAACTAAAGGCATCTGAGGCCGAGGCCACCACGGAGGCCGCTACGGAGACGATTGATGGCTCCGACGGCTGACCCCGGTCTCGATCGCTTCAGGTACAACTTGCTGGCCGCGCGCATCAACGAGCTAGGCGCGATCTGGTCCGCAGCGTATCGCGCCGATCGCGAGTTCCGCTCGACAAGGCGCGTGCGCGAGGAGCTTCAACAGGCCGCCACGTATCCGACCGTGCGGCATGGGCTTTGTCAAATGGGCCGAAGAAATAGGCGTTCGCGCCCTCGTACTGTTGCGTGAAATCGGTTCCGCGCCCGGCGCCGGATTCTCATTCCGATGTTCGCTTCGAGCCACTTCTCGCCGCGCGTGATGCTGTCGGACGACATGCCGCAGAGACTGGAAATCTTGTCGTGACCGAGGCCGCGGCCATCGGGTTGTCCACCGGCGTCGAATATGCCAGTCTGCTGCCATCTCTCGCGATTAAAGATTAAAGAAGGGAGCGGGCGGCCGGGCGGAGGCTCAACAGTCGCGCGCGGGAGGGGCCGACGGAACAGGCCGACGCCGCCGATCTGAGTGGGATTTTATGGCGGCCCGGCAGGAATAGTCGATGCGATTAAGGAATGGACGTCTTCCAGTCCTATCAAAATATTCGTCAATCGCTCGTTGTGCTCCCTTGTAGTGCCCGTAATCGTCGAGGAGCAAGATTCCGTGCATAGAGAGACGCGGGTATAGATGCTCGATCTCGTGCCTGGTCGAAGCATACCAATCGGTATCGAGACGCAACAGCGATATCCTGTCAGGCAGCGTCGCTGGAATTGTATCTTCCACCGGCCCCTTCACGAATACCACCTTATCCATCGGATATCCTGAAGCCGCGATCACCTCACGCACCTCGTCGACCGAAGCATAGGACCACTTGACTCCTCTGCGTTGGATTTCGAGCCAATCATTGAAAGCCTTATTTCCGGAGGCGTCTACGTCCAGCGCTGGGTCGGGTTCTGTCATCCCTTCAAACGTGTCGTACAAGAACAAGCTTCGGTCAGTGACACCAAGCGCGCAAAGGACTTGGGCAACTAGTTTCATGCTGCCGCCACGCCAGACGCCGCATTCAACAACATCTCCCGGAATTTTGTTCTCGACTAGGTAGCGGACGGATTTGTAGAGGGCGTAAAGTCTTTCCCAAGATGTCATGGTATACTGACGGCATTGCTCATAGAATGCTAGAAACTCAAACTCCAAGTTGGACATGCCAAGGCGGATTTGCTCCTGGGCCATAATTGTCTGATAATCATAGCTACGCTCGAGCTTGAGCTGATACTCAGTGATGCAGTTTGATAGATCATCAGTGCGTCGTCTATATTCATTTATCGAGTTGGTACACGCGTCTGTCTCTTGCTTATATTTTTCTATCTCGCGCGTCCATCCTTCGATCTGAAGCTTGTGTTGTTCTCTCTCGTCTTCTATCGCGCGCTTGTACCCTCCGATCTGGCGCTGGTGTTGTTCTCTCTCGTCTTCTATCGCGCGCTTGTACCCTCCGATTTCGCGCTCGCGTCTTTCTTTTTCATCTTCTAACCCACGCTTGTACGGTCCCAGCTCGTGCTCGTGCTTTTCTCTCTCATCTTCTAACCCACGCTTGTACGTTCCCAGCTCGTGCTCGTGCTTTTCTCTCTCATCTTCTAACCCACGCTTGTACGTTCCCAGCTCGTGCTCGTGCTTTTCTCTCTCATCTTCTAACCCACGCTTGTACGTTCCCAGCTCGTGCTCGTGCTTTTCTCTCTCATCTTCTAGCGCCCGCTTGTACGCTCCTAACTCGTGCTCGCCCTTTTCTATCTCGCGCCTATATTCTTGTATGTCGCGCGTATATCCGTCTAAGTCGTACTTATATTGGTCCATCTGATGCTTGTATTGCATCATCGCATGCGTATTCTCGTTAAGTTTGCCTGAGAGTGCATATAAGCTAGTGGATTTTACAATCTCCAGTCCAGCACGACGAAGCAAAGGTCTGATTAGCCTTGTTCCTGCAGCGCGCGCGAGGCGCCGACATGTTTCAGAAGCCTTGCTTCTGGCTACCAGAGCCAAAGCAAAGATCGAGCTGATAGCTGACGCATAGATCAGATTTAAAGCCAATCTCGCGCTTGTAAACTTTGTCTCAATCCACGCGCGAATTCTGCTAGTCATGTTCCTTGCTTTTTGACATGCGGCAAACGTCTTTCTTCCAACCGCGCGGGCCCAAGCTGAGAGGGGGCTGATAGCTGATGCAGAGATCAGGCTAAGAGCCGAGGTGGCGTTTGTAAATTTGCGCTGAATCCACGCTCGAACTCGGCTGGTCATGCGTCTCGCATTCTGGAATGCAGCCCAATGATACTCCCATTGAAAATGTTTGATATGCGACGGCAATGCCGGCGCATGCGACATCACCTCGTCTACGAATGACTGCAGCTTAGCAAGCGCATCACCAGTATCTGGCGGCAAATCGCGGGCGTGCAACGTCAGCGGAAACTTGAGAAAGTGCTGCTGATAAGGCGTAACCCAGGTCACCATTCGCTCCGCTATCTCCTTCTTATGGGGGGGACCGGAAACGATTTGGTCTTCTGCGACGCTTTTATCACGCAGCTCCAACATTGTGAATTCATCGGAGTCGCCGATGACGCAAACTTCGGCCGTCGGGCAATACTCCCAAATCAAACCGTAATCCCAATAAGCATTGGGCTCTTCCAGATAGCGCTCTGGCTGCAGTCCGATAATGGCAACGGGCATCTGATAACTAAGCAACGTGCTGTCGTCTAAGGGCCAATAGAACTGGTCCATATAGCGCATGTGGAAAGCTGTTTGATTAACAGTTTTGCCGCGAATAACCGCGTGGCGATGCTGGAGAATAAGGCGCGCAAGTTCCCGGTGCGATATGGTCAATGTCGAGGTGGCAGAGTCGAAATGCTGGCGTAAATTGGGAATGACCTCCTCGGCGATCGTGCAATAACTCGGCGAGGCGACGATCCGCTGTCCACGAGCGAGATGGCCGATTACCGTACGCAGCGATCCATCCGCCAGAATGAAATCGGCATTGAGGAAAATTTGCCAATGCTCGGTCATCCGCGCACCAAGGTCGCTGAATCCTCGATGCAAGGCATAGGTCAGCGTCATCCCGTATTTGTCCTTCGATACGATCAGATCGTCGAGCTTGATAAGGCGAACGGGACAGAGTTCTTTGAGGCGTGCGATCACTGGATGGCGATTAAAGGTAGGGAAAAAGCGACGCTGCGTCAGGATAACGAGCTCGCAGGCGACCTCTGAGGCAACGTAGGGTAAGTTGCCTGGCGCAAGCAGCGCGGGCAGGGTGAACGTGAGCAGGATGTCGACGTATCTCTCACCCCACCCATAGGTAATAATCCGCGTAGGGTATTTGATGGTTGCGGACGTGGTGATGAACGAACTTGTGTTTCTGGGGATTGCGTGCTGCATAATTGTGCGAATAGAGGTTTGCATCACGCGGCGGAGAGGCCTAGCAGCAGAGCGACCCGGCGCCGGACGCGGTACCCCACCTCTTTGAGCAGCTGCCGTCCCGGCGCGGCCCTCAGAGCTACGGTTCTACCTTCTGGGCTCTTTGTCGCGGTAAGCTCCTGTTGCAGGTTGTCTATCTGAATCTTGTGGGCATCTTTGGTCGCGCTCAGCTCCTGTTGCAGGTTGTCTATCTGAATCTTGTGGGCATCTTTGGTCGCGCTCAGCTCCTGTTGCACGTTGTCTACGTGGATCTTCTGAGCATCTTTGATTGCGGTAACCTCCTGTTGCAGGTTGTCTACCTGGATCTTGTGAGCATCTTTGGTCGTCGCAAGCTCCTGCTGTAACCTGTCGATCTGGCCCTTGTAGTCGGGTGCTGCATAGAGAAGCTGATCCAGCTGATATTTTGTCACGGCAAGCTCGTGCTTTAGACCGTCGATCTGCCCCTTGTAGGCGTCAATCCAATTGTTCAACCCGGTGATTTGGGTAACGTATTCCTTCGCAAGGACGCTGTCCTTTGTGAGATATTTCACACGTTTGCTATCAAGCACCTCCCCGTCGATCACCATGGCGTACCGGCCGCGAACCTTGTCCGGCACCATGTTCTCATAAATTTCCTGGAACGGCACGCAGAACTCTTTATCGTACATTTTTCGCTGCACCACAACTAATCGATGCGTGGTTTTGGAGTTCATACTGAGATAATCCAGCAGGATTGGATCCCAAGGAACTAAGCTTGTAAGCTGCCAGTCTGGTCCGACCCAGACACCCAGTGTCTCATAAGAATTGTAGCGCGCCAGCGCCTCGAAGAAATTCGGCTGATAATTAAAAAAGCCATGTTCCAGGTGCACCGTGAATGGCACCGCATGTACAAATAGGCCGCCAGGGCGCGCAAACTCGTGCATCGCCTTGAACACGTTATATTGGTTCAAGATGTGCTCGGACGTGCCGAAATTCGTGACTAATCCATATTTGCCGTGGTACGCGGCAGGGACCGCGTCGAAATTAAGGTCCATGACGACGGATCCAACCCGACCGTCGACGTCGACGCACCCATAATCTATGCCGATCGCTTCGTACAGCAGCCGAGCCGGCTGCTGGCTTGCATTGGTCGTATTGAGCAGAACCGGATCAACCTGGTCGCGACCGAACGCTTTGCACAATGAGATCACGACGTTTTTCTGCGGGCACCAGAAGTCCTGTGAGCCGAGTTCCATGACCTCGGTAATACCCTCAAGTGCCCCCTGAAGCTTGAGTTGACGGTAGAGCTCGATCTCAGGCGGTCCAAGTCCCATAACTCACCCCAAAGCTACAAACGTCCTCCCTGCGCTAAATCTTAACAAGGACATCACTCGGCTCTTATGCAGCGTTCGGGATAGAAAAGGCAAGAGTGGCAATGCGAGAAGCTGGAGGTGGGCTCCAACGAGGCCCCCCGCTGCCAATTCCTGGACCACGTTCGTCCTCGGGCTGTAGCTCATTGCAAGGGATGATTCGCCTGGCGGAAGCTGCAGTTAGAGGAGTCGCGGGGGGAATGGCGAATTCGGCACCTGGCACCCGCTGCCGATTGCAGTGCGGGGAGAGCGCGTGACTTGGCGCGTTTAGCGATAATGTTGTGGACACGATGGACAACGCATGAGCGGCAGGGTGGCCACAGCAACATCAACCCAGTCCCTTGATCGGTAGAATGTGTCAGTGACGTGACCCAAAACGATGCCGCTACATCTTGAGAAGAATATGTTCGAATCGCTTTTGGCGCTGATACTGCAGCCAAGAGCATGTGGCGCTCGCGCGCGGGATGCGGTTGAACGCGAGATCCCAAAAACAGGACAGGCGATGTTCGGCAATTTCCGCGATAGTTGCAAAGTGGCTTTTCGGATAAGAGGGACTGTGAACTCGGCATTGCGATTCCACGCGAGATCCATCTGCAGCCTCAGCCCAAACGAAAAATTTCGCTGCCGCATGGCCGCGAGCCCAGTAAGGAAGGAGATGATCGAGGCCAACCGGTGCTGGGCTAGCCAGGCGACAATGGTGGCTCGATGGAAGTAATAAAGGGCGCCGAGAGCGAACGGCACAAACTCCGCTTGGATGACGCCATAGCGATTCTGAAAGCAGTAGGGGCCGTAGGCAGTGCGATTGGCGCTCGTCGCACATCATCCGGTCGAGAGTGCCATTGCCGCCACGCCAGGGACGGCGAATGCCCAAAGCCGCGCGGAAGATCTGGCAAAATAAACTGCAAGCAACAGATAGCAGCATATCTCGATCGAGAGAGACCACGAGGTCACCAGCGGTTTCAATCGGAGTGAGCGCGCCTTGTCTAGCATCGGCATGCCCTGGATGGACGACTCGCGTACCGTCGGCTGCCAGGTTCTAGAGATCCGCAGCCGGTTGAGCCGCGCGTTGGCATTCAGCGGTCTCAGATTTCAACGCCGTTAAGTCCGTGCGCGGATAGTTTTCATACGCGTGAAAACCATTCTGCGTGCAAAATCCGGCGCCGCCCGAAATGGCCGCCATACATTGCTTGAGCCAGCGGGCATTGTTTGCCAGCTCGGGATGCGCCAGTTTCGGACGTCGCCGAGGCCGGGCGATGAGTTAAGCACTCGCCGAGGCGGGGGTTATTTTTTTAACGTGCGAAGACGGTAGTACGCCGCACCACCCGCCAAGACCAGCATCAGCGCTACTGCCGCGATTATGGTGCGATCCAATCGTCGTTGCCCGTTTTGGGCATGTTGGACATCATCAATTTCCGACCGGATGGTATTGATCTCGGTGTTCATTTCCGACCGGATTGCATTGATCTCGGTGTTCATTTCCGACCGGATGGTATTGATCTCGGTGTTCATCTGCGAGCGGAGGTCGTGCAGCGTCGAACTGATAATATCGATCTCCGAGCGAAGGCCATGCAGTTCCGAGCGCGAGCAGTTTCCATCTCTATTACCCGGCAAAGCAGAGACCTGGACATAGATGCTTGAGTTGGACGCGTTGCACTTGGTGCCGGTGCTTTCGGCCACATCACCGGTGTAGGTGGCGCGTCCCGCGTCGATCTTCGAAAAGTCTACGGCGTTGTAGAAATAGTTGAAATGCGCTGGTGCGGCCAGATGCCATTGGCAGCTCATGTTAAGCTTAGACATGTCGGATACGCCAGCGTGAATGTGGGCGCCGCCGGAAATGGTGTTCGGTCCTACACAGCTTGCAATCGAGTACTCCGTCATCGACAGATGATGCCCGCCATTAGTCTCGCCGAAAACAATGTTCTTGTAATCGATGATGACGTGCTGGCGGCCAGCAATGGCGATGGTGCCTTTCGCCGTGGAATCCAAGGTCATACATTCGATGATGCCAATGGCGTGGTCCTGAATCCAGATCAGAGTCGTATCGTCCTTGGTGGCGCGTAGCACGACTGCGTTCGGGTTGCTGCAGTTGCCGGTGAGCTGCACCAGCCGATAGTAATAAATGTTGATCTCGGGGTCATCGTACAGGCCGTCGGTTAGAGAGATTACGCAATTCTCGATCAGTTGGCTGCGGCACGCTCGAAAAGCACCTTGCGGAGAGCACGGGCGTTGCAGCGAACATTCGGGATTATCGGTCGTCTCTGGCGCCGCATAGAAGTTTGCTGAGGGCTGCGCTGATACGCCTGTCGCCCATACAATAAGAACAACCATGAACAAGAAACTGATCACGCCTCAACCTCCCACCACATGGGCGGGTCGCTACCACAGGTAGGTCCTGTACTTGATCAGCCCCGCTGAGTGGTCCGATTGGAATGTTAGTTTAACGTTGGCCGCTGCGCCAGCGTGGCCGGCGGAGCCGGTTGGCGTAGCGCAGCCGGCCACGCGGCGAAGGCAGGCATGAGCACCTCCGGTGCTGGCGGCTTAACTGCGTTGCCAACGGCAAGGCGCTGCGCGACGGCAAGTTCGACAACGTCTGGGTGCAGCCGGCGGCGGGAGACTCCGGCGGCGCGCTGGGCGCGGCGCTGACCATCTATCACCTCTATGCCGACCGGCCGCGCACGGCCAATACCGCGGACGGCATGGTGGGCTCCTATCTCGGCCCGGAATTCAACGATGGCGAAACGCAGACGCGGCTCACGGCGGCGGGCGCGCGCTACGCCACGCTGCCGCGCGATCGGTTGCTTGCCCGCACGGCCAGGCGCTCGCCGACGGCAAGTCCGTGGGCTGGTTCCAGGGGCGAATGGAGTTTGGTCCGCGCGCGCTCGGCAATCGCTCGATCCTCGCCGATCCTCGCGATCCGCACATGCAGAAGAAGCTCAATCTAAAGGCCAAGTACCGCGAGAGCTTTCGCCCGTTCGCACCGTCGGTCCTGCGCAAGCAGCTCTCGGAATGGTTCGACATCGATGTGGACAGCCCTTACATGCTCATGGTCGCCCCGGTCCACGCGCGCCATCGCCGCGAAATGACGAGCGAGGTGATTACTCCGCCCCGTGCAGACGGTGCATCGCGAGACCAATCCGCTCTACCACGATCTTATCAGCCGCTTTCACGGGCTGACCGGGTGTCCGGTCCTGGTCAACACCAGCTTCAACGTGCGCAGCGGGCCGATCGTATGCACGCCCGAGGATGCCTTCCGCTGCTTCATGGGCTCGGAGATCGAGTACTGGCGGCCGGCAACTGCTATCTCGTCAAGGATGAGCAGGACCCGGCCTTGAAGCAGAACTACAAGGACGAGTTCGAACCGGATTGACGGTTCCGAATTCCGCGCTATGCAGGCGCCAATTTCCCAGCGTGATTGCCGACGAGTTGCTCTCACCGACCCCATTCTTCGATGACCATGGAGCAACCGTTGACTGATTTGGCGTCAAAGCGCGGCGGGGCCAGCTTGCTGTTGCGCGGCTTGCTCGTGTTGAGCTTGATCATCGTCGCGACGCTTTTTGCCCGCCGAACTTTTGCTTCGCATCATCGATGTCAGCGGGCCAATCCACTCGGAGCTCGGAGAGGCCTTCCAGTTCGATCCGGAACTCGGCTGGGTCCCCGCGCCAAACGCCGCCGCGCAACAAACGAGCGGCAATCGTACGATTTCGGTGAGACACAGCAGTCTTGGGTTGCGCGAGCAAGAGCTGAGCGACATTGCGCGGATCGATTCTTTTTCTGGGCGACTCGTTCACCTATGGCTACGATGCCGAGGCGGACGAACGGTTCAGCGATCTTCTGCAGGAAGCTCTGCCACAGTATGGGATGGTCAATGCCGGCGTTTCCGGCTACGGAACCGACCAACAATTTTTGCTGATGAATCGACTTTGGAAAGAAATCCACCCGAAGTATGTGGTCTTGACCTTTTGTGTCGACAATGATCGGCGACGACAATACCAGCAGTTATCGCCGCTTCCACCGTTCGCCGCATCATCCCGCTTACGTCGATGATCTCGCGATCTCGAAGAGCCCGGTAGGCACCGATGGCGAAGGGAGCGAGCGCAAAACGCTCGAGCCATGCGCTGCCCATCACGTCATCGCGGATTGGTCGCGGCAGGGGATAACCGCGAACCTGTCATTCGCCTTCGCCCGTACGTAGGTTTCGAGCCTCGGAGCCGGACCTGCTGCTCACGGACGTGATCATGCCCGGGGTCAGGAACGGCCGCGAACTCGCCGACGCAGCGCTCCGGCGCAGACCCGTCCTCAAGAACCTTTTCACCTCCGGCTGTACCGAGGGCGCGATCGTCCATTACGGCGGCTTGATCCAGGCGTCCATCTGCTTGCAAAGCCTTACCGCAAGGTCGATCTCGCGCGGATGGTCCGAAAAGCGCTCGCCGGATCGGCCAGCCCTGCCGACATCGACCGCGTCTCCTAGAAACGAGGGCGCC
>Ga0306920_100012581_pt1 | contig 11487 bp, 10 predicted proteins | sample flu12Cox44000170_FD_204666 | JGI IMG/M metagenome (GOLD analysis project Ga0306920, IMG submission 204666) | Lab enrichment of tropical soil microbial communities from Luquillo Experimental Forest, Puerto Rico - flux4day.12C.oxic.44.000.170 (v2)... | ecosystem: Environmental > Terrestrial >...
GGCGTGAACGAAGGAGCGAATGCGCCCTTGAGCTGTGCGTCGAGTTTTTCCGGCGTCCAGCCGTCGGAGCGATGGATCGTGCGGATCGGCCGGTTCTGGTTGAACAGATAAATCTCGTTGTTGCGCACCGAAAAAATCTGCCCGGTGATGCCTTCGGCGCGATCGGAGGCGAGATACACCGTCAGCGGCGCGATCTTCTCGGGCGTCATTTCGCGAATGCGGGCGACCCGTTCCTTCTCTTGCTCGGTCTCTGCTGGAATCGAATCGATCATGCGCGTCCAGGCAAACGGCGCGATGCAATTGGAGCGGACATTGAACCGCGCCATGTCGAGCGCGATCCCGCGCGACAATCCGACAATGCCCATTTTCGCTGCCATGTAATTGGCTTGTCCGAAATTGCCGACGAGGCCGGAAGTCGAGGTCATATGCACGATGCTGCCGGAATTCTGCTCGCGAAAATGCGTCGCGCAGGCGCGGCTCATGGCAAAGCTGCCATGCAGATGCACATTGATGACGTCCGACCAGTCCGACCAGCTCATGCGATGGAAGATGCGGTCGCGCAGGATGCCGGCATTGTTGACGAGAATGTCGACGCGGCCGAAGGTATCGAGCGCGGCGGCGACGATTTTCTCGGCGTTGCCTGGATCGCTGATCGAAGCCGTCGCGGCGATCGCTTCGCCGGCCGCCTTCTCAATCTCGTTGACGACGGTTTGTGCGGGGCCGGCATCGGTGCCGGCGCCGTCGAGGCTCGCCCCGATGTCGCATACGACGACGCGCGCGCCTTCCTGCGCCAATAACAGCGCGATGCCGCGCCCGATCCCGCGTCCCGCCCCGGTGACGATCGCGACCTTGCCTGCAACGATTTTCGGCATTGCCAAACAGCCCCTTTTTCAATTGTCACCCTTACCTCTCCCCCGCACGCGGAGAGAGGGAAATTCAACTCCAAACCTCGCGCGCGACATCGCCGATCATGCGCAGCTTCGCCCATTGCTCGTCCTCGGCGAGAATATTGCCTTCCTCGGTCGAGGCGAAGCCGCATTGCGGCGAAAGGCAAAGCTGATCGAGATCGGCGAAATGTGCGGCCTCCTCGATGCGCCGCTTGATCGCGTCCTTGGGCTCCAGTGTTCCGGTCTTGGTGGTGACCAGGCCAAGCACCGCGGCGCGGCCCTTCTGCAGGCGCTGGAGCGGCTCGAACCCGCCGGCGCGTGCGCTGTCGTATTCCATGAAATAGCCGTGCACCTTGATGCGGTCGAACAGCACTTCCTGCATCGCGTCGTAGCCGCCCGTACCCATGAAGGTCGATTTGTAGTTGCCGCGGCACAGATGCATGGTCACGGTCATGTCCGGTGGAATGTCGGAAATCGCGACATTGATGAGATCGCCGTAGATCGTGCCGAGCGCCTGCGGATCGTCGCCGCGGTCCTTCATCTGCTGACGGTATTTCGGATCGCACAACATGGCGATGAAGACTTCGTCGAGCTGCAAATAGCGGCAGCCGGCGTCGGCGAAGGCGCGCACCGCCTTGCGGTACGCCTGGCCGAGGTCGGCAAAAAACGTATCGAGCGTCGGATAGATGGATTTATCGATCGGGGTTGCGAGCGGACGGCCGTAGAGCGCCGACGGCGCCGGAATGGTCATTTTTGCCGTGCGGCCGGTATTGGCTTTGAGGAATTTGAAATGCTCGATCATCGGATGGCCGGAGAAGCCGAGCTTGCCCGTGACCTTCACGCCTTCGTTGCGGGTGGTCACTGCGGCAAAAGCGATGCCGCTATCCATGACATGCCGCTCGACGCCTTCGAGGCCCCACAGGAAGTCAAGATGCCACCACGAGCGGCGAAACTCGCCGTCGGTGATGGATTGCAGTCCCGCCGCCTCTTGTTTTTTGATGACGTCCTTGATCTCGCGATCCTCGGCTGCTTTGAGCTCGGCAGCGCCGATCTCGCCTTTGGCACGGGCCTCGCGTGCGGTTTTGAGCGCCGCCGGCCGCAGCAGGCTGCCGACATGATCGGCCCGAAACGGCGGCTTGGTTCGTTGCGTCATTATTGTGCTCCTTGAATCACCTCATCCCCGCGCGCGAGAACAGGGAGACTACCCCCATACCTCCTCGGCAATCTCCACGATCATTCGCAGCTTCGCCCATTGTTCGTCCTCGGCGAGGACATTGCCCTCCTCGGTCGAGGCGAAGCCGCATTGCGGCGAAAGACACAGCTGATCGAGATCGACGAACTTCGCCGCTTCCTCGATGCGGCGCTTGATCGCGTCCTTGGCTTCCAGCGTTCCGGTTTTGCTAGTGACAAGCCCGAGCACCACGGTCTTGCCCTTGGGCACGAACCGCAACGGCTCGAAGCCTCCGGCGCGCGCAGTATCGTATTCCATGAAATAGCCGTGCACGTCGATCGTATTGAACAACAATTCGGCCACCGGTTCGTAGCCGCCGCTGGCGACGAAATTGGAGCGAAAGTTGCCGCGGCACAGATGCATGGTGATCGTCATATCGGACGGAATGTCGGCGATCGCGGCATTGATCACGCCGGCGTAAGCCCCCGGCAAGCGAGCCGGATCTTCGCCGCGGTCGGCGATGACTTTGCGCAGTGACGGATCGCACAGATAGGCGAGGTTGACCTCGTCGAGCTGCAGGTAACGGCAGCCGGCATCGGCGAAGGCGCGCACCACGTTGCGGTAGGATTGGCCGAGATCGCGATAAAAATCGTCCATCTGTGGATAGAGCGCCTCGGGGACCGCGTCGCGGCCGTAGCGGAAATGCAGCGACGACGGCGAGGGAATGGTCATTTTCGGCGTGCGGTTGGTGTGTGCGCGCAAGAACTTGAAATGCTCGATCATCGGATGCGGCTGATATCCGCCAAGCTTGCCGATGACGCGAAGGAGCACCGCGCGGGGCTGCGGACCGCTTGTTTGAAACTTGATCTTGCGCTCGCCGGCGTAGGACTCGACGTTGTCCAGCCGTTCGAGAAAATCGATGTTCCACGACACGCGGCGGTATTCGCCGTCGGTGATCGATTGCAGTCCGGCCGCTTCCTGTTTGGCGATCACGCCGGCGATCTCGCGGTCTTCGATCGTCTTGAAAGCTTCGGCGTCGATTTCGTTGCGCGCGCGTTTCTCCCGCGCCGCCTTGAGCGCGCCCGTGCGCAACAGACTGCCGACATGATCGGCACGAAACGGCGGGATAGTGCGTTGGGTCATGATTATCCTTTGCACGTATGGCCGCGCCTGGCCGTTCGAAGAACGCCGTCGCTTCGCTCGGCCGGCCATGACGTGATTCCGGCTCACTTTACCCGCTTGAGCGAGATCACCGGGTCGCGGCGCTGACGCGTCAGTGGTGCTGACGAATGTCTCACGCCCCTTGCCCCAACCCTCTCGCCGCACGCGGGGAGAGGAGACTACTGCCAGACTTCCTCGGCAATCTCCACGATCATCCGTAATTTGGCCCATTGCTCATCCTCGGCGAGGATGTTGCCTTCCTCGGTCGAGGCGAAGCCGCATTGCGGCGACAAGCATAGTTGATCGAGCGCGATGTATTTTGTCGCGCTGTCGATTCGGCGCTTGATCTCGTCCTTGCTTTCGAGCGTGCCGCTCTTTGACGTGACCAGCCCAAGCACCAGCTGTTTTTTGCCTTTCGGAAAGAACCGCAGCGGCTCGAAACCGCCGGCGCGGTCGCTGTCATATTCGAGGAAATAGCCGTCGAAATTGGTGTTGCCGAGCAGTTGTTCCGCGACGAAGTCGTAGCCGCCGGAAGCGATGAAGGTGGAACGGAAATTGCCGCGGCAGGAATGCATGGTAATCGCCATGTCGGCGGGCTTGCCTTGCAAGGCGGCATTGGTGAGCCGCGCATAGCGCGCCGGCAGGCTGTCGGGATCGTCGCCGCGCTTCTTGGATTGCGCCCGTTCGTTCGGATCGCACAGCATGGACCAGGCGGTATCGTCGAGCTGCAGATAGCGGCAGCCCGCGTCATAGAAGGCGCGGATCGCCGCGCGGTAGGCGTTGGCGAGATCGTCGAAGAATGCATCGAGGTCGGGGTAGACCTGTTTCGAGATCGCGGTGCGGCCCTGGCGGAAATGCAGCGTGCTGGGCGCCGGGATCGTCATTTTCGGCGTCACGCGCGTATGTGCTTTTAGAAACTTGAAATGATCCAGCATCGGATGGCCGGCAAAACCGACTTTGCCGTCGATTCTGATCGTCTCTGCCTTGGTCTGTACGCCGTGAAACTGGATGCCATGATCGGTCGCATAAAACGTCACGCCTTCAAGACCCCGGAAAAAATCGAAGTGCCACCATGAACGGCGAAACTCGCCGTCGGTGGCCAGCTTCAGCCCAATCTGTTCCTGTTTCTCGATCGCTTTTCCGATCTCGCGATCAGCGATCGCGCGCAGCGTCTCGGCGGTCATCTCGTTGCGGGAGCGGCGCTCGCGCGCTTCTTTGATCGCAGGCGGCCGCAACAGGCTGCCGACATGATCGGCACGAAACGGCGGACTGGTACGCTGCATTTTCGGCTCCCTGGCGCGGCGCAGCACCATAAGCGCGTTCACGCGCGCTATGTGGTTCACTGCAGACCCGGGATCGTACCAAACTCGGAATGTTCGTGCGCGGAACTTGTGACGATCCCGCATCAGCGGCGCAGCGTTTCACGCCGCGCCGCGTCCGGGATACAAAGTGTCGTAGATTAGCGTTGTGGAGGCGGAAATCGTGCATCCAATGCTCCGGCTGTGCGAGGACGTGTTTTCGAATCAAGGCGCGATCGAGCTGCCAGCGCTGCCGCGCATGATCTTTGTGGTGCATGGCTCCGTTGCGATCGGCGAGCATACCTTGCGTGACGAACAGGCGTTCGGCGGACAAGCGCCGATCGTGCTCAAAGCGGGCGGCGCCGGCGCCACGGTGTGGCGCTGGGAATTGATCACGCGAGAGGCCGATTTTGGCCGGCTGCCGCCCGGGGCGGGCGTCGCGTCGCACGAGAAGCTTGCGGCGGTGCTAAAAACCGTGCCGGCGGGTCCGCTTCTTCTTCGCGGTGATAGCGTCGCCTTTCCGCCCGGCGGCTGCGCCTATCTGCACCGGCATCAGGGGCCCGGCATTCGGTGCCTGATCGAAGGCGGCATCCGCATCGACACCCACGGCCACTCCACCTCATACGGCCCCGGCGGCGCGTGGTATGAGACCGGACCCGACGGCGTGTTCGCGCAAGCCGCCGATCGCCTGACGCGTTTCGTCAGAGTGATGATCCTGCCGCGCGCCTATCTCGGCAAAAGCTCGGTCGAATATCTCAACGAAGAGGACAAGGCGAAGCCGAAATCGCAGAGCTATAAAATCTTCGTCGATATGGCGATATGAAAATCACACCGGCCGGTAATTGCGGTCGACTGCTACGTCGATGAGGAGCGGCGCGTCGCTCTTTAAGCCCTTGGCAACGAGGTCGGTGACATCGTGCACCTTGGTGGCGCGTTCGGCGGCGACGCCGAGCGATTGCGCCAGGCCGACATAGTCGATCGCGGGATCGGTGAGCTCCATGCCGACAAAGCGGTCGACCTGGGCGGCAAGCCCGCGCTGCGCGACCAGGCGCTGCTTGAGAATCCGATAGGAGCTGTTGTTGAGGATGACGAACACCGCTGGGATGCGTTCGTGCGCCGCGGTCCACAGCGCCTGGCAGGTATACATGGCGCTGCCGTCGCCGACGAGCGCCAGCACTGGGCGATCCGGCAAAGCAAGCTTGACGCCGAGCGCCGCCGGCAACCCCCAGCCGATGCCGCCGCCGCGCAGGCCGTAGAAGCTCTGCGGATCGTCGCTGCGGATGAGCGAGCGGATGCCGGCACCCGAAGAAATGGTCTCGTCGATCACGACGGCATCCTTCGGCAGCATCTCGCCAATGGCGTTGAGGAGCGACAGCGGCTGCACCGGCGTCTGTCCCGCCATCTCGTGCGCCTTGGCCTTGAGCGCTTCGCGCTCGGCGAGCGTCGCCGCTTTCGCGGCATCGAGACGTTCGCGCGCCGCGCCGCGTGCGCCGCTCGACATCGCTTTGCGCACCGCTTCGGTGACGTCCGGCAGCGTGGTTTTCGGGTCGCCAAGGATCGCGACCTGCGGCGGATAGTTTTTGCCGAGCTCCCACGGATCGTTGTCGAGATGAATGAGCGTCAGGCCCGTTGGCATCGGCTCGATGTCGGATGGCAGCGACAGCGTGAACAGATCGCCGCCGACCGAAAACAGCACGTCATATTGTTCGAGGATTTTTCGGATCGGTCCCTGCATGCGTGTCATCGCTCCGCGAAACAGCGGATGCGACGCCGGAAACGACGCCGTCGAAGGAACGAGCTCGCTATAGACCGGCGCCCCGATTAGTTCGGCGAGCTCGATCAGTTCGGCGTGCGCGCGGCTGCGCGCCACCGCATCGCCGGCGACGATGAGCGGTCGCTTGGCTTGCGCGAGGATCGTTGCGGCCGCTTTGACCGCCGCCGGATCGCCGCGCAGCTGCGCCGCGACGCGGGTCGGCGCCAAAAGATCGATCTCGCCCTCGGCTTTGAGAATGTCGCCCGGCAGCGACAGAAATACCGGGCCGGTCGGCGGCGCCAGCGCCGTCTTCGCGGCGCGGTGGACGAGTCGCGGCAGGTCGGCGAGGCGATGCACTTCGGCCGACCATTTCACCAGCGGGCGCGCGATCGGCGGCAGCTCGGCCCACAGGATCGGCTCGGTGGTGTTGAAATCCTGATCGTGCTGTCCGGCGGTGACGAGGATCGGGCTGCCCGCCTTCTGCGCGTCGTAGAGCATACCCATCGCATTGCCGAGGCCGGGGGTGACGTGAAGATTGCACACCGCGAGCTTACCGGAGGCCTGCGCATAGCCGTCGGCCATGCCGATCACGCTCCCCTCTTGCAGCGCGAGCACGTAGCGCAGCTCGTTTTCGACCGCGAGCGCGTCCATCAGCGGCAATTCGGTGGTGCCGGGATTGCCGAACAAGATCTCGACCCCTTCCTGCTTGAGCAGTTCCAGGAAGGCGCGTTTTCCACTCATTGCGGGCACGGCTCGGTTTCCTCCAGCGCGGAATGCAGGAGACATACTCGCAGATTTGCGCGCCGCTTAGCTATGCCGGATTCGCTTGGCTCGCTCGTGGCCGATTTTGTGCCGCGACTGCGCGCTGGCCGCTTCTGCGCTGTTGCGCCAAAGCGGTTCCGCAGGATCTCGTTCGCTGTGCCGTCAGTCACAGCGTCATTTGATGGCGATCGTTACCTAGGCCTCAGTAGGGGCCATCGCATAGGAGCGATCCCATGCGCTACATCATCTACGGACTGGCAATCTTGCTCGCCATCTTCGTCGTGACAATCGCCACCAGCCACCAGCCTCGCGAAGCGACCGCATCGGGCGATGCCACCAACGACACGGTGTTTGAGTTGGAACACACGATCGATGCTAAGACGCTGCCGCAACAGGAAATCCCTGACGAGGTCTATCGCTAAGTCAGGGCCGCGCCCGGTGCTGCAAAGGCGTGCGGACTTATCGCTAAATGCGGCGATTCCAATAGTCGTAATAGCGTTCGATATTCATCGGCAGGAAGTTTTTGTAATTGGGCCATGAAGAATATTTTGGCAGCGAAATGTCCTTTATTGCCTCGTCGTAGGACTTGCCCTGGGCCACCTCTTGCTTCACCGCTGCGGAAAGGTCCTGCAAATAAGCGAGCTCGTCGCGGGCATTGTCCTTGCTGCCGGTCTGTTTGCCGCCCGGGCCGGGATGACCGGGAATGAGCGTCACCCAATCCATCGCGATCACCTTTTTCAGGCCGTCCTCGATATCTGGAACATAGGTGTCTGCCATGCCGCGGAACTGCACGCCTTCGATCGGAATCCAATCGACGGTGAAAATGATCTTCTCTTTCGGCAGCCGCATCACCAGCGTGCTGTTGGAATGATTCCTGCCCATATAGAGAAGCTCGAGCGTCGTGCCACCAAGCGTGATGACGCGCTTGTCGTCGACCGCCTGGTCTGGAACGACGACGTCCGCGGGCTTTAATGCCTGGATGCGTTCCTTGGCATTGCGCTGCGCTACGAAGGTCGCGCCGAGATCCTTGAACGGCTGGCCGCCGGCGGTGTGGTCGAAGTGGCTGTGGCTGTAGACGACATATTTGATCGGCGCCTTGGTCACGGCCTGGATGGCGTCGATATAGGGCTTGGCCGGGCGACGCAGGCTAATCGGATCGGTCGCGATCACGCCTGCCGGCGTAACGACAAACATCGCTTGATGGCCGCCATACCGGAAAATGTAGACGTTGTCGGTGACCTTGGTGGTTGCGGTCAGCGGCGGCGCGGCCGCACCCGGAGCGGGAACAGGAGCAGGGGCAGGAGCCTGCGCCGGGGCAGGCGTTTGTTGTTGGGCCCGCGCAACGAAAGCGCTCGCCATAAGTGCCGCAGCTACGCCCGCGTAATGAAGCCGCCTCATGATCGTCCTCCCGCGTATCGTGTTGGATCGTCGCCCAGGTAAAACACCGCCTGTCCGCGAATCTTCCGGCGGCATTGCAAATTGCTTTGGCCGCCATCGACATTAATCCTCCAAGTCATATCTAATTACCCCTGTAGCGCTTACGCCAAACGTCTCAATGACGAGCCTTCGAACGTGCCCACCGATCGCATGCAGTCCATTCGCGAACAACGGCGCGAGCAGATGTATCCCACGCTCGATTCCCTGGAAATCGAGCGGGTACGCCGCTTTGGCGATGCACGCGCGTTTCAGCCCGGTGACTCGCTTTGGACCTTCGGTGATGTCGCTCCCGGCCTGATGGTCGTTATCGCCGGTAAGGTCGCGGTCACTGAGCGCGACCATTTCGATAATCACAAACCGATCGTCATCCACGGCCCAGGAAATTTCCTGGGCGAACTGGCGCTGTTGTCGGGTCGTCCAGCACTCGTTGACGCGATCGCTCAGGACTCAGTGGAAGCACTGATCATCCCGCCAGAGCGACTGCGCGCGCTGATGATTGCGGAAGCCGAACTTGGCGAGCGCATCATGCGCGCTTTGATTCTGCGCCGCGTCGCTATCGTGCAGGCTGGGATCGGCGGACCAATCATCCTTGGTCGTGCCGAGAACGGGGACGTGCTGCGGCTGGAAGATTTTCTTCGTCGCAATGGTCATCCCCACCAACTGCTCAACCCCGAGAGTGACGCAGCCGCGAAGGTGTTGATCGAACGTTTCCACATCGATCCTGAACAGTTGCCGATTGTGCTGTGTCCGAGCGGACAATTACTACGCAATCCGGGTGAGGACGCGCTGGCGCGCTGCCTTGGTTTGGTGCGGCCGATCGATCCGAACCGTCTCTATGATGTCGCCGTGGTCGGCGCCGGACCGGCTGGCCTTGCCACTGCGGTCTATGCGGCGTCGGAGGGATTGTCTGTCGTGGTCCTCGATTGCCGCGCATTCGGCGGGCAGGCCGGCGCATCGGCGCGGATCGAGAACTATCTCGGCTTCCCGACTGGAATTAGCGGCATGGCGCTGATGGGTCGCGCCTACGCTCAGGCGCAAAAATTTGGAGCCGAGATTGCGATCCCCGACGAGGCGACAAGGCTTGTCGCACACGACGCTGGAGCGGCCGGCTTCACTCTAAATCTGCGGATCGGTGAGCGGGTGAGCGCGCGCTCTGTGGTGCTCGCGACCGGAGCGAGATACCGGCGGCTCGATGTCGCGAACCTCGATGCCTTTGAGGCGTCGAGCGTTCACTATTGGGCGTCACCGGTTGAAGCAAAACTATGCGCCGATCAGGAAGTTGCGCTGGTTGGCGCCGGCAATTCCGCCGGCCAGGCCGCCGTTTATTTGGCGAGCCAAGGCGCCAAGGTCTGGATGCTGGTGCGCAGATCCGACCTGGGGGCAACGATGTCCCGCTACTTAGTCGAGCGCATCCGCGGCCTTGCCAATGTCCAAGTGGTGACAGGCGCAACCGTCAACGCCCTTTCAGGCCGCGACGGCATGCTGGAAGCCGTGTGCTGGCAGATCGGCGCCGGCCAGGAAACACGCCGTCCGATCAATCATCTGTTCCTCTTCATCGGCGCGGACCCGAATACAGATTGGCTTAAAGGTTCGAGCATCGCACTCGACGCAAAGGGCTTCGTTCTCACTGGCGGCGATGCTGGAGGCGGGCGCCATGCTTTGGAGACCACAAGGCGCGGCGTCTTCGCCATCGGCGATGTACGCGCGAACTCGGTCAAGCGCGTCGCTGCGGCAGTTGGCGAGGGCGCGCAAGTTGTCGCCGCGCTGCATTCATTTTTAGCGGCGGGTGCGCACCTAACGGACAAGCGCCGCGCCAATTCATAGCCGTTGACTTGAGGCGATTCCACATCCCAGAACTAAATTCCGGTTCAATCGCGAGACTTTCGATCGGACTGGCTGCCGCAACCCTGCGCTTGGTACTCTTGCGCGGTCGGTGTGGTTTGATCGCTAACGGACGCGCTGCCACCCGTTAGTCGCGATCTACTAACAGCAACCCGAATGCTGCAGTTTCGGACGAAAGGACGTCGCTGCACTGCGGCCGCGACAGACCGTCACGCGCGTATCCTGATAAGTTTGATCCAGATCAAAGCCGGATCGGGGGAAAAACAACATCGTTGGGTCTCAACCCTAGGAGGAATATTCTCATGGTACTCACCGATGGAGAGGTCATCCGCGACACCGACGAAGAACTTCTTGTCTTTGACGTTTCGGATGATGCTCTCGAGCGCGCTGCCGGTGTTGGCGTCGGATTGAGCGTCGTAAGTTTGAATTTCGGTACTACCATCGTGGGTAATTGCGCCTGCCCGGTGTAGCAAACAACCGAGGCAATCCGGCGACTTGATGTGACGCTTGGCGTCCCACTGGCTTAGGGAAGACTTGTATCGAGCCGGTGGGGTATTCGGTTAGGCAAAGTACGTTAGGCCCCTGCCGCAGCGAACGGGGTCGGTCACAAGTGCGCAGAAATGGAGCGCTTGCCACCATGCTTATTCTCGAGAGTGCCGCTTTCCAGAATAGTCTCGGCAGCCTTGCCGTTGTGACCTATCAACCGGGCGAGACGATCATTGCCGACGGTTCAAAGACCGGCCGCTTGCTGATTCTCAAGAAGGGCACCGTTACGATCGAGAAGGAGGGCACTGAGATTGCCAAGGTGACCGAGCCAGGAGCGGTCTTCGGGGAACTCTCCGTTTTACTGGATCAGCCACACGCTGCGGATGTCCGCGCCTTGGAAAGCTCGCAGTTTCACGTCGCTAACGCGACCACCTTGCTCGAACAAAATCCGCTGGCGGTGCTTTATGTGGCCACTGTGCTGGCCCATCGGCTCGAGAGCGCCAATCACGCTCTTGTTCAATTAAAATCTCAGCTCAAGACCGGTGAGCCGCACGACGTCGTCGCCAAAACAGTTGGAAAAATGGAGAAACTTCTTGCGCTCAGCTCTGCCAGTCTTGTTTATGCCGGATATCCATACGATCCGTTTGGCAAGGCAGGCGCCGTGTAAGAAACGCCGTGTAAAATGTGCTG
>Ga0306920_100012582_pt1 | contig 11487 bp, 11 predicted proteins | sample flu12Cox44000170_FD_204666 | JGI IMG/M metagenome (GOLD analysis project Ga0306920, IMG submission 204666) | Lab enrichment of tropical soil microbial communities from Luquillo Experimental Forest, Puerto Rico - flux4day.12C.oxic.44.000.170 (v2)... | ecosystem: Environmental > Terrestrial >...
GAATTTCGAGGACGGCACCTACAGCTGGAAATTCGACAATTACGTCCGTGCGGACCGGCCCTATGGGATGACCCAAGAGCAAACCGAGGCGCTGTGGTCGCGCATCGCCTGCCCGACCCTCTTGGTCTACGGCAAAGAGAGTTGGGCCTCCAACCCCGAGCAGGATGGCCGCATCCGCCATTTCCGCAACGCCAAAGTTGTTTCGATCGATGACGCCGGCCACTGGGTCCATCACGACCAGCTCGACGCCTTTCTCGGGCTCTTGCGCGGCTTCCTCTAGGCTCGGGAGCGCCACATCTTATGGTTGTGATCGCCGTGCGCTGCCGAACACCGGGTGCAGCACCTGATCGCCCGGCTCAAGCCCCAGCCGTGCCACGGTCCCGCCATTCAGCTCGATGACCGCCCGCACTGGAGCTGCCGCCGAAATCACGTCCAGCGACTGAGGAACAGCCCGCTGGTCGATATTGACAATCCGGCCCTGTGCGTCGACGAAGAGCATATCGAGCGGGATTAGCGTATTACGCATCCACATCGTCGCGACGGTCGGCTGTGGGTAGACGAATAACATCCCGGCATCAGGCGCCAAGCTCGTCCGAAACATCAGGCCCTGCTCCATCTGCGCCGGCGTTTCAGCAATCTCGATCTTGAACCGATGCGACCCCGTCGCGCTGACGATCGTCAGTTCCGATGTCGGAAACTTCTGCAGTTCGGCGCCGAGTGGCAACGGCAGCCCGCCCGCCAGAACCGAAAGGACCGACAGCAGAGCTATGCGGTGCAGTATCATCATGGGGCTGATCGATGGGAGCATGGTCGTGTGTCCGGAGTGACGGGTAACGGTAATCCGGCGTGCCGGTCAACCTGCGGGCCGCAATTGTTTGCCTGCCTTGTGACGGGGAAGTGCAGCCGCTAGCTTCTCGACCACGCCATGCACGATACCATCGAGACCGTCTTCGCGGTTACCGCTCTGCTCGGGCTGGTCAGCCTGCTGCTACCGCTCGCGCAACGGTTTTCGATACCTTACGCGGTGTTACTCGCCGTGGTCGGGATCGCGATCGGGGGTATCACCAATCTTCCGCCCACCTATCTGCCCGGCGGCATCGTCGGCGACCTGCTGGCGTGGTTACGCGACTTTGGGCTGAGCGCCGAATCCCTTCTTTATGTCTTCTTGCCGGCGCTGCTCTTCGAAGCCGCCCTCAATGTCGATGTCAGGCAGCTCAGCGACGAGATCGCGCCGGTTCTCTTACTCGCCGTCATCGGGGTCATAGTTTGCACGCTTGTTGTCGGGTTCGCGCTGTGGCCGATTGCCCCGGTTGGCATTCTTGCATGCATCGTGCTCGGAGCCATCATCGCCACCACCGATCCGGTCGCAGTGGTCGCGATCTTTCACGACATCGGGGCGCCCCGGCGCCTCTCGACCCTCGTCCAGGGCGAGAGCCTATTCAACGATGCGGCGGCGATCGCGATCTATTCGCTTGCCGTCGCCATGCTCGCCGGCGATCGGCCGGCGCATCCGCTCGACGGACTTCTAACGTTTTTACGCCAGTTTGGCGGCGGCCTCGCTGCCGGCTACGTCGCCGGATGGGCGATCACTCTGTTCATCCCGATTTTACGGGCCAGCCGCTTGGCCGAGGCGACGCTGACGATCGCGTTTGCCTACGTCATCTTCGTCATTTGCGACCACTACTTGCACGTGTCCGGCGTCGTCGCGGTTGCCTCGGCGGCACTCGCCGTCAGCGCCGAAGGCCGCCGGCGGCTATCGCCGTCGAACTGGGAAGGTCTTGTCGTCACGTGGGAGCAGCTAGCTTTCTGGGCGAGCTCGCTGATCTTTCTGTTCGCGGCGATGCAGACCCCGGACCTCCTGGGAAAGGCGAGCTGGGGCGATTTCGCGTTGCTGGGCGCGCTGATCGTCGCGGCACTCGGGGCGCGCGCCTTGACGCTCTACGGGCTGATCCCAATGCTCAGTTTTGCTCGGATGGCAAAACCTATCGCCGGCGATCACAAGCTCGTCATGTTGTGGGGAGGGATGCGCGGGGCGGTCTCCCTCGCGTTAGCCCTCGCCGCGACCGAGAATACGGCGCTGCCCCCCGAGGTTCGGCAGTTCGTCGGCATCCTGGCCACCGGATTCGTCTTGTTCACACTGCTGGTGACGGCGCCCACGATGCGGCCGCTGATGCGGCTGCTCAAAATCAGCAGCTTGCCGCCGGCTGAAATCGCGCTGAACGAGAGGGTGATCAGCCTCTCGCTTTCCTCGATTCCACAGGAGATCGAGACCGTCGGACGCCAGCATCAGATCGCGCCCGAACTGGTCGCCGAGGTCTTAACGCTCTGCGACGCTCAAATCGACGGCTCTGGCGGAATGTCCAGCGAGCCAACCCAGCTGCCGGCCGAGCTGAGGGAGCGGGCAGCGGTGTCGGTGCTGGCCGACCGGGAGCAGGAGTTCTGCCTCGAATATTTCGAGAGCCGAACCGTATCGCGGCGGGTTGCGGCGAGCCTTCTCGCTCACGCGGCGCAGTTGCGGGACGGTGCGCGCAGCGACGGCGTTGTGGGTTACCATAAAGCAGCCGAACGCATTCGCGGCTTCGGTCCGGCCTTGCGCCTGGCACTTGCGATCCAGCGGCGCCTCGGCATCACGTGGCCGCTGGCGCGGCTGCTCGCGGACCGGTTCGAGGTCCGGCTTGCCGCTCGCTTCGTGCTGCAAAACGTGATCGCCTTCAACCGCGATCAAATCGGGCAAGTCTTCGGCGCCGCAGTGAGAGCAGCGATGGCGGAGCAACTCGAAGAGCGCTTCGCCGCGATCGACCGCGCGATAACGTCGGTGAAATTACAATACCCGACTTACGCGCGACAGCTCGAGTTACAGTTTTTGGCACGTGTGGCCGCCCGGCTCGAGGAAGACCGTTATCGCCGGTTGCGCGCCGAATCGATCATCAATCAGGAAGTCTACGACGACCTGCAGCGCAAGCTGCGGCCACGCCGTCGCGCGGTCGAGGTGCGCCCGAAACTCGACCTCGGGCTGAAGCGGGAGGATCTGGTCAGGCGGGTGCCGATGTTCGCGGCTCTGGATGCGAAGACGCAGCGTTCTGTCGCCCGGCATTTGCGGCCGCGGCTCGCCGTCCCCGACGAGATTGTTGTGCGCAAAGGCGAGCGTGGCGACGCGATGTATTTTATCTCCTCGGGGGCCGTCGAGGTACGGATCGAGCCGACCCCCGTTCAGCTCGGCACAGGCGATTTCTTCGGCGAGCTTGCCCTGCTGGTCACCGAGCGCCGCAATGCCGATGTCGTGGCCTTGGGCTATTGCCAGCTCCTCAGCCTGGCGGCGCGGGATCTCCATCGCCTGTTCGGCACGGAACCGGCACTTCGCGACCAGATACACGCGGTTGCCGAGGCTCGCACAGCGGCAACGGAAGCGCTATGACCAACAAACAACTTCACCCCGCGACAATCGCCGCGCAAGCTCTCGGCTGGACCGATGCCTCGACTGGCGCGCTCGTCCTGCCGATGCATCCCGCGACGACGTTTTTGCGCGATCCAGATAACCAGTATCGGCGCGGCCGCAGCTATGGGCGCGCCGACAACCCGGCCTACGATCAGCCGCAGGCCTTGCTGACGGCGCTCGAAGGGGGCGCGGCGTCACTCTTGTTCTCCTCCGGAATGGCGGCGGCCGCAGCCGTCTTCCAGTGTCTTGCTCCGGACGTACACGTCGTGGCGCCGCGGGTGATGTATTGGGGTCTGAGAAGCTGGCTCCGAAATTTCTCAGAGGCCTGGGGGATCGAGGTCGAGTTCGTCGACGCGACCTCACTCGACGCACTGCGCCGCGCGGTTCAGCCAGGGCACACGCGCGTCTTATGGATCGAGACGCCGGCGAACCCGATTTGGTCGGTGACCGATATTGCCGGCGCCGCCGACATCGCCCACGCCGCCGGCGCCTTGCTCGCGGTCGACAGCACTGCAGCGACACCGGTTTTGACGCGGCCATTGGCGTTGGGGGCCGACCTCGTCATGCATTCGGCGACAAAATATCTAAACGGCCACAGCGATGTGATGGCCGGCGCGTTGACGACCGCGCGGGAGGACGCGTTTTGGCAGCGTCTCTGTTCGGCGCGGAGCAGCGCCGGCGCGATCCTCGGCAGCTTCGAGGCCTATCTTCTGCTGCGCGGGATGCGCACGCTGTTTCCGCGCGTCGAGCGCGCCTGCCGCTCGGCGCAGCAGATCGCCGAGGCGCTGTCCTTCAACCCCAAGGTATTGGACGTACTGTATCCGGGCTTGGCGACAAATCCCGCCCATGCGGTTGCAGGGCGGCAAATGAATGGCGGCTTCGGTGGAATGTTGAGCATTCGAGTTCGCGGCGGCACCGAGGCCGCAATCGCCGCTGCTGCTCACGTCGAGGTTTGGAAGCGTGCGACCTCGCTCGGCGGAGTCGAAAGCCTCATCGAGCACCGCGCCTCTATCGAAGGGCCTGACAGCCCAGCCCCGCCCGACCTTTTGCGTCTTTCGGTCGGCATCGAAGACCCGGGAGATCTGATCGCGGATCTGGAGGCCGCGCTCGCTGGGTGATATATGCGAGTTAGCAAATGATATGACCAGGATCTCGTTGGTTCTATGGGCTGGTGCGGTCACAGTACTGGCATTGGTTTTTCCGCCGACATCGCCCGAGCGGCCGAGCTAATATTAGTGCCGGGTGCCCAGGCCGCAGAGGTTGTCGCCAACGGCGATGCCGAGCTTGGAGTTGCCCAGGCGTCGGAGATTGTGCCAGTCGCCAGTGCGCAGCTGGTCGGACCACTGCCCGGCGAACTGGCGAGCATGACCGTTTTCACCGCCGGGATCGGTGCAGCGAGCAAATCGCGCGAAGCGGCCAAGGCGCTCGTTATAATTAGGTTTCTCACTGGGCCGGAGGCGGCGTCTTCCTTTAAGACGAAGGAGTTTGAGCCGGGGTAGGAGACGCCCGCCGCAGGAGATCACACCGGGCGTCCCTCGGGACGTCGTGCGCGGAGGTGACTGCGAATTCAGATGCGCTCCGTCGAACCCCCGACGAAAGCGGCCGAATGTAGCTTACAGCATCCCGAGTTCGAGCCTGGCTTCCTCGCTCATCAGCTCCGGCGTCCAGGGCGGGGTCCAGACGAGCTTGACGCGGACGTCGCGGACGCCCGGAACAGCCTGGATCGCCGCTTCGACTTCGCCGGGCATGCTGGCGGCAACAGGGCATGCGGGGGTCGTCAGCGTCATCTCGACATAGACGATGCCCCCTTTTTTGACGATCAGCTCGTAGATGAGGCCGAGCTCGACGAGATCCATCGGGATTTCCGGGTCGCGCACGGTCTTGAGCGCTTCGAGTACAGGTCCCATCAACGCCGGATCGTCTTCCTCTCCGCTTGGCCGCTCGATTTCCTCATCGGCGGCAGGCGGGCTCGGTTCGAAGTCGAACGGATCACGATCCATCTGCCTACTCCGTGTTCACTGTGCTTCCATCGCGACCGGCCAGCGCGGCTTCGAGCGCATGCCACGACAACGTCGCGCATTTGACGCGAGCCGGGTAAGCTTTGACCCCGGTCAGCGGCTCGAGCCGCTCCATCTCGTCGGCCAGCGGCTCGGTCAGCGCCTCCGTGGGCTCGCCGCCGGTTACCCGAGCGTGGAATTGCGCGAACAGCGCGCGAACGTCGTTAATGGTTTTGCCACGCAAGATTTCCGTCATCAGCGATGCCGCGGCGGTCGAAATTGCGCAACCGCGCCCCTGAAAACTGAGGTCGGTGATACGCTCGCCGTCGAGGGTCAGGTAGATCGTTACCCTGTCACCGCACAGCGGGTTGTAGCCCTGCGCGAAATGTGTCGGGTTCTCGATCGTGCGAAAGTTCCGCGGGTGGCGGCCATGGTCGAGAATGATGTCCTGATAGAGTTCTCGCAGATCCATCATCGTGCGAACATCTCCCGCGCCGCCTTGATCGCAACTGCCAGTCGATCGATGTCGGCCTCGTCGTTGTAGACGCCGAGCGACGCACGCGTCGTACCGGAGAGCCCGAGCCTTTCCATCAAAGGCTGCGCGCAGTGGTGCCCGGCGCGCACCGCGACGTGATGCCGGTCGAGCACTTGCGCGACGTCGTGCGGGTGAACGCCTTCGAGATCGAAGGACAGAATCCCGAGCCGCCGCTGACCGGCACCGAGCAACCGCAGACCCGGAATACGCGACAAGCGGTCGACGCCATAACCGGTCAGCTCCTCCTCGTGATCGAGGATGTTCTCGCGGCCCAACTCCTCGATGAAGTCGATCGCGAGGCCGAGCCCGATGGCGCCTGCGATATCGGGGGTTCCAGCCTCAAAGCGGTGCGGCGGCTCCTGATATTCGGTCTTGTCGAAACTGACGTGCAGGATCATTTCACCGCCGCCTTGGTAAGGCGGCATTGCGGACAGCACGTCGAGGCGAGCGTAGAGGACACCGATCCCCGTCGGGCCGTAGACCTTGTGGCCGGTGAAGGCATAAAAGTCGCAGCCGAGGGCCTGCACATCGACTGGCAGCCGCGGCGCTGCCTGGCTGCCGTCGATCAGCACCCGAGCACCGCGCCGATGAGCCAGTTGGACGACGCGCTCGACCGCTACGAGTGTGCCGGTCGCGTTGGCGACATGGGTCACCGCAACAAGCCGCGTGCGCGGCGACAGAGCCGCCTCGAAGCTGGACAGATCGAGCCCGCCGGTCGGGTCGATCGGCGCAACGACGAGACGGATGCCGATCCGGTCACGCAGCAGTTGCCACGGCACGATGTTCGAATGGTGCTCTAACTCGCTGATCAGCACCTCGTCGCCTTCACGCAAAAAAGCCGGACCCCAGCTCTGAGCGATGAGGTTGATCGCCTCGGTCGTGTTGCGCACGAAGACGATTTCGCGGCGGTCGGCGGCATTGAGGAACCGGCGGACCTTGTCGCGCGCTTCTTCGTAGAGCTCGGTCGAGCGCGCGCTCAGCCGATAGACCCCGCGATGCACGTTGGCGTAATCGGTACGATAGTATTCGGCGATGCCGTCGATGACGGATCGCGGTTTCTGCGCGCTGGCGGCGGAATCGAGAAACACCAGATCGGGATTGTTCGCGAAGATGGGAAAGTCGCGCCGCAGCCGGCGCGGGTCCAGCCCCCGCCCTAATCCTCCCCCGCTTGCGGGGGAGGGAAAAGTGCGGTCGTTCGGCAAACTCGCCGTCGTCATTCTTGCTCCTCCAAGCTTGCCAGGCGGCGGGCGATGCGCGACAGCAAATGCTCGCGTATCGGGGCAGGCTCGACGAGCTCCGCGGCCTCCTGGACAAAAGCTTCGATCAGCATCCGCCGGGCTTCCCCATTCGGGATGCCGCGGGCTCGCAGATAGAACAGCGCCGCTTCGTCGAGATCGCCGACGGCGGCGCCGTGGCTGCATTTGACGTCGTCGGCGTAGATTTCGAGCTCCGGCTTGGTGTCGATCGCCGCCCGCGGACCCAACACCAGATTGCGGCTCAGCTGATGCGCATCGACCTTCTGTGCGCCCGGGCGGACCGTGATCCGCCCCTGAAATGCGCCATGCGCGCGCTCGGTGGCCACTCCCTTGAAGTTCTCACGGGTCTCGCCGCCCGGCGCGCCGTGATCCACCGTGGTCAGGATGTTGGCTTCCTGGCGCCCGGACAACAGGAACGCGCCACCCAGATCGCAGCGGCTCTTTTCACCTTCGCTGCGGACCGTGATGTCGTGACGCACCGTCCGGCCGCCGAGCAGCAGCGCAAAGCTAGCCAGCCGGGAAGCAGCGCCGAGGGTTGCAAGCATCTCGCCAAAGTGCAGCGCCGCCGCAGCTTCCTCGACGAGCACCGCGCGGGCGAGCTCGGCGCTCGGTGCGAGCCGCAGCTCAACGACGTCGTTGCGCCAATACCCGCCGGCGCCAATGAAGCTTTCGATGACCGCAGCTCGGCTGTCTTCGCCGGAGACAACCAGGCTGCGTGTATGCAATGAAGCCTCCACGGTGCCCGAAGCCAAGTGAACGATCTCGAGCGGCCGCTCGAAAGCGACGCCGGGGGCGATCTCGAGCACAAAGCCATCGGCAAAAAGGGCGGCGTTGAGGGCGGTGAAAGCGCGCGCGGGATCGGGCGGCGGGGTTTCAAGATTCGACCGAATAAGATCCGGCCGCTCGGCGATCGCCGCCGCCGTCGATCCCAACCACACACCTTCCGGGAGGCGCTCGAAGGTTGAGAGCTCGGGTGCGAAGCGTCCATCGACGAGCACAAAGCGGCAGGTCGGCCCGGCAAGCCCGATTTCCGCGAGCTGATCGCGGACTGTCGCACTGATAGCCGCCTGATCGGTGGTGCGGACCGGCAGCATCGGGCGCTTTTCGAGAGGGCGCAGATCAATGTAACGCCAAGCTTCGCCGCGTCGGCTCGGAAAGCCGAGCTCCGCGAAACGGGCGAGGCTCGCCTTACGATATCCGGCGAGCCAGTCGGGCTCCTGCCGATCGCGGAGGAAGGAGCCACGCCCGAACGCTTCGAGATAAGGCCGCGCCTCGGCCTTGACCGGAAAATCGACAATCGTACTCATAGGTTCAGGCTGCGGCTTCGATGTCGCCGTAACCGCGGCGCTCGAGCTCCAGTGCGAGCGACTTGTCGCCCGACTGCACGATGCGCCCGCCCTGCAGCACGTGCACGCGATCAGGCTCCACGTAATTGAGCAGCCGCTGATAATGCGTGATCAAGACAATGGCGCGATCGGGGGAGCGCTGCTGATTGACGCCGCGCGCAACGATTTTGAGCGCGTCGATATCGAGACCGCTGTCGGTCTCGTCGAGAATGGCGAGACGCGGTTCCAGCATCGCCATTTGAAAGATTTCGTTGCGCTTCTTCTCGCCGCCGGAAAAACCGACATTGACGGCGCGCTGTAGCAGATCCTCGCCGAGATCCAACTGCTTTAGCTTGGCGCGCACCACCCGCAGAAACTGGCCGGCATCGAGCTCCGGCTCGCCGCGGTGGCGGCGCTGTGCGTTGATCGCGGTGCGCAGAAAATACATGTTGTTCACGCCCGGGATCTCGACCGGGTACTGAAACGCGAGAAACAGTCCCTCGCGCGCCCTCTCGTCCGGCTCCATCGCGAGCAGGTCGCGGCACAGATAGCTAACGGTGCCTTCGCAGACCTCATAGCCATCACGGCCCGCCAGCACCGCGGCCAGCGTGCTCTTGCCGGAGCCGTTCGGGCCCATGATCGCGTGCACCTCGCCGGCTCCGACCGAGAGGTCGATTCCGCGCAGGATCTCGCGGCCGTCCGTAAGCCGCGCGTGTAGATTGGTGATTTCAAGCATCAAGTTAGTCCGATAAACGAAAACTCCGCGGGTTCTCGTCGTCCCGGCCCACGGGTCCGCGCAGCGCGCGGCCCGAGGATAGGCTCCAGCCGGGACCCATGGCTGCAGTGGATACCGGCCTTCGCCGGTATGACGGGGAGTCTCGGATCTTCGCTAAGCATCAATACTCACCCGACGCTGCCTTCGAGGCTGACTGCCAGCAGCTTTTGCGCCTCGACGGCAAATTCCATCGGCAGCTCTTTGAGAACCTCCTTGCAGAAGCCATTGACGATCAGCGACACCGCGTCTTCCGCGCCGAGGCCGCGCTGGCGACAATAGAACAGCTGGTCATCGCTGATTTTCGATGTCGTCGCTTCGTGCTCGACGCGGGCGGAGGGATTCCTCACTTCGATGTAAGGAACCGTATGCGCGCCGCAGCGATCGCCGATCAGCAGCGAGTCGCATTGTGTGTGGTTGCGCGCTCCTTGAGCCCTGGGCTGCACTCGGACAAGACCGCGGTACGTGTTCTGCCCGCGTCCAGCCGAGATGCCCTTTGAGACGATCGTCGACCGGGTATTCCTGCCGATATGGATCATTTTGGTCCCGGTATCGGCTTGCTGGCGGTTGTTGGTGATCGCCACCGAATAAAATTCGCCGACCGTGTCGTCGCCCTCGAGCACGCAGCTCGGATATTTCCACGTGATCGCCGAGCCGGTCTCGACCTGCGTCCACGAGATCTTGGCGCGCGCCCCGCGGCACGCCCCGCGTTTGGTTACAAAATTGTAGATGCCGCCGCGCCCCTCGGCGTCGCCCGGATACCAGTTCTGCACCGTCGAATATTTGATCTGCGCGTCCTCGTGCGCGATCAGCTCGACGACCGCTGCGTGCAGCTGGTTCTCGTCGCGCATTGGCGCGGTGCAGCCTTCGAGATAGCTGACATAAGCACCCTTGTCGGCGATCAGCAAGGTGCGCTCGAACTGCCCGGTCTTGGCGGCATTGATGCGAAAATAGGTGCTGAGCTCCATCGGGCAGCGCACGCCGGGCGGGATGTACGCAAAGGAGCCGTCGCTGAACACCGCCGAGTTGAGGGCCGCGAAGAAGTTGTCGTTCTGCGGCACTACAGTGCCGAGATATTTGCGCACCAGCTCGGGATGCTCGCGCACCGCCTCGCCAAACGAGCAGAAAATGATGCCGAGCTTCGATAGCTCCTCCTTGAAGGTCGTCGCCACCGAGATGCTGTCAAAGACCGCATCGACGGCAACGCCGGCGAGCACCTCGCGCTCGCGCAACGGGATGCCGAGCTTTTCATAGGTGCGCAACAGCTCCGGATCGACCTCGTCGAGGGATTGCGGGCCGCTTTTCTGCTTCGGAGCGGAATAGTAGGTGGCCGCCTGATAATCGATCGGCGCGAGATTGAGCTTCGCCCAATTCGGCTGGGCCATCTCGCGCCAGGCACGAAAGGCAGTCAGCCGCCATTCGAGCAGCCATTCCGGCTCCTCCTTTTTGGCCGAGATGAAGCGAACGGTGTCCTCATTGAGGCCTGGCGGCGCCGTCTCGGCCTCGATGTCGGTCACAAAGCCGTATTTGTAGCCCTCGAGCGAGAGCGAGCGGACGGTCTGCAGCGTTTCGTTCGATGCGGTCATGCGGAAAATCTGGGTTCGTCAGATGGTGGCCGATTAGGCGCGGAAGGGATCCGAAATGCGAATGCCGCCGGGGTCAGCATTGCGTCGAGCGAAACCGCCGACAGAGCCTCTCCCACTGCCCGATTGATCGCCGCCCAATGCGGACGGGTCGGGCAGTAACTCGTGCGCGCGCATTCCTCGACATGGACCGAGCATTGGGTCAGTCCGATGTCGCCGTCGATCGCGGCGACGACCTCGGCGACCGAGATCGCTCTCGCGCTGCGCGCAAGACGGTATCCTCCACCCGCACCGCGCGCTGCGGTGACTAGTCCTGCATGCGCCAGCGCCTTCAACACCTTGGCGACGGTAGCCTGCGGCAGCCGAGTCTCGGCCGCGATCGTCGCGGCCGTGACCTGACGATCCGGGAAGGCCGCGAGGTGAGTGGCGACGATGACGCCGTAGTCGGCGAGCTTGCTGAGGATGATCATCGCTGTCGAGCAACCCGATCTCGATCCAATTCGGACCGATTTAGTACGTTATACATGGGGGGGGGGGGGGGCGGGGCGGGGGGGGGGGGGGGGGGGGGGGGGGGGGGGTGGGC
>Ga0306920_100012583_pt1 | contig 11487 bp, 13 predicted proteins | sample flu12Cox44000170_FD_204666 | JGI IMG/M metagenome (GOLD analysis project Ga0306920, IMG submission 204666) | Lab enrichment of tropical soil microbial communities from Luquillo Experimental Forest, Puerto Rico - flux4day.12C.oxic.44.000.170 (v2)... | ecosystem: Environmental > Terrestrial >...
AGACCTCATGTGGGCCCTGTGTCCCGACGTTGTGGATGCGCAGCGCCGAAAGCAGGCAGACGATGCCGGCGGGGATGGCCGAGGCGACCATGGCGATGGTCTCAAGCTCGTTCGGCTCGGCCGCCGCCAGTCGGTCAAAGGCCGGGAGCGATCTTCTCGACCGTGCCTTCCGCGACAAGCCGCTGTAGCCGGGGGAACGCCACGCCGAGCGGCTCGACGTCGCGGGGACGGAAATAGGCGCCTAGGCCTGCTTTCCGCAGGCGGGCCTGGCTGAGCGACGGGATCGGCATGACTCCAGGATAATAAATGTCGGCACTTAGAAGCAAGTGCCGACATTTATTAAGCGCCCGACCCCGTCACTTCCGCCAGCATGCGCATGATCTCCTGCTCGGTGAAACGGATGTCGGCCTCGATCTCCTCCAGTGGTCGGGGCGGCTTGTAGCGGTAGAAATAGCGATTGAAGTTGATCTCATAGCCGACGATGCCGATCTCGCCGTCCTTGGATCACGCCGCTCGGTGTCGATCCAAGACATCGGGGACGTGCGGCTGTACCTCGCGGGCGAAGAATGCCTCGACGCTCTCGCCCAGCGGCACGCTCTCGGTATCACGCAGCTCTGGATTGGGTTCCGGGTTGCCGTCCTTGTCGCGGCAAATGGCGGCGGTCTCGTCGCGCTCCGACAAGGCGGAAAGGATGGCTTTTCTCACTACGCCCGTCAGCCCCACCCCGCCCTTCTTGGCCGTCGCATCCATAGAATCTCCTCGAACTCTTTTCGATCCTTGGACGTGAATTCGGGCAGTGATCGGAGTGCTTTTCGGATCTCCTCCTGTTTAGCCTCGCCCTCCGCTCTTTCGATCGCCCCGGCGCTGCCCTTCCTCTTGGACTCCGCCAGTGCCTTGAAGCCTCGTTCCTCATCCAGCCGGGCAATGCGCTCCGGGCCTACCTCGAAGCTAAGCCGCAGCGGGCGTTCCACGGTGATCTTGCGATAGCCGAAGTGCGTCGTCGGAAAGACCTTGCTGACCGCGACCTCCTCCTGCTGTCCGTCCTTTGTAACGAGCCGCGTTTCGCCGTCCCTGAACTCCGCGAGAATCTTCAGAATATCCTGCGCGCGCTCGACCGGAATCTCTCTGCGCTTGTCGCCGAGGCTCTTGCGCATCTGCGTCCAGAACGACGAGGCATCGATGAGCTGGACCAGGCCTTTCCGCCTGGGTGTTTTGCGGTTCGTCACCACCCAGACGTAGGTTGCAATCCCGGTGTTGTAGAAGAGCTGTTCCGGCAGCGCGATCAGCGCCTCCAGCAGATCATTCTCCAGAATGAAGCGGCGAATTTCGCTTTCGCCGCTGCCCGCATCGCCGGTGAAAAGCTGTGAGCCGTTCATGATGATGGCGACGCGCGAGCCGCCATCCTTCGCCTCCTTCGCGTGCGCGAGCATGTGCAGCAGAAACAGGAGTTGCCCGTCGCTGATGCGCGGCAGCCCCGGCGCGAAGCGGCCCGCTGTGCCGCGCTCGTGCTCGGCGCGTACCGCGGCTTCATCGCGCTTCCAATCCTTGCCGTAGGGCGGATTGGCGATGAGATAGTCGAAACGCCGCGGCGCGAGCTTGTCGTTGGACAGCGTGCTGCCGAACATGATGTTGTCGGCATCGCGGCCGCTTGGTTCCTTTATGAACAAGTCAGATTTAGAGACCGCCCAGGTCTCGGGATTGACCTCCTGGCCGAACAGGTGAATTTCAGCGTCCTTGTTGATCGGCTGCCGAACAAGGCTGCCGTTCCTGCGCAGCCCGACCGTGATGTGCTCCTTCGTGATCAGCAACATGCCGCCGGAACCGCAGCAGGGATCGTAGACTGTGCAGACGATTCCCTTGCGGCGGATGCGGTCCTCGTCGCCGGCCAGCATGAGATCGACCATCAGGTGAACCACATCGCGCGGAGTGAAGTGCTCGCCGGGATTCTCGTTGAGCGCCTCGTTGAACTTGCGGATCAGCTCCTCGAAGATCGTGCCCATCGTCGGGTTATCGATCTTGTCCGGCTGCAGGTCGACGTTCTTGAAGCGCTCAAGCACTTGAAAAAGCAGTCCCGCTTCATCGAGCTTGCTGATGGTGTTGTCGAAATCGAACCTCTCCAGCACCTCGCGCATGTTGGGGCTGAATCCTGCGATGTAGTTGCGCAGGTTCGCCGCCAGGTGCGGCGCATCGGCGAGGAGCTTCTCGAAATCATAGCGTGAGGTGCTGTAGAAGGCGAAGCCCGACGCCTTGCGAAGCTGCGCATCGAGATCCTGCAGGCCCTTGCCGCGCAGCTCTGCCTGCCGCTTCAAGACTTTCTCTTTGCTCGGCGCCAGCACGCAATCGAGGCGCCGCAGGACGGTGAGCGGCAGGATGACGTCCTGGTACTTGCCGCGTTTGAAGGTGTCGCGGATCAGGTCCGCCACGCCCCACAGGAAACTGACGATCTCGCCGTGATTCATCCCAGCCGTTCCGATCTCACGCTAGTTTAGCATCCCACCCGCTCATGAGAGACAGATTTTCCTTTCCGTCATCGTCCCCCCATCCGCCGCGAGATCGCGGGTCACGATCTCGCAGCGCCAGGAGGGTGCTTCGCCTGCAATCCGGCAAAGATTATAGCCGCCCGGCCCATGCGCTTTATGTGCGACTTGCGATGCCGATGGAGCGCCGAGCGCGGGGATGGGGCGCCGCGGTCCCTTCAGATACACCAGCGAATGCACATGATCATGGCCATGCAGGACGAGCTCGGCGCCATGGCGCGCTAGCACGGCCCGAAAGCGCGCGCCGTCGATGAGCCGCTTGAAATGCCGGCGCGGTTTGCTCACAGGCGGATGGTGGATGAGCACCGCGCGGAACAGCCGCTCGCGGCCGCAGCTATCGAGCAATCCGGCTAGGCGCGTGAGCTGCGCTTCGCCCAGCCCCCCGGTGGCCATGAACGGGGCGGTGGGCACCGCGCTCGACAGGCCGATCAGCGCCAATGGTCCGCGCCGGCGCAGATATGGAAACTCTACCTCGCGGCTCTCGTCGCCGCGCATGTAATCGCCCCATTGCCCGTAGCAATGACGCGCCGCGCCGCGCACATAGGCGTCATGATTGCCGGGCACCAGCGACACATCGGCCGGTGACCCAAGCGATTCGAGCCAAACCCTTGCCGGCGCATACTCGCCGGCAAGCGAGATGTTGATGAGATCGCCGGTGACGGCGATGTGGTCCGGGGCGTTTGCGCGCAGGTCTGCGACCACGCGCGCAAGCACTTCGCTGCGGTGGATCAGCTTGCGTCTGCGCCGCCAATTGAGCCAGCCGGTGGCGCGCTTGCCCAAGAGCTCGCGCCAATGCGTGCTCGGCAGCGGCGAAAGATGCGGATCGGAAAGATGCGCCAGCACGAACATGGATTCAGGCCCATCCTTTCCTGCTATCCTGGCCTGAAATCTTATAACCAGCGGGAGCGAGCATGGTCATTCCACGGCGCCAATTTCTGCGCTTGCTATTCACCGCCGCGGCAGCTGCGGCCTTGCCTCGTTTGGCGCGCTCGGAAAGCTATCCCGGTCGACCCGTGCATTGGATCGTCTCGTTTTCCGCCGGCGGCCCCAATGACACCGTCGCCCGGCTGGTCGGGCAGTACCTGTCGGAAAAGCTGGGACAGCAATTCGTGATCGAGAACAGAGTTGGCGCAGGCGGCAATATCGGCATGGGGGCGGTGCTCGGCGCTGCGGCTGACGGCTATACGATCGGCTTTGCTGCTCCGAACAACGCCATCAATTCCACGCTCTACGGCCATTTGCCCTTCGACTTCGTCCACGGCAGCGCGCCAGTCGGCGGAATGATGCTGCTCACCAACGTGATGGTCGTGCATCCTTCGCTGCCCGTGCGGACCGTCGCCGATTTCATCGAATACGCAAAAGCCAATCCCGGCAAGATCAACATGGCGTCCTCAGGGATCGGCACTTCCGTCCATATGTCGGGAGAGCTGTTCAAGATGATGACCGGCATCAGCATGCAGCATGTGCCTTATCGAGGCTCTGCGCCGGCGTTGCAGGACCTTCTCACCAACCGTGTTCAGGTCCTGTTTGATAACCTGCCGGGCTCGGTGGCGCACATCAAGGCGGGAACCTTGCGCGCTTTGGGAGTAACCGCAAGCAAGCGCGCCGACACGATTCCCGACGTGCCCACGATCGGGGAGACTGTTCCGGGCTATGAGGCCGTTGTCTGGTACGGCATCGTGGCGCCCAAGGGCACGCCCGCGGAGATTGTCGATACGCTGAATGCGGCGCTGAACGCGGTCTTGGCGGACCCAACGCTCAAGGCGCGGATGGCCGAGCTCGGCGGTGTCCCCATGCCTATGACGCCGGACGAGTTTGGACGATTTATTGCCGCCGAAACGGAAAAATGGGGCAAGGTCGTACGCGCCGCGAACCTCAAGGCGGAGTAGTCCAATTTCAGATGAGGTGCCGATCCGCAGCCGCCGTGTCCAGTTTAGCGAGACGTCAAGGCAGACTGGTTTCCTGAGTGCCTGCACGCGCTGCGCCCGGCCAGCGCTGATGCGTCAGCGGCACCGTGAGGACCACGTCGAGCCCTTCCGGCCTGAACTTCTGCTCGGCATGACCATTAAGCTGGCGTTCGATCACCATCGTAATCAACCGCGAGCCGAATCCCGCAGGCCGCATACGCTTTGGCGCCGGGCCTCCGCTTTCCTTCCATTCAAGGAGCAGAGTGAGGCCCTGCTCGGTGCGGGTGATCGACCACGTCAAATTTACGCGGCCGGTCGGACTGGTCAGACTTCCATGCTTGCTGGCATTGGTGACAAGCTCGTGTACTGCCATGCTCAACCCAAACGTGGAATCAGGCTCGAGGAACACGTTCGGTCCGTTGAAGGAAATGCGGTCGAGGAAGGGGGCCAGCAGCGAATTGAGAAGCTCATATAGCGAGGTCGATTTCCATCCACCTTCGGTAATAAGCCGGTGTGCATTGGCGAGCGCCAGCACCCGAGCCTCATACTTGGTCACCAAGTCCTCGATGCTGGAGGAATTCTTCGCCGTCTGCGAGAACAGGGCCAGCAGCTGTGAAAACAGATTCCCTGAGCGGTGCCGTAGCTCGCGGATCATCAGCTCATGGCGCTGATCCAGTTGCCGTCGCTGGATTGCTCCCGCCACCACATTTGCAACCGCGCCAGCAAAAGAGACCTCATAATCGTGGAATTTGCGCCGCTCCGCGGTGTGCGCGCCCAGCACGCCATAGGCGCGACCGTCGCGTCCAGCGATCGGCGCCGTGATGCCGCTCACCACGGCATGCTCATCGAGCAAGGGTTGGCCGGTAAATCTGGTTTCCTCTTTGAGGTTATCTACGACCACTGGGCGTCCCGACGCGAGCGTGTAGCCAGCCTGTGAATCGCGGCCGGTGGAAACGGTGGCGGTGCCGGCGAGTCCTTCTTTCCAGCCCACGCCGGCCCTGAGCAGCAGCTCGGAGTCACCCGGAAGCAGCTCGAGGATTGCTACCATCTCGGCATCGAGAATGTCCCCGACGGTCTCGACGACCTCATTAAAGAACTTCTGCAAATCGCTCTCGGTCAGTGCCTGCTCGCCAAGCCGAGCCAATGTCTCCTGCTGGCGCGCGCGCACTGTTACTTCCCGATTGACACGCAGGCGCTCCGTCACATCTCGGCATGTTCCAAGCATGTGCAAGGGCGAGCCGTCCGCCATTACCACCGTGGTCGCGACCTCGATCCAGCGCTCATCGCGCCCGGCTGGCCCAGGCACGCGGTACTCCACTCGGCAGGGTTTGCTCGTTCTCAGCGTCTCCTGCATCGCTGCAAGGAGACCAGCGCCCTCCTGCGCCGGCAGCTCACGCGGCTCAAGCGCGAGGTCCCCCTCGCGCTGATGCTTGGGGGGGCCGTGAAGGCTGGCGAGATTGCTGGACCAAGCCAAGCGATGCGACCGCAGGTCCCATGACCATACGCCGAGCCAGCCAGCCTCCATTGCAGAGCAGAATGATCGAAGATCCGAAAACGGGCCCCCGCTGGAGCTGCGAGTCTGTTCTGCCGGCTGGCTTCTGTCTTGTGCTTCAGACACGTTCACATTCTGTCGAGCCTCACGTGCGAGGCCATGGAGCTCGTTGATCGCTAAGCTAAAGCTCGTTGGTCGCTGAACTAAAATGTCGCTACGGCGAGCATATCATCCTTTCTCCGCTTCGCGAGGTGGCAGTGCATCTGCGGCAGCGCAGCGGAGCGGTTGCGTGGGGGCGCAAGCAAAGTGCTAAAGCGGCGAGCCCCCAAATCCTCTCCCGAAACTCTCCGAATTGGATGCCCCGTCAGACTCTCCCACGAGCGCGATTGCCCGGGGAAGTCTGCACGTCCGGCGCGACTACAAGCATCAGACGCCGCAAGAGTTCCGCCCGCCCGCCGCCGTCAATTGCGCAGACGCGGAAGCGTCAATAAAGCAGGCGCAACGTTAATTGCGGAGGTCAGGTCGCGCGTTCAAGAAATGCAGCGTCCGGCGACCCGCGCGAGCGGCGGCTGGCCAATTGTGCTGACTATCGACTCGCATCCGTCCAGCAGCTCCGGCCTGGCGGCGGGGACTTGCGGGAGCTTGATCTCGCTGGGCCCATTGTCCGCGTTGCGGCTTCTGTCGGACACAAGCGGTAATCGATCGCCCTTGAGCGCGCGATTGATGCCGGCCGGGCTTTGTTGCTCCACCGATGAGGCTGGCGTGCTGCCCAGAACCTCAAGGCCGACCAGGAACGACACCAATCCAAAAGCCACGCCGCAACAGCCGACCAGATATCGAGAATGACGCAGCATGGATTACTCCCGCGATCCCTATAGCTGTTAGTCGCGTTAACCCGCCGTTAGGTTCACGCAGCCACGGGCTCGTTTTGCGCTTTTCGAGAGGGGGCTCGGGACATACCGCCGGACCGGCTTCGGTGGTCGGCTTGGACTGACCGGCGCTTGCTTGCGGTTAACTATCCTGCGCTGACGTTCGCGAGAAAAGCCGGGTTCACGTCACGTCGCCAACCATGCAGGTGGCGTTCACCGCGTTTTGAACATGCCGGGCCTTTTGTCGGAACCAATCCATTGACCATGCATTGTCATGGCAGCCGGCCGCCCATTTCCCCCTCCCCGTGCTCGGTCGGCATTTCGGGCGTAGCTGGCGAAATCGTTGGCTACGCCCGTACTCTTCGCGTGAGAAGGAGCCGTGGTCGTCGGAACTTTCCAATGCGCCACAGGTTCTCCGCCACGCCTGAGATTCCGGGGTTAGGCAAGGCTCGGTGGACGGCCAAAGCAAGCGAGGCCAGACATGTTTCGCCAATCAGGAAATTCTTCCGCGATTTTCGGCAATATTCGCGAGATCGATGGACGTTTGCGCGCTCTCGAACGGCAACTGGAGGGCGTCGGCAATCGCGCTTCGACAAACGCTGCTCTTGTCGCCGAGAGCATTGGCGAGGCTGTCGCCTCGACGCTCAGCAGTATGGGTGATCGGCTGCGCGGCCGCGCGAAGTTGGTCGGCGGCGACGCTGCAAAGGCGGGCAGCTACGCGTTACGGCGCTTGTCCGCTGAAGTCGAGGACCGACCTCTGATCATGCTGGCGGTTGCGGTGGGGGTTGGAATCCTCGTCGGCCTGTCCTTGCAACGCACTGACGATCTCAGCAGAAGAGCGCTCTTGCCCGGCGGCAGCCAGGGCGGCGCAGAATGAAGCAGTGCTGGGAGCTGCTGCGAGCAGACGTTCAAACCGTTACGCGTCGCTCTCGCCTTCTTGCAGTGCGCTCAAAGAACAGCGCTTGGCTTGCGACGGCTGAAACGGTCGCAGGCTGAAACGGCTTGGCGATCAAAAACGCAGGCTCTGGCCGCTCTCCCGTGAGGAAGCGCTCGGGATATGCCGTAATGAAAATGACCGGAGCCTCGAAGGACGTCAGCAGCTCGTTCACGGCTTCCAGGCCCGAGCTGCCGTCGGCTAGCTGAATATCAGCAAGGATGAGGCCCGGCTTCTTCTTCTTCGTGAGGGCCAGCGCCTCCCCGTGCGTACGGGCGACACCAAGCACGCGGTGACCAAGCCCTTCCACCAGCGTCTCGAGCTCCATGGCTATGAAGGTGTCGTCCTCGATAATGAGGACATCAGTGGCAATCTCGGCTGCCAGCTCGCGTCCGGATTCCTCCACCAATCCCCGCAGCTTCACCACATCGATGTCCAGGATGCTCGCGGCATCGGCCTCCGAGAAGCCCTCCAGTGCGACGAGGAGAAATGCCTGTCGCGGCAGCGGCGTGATATGGGCGAGCTTTCGCTCTCCCGGCAACCCGTCCTCCGGCAATCCACTCGCCTCGTTGACAGAAACCGAGCTCCAGATCTTCGTGAACAGGCGATAGAGGGCGACGCGGGGCCCGCGCTCCCCTTCAATGACGGAGCGATCCGCGATCAGTGCCTCCAGGGCCGCGGCAACATAGGCATCCCCCGAAGCCTGGCTGCCGGTCAACGCGCGTGCGTAACGGCGCAGGAACGGCAGGAATTGCGCCACAGTGGATGAATTCGGCACGGAACCCTCCCGTCTAGATGGCCCAAGCATACCCGGCGGAAACCGTCTTGCCACAATAAAGTTCCATCCCTGGCGGAACCGAAGGGTTTTGCGCCACGTTATGGCTTGATACAGGTGGAGCGCATGGAGGTGCCCACAGGCTGGACGCCAGGCTGCGGGGTGCGAAAATGAAGCTACTCAAACCGGTTAGGCCGGGCTGGACGGGCCGCAAAGCGCTCCAGCCCCAATTGACCCCGCAGACGCCACCGAGGGCTGAGGCCGTGATGCACACAGAAGCCTCTTCACGAAGAGCAGGAGGACGCCTCAGCCGCGAGGACCAGCGGCGGCTAGGCGATATTCTGCAGCGAGTTTACGATGACGTCGTTCGGCAGGGTGTCCCGGACAGGTTCAAGCTTCTGTTGAACGAGCTCAAGGACGAGCGCGAGGCGGGACAAGCGCAAGCAACCGCCGCGTACGGCCAGGGCGAGGTCCATGCACGCGGTGCCGGCAGGGGGGATGTGGCATCCGACCGCACAATGGACGCCAAGGGCATAGACGATTCCCGGCGGAAGGGACCGCAACGATGACGATGCGACCGTCCGTGCGTGACGCAATGCTCGCGGCCGTCCCCAGCCTGCGAGCGTTTGCCATATCGCTCTGTGGGAACGTGGACCGCGCGGATGATCTCGTCCAGGAAACGCTGTTGCGGGCGATGGCCAACATCAATTCGTTCCAGCCAGGCACGAACATGTCTGCTTGGCTGTTTACGATCCTGCGCAATCTCTTCCGCTCGGAGTATCGCAAACGCCGCCGGGAGGTTGAGGACACCGACGGGGGCTATGCGGAGACTCTCAAGTCACATCCGGAGCAGCAGAGCCGAGTGGAGTTCGAGGAGTTCCGAGCAGCGCTCGCGAAGCTGCCGTCCGATCAGCGCGAGGCACTTGTTCTCGTAGGCGCCTCAGGCTTTTCCTATGAGGAGGCCGCGGCCATCTGTGATTGCGCAGTCGGTACCATCAAGAGCAGAGTCAATCGGGCCCGCACGCGCCTTTCCGAACTCCTTTCCATCGACAGCGCAGAGGATTTCGGGCCGGACCACGCGACACGGGCAGCCTTGTCCGCTGGAGGACGCGGCTGATTGCCTCTTGCTTGGGGCGCCCCCATAAGGGCTAACTTGAAACCGCGTGTCCCGGATGCGGTGCAGCGCGGAGTTCTTGCGGAGCGGTGCACCGCTGATCCGGGACCGCCCCAAGCTCCGAGTTTATAATGATCCCGGGTCTGCAGCGCACTGTGACGCGAAGCGTCACGCTGCGGTGCGCCCGGGAAACGCCTCTAGCGCGCAGTGCAATATGAATGATCATACCAAGGGAAACGCGATCGTCCTTGCTCCGGAGGATGGCGAGTCGCTCTGGCAGCCAGTGCCGTCGATCGGTTATGTCATCAACAAGATCAACCCGTACAATTCTCCGTACGACACTTTCTCTGCCGGTCTCCAGGTGCTCGAGCCGGGCGGGCACATCAGGCGTCACGCCCATGAGCGCAGTCACGAGCTGCTGTTCTGCTACCGAGGTGTTGGCTGGGCCGAGATCGAGAGCCGGCGTTACGATGTCTGCGCGGAAACCATCATTCTGATCGGCCGCGGGCTGCAGCACAAGGTGATGAATACCGGAACGGAGCAAATGCGTCTGCTTTGGCTAATTGCGCCGCCTGGGCTGGAGGATTGGTTTCGCGCCATCGGACGCCCGCGCCGTATAGGGGAAGCTGTGCCGACTCCCTTTGAGCGTCCCGCAAATGTCGAGATGATCCAGGCACAACAGCGCTTTATCCGGCCTGATCAGCAATGAGCAAGAATGCCTAAGGCCCGGACAGGCGACGCCGAAATCTATTACGAGGAGCATGGAGCGGGGCAGCCGCTCATTCTGGTCCCCGGTCTCGGTGGTGTTGCCAGCTACTGGAATGCAAACGTTCCCGTCTTCTCGCAAAAGTACCGGGTGATCACGCATGATCATCGGGGCATGGGTCAAAGCAGCCGCTCGAAAATCCGCTACTCGGTCGACCAGATGGCGGATGATCTTCTGCGACTGATGGATCATCTCGATGTGGGCCAGGTGCATCTTATTGGTCACTCGACGGGTGGAGCGATCGGCCAGACGCTTGCGCTGACGCATCCCGAGCGGCTGAAGACTCTGGTGATCTACGCAAGCTGGACCAAGGCCGATCCATTCTTCCGCCGCGTGTTTGAAGCCCGCCGCAGTCTCCTGCTTGCAGCGGGCGCTGCGGCCTATGTGCGTGCAACGGGAATTTTTCTCTATCCCGATTGGTGGGTGAACGACAACATCGCCCTGTTGGAGGAGCGCGAGAAGCTTGCCATTGCGGCATTTCCGGGCCCGGAGATCGTTGCGAGCCGGATCGACGCAGTCGTCGACTTCGACCGGACGGCTGGTCTTTCACGCATCCGCACGCCCACTCTGGTCATTTGCGCCAAGGACGATTTTCTCACACCCCCTTATTTTTCAAGAGAGCTGGCGCGGCTGATCCCCGGCGCCGAGCTCCTGTTGCTGGAGCGGGGCGGGCATTGTGCATCGGAAACGAGCAGCGGAGAGTTCAACCGGGCCGTTCTGAGCTTCCTCGATCGCCACGCGTAGGGTGTGCAAAATCGCGTGGCAAGATGGTTCGGCGTGCGCAACGGCGCGGCGCGATCCCCGGTCGCTGCCGGGGACAGATTTTGCGCACGCTATCGGCCGTGCTACGCGCCGTTGCACACCCTACACTCATTTCATGACGCAGTAGCATTAGTGGCTCATCGCGACGCGCGCGAGGAGGATGGCAGAAAAGCAATCTCGGCGATCAATTTCTTGATGATGGCGCGACCGAAGGAGTTGAAATTCTCTGCAACCAGAACGAATGCACCCGGTCCGCCGACAACATTATCGTGATAGTATTTTTCCAACCCCCCTGGCGGGTTCGTATGCTCGGCGTTCCACGGCACCGGAC
>Ga0306920_100012584_pt1 | contig 11487 bp, 8 predicted proteins | sample flu12Cox44000170_FD_204666 | JGI IMG/M metagenome (GOLD analysis project Ga0306920, IMG submission 204666) | Lab enrichment of tropical soil microbial communities from Luquillo Experimental Forest, Puerto Rico - flux4day.12C.oxic.44.000.170 (v2)... | ecosystem: Environmental > Terrestrial >...
GATGTCCTGCTGCGTCGGCGCCATGCGCTGAAAGATATTACGCAGATTGACGCTCATGGTGCCGCGCTTTTCCTCGGGCCGGAAGAATTCCACCCGCTCCAGCTCGCGCTCGAGGTACGAAAAAAATGCATCGAGTTGTTGCTTGGGCGCTGGCGGCGATTTCTCCGGCATGGAGAATGGCGGCTGCCCGCCGGCTGCCCGCTTGAACCATTCATAAGCAACGATCACCACCGCCTGCGCCAGATTCAACGAGGCGAACGCCGGGTTAACCGGCAAAGTCACAATGCGATCCGCGAGCGCAACCTCGTGATTTTCGAGTCCGATGCGCTCCCGGCCAAAGATAATGGAGACGTTCTCGCCCGCCGTAACGCGCGCCGCCATTTCCGAGGCAGCAGCTTCCGCCGATATGACCAGCTTCGCCTGGTCGTGATTTCGCGCCGTGGTGGCGAGCACAAAGCCGCAATCGCCGATCGCATTGTTGAGTGTGTCATAAATCGCCACAGCATTGAGTATGCGGTCCGCGCCCGCTGCCATCACGCGGGCCTTTTCGTTCGGCCAGCCTTGCTGCGGCCTGACCAGTCGCAGACGCGACAGACCAAAATTGGCCATGGCTCGCGCCGCCGCGCCGATATTCTCGCCGAGCTGCGGCTCGACCAGAACGACGATCGGCGCCGGCATTTCGATCCAGCGCTTGGTTTTGTCAGTGCCCGCACCTGGCATCGCTTATCGCCGTATTGACAGAATTTGCATCATGTTCGTCTATGCCGTCAGCGCAATCGGTTTGGAGCCGCCGTAGTGACCGATGTTTTGAAGCAGTTCCGCCGCCGTTACATCTATCCCCGGCTCAAGCCCCTCTTTCCTTACAAGAAGGCGGCGTTCAAAGGCATTCAGGTTTCGTACAAAAATCATCTCGACGGTGGCGGGCGCGTGTTCGGACAGGATTTCATCCCTCTCCTGCAGCATTATGGGCTGCCAAGACAAGCACGGGTTTTCGAGTGGTGCTCTGGCCCAGGCTTTATTGGATTTTCGATGCTCGCCCATGGCCTGTGTGAAACGCTTTGCCTTGCCGACATCAATCCCGAGGCGGTCGCAGCCTGCCGCCGCACCACTGCGGATAACGGCCTGTCCGATCGTGTGTCCGTTTATCATTCCGACAATCTGCGGAGCATACCGCCGGACGAGCAATGGGACCTTGTGGTTTCAAACCCTCCGCACTTTATCGATGAGTATCTCGGCAGCCTGCGCGCCCATGATCCGGACTGGCGCGTTCATCGAGATTTCTTTGCCACCGTCGCGCCTTTTCTCAGGCCAGGCGCCGTCATTATCCTGCAGGAAAACAATCACGGCTCAACCGTCGATACTTTTCGTCCAATGATCGAGAAATCCGGCCTCACCGTCATTTTTGCTGATGGCGACTTGCCGTTTCGCACGGCAAACCATCAGTACTACTTTATCGGCATCATGCGCGCCGGCGACGCGGTGCCTGCCTGGGCGCGCGCTCGGTCACGATCCCCGTCATGACCCAACTCATTCTGGGCGTCCATTCCGGATCGCACGATGCAGCGGCCGCGATTTTCGAGGGCTATGCGCTCAGGGCCGCGGTGCATCTTGAACGCCTCACCCGCCGCAAGAGCGACGGCTCGCGTCATCCTGATCTTGCGATCGACGAAGTGTTGTCAATTGCCGGGGCCACGCGCCGAGACGTCGACGTTGTCACCTACAGTCGGAGCATGTTTCCCACTCGTTACTTTCGTCGTCTGCACGGAGCGGAATGGCTGCGTGAGCAATATCGCACGCACATACGCCGCAGGCTGCGGCGCCAACTCGTGCCGGAAATCTTCCGACACCGCACCACGGACATCAGCACCTTTCTTGATATCGATTCTTTCCAACGTGATAGCGGGTTTCGGCCCGACGTTGTGACGAGCTTCTACAATCACCATGAAGCACACGCCCTGCCGACGCTTTTCTACAGCCCGTGGAAGGACGCTTTGATTGTCACCGCTGATGGCGGCGGCGACACGGTGCACTACAGCCATCGTCATTTTGCCGCCGACAAGCTCACGACACTCTATGGCGGCGAGGACATGACCCTGACGTGGCCCGAGGAAGATAGCCTTGGCAAGATGTACGGCTGGGCCACCAAGGCGCTTGGTTTCAGGCGCGTGCGCCATGAGGGCAAGGTGACAGGTCTCGCCGCCATGGGGGATCCGGTCCGCGCTCCCGAACTGATGGCGCACTACCGCGTCGACGATCTGGGCCGCGTCCATTCGGATCTCGGCGGCGATCGCAGGATCTACGATTTCATGCGCGCGCTCAAACGCGGGCTCAGCCGCGAAGACTACGCCGCCACCGTGCAGAAGGTGCTCGAAGGCGTGATGCTGCAATCGATCCGGCAACTGCTCGCAAAGAATCCAGCGCGGCACCTCGGACTATCGGGCGGTGTTTTCGCCAACGTCAAATTGAACCGTTTACTGGCGGAAGAACTCGATCTTGATGAGGTCTTCATCTTCCCCGCGATGGGCGACGACGGCCTGCCGGTTGGCGGCGTGCTCGCCTGGCTGCTGCAGTGCGACGGTCCTAGACACTGGCTCGAGCAACGTCGCGATCTCGGCGACCTTTATCTCGGTCGCGATTTCTCCTCAACCGTCGATGGTGAGATCGCGCGAACGGCCGGAGTCCGGCTGCTTGATGAACCACCTGTCGAAGGCGCGGCGCGCCGCCTCAGGGAGGGCAAGCTTGGCGCGATCTATACACACCGCATGGAATTCGGACCGCGCGCCCTTGGGGCACGCACCATCCTCGCCAACCCCGCGCGACGCGAAACCCACGATCTTCTCAACGAACGACTTGCGCGCTCGGAATTCATGCCCTTCGCGCCCGTTGTCCAGCGTGAAAAAGCCGCGCAGGTTTTTGACATTAGCAACGTCAACCAGCGGGCCTGCCGTTACATGACCATTGCGTGCGACGTCCACCCCGCTTGGCGCGATCGCATTCCCGCGGTCGTCCATGTCGACCTTTCGGCGCGGCCCCAGATCATCGACCGCGATGATAATCCCCTCTACCACGACATTCTCGGCGCCTTCGATCGAGAGACCGGTCTCCCGGTCCTGGTCAATACCAGTTTCAATGTGCATGAAGAGCCGATCGTCAACGCGCCTGCCGAATGCATCAAGGCGTTGCGCGATGGGCGCATCGATTTTGTGGTAACGGATCGAGGACTTTACGACTACGCGCGGCCGTAGCCCCGAAAGATCCTAAAATGGCGGGACTTTCGCCGCCTGGCTTTGGGTGCTATAGGGCGCGCGCCGGAAGCTTTCCTTCCTGTTCCGCGCAACTTTCAAAAGGTTCTACCAGCAATGGCGAAGATCAAGGTCGCAAACCCCGTCGTCGAAATGGACGGCGACGAGATGACACGCATTATCTGGCAGCTGATCAAAGACAAGCTGATCCATCCCTATCTCGATATCAATCTTCTCTATTACGACCTCAGCGTCCAGAAGCGCGATGAGACCGACGATCAAATCACCATTGATGCCGCCAACAAGACCAAGGAGGTCGGCGTCGCGGTAAAATGCGCCACCATTACGCCCGATGAAGCGCGGGTGAAAGAATTCAACCTCAAGAAGATGTGGCGTTCGCCCAATGGCACCATTCGCAACATCATTGGCGGCGTGATCTTCCGCGAGCCGATTATCTGCAAGAACGTCCCTCGCCTGGTGCCGGGGTGGACCCAGCCAATTGTGATCGGGCGCCACGCCTATGGCGATCAGTACCGTGCGACCGACATCCGTGTGCCGGAAAAAGCCAAGCTCATGCTGAGCTACGTCACGCCCGACGGCAAGAAGGTCGAGCACGAGGTGTTCGAATTCCCCGGCTCGGGTGTCGCGCTTGCGATGTACAACCTCGACGACTCGATCCGCGATTTCGCGATGGCGTCGTTCAACTACGGCTTGTCGCGCGGCTATCCCGTTTATCTTTCGACCAAGAACACAATTCTCAAGGTCTACGACGGTCGCTTCAAAGATATTTTCCAGGAGGTTTTCGATAAAGAATTCAAGGACAAGTTCGCGGCGAAAAAGCTCACTTATGAGCATCGCCTGATCGATGACATGGTGGCGGCCGCGCTCAAGTGGTCGGGGGGCTATGTCTGGGCCTGCAAGAACTACGACGGCGACGTGCAATCCGACATCGTGGCGCAGGGATTCGGATCACTCGGTCTGATGACCTCGGTGCTGATGACCCCGGACGGTAAGATCGTCGAGTCGGAGGCGGCGCACGGCACGGTCACGCGTCACTACCGCGAGCACCAAAAGGGCAACGAAACCTCGACGAACTCTGTCGCCTCGATCTTTGCGTGGACGCGCGGCCTCACCCATCGCGCTAAGCTCGACAACAATGATGCTTTGGCGAATTTCGCGAAGACGCTGGAGAAGGTTTGCGTCAGTACCGTCGAAAGCGGCTTCATGACCAAAGACCTGGCGCTCCTCGTCGGCGCCGACCAGAAGTGGCTTTCGACCACCGGTTTCCTCGACAAGGTGGATGCCAACTTGAAAAAGGCGATGGGCTAGCTGTCGTTCCGGGTCGCGCGCCAACGGGCCGTTGTCAAACGCGGCCCGATGGTGCCATCGGCGCACGGACTCACTCTGGTCATCACTCCTCCACGTTTTCGGAGTTCCGCATGACAGCCGCAATTCCTCGCTTCACCGGGCCTGCCCGCTTGCCGACACGGTCCTCCACCACTTCTTTGATCCGCTCGGCGATGCGCGGATCACGCTGCATCAGGGCGTGCAGGTCGTGGGCATCGAGCCCGAGCAGATTGGTGCGCGTGACCGCGGTTACCGTCGCGGTGCGGCGGGTCTGGCGCAGCAGCGCCACTTCGCCGAAGAACTGGCCAACGCCAAGACGGATGCGCTCCTTCTTGCCCTTGACCTCGATTTCAACCTCGCCGGCAGCGATGAAGTACATCGAACGCGCCTCGTCGCCCGCCCGCATGATGACTTCGCCGGCCTCGACCACTTGCGCGCGTAGCAGCTCCATCACGTCGGAAATCTCCATGGCATCAAGCTCGGCGAACAAGGGCACGCGCGAAATCATGCCCCAGGTCACGATGAAGTCGCGGCGCTGAATTTGCTCGGCGAAGGCGGTTGCGATGATGCCAACGGGCAGCGCCATCAGTACAAGGCCCGCGAAAATGGTGCAGGTCGCAATCAGCTTGCCGAGCAGGGTCACCGGCACGACGTCGCCATAGCCGATTGTCCCGATAGTGACGATCGCCCACCAGAAGGCTTCGGGAATCGTGCCCAACTTCTCAGGCTGCACCGTTGCTTCGGCGAGATGCATCAGGGAGGCAGCGACGAGTGCGGTGCCGAGCGCAATGACAAGACAGCCGAACAGCGCGCGCCTTTCGTTATAGAGAACGTCAAGCAGCGAGCGCATTGCCGGCGAATAGCGCGCGAACTTGAAGAAGCGCACCATGCGGAACACCAGGACCACCCGCAAATCGCCGGGCACCAACATGGCGAACCAGAATGGGAGCACCGCGATGACATCGATGATGCCGGCGGGGCTCAAGGCATATTTGAGGCGAGCCCGGCCGGCCGGCAGATGCTGATGCGGGCCGTGTTCGACCGCCGACCAAAGTCGCAAGGCATATTCAAGTGTAAAAACCAGCAGGGAAAAGAATTCGATGGCCGCGAAGATGCCCCCGTATTCCCTCTCATAACGGGGGATGGATTCCAGAGCGACCGCGATCAGATTGATTAAGATCAGGAGAACGAGGAACCGGTCGACGGCCTTGCTGGTGCGATCGCCCACAGGTCCCTGTTCCAGCACCTCGTAAACGCGCCGGCGCAAATCCTTGATGCGCTTGCGTGTCATGCCACGGGACCCCTTGCCTGAACGTTCTAGCCGCCGAGCGCAGCCTCAATCGCCTTCAACGCAGCGTCCGCCTTGGAGCCATCAGGTCCGCCGGCTTGCGCCATATCAGGACGCCCACCACCGCCCTTGCCGCCAAGGGCTTCGGCGCCCTTTTTGACAAGCTCTACGGCGTTAAAGCGATTGGTGAGATCATCGGTAACACCGACCACGATCCCCGCCTTGCCATCTTCGGCCGTGGCAACGATGGCGACCACGCCGGACCCGACCTGGCGTTTGCCTTCGTCGGCAAGGCTGCGCAGCTCCTTGAGCTCGATGCCAGAAACGGCGCGCGCGAGCAGCTTGACGCCGTTCACCTGGCGTACATCACCGGCCTCGCCGGCGTCCGTGCCGCCCCCACCCATGGCCAGCCTTTTTCTGGCCTCGGAGAGATCGCGCTCGAGCTTCTTGCGCTCATCCAGCAGTACGGCGACACGTCCGGGCATTTCTTCAACTGGAACCTTAAGCTCTGCAGCTGCCGCTTTAAGGACTTGAAGTTGTTTATGAGCGGCTTTGCGGGCGGCCTTCCCGGTCAGCGCCTCGATGCGGCGGACACCGGCTGCGACGCCTGCCTCGCCGACCAGCGAGATAAGCCCGATGTCGCCTGTCCGGCGCACATGGGTGCCGCCGCATAATTCCACTGACCAGCCCATCGCGTTGCCGCCGCCCTCGCCCATGGCAACAACACGCACTTCGTCACCGTATTTCTCTCCGAACAGAGCGCGCGCCCCCGAAGCGATCGCGTCATCGACCGCCATCAGGCGGGTGGTGACCAGCGAGTTCTGAAGGACGAAATCGTTGGCGATGTCTTCGACCCGCTCGATCTCTTCGGCCGTCATGGGTTTGGGATGCGAGAAGTCGAAGCGCAGCCTCTGCGGCGCGACCAGCGATCCCTTTTGTGCGACGTGATCGCCTAGCACCTGCCGCAGCGCTTCATGCAGAAGATGCGTGGCCGAATGATTTTGTCGGATGGCGCCTCGGCGGCCGTGATCGACCTCCAGCAACAGCGGATCGCCTACCTTGACTGTGCCTTCCTGCACCGTGACGACGTGAGCGAACAAATCGCCGGCTTTTTTTTGGGTATCGCTGACGGCGAGCCGCAAGCCTTCGCGCCGCATCTCACCGGTATCGCCGACCTGACCGCCGCTCTCGGCGTAGAATGGAGTCTGGTTCATGACCACGACCCCGTTTTCCCTCTTCTTGAGTTCCGGAACTTCCTTGCCGTCTTTCACCACTGCGGCGACGACGCCCTCAGCGCTTTCCGTCTCGTAGCCGAGAAATTCGGTCGGGCCGATCTTTTCACGCAGCGCAAACCACACGGCCTCCTGCGCTGCATCGCCCGAACCCGCCCAGGACGCGCGCGCCTTTTCGCGTTGGCGCTCCATAGCATCGTCGAACGAGGCGAGATCGACGGAGATGCCGCGCGCACGCAAAGCATCCTGGGTGAGATCCAAGGGGAAGCCGTAGGTGTCATAGAGTGTGAACGCAGTCTCCCCGTCGAACATGGCGCCCTTCTTCAGACCCGCACTCTTTTCATCGAGGATGGCAAGGCCACGCTCAAGCGTGCGACGGAAACGCGTTTCCTCGAGCTTGAGCGTCTCGGTGATGAGCGCCTCGGCGCGCAACAGTTCGGGATAGGCCTGGCCCATTTCGCGGGTGAGTGCCGGCACCAGTTTCCACAGCAGCGGCTCCTTGGCACCGAGCAATTCGGCGTGGCGCATGGCGCGCCGCATTATGCGGCGGAGCACGTAACCGCGCCCCTCGTTCGAGGGCAGAACGCCGTCGGCGATTAGAAACGCAGAAGCACGCAGGTGATCGGCGATCACGCGATGCGACGCCTTTTGCGAACCTTCCGGATCGACGCCGGTCAAATCGGCAATCGCCCGGATCAACGTCACGAAGAGGTCGATGGCGTAATTGTCGTGGGTCCCTTGCAGCGCGGCAGCGATACGTTCGAGACCCATGCCGGTGTCGATCGAGGGGCGCGGCAGGTCGATGCGCTTGCCACCCTCGAGCTGCTCGTACTGCATGAACACGAGATTCCAGATCTCGATGAAGCGATCGCCTTCTGCGTCCGGCGAACCCGGCGGTCCCCCGGGAATATGCGGGCCGTGATCGTAGAAAATTTCCGAGCAGGGACCACAGGGACCGGTTTCGCCCATAGCCCAGAAATTGTCGTCGCCCGCGATACGCAGGATTTTACTGTCGGGAAGCCCGGCAATTTTTTTCCAGAGCTTGAACGCGTCGTCGTCGTCGATATAGACGGTGATCAGCAGCTTGTCCTTTGGCAGCGCATAGTCCTTGGTGACCAGGTCCCATGCCAGCTCGATCGCGCGCTCCTTGAAATAGTCGCCAAACGAGAAATTACCCAGCATTTCGAAGAAGGTGTGGTGCCGCGTGGTATAGCCGACGTTGTCGAGATCATTGTGTTTGCCGCCGGCCCGCACGCACTTCTGCGCAGTCACGGCGCGCAAGTAAGGTCGCTTTTCCAGGCCGGTGAACACATTCTTGAACTGCACCATGCCGGCATTGGTAAACATCAGCGTCGGATCGTTGCGCGGCACGAGCGACGACGACGGCACAATCTGATGCCCGTTGCGGGCGAAGAAATCGAGGAAGTTTTTGCGGATATCGTTGACGCCACTCATTTCAGAACCGTGCGATCCAATGCTGCCGCCGACGGGGCCTAAATCCCTGTCTGACTTCTGTTTTCATGGGGTATTTAACGGCGGGTGTCACGTAAGTCTAGGAAAGGTCGCGTTCAACCACAGATCCGTCAGCCGGTGATTCGGGCGCCACAAAGATCCATGCAAACCGATTGTGACAAGGCGCCCAAAACGCCTTCGCCCCCGTCCTCGGTGGCGGCCGCTTTACGCAGCCGGGTGCCGACGGGGGCGAATGCCGAACGCATCACTTTAAGCGATATGCGTCACCTGAATGGTGCAGCGGATCACTCCGGCGCCGCCGCCTCGCCTTACTAAGGTTCAGACCGTCAGCAACCTTTCGCTTTACGCTTCGAACTCAGCTTGGACTCTTTAGCTTTCGCGGCCACAGCTTTTGGCCCCAGGGTTTTTGGTCCTTTGGCTTTCGTATTCACGTTTGTCCTTTTGGCGCTCACACTTTCTGCACTTTCGGCTTTGCCTTTCGCAGACCCGGCCTTCCTCGGTTTAGCGGCCTTTGGCTCCGCAATCGGCTCGGCAATACCTATGATTTCGACGGGTTGGGTCGGCGTGGGCAGGACAGGTAGCGGCTCTAGCCGCTCCTGTGCCGGTTCTTCGTCCCTGAAGGCCACGCCTTCTTCGCGAAGACCGGCTCCGGACGGCAGCGTTGCAACAACGCCGTCCGGCAGCCCGTCATCCTTTCAAGCCTCCGCGGCCTCGTCGTCGTCATCCTTGTTTTCGCCCTCGCCCGCCATAATCGCTTCTGCAATCAAGCCTGCGTTCTGGCGTACGGCTGCTTCGATCTTGCTGGCGACATCGGGATTTTCCTTAAGAAACTGCTTGGCGTTCTCCCGGCCCTGCCCGATGCGCTGGCTGTCATAAGAGAACCAGGCGCCCGACTTTTCCACCACGCCAGCCTTGACGCCGAGGTCGATCAATTCACCGGTCTTCGACACACCTTCTCCGTACATGATGTCGAATTCGACCTGCTTGAACGGAGGTGCGAGCTTGTTCTTGACCACTTTCACGCGCGTCTGATTGCCGACCACTTCATCGCGCTCCTTGATCGCGCCGATGCGGCGGATATCGAGGCGCACAGAGGCGTAGAATTTCAACGCATTGCCGCCGGACGTCGTTTCCGGCGAGCCATACATGACGCCGATCTTCATGCGAATCTGATTGATGAAAATCACCATCGTGCGCGAGCGGGAAATCGAAGCCGTGAGCTTGCGCAGAGCCTGGCTCATCAAGCGTGCCTGCGAACCAGGCTGCACATCGCCGATTTCGCCTTCGAGTTCGGAGCGCGGCACGAGCGCCGCCACTGAATCGACCACAAGCACGTCGATTGCGCCGGAGCGCACGAGCGTGTCGGCGATTTCGAGGGCCTGCTCGCCGGCATCCGGCTGGGAGATCAGCAGGTCATCGACATTGACACCAAGCTTGCGGGCATAGACCACATCGAGCGCGTGCTCCGCATCTACGAAGGCGCAGATGCCGCCCTTTTTCTGGGCTTCTGCGATGGTGTGCAGCGCAAGGGTCGTCTTGCCGGAGGATTCCGGCCCATAGATCTCGACCACCCGGCCGCGTGGCAGGCCGCCAATCCCGAGGGCGATGTCGAGCCCGAGCGACCCCGAGGAAATTGCCTCGACGTCCATGGCCTTATCGTTTTTGCCAAGTTTCATAACCGAGCCCTTACCGAACTGACGCTCGATTTGGCTTAGCGCAGCGGACAGGGCTTTCGATTTATCCATGGAAGATCCTTCGACGAGACGCAGTGCAGGCTGACTCATGATGTCGCGCTCCTTATGGCCGGGATTCGACCCCCCGACAACGCGGCCCACCGCACCATCGGAATCGACTGAAGGCAAGCAATGTACACCATTTGTTCTCTGTTCGCAATATGTTCTTTTGCTGATACCGGTCAGGCAGGGCGCCAACTGTCGCTTTGCAGAATTAAGAAAATCCTCGAACCTTCAGCACGCGGCGAAACTGACGGGTGGAGCGAGGAGCAGCCCAAGGACATGGCCGATCAAAAGGACAGCCTCGCAATCGCCCACGAACGTCACAAGTCCCATTTAACTAGCCAATTGCGCAAGGCCGGCTCAGAATTGTCCGGGGGAATTCGGGGTAATTTCAGATGGGGACAGTTCTTGATCTCTTCCACCAGGCTTTCTCTGACCCTGAAACGGTCAAGACGCTAAGCGAGGCCTACGAGAAGGCCTGCAAATCCCTGCACGACACCGGCCAGCCGCAGATCGTGAACGAGATCATCGCGCAACGGATCATCGCCTTGGCTCTAAAAGGCGAGCGCGACCCCGATCGATTGTGCGCCGGGGCACTGATCGCGCTGGGAAACAAGGCCGTATTTGAACGCTAAACCAGGTGTACGGGCGTTGACTTGAACCATCACCCGAAGCGCGAAGGGGACCGTAGTCCGGCGAGGTAAACTCACTGATCCAGGATGCGAACAATGATTGGCAAACGTGTGCAATTTCACGAAGAAACCTGGCAGCAGCTCCGCCTGCTGGCATCGGAAAACATGAAGTCCTTCCAGGAGCTCGCAGACGAAGCCTTCAACGACCTCTTGAGAAAGCACGGCCGCCCCGCGAGCCTCAAAGAAGCGCTGCGGCGTAGCGCCGGCGAGAGCGCGAAGGTCATCCCCCTCAAGGGCAAGCCAAACAACGCACGCCGGAAGCGATGATGGGATCTCCTCTCCCGCGCTTCACCCGTCGCCGAAAACCAAGTCCCTCAGACGTGTTGTCAGAGCGATGCGGACGTTTCCCGGATTTGCTTTTCTGCGATGCAATAGGCTAGTTTTGCACTGCAGGAGGTTGCCGTGGGCCGGGGACGCTGCGGAGTGGAGTGTCATGTTGAAGCGTTTCACACAATGGACCGCTATCCCGGCGGTGAA
>Ga0306920_100012585_pt1 | contig 11487 bp, 10 predicted proteins | sample flu12Cox44000170_FD_204666 | JGI IMG/M metagenome (GOLD analysis project Ga0306920, IMG submission 204666) | Lab enrichment of tropical soil microbial communities from Luquillo Experimental Forest, Puerto Rico - flux4day.12C.oxic.44.000.170 (v2)... | ecosystem: Environmental > Terrestrial >...
AATTGTCGACGGCAATGACCGCCTGAGTGGGGTCTGGAATCGTTCCGGCCCAAGCGGAAATTGTCCCGTCCTCGGTGGCGAAAATAAAGCTGGCAGGTATGTTCGTCCCGGGGACGAGAAATCCCGTGGTCGTACTCGTGGTCGGGTTCCAGACGAGGCCGGTCGGGGCCGCGGGCGTCGGGGGCGGCGGATTGGTTTGGCTGGAAGCTGGCTGGCAAGCCGTGCTCGGTACGGAATTGTCTGGCAGAGGGATCTTCACCTGACGCGATTGCTTCGCCCCGGTACCGTCGTAAAGGGTCGAGCAACCCGAGGCATTGTCAGCGATCCAGAAGGGACTGGCGCCCGGGGTAAACGCCACGCCCCATGCATTCCGCAGGACCGGGTCGATGGCTGGGTTCATGCCTTTGATTGGGACGTCGGAGACGAGATCACTCCGCACATAACGATTTGCCTCCCTATCTTCGTCGTCGGCGCGAACGACCGTGGCGCCGGTGACGCAGACCGCGGTGACTAGAGCGAAAGCGACATATCGAATGAAGCGCTTCATCGTGTTTGTCCTCCCTTTGACTGGAGTGCCTTAGCGCCGGCGCAGAGTGCAGCAAGCCGCTTTGCTGTCGCTATTGCGATCGCGACACCCGACGCACCAGCCCAAAGCCTATGACTCGCGAAACAGCGTTTTATTCCGCACGGACACCGACCCACGCGGCGGCAAGATTACCCGAGGTAGGTGTCAGCTGGCTTTTCCGGGGGCAGGCGGCAGTTTGGCTTTGGCGCCATCCGGAGAATTCTGCTGGTACACCACCTCCGCGACCTTCAGCAAGCGATCACGGGGGGCACTGGCGGCGATCGCGTAGGCGAGCCCGTCGTCCACCCAATAGAACGCACTGATCCCGTTCTGCTCGCGAAACCGGAACTCCGTCTCCTCGGCCGCGTCAACCACAAGATAATAACAGCTGAGCCGGGTCCCCTTTCCGTCTTCATACATAAACCATGCGGCAGGCCCGCTGTCGGCGGGGAGCAGCCGTCCGCCGATCAGCCGGAAGCCGAGGCCGGTGAGATCGGGAACAATCAACCGGTGGCCGAGGCGCTTCGACAGCCATTGCACAAGATGGGCCTCTTCGTTGGCGCCAACCTCGACCGGGTGGCGAGTTTCCACTGAAAAGGTCCGGTACGCCGCAATCGCATCGTCGAAAACCGAACTGGCAAGCATAGCGGACGCCGACGAGGTAAGAGCAGGGAGCAGGTCGCGGGCGCCCCACCCGCCTATCGCACCGGCAATCAGCAGGGCGACTGCCGCAGCGATGCGAGCAAACTGCCGGCGGCGCCCGCGCCGCTGCTCCGCCATCAGGCGAGCCACGCGCAGCCGCGCCGGTATCGGCTTTTCGGCCGGTCCCGTAACGGCCGCGCGCAATTCTTCTCTCTGCTCGGCATATTGCGACCACCGGTCCCGTAACTCGGGATGAGCCGCAAAATAGATCTCGACGGCCTCGGCATTTTCGCGTGTCAGCCGGCCATCAACCCACGCGTGTAGTTCGTCCTCCGTTATGGGCCGGATCACCGCCTTCACTTCACTCTCCGCGGCGCCGCACCGCAATGCGGACTATCTTCGTCGAGCTCGCCATGCAAAGAACGCCGCAGACGCTCGCGGCCGCGCGAAAGTCTGGACATCACCGTCCCGATGGGTACCCCCAGCACACGCGCCGCTTCCTGGTAGGAGACGTCTTCGACGCCGACCAGCAGCAGCACCGCCCGCTGCTCCTCCGGCAATGCCGCAAAGGCGCGCAGCAGATCCCGGTGCTCCAACACTGAATACTGCCCGCCGTCGATACCCGGCAGTTCGGTCTCCGTCAGCGCGTCGTGTGGACCTCGCCGTCGCACGCGATGCTGGTTGGACAAAAACCGGTTGTAAAGGATTGTGTAAAGCCAACCCCTCAAATTCCCATGGTTACGCCGCAGATTCCAATGGGAAAGCGCCCGTTCAAGGGTATCCTGAAGGAGATCGTCGGCCGCCTCCTGATCACCGCGCAATAGCGCGCACGCGAAGCGCCGCAACCCGGGGATCTGCGCTTCGATCAGAGCGGCTCGGTTCGGCATTGCCTTACCGTTTGAAATGCGGCTCCCGGGCAGCCACCAGAATTCCTGAGCCACCGGAAGCAATATCCTGTCACCCGCCACGTTTCCGGTCGGCGTGCCCGCCATCATCGGCGCTCTGTTGCTCATTGTGTGATCACATTTCCGTTAACTCATCTTTCATAGCAACGCGTCCTGCCGGGCAGACCACGCCTCGATAGCAACCCCTTTCGCGATTCTCATGACTTTCCAAGCGACCGATTTATTCCATAGCGGTCATTGTCCACCGGCGACAGGACCGACGGGTGAATGGGAATAAATCGGCCTACACTGAGTCGTATGGCTCAAAGCGTTGACCCCCAACGCACTGAGCTGAGGCGCGACATGATTGCAATGTCTGCCCCGCTTTGCCGGCGCGCGCTCTTGCAGTACGCCGTGAGTGCAGCCAGCAGCGCGGTGATCTGCTGCCCGCCGCCAAAGCCTGCCGCCGCGGCGCCGAAGATCTCGAAGAAGGCGGTTTCCTATCAAGATTACCCGGATGGCAACAAGCGGTGTGAAAAATGCGTGCAATTCCAACCGCCGGATGCTTGCAAGATGGTTGAGGGTCCAGTCAGCCCACAGGGCTCTTGCCGGATTTTCATGCCGATCCGGCAATCGTGAGGCACACGCCTTTGTGGGATAGATCCAAGACTGGGGAAGCGTAGCGGTCAGCAACCGGGTGGCCTGTGCATCGGCACCTGCCTGCGCTGCCATTCTAAGGAAATGCCGGCATGATCGTGCTTTCGAGACAGCTGCTACGGGCCGTCGCAGCGAGCTACGGCAATCTGCTGATGACTAGTCTTGTCAGTGCGGCAACAATCGCCGCGGTGGTGGTGATCGGGCTGTCCCCCCGGCATGCCGTCTCACTTCCCCTATACGCGCGTCAGACCGGCCAGCCATGCGCGACTTGCCACACCGCCTTTCTGGAGCTGACCCCGTTCGGCCGCCGCTTCAAGCTTGGCGGCTACACGTTGGGCGGCGGCGATTGGAAGGGCCCGCCGTTTGCCGTCATGTTGCAACCGACTTTTACAAATACCCAGGCCGCTCAGCCGGGCGGCGCAGCCCCCGGATTTGGCGTGAATAACAATCTCGTTATGCAGCAGATGAGCCTCTTTACCGGCGGGCGGATCACCGACGATATCGGCGCGTTCATTCAGGGGACGTATGATGGCGTTGGCCACCGCTTCGGGTGGGACAATACGGACATACGCTTCGCGAAATCGACCAACGTCGACGGCCATACTCTGCTGTGGGGTGTAACGGCCAACAACAACCCGACGGTCCAGGACGTCTGGAACACGATTCCCGCTTGGAGCTTTCCGTACATAAGTTCAGCGCTGGCGCCGATGCCGACCGCCAGCACCTTTATCGAACAAGTATACGCACAACAAGTTGCCGGTCTCAGCGCCTACACTTTCCTCGACGACATGTTCTATTTCGAGGTCGGCGGATATCGTCCCTTGTCGACGAATACGCAGCTGGCCCTTGGGGTGGATACAACCGGTCAGAGCCCGATCAATGGAGTAGCCCCCTATTGGCGGGTCGCTTTTGAGCCCAATTTCGGCAACCATTGGTGGGAAATCGGTACGTTCGGGCTAGCCTCAAGAGTCGTACCGATGAGGATGTCTGCCGCGGGCACCGACTCGTTCACCGATATCGGCATCGACACCCAATACCAATATCTGGGCGATCCCCATACCGTTACTGTGCGTGCCGCCTGGATTCACGAAAATCATAATACCAGCGCCAGTCAGACGCTCGGGCTCGCCGACAACTCCAACAACCAGTTGCGCTCGTTGAATGCGTCGGCGTCGTATATTTATGACAAGACGTGGAGCCTTACCGCAGGGCGGGTGTCGGTTGGCGGCACCGCTGATGCAACGCTTTACGGCACCTTCACCGGAAGCCCGAACAGCGCCGGCTGGATCTTCGAGCTTGCCTATCTGCCATTCAGCCACGGCGGCCCGGCGTTTTGGCCATGGCTGAATTTCCGTATCGGCCTGCAATATACGCACTGGACCAAATTTGACGGGGCCACCACAAATATCGACGGTATGGGAAGAAACGCTAGCGGCAACAATACGTTCTTTGCATACGTGTGGACGATGTTCTAATTCGCGCCGATTGCGCTAGGAAAAGCCGCCTCCTATTTTCAAGCTGGCCGGTCGGAAACACGGCCGAGCCGCGCCGGAGAACATTTGAAGAGCGACGCGTGCTCATCACGTGAGGACAAGCCATGGATGGAATGGTCACGGCGGTGAGCCGCAGCGCGAAGCACACCTTGGTCAAGGCCAATGCAGACAGCATCCGGCTCCTGGCCGGGCTCGGCGTCGAGGGCGACGCGCATCTCGGCGCCACGGTCAAACACCGCTCGCGGGTGGCCCGCGACCCCGCTCAGCCCAATCTGCGGCAGGTCCACCTGATCCACGCCGAGCTGCATGATGAGCTGAGGCAAACGGGCTTTACGGTATCGGCCGGACAGATGGGCGAGAACGTGACCACGCAGGGAGTCGAATTGTTGGGACTACCAAACGGCGCGCGGCTGCATCTCGGTGAGACGGCGGTTGTCGAGGTCACCGGGTTGCGCAACCCCTGTGCCCAGCTGGACCGCATCCAGCCGGGTCTGATGGCGGCGACTTTGGGACGCGATGCGCAAGGCAACCTCGTCCGCAAGGCCGGCATCATGGCGGTCGTCCTCGCCGGTGGCGAGGTACGGCCTGGCGACGCGATCGAGGTCGAGCTGCCGCCTCAGCCACATCGCCCGCTCCCCGTCGTGTGACGGCAACGCTGCGCAACGCGGCCCTGCGCTGACTTGCGGCGCATTGCCCGACCCGGGCAAGCGTGAGAATTTAGGCAGATGGACCCGCGATCCGCCACTTTGGCCCTCACTTTTTCGAGTATCGGCCACTTTTTTGCGCATCTCTTGATGCTGCTCTATCCGACGGTGCTGCTCGTGCTCGAGGGGCGGTGGGGCATGTCGTATGGCGACCTCTTGTCCTTGTCGCTCGGCGGCTTCGTGCTGTTCGGGCTGGGCGCGCTGCCGGCAGGGTGGCTCGGCGACCGCTGGAGCGCCGAGGGTATGATGGTCATTTTCTTTATCGGAACAGGAGCCGCGACCATAGTCACCGGCTTGGCAGACACACCCGTGGTGCTGGCGCTCGGGCTCGCCGCGATTGGGTTGTTCGGCTCGATCTATCATCCGGTCGGCACGGCGTGGCTGGTGCGGAATGCCGCAAATCGCGGGCGCGCGCTCGGCGTCAACGGGATCGCCGGCAGCGTCGGCCTCGGCGCGGCAGCACTCATCGCCGGTGCATTGGCGCAAATAATCGGTTGGCGCGCGGCCTTCATCGTTCCCGGCGCGTTGTGCGCCATAACCGGAATGGTGCTCCTGTGCTCCGTGCGGGGCGGCAGCGTCGCGGCAGCCCGGGCCGATCGCCGGCCCGAGCCCGAGGCTTCGCGCAACGATGTCGTGCGGACTTTCGTCGTGCTGTCCTTCACGATGTTGGCCGACGGCACGATCTCGCAGGCAATCCCCGTCGCGTTGCCGAAAGTTTTCGCCGCCGGGCTGACCGGCCTTACCGACGGCGGTACGCTCGACGCCGGCGGGTTTGTTAGCCTGGTGTTTTTGTTTGCTGCGACAGCTCAATTGGTCGGCGGCTGGCTCGCCGACCGCTTCATGATGAAGGCGGTCTACATCCTCGCCTGGGTCGCTCAGGTCCCGCTCTTCATCATCGCTGCACAAGCGCGCGATGTGCCGCTGCTCGGCGCCATGATGGCGGTCAATTATCTGGCGGTGCTTTCGGTGCCGGCAGAAAACGCCCTGTTGGCGCGCTACACACCCGCCCGATGGCGCGCCACGGCCTACGGCGCCAAATTCCTGCTGGCCCTCGGCGTCAGCACGATCGGGATCAAGCTCGTCGCCGTCATTTATGACGGAACCGGCGGCTTCGCGCCGTTGTGGCTGACCCTGGCAGGTTGTGCGGCTTTTGTCGCAGTCGCCGGTTTGTTTCTACCGGGCGGGTTGCGGCGCGCCCCGTCGCTCGCGCTCCAACCGGCAGAATAACGGGCCTCGACCGCTGCCGGTTTTAGCGGCTGCGCTAGCTTCGATCGAAATCTTCCGGCTGCAGCTCTATCGGTTTGCCGTGCGGGGTTCGGGCGGCGGCGCGGCCCCAGGCATCGCGATACCGGGCAAGTGTCGCGGAGTCAGTCGCGGCCTTCTCGCTGGCGAGGCGCTCGAGGGCAGCGAGCCAGTGGCGGTAATAGCTCTCGCCGGTGTCGGGGTCGCCCGCCATCTGGGCGCGCTTGATCTCGTCGGCGAGAGTCGCGGCCCATTCGGGCCAGGTGAAGAGGCCGCGCTCGTACAATGCCAAGGCTATCGCGAAAGCCTGCGCTTCCCAAGGCTCGCGGAACACCGGGCCGCCCGCGTCGCGCGGCAGACTGGGCAGCGCCGCGGTGACACCGGCGAGATCGGGATCGCTCATAATGGCATGAGGTACGGTTCGAAGGCCTCGATCGACGAGGTGACAGTGGGATCGGCTTCCTCGCCCCATAATTCGCGTGCCGTGAACACGACCGTGTAGAGCCATTGCGGATTGTCGCCGGCGCCGATCGCGGCGCTGTCAGGAAAGACATGGCAGCCGCGGACCGCCTCGACCGTGCCGAGCTTGCCGCGGGCATAGCGCGGCAGGCGGGTATGCGTTACGGGGTTGATGATTCGGGTGCGCACCTGATCGCCCGGTTTGAACCGCGCCGACGCCGGCGCCGGTCGCTCGAAAGTCGGCGCTCGAGCCGCCTTCACGTCGTCCAGGGTCAGCTTGCGGTTCAGCCGCACGCCGGGCCGCAGCGAACGGCCGGCCGCAATCTCGTCCTCGCCGACAAGCCCATGCGCGACGACGAGACGCTCCAGCCCACGAAACCAGCGCTCGTAATAGGACGAGGAGAGGTATGTGACAGGCGGCAGGCCTTCCATCGATGCACGGAATCCGTCGAGCGTCCACAGGCCGGTGTACCCCGTCCCGCGCGTCATCGCCAAAACTCGGCCCTCCCACGCCTCGTGAAAGGGCGGTTCGTTCGGTTCCGCCACGACCGGTCCGAAGCCGTGCATGCCGCCCATATCGTGGATCGAATTGGTCATCGCGCGACGTCCCCCGGCGATTTCGCGAGGCCGGTGCCGACCATGCTGTCGCGCGTGACGAGCCGCGCGAGTTCATCCTCACTCCAGCCGTCGGTGCCGGCGGGCCGCATCGGCACCACAATGAAACGATCCTCGGCCGTCGAATCCCAAATCCGGATCTGGGTCTGGGGCGGCAGGCTCACGCCGAACTCGGCCAGCACGCCCCTTGGGTCGATCACCGCGCGCGAGCGATAGGGCGCCGATTTGTACCAGACCGGCGGCAGCCCCAGCACCGACCACGGGAAACACGAGCACAAGGTGCAGACCACCAGGTTGTGCACCTGCGGCGTGTTCTCGACCGCGATCATGTGGTTGGCGATCGGATCGAAATCGGCGAGTGCGTTGACCGCCTCAGTCGCGTCGGCCAAAAGGCGTCGTTTGAACTCGGGATCGAGCCAGGCGCGAGCGATGACGCGGGCGCCGATATGCGGCCCGGTCCTGGTTTCAAAGTTCTCGACAATCTGATCGAGGGCCGCCGGATCGACATAACCCTTCTCGGTCAGAATGGTTTCGAGCGCGCGCACCCGCAATTGCATCTCGGACAATTCCGAGCCGTGCGCGTGGTTGTGGGAGTGGGCATGATCTTCAGCCATCACTACCTGCCTTAATTAGGCTGATGTCATTCCGCGGCTTGCGCGACGCCGCCCGCGGAACGCCAGGTGGCGAGCTCCTCCCAGCTCGGGGCTTCCATGAACTCTGCCCACCGCCGGTAGAGGTTGCGCATTGGCTCCTCGCTCGATTGCGCCTTGGTGATGTCCACGACCTTGCCCGGGATGCGCAGCTCGTGCCATTCGAAATTCTCGACCGCCGAGCCGAGCCCCATCTCGTAGGAATAGGGATGGCGACGGGCGATCGTCCCGCGGCTCGCCTGATGGGCGTAGTTCCAGTTCTCCATGTCGTCCTGCTCGGTCATCCCGGCGGGACCCGAATAGCGGATGTAGTAGTCGCGAAGGAAATCCTTGACCTCCTGCGGCGCCTCGCGATCGACGAGGAACCAGCGCCATACCTCGGTTTGGTGCGGGCCGCGCGGATGCCAGACCGCGATCGTACGCGGCTGCCGCGGCAGCAACGCGATGTTGGGAAAGATTTCGCCCGGCGCGCCCATCAGCCGCGCCTCGTCGCCGCGGGTGCGGCGGCGCTCCTCCTCGCAATGGCGGAAATATTCGGAAACGACAGTCGAATGCTGGTAGGTCACCGGCGGTGGACTGTCCTTCGGCAACACATAGACGATCGTTTGGTGGCCGCGATCGGGTATTGCGACCTGCAGTTTGCGGCCAGCCAGCAGCTCAGACATGTCGCGGCGGCCAGCCCCGGAAGGCCCGATCCCGGCGAGATCGACCGAGCGGTGGCTGATGTTGTGGTAGCTATCGCCGCTGAAATTCTCGGCCGGGAACTTCCAGTTGCAGGGAATGAGCCATTTCTGCACGCCGCCCAGCACCTCGGCCTGACCCTCGCGCCCGTCGCGGCCCTCGAGGATCAGATCGAGATACCGGGCGAAGCCGCCGAGATATTCGAGGAAGGACGGGGCCGTCGGGTCCCAGGTGGCCCACACGGTGCCCTTATAGCGGCAGAGCTGCGCCACCTCGACGAGGCCCCATTGCGACCGGTCGAGCTGCGAATGGTAGGCCTCGCGGAAATAGGGGACGCCGACCAGCCTGCCGTCGGTGCCGTAGCTCCAGCCGTGGTAGGGGCAGGTAAAGACCGGGGTGTTGCCCTCGTCGTAGCGGCACACCTTCATGCCGCGGTGCCGGCAGGAATTGAGAAAGACGTGCACCTCGCCGGCGCGGTCGCGGCACAGGATCACCGACTCCTCGCCCATGCCGGAGACGAAGAAATCACCGGGGTTCGGGATCTGGCTCTCGTGGCCGACAAACAGCCAGGCGCGGGCGAAGAGCCGTTCCTGCTCCTGGGCATAGATCTCCTCGTTGACGAAGATCTCGCGGCTGATTTGCCCCGCCGCGAGATCGACCAGACCCTCGCGATATCCGGATGCCCGTGCGGTCGTCATCGCCGCTCTCCTCCTAGGTTCGTGCTCGTCTTGGATCGTTCGCCTGGTAGCCGGGGACGGCCTCGACCGGCGCGCGGAGCTCGACGCCAGCCATCGCCTCGAGAATGCGCGCGGCGACCGGGAAACCTTGCTGCCCCCAGCCTTGCGCCTGGGCGCGGCTCAAGACGTCATGGGCAAGGAGGCCGAGATGCGCGGGGGCGCCGACTTCGCGAGCCAGCCCGCAGGCGAGATGCAGGTCCTTCGCGACGATGTCGAGGGTTCCGCCGGCCGTGAACGCGCCGCTCAGCACGGAGCGCGGGATGTTGTCGAAGGTCCGGCTGGCGCCGGCGCTGACCGGCACGATTTGAGCCAGAACGCCGAGGTCGATCCCGGCCTTGGCGCCGATCAGCATGCCTTCGAGCGCCGCAATGAAATTGGTGTAGCCGAGGTACTGGGTCACCAGCTTGGCGACGCAGCCGGAGCCCGCCTCGCCGAGATGGAAGATGTTGCCGGCTATCGCCGCGAGCAGCGGGCGACAGTGGATGAAGACCGCCTCGTCACCGCCGACCATCATCGTCATTCCCGGCGGACGCCCGCTGACCGGCGCATCGAGCATATCGACGTTCCGGGCGCGGCAGGCTTCAGCCAGCCGCCGCGCGACCGCGGGCGCATTGGTGGTCGTGTCGATGAAGGCACTGCCCGCCTGCAATCCGGCGAGAATCCCCGCCGCAGGATCGAGCACCGCGGTCTCGACCTCCTGCGGGCCTGGAAGCGACGTAAATACAACCTCGCTCTGGCGGGCTACAGCCGCCGGATTTTGCGCCGGGCGGGCGCCGCGTTCGCGCAGATCGGCGGTCGCTTCCGCGCGGATGTCGTAAACCGTCAGTCGGTGGCCGGCATCGAGCAGACAACCGGCCATCGGGGCACCCATCGTGCCCGTGCCGACAAAGCCCAGCTGCATCGGATCGTTCCTCCGAAAGGCTTGGGCCGAAGCGTAACGTCTTGCTCCGCGCTATACAATCACCGGGCTCGGTGCCACTGGCCACTCCGGCCGGGCAGGAGGGCGAGCAGCGCCCGAGACGACCGTTGTCGAAAACATCCCAGGACGATTGCCCGGCCGGCCCCAGTTTTGACCGCTTGCCGCGTATTGCCCTCAGCGCCGCGGCGCGCAATGCCGGAAAGCCGCAAATCGAGGGAAACAATCTGTCATGGCGCTTCGGCGGCACGGCTCAGCCTCTGCCAGCCTCCGACCAGGCGGCCGATCTCGTCGATGGCGCGGGCGGCGTGCTCGTAGCGGCGCAGATCGAGGAACTTCAGATCGGTCGCGAGGCGAAAGAGGTATCGCAATTGCCCACCCGGTCGCGAAACGGCGCCGCCGAGACGACGCGCCGCTTCGGGTCGGTAATCTCGAAGGCGACATAGCCGCGTGGCCGATAGCTTCCAGTCTGCAATTCTCGCTCTAGCTTCAGAATCTCCTTCCGCTATTTCCCGGCGATCGATCATGAGATCCTGAAGCGCGATCTGCGGCGGCGGATCGCTTGCGAGCGGACATTATGGCTGGCCGATGCGATTATCGACGGCTCCAACCCACAAGAGCCGGTCCACCTCCATTATCCCGGAGACGATCTCTTGACCCCGGTGCGGCGGCGGCGGCGCGGGCTGCCGATCGCAATCTGACGAGCCAGCTCTTCGCCAATATCTACCTGGACGGCTTTGATCATTTCTGCACCGAAATCCTTCGGCCGAAGGGGTATTTGCGTTACGTCGACGACTTGGCGTTGTTTCACGACGACCCGTCAGTGCTCGATGACTACCGGGACCGGATTGCCGTCTTTCTCGCCGGCCGGCGGCTGTCACTAATCCTCGCAAGACGGCGATCCGCAGGACGGACGAACCCGCAGCCTTCCTCGGCTATGTGCTGTCGGCGCGCGGGCGGCGTCTGCCGGAAGAAATTTACGCCGCTTCCGCAACCGCTGGCGAGGTCTGCGCGATCGCGTTCGCGCGGGCAGCCTGGGCGAGGACGAAGCCGCACGGCATATCCGCTCGTGGATCGCGCATGCCGAGCACGCCGATACCTGGCGCCTGCGTCATGTCCTCTTTCGGGGCGGCCCGTTCGATCCCGCCTGCGATCCGCTCTTCCGCGCTGGCCCGCAGGGCCCCAAGCGGAAGCCTGGCCGGTCCCGCGACGCCTTTGCGTTTTGCGCGGCGGCTCCTGGAA
>Ga0306920_100012587_pt1 | contig 11485 bp, 12 predicted proteins | sample flu12Cox44000170_FD_204666 | JGI IMG/M metagenome (GOLD analysis project Ga0306920, IMG submission 204666) | Lab enrichment of tropical soil microbial communities from Luquillo Experimental Forest, Puerto Rico - flux4day.12C.oxic.44.000.170 (v2)... | ecosystem: Environmental > Terrestrial >...
CCGGCGCGCCGCGCGCGGCCTAATCGTTCTGGCCCGGGGTGTTGCCCGGCGAGCCTCAGCACATGAATAATCCAAAACGGGCCAGTTAGTTTCACCAGACTCGTTTCGCTTACTAGGAGGGGACATGGTCTACGTCCCGCATCGAGGCGATCTGCCGGCCAGGTTCGGCCCGGGCGTGCCGCTGATCCCTGACATCGGTCCCGCCGAGCTGGACTCGGCGGTATATACAGACCCGGCCCGGTTCGAGGCCGAACGCCGGAAGGTGCTCAACCGGAGCTGGCAGATCATCTGCCGCTCCGCCGACATCGGCAAGACCGGCGATCACGTGGTCTGGGAGGGCCAGGGCGAGACCATCGTGATCAGCCGCCGGCGCGACGGCGGCGTCAGCGGCTTTCACAATGTCTGCCAGCACCGCGGTGCCCGCATCGTGCCCAGGTCCGGCCAGGGCGCCCGCCGCTTCACCTGCCGCTGGCACAGCTGGAGCTACGACCTCGAGGGGACCCTCGTGGGCGTCCCGGATCGCGAGGATTTCGATGAGCGTCAGCTGAAAGACGCGTGCGCTCCGCCGGTCGAGTGCGCCGAATGGGGCGGCTGGGTCTGGGCGGTGCTCGCCGGCCCGGGCGCCGCCCCGCCGCTCGCCGACTGGATCGGCGAGGAGATCCGGGCCGACCTCGGCGCCTACCGCATGGAAGACATGGTGCTGCACGACAAGCTGACCTGGGACCTGCAGGCGAACTGGAAAGTCGTCATCGACGGCTTCAACGAGAACTATCACGCCGCTCACCTGCACACGATCTCGCGGCAGGACGTCAAGGACGGCCGCTTCAGCACCTACTTCGTATTCGGCCGGAACGGCATGATGGTCGTCCCCTACAAGGGCGTCCTGGAGGAACTGAACAGGACGGGCGACCACCAGAGCCTGGCGATCTGCCACTACACGATCTTCCCGACGTCCGTGTTCAACAACAACCCGGCCCACATCCAGCTGTTCCGCGCGGTCCCGATCGAGGTCGACCGCACCCGGTTCGAGACGTGGGAACTGTGGTACCCCGACGGCGACGACGAGTACCTCGAGAAGACCGGCGCCCACTGGGAGCGGCTCAAGGGCGTCGTGCTCGAGGACGTGGAGATCTACCAGGAATGGGCGGCCGCTCGCCGGTCGACGGCCTACACCCGCAACGTCTTCAACAACCGCGAATGCAAGATCACCCATTTCCACCGCGTCGTGCAGGACATGCTCGACGCCGACGACTGAGGGGCTTCTCAATGGCTGCGCCACAGTACGTGGCAGGAATCGACTTCAACCCGGCCGTACGCCAGGACGCGTTCGACGTCATGGCGCGGCTCATCGAGCACTACCGCAACAAGTCGACGGACCAGGCGCCGGATCAGTGGCGGGAACCCGTCCGCGCCTATCGCGATCCGGAGCTATGGCAGCGCGAGATCCAGGGCGTCTTCCGGAAGGTGCCGCTCCCGCTCGCCCTGTCCTGCGAGCTGCCCGGTCCCGGGACGTACAAGGCGATCAATGTGGCCGGCACGCCGGTCGTGATCACCCGCGATCCGTCCGGCGCCATCCGCGCCATGATCAACGTCTGCCGGCACCGGGGCGGCGAGCTCGTGCCGGAGGGCACCGGGCGGGCGCACCGCCTGACCTGCCCTTACCACGCATGGAGCTACGACCTGAAGGGTTGCCTGCTCGGCGTGTACGGCGAGCAGACCTTCGGCGATGTCGACCGCGACCGGATGAGCCTGTTCGCGCTGCCCGCGGCGGAGCGCGCCGGGCTGGTCTTCGTCTCGCTGGATCGCAACGCCACGATCGACCTGGACGACTGGCTCGGCGCGGAGTTGATCACCCTGCTCGAGGCGATGGGCATCGACAACTGCTTCCATTACTCCACCCGGACCCTGGACGGGCCGAACTGGAAGGTTGTCATCGACGGCTACCTGGAGGGTTACCACTTCGCGTCCCTGCACCGCAACACGGTCTTCCGGACCAACCTGTCGAACATGGCCGCCTTCGACAAATGGGGACCGCACCAGCGCAACGCGTTCGCCCTGCGGCCGATCGCCCACGCCGTCGACTTGCCGCGGGAGCAGTGGAATCCCGCCCTGTGCGTCGGCGCGATCTACTGGCTGTTCCCCGGGCTCGCCGTCGCCGGGGGGTGGCGCTCGCAGGTCGTCGTGTCCCTCGTGCTGCCCGGGACCAGCTGGGACACCTCCCACACTCAGCAGATCCTCGCGCTGCGCCACGAACCCCAGGACGACGACGAGCGCAAGGCGGCCGAGCACACGCGTGACTGGTTCCACGACGTCGTCATGGACGAGGACTACGCGACCGGCTTCGCCGTCCAGCGTGGCCTGGACGCCATGGACGGCGAAGACTTCGTATTCGGCCGGAACGAACCAGGCGTCCAGCACTTCCACCGCGTTCTGAAGGAGATGGCCCCTTGACATCCTCCCGGGTCGCCAGTGCAACTGCTGTTCGACTGCCAGGTTCCAGGTGAACCGGGCATGCCCGCAGTGGCCTCGCATAATTGCTTCCTGAGCGATGGTAGGCGCCAGGCGATAGCGTGACATTCAAACATAATATCGGGAACGGGTGACATTCTGAAGGAGGTGAGGCGGCGTGTCAGGCCCGGCCTGAACGTCGGGTTTTGCGCGCCGCGATCTTTATGAGTGGTGGCGGAACAACCGATATCGAGGAAGAAGAGGACATGGTCATGACGCAGCCCGGAGCCCCGCTGCTTCTGGAGAAGAGAGTCGCCGTGATCACCGGCGGCTCGCGGGGCATCGGCCGCGGCATCGCCGAGGCGTTCGCCGCCCAGGGCGCCGCCGTTGTCATCAGCGGCAAGTCGCAGGCCAAGGGCGAGCAGGCCCTCGACGAGATGGGTGTCGGCGACCGGGCGATGTTCGTGCCGACCGATGTGCGCCAGCAGGCGGACGTCAACAACCTCATCGACCAGGCCGCCAAGCGGTACGGCAGCGTGGACATCCTGGTGAACAACGCCGGTGGCAGCGACCGGTTCGCGCTGGTGCACGAGATGTCCGACGAGGCATGGCAGAACGCGCTCGACTTCAACCTGAACGCGGCGTTCTGGGGCACCCGCCGCGCGCTGCGGTACATGCTCGAGCGCGGCTTCGGGCGGATCATCAACATCTCATCGGTCGAGGGCAAGCAGGCCAACAAGCCTGCCGTGGCCCACTACATCACCAACAAGCACGCCCTCAACGGCTTGACCAAGGCGGTGGCGTTCGAGTACGGGACCATGGGCATCACCTGCAACGCGATCTGCCCGGGTGCCATCGAGACGGACACGATGAGGGAACTCGGACCGCAGGCGGCCGCCGGGGCCGGCATCACCTACGAGCAGTTTCTCGAGAACTACGCGCAGGAGTCGGCGATCAAGCGGCTGAACAAGGTCGAGGAGGTCGCCGCCATGGCGACCCTGCTCGCCAGCGAGATCGGCGGTGGCATCACCGGTGCGCTCATCAACGTCGACGGCGGTACGGCCCAGTGGTGAGCCCGGCCGCGGCGGTCGACCTCCATGCGCTCCAGGACAAGCAGGAGATCACCGAGATCTGCTACCGCTACGGCCTGGCCCTCGACCGCCGTGACTGGGCGGCGCTGGCCGCCTTGTTCACCCCGGACGCCGACGCGTTTTACCTGGACATGCCGCCTGCCCGCGGGTACAAGGCGATCGAGGACACCTGCCGCACGGCGCTGGATCCGCTGTCGGCGACGCAGCACCTCATCTCCAACGTCGTCGTCCGGCTTGACGGCGATCGCGCCGAGTGCAGCTGCTACCTGCAGGCCCAGCACGTCAAGACCGGGACCCCGGGCGGCGACAACTTCATCATCGCGGGCCGCTACGACGACAAGCTGCTCCGCACTCCGGACGGATGGCGCATCCGGGAGCGACGGCTGCAGGTCATGTGGACCGATGGCAACCCCGCCGTAGCCGGCGCCTGAGGCGCAGGCCCGGCGGCGACGGCTCAGTCCCGCCGGGCCGCATCGGGCGTATCTCGCCACATCTGCGTGCTGTCGAAGCCGATCCGGCCCTCCGGCACTATTTCCAGGACCACGCGGCGGGGAGAGTCGAGGTGCCGGACGAACGCCGCCTGCGCGTCCGGGTCGCCGGGTCGTACCGCCGCCGCCAGCGCCGGGTAGAACCACGCCTTCGTGGCCTCCTCCTCGTGGATGACGCAGTGGCCCTTGTAGGTCAGCGACTTCGATGTGGCGATGCCGGAGCCGCGCGAGGTCACCACGATGCTCACCCGCGGGTCACGGCGCACCGCCGGCACCCGGGCGCGCTGGCTGCTGGCGGTGAGCCAGAAACGGCCGTCGCGGAAGACGTAGTTCATGATGACGCCGAGCGGATGCCCGGAGGAGTTGCTCCAGATGAACGTGCACTCGATCTGCCTGGCGAGCAGTTCGGCCTCGCCGGCCTCATCGAGCTGGTACACCGTGACGTCCTCGTAGTCGCGGTCGGGCATCGTGACGGCCTCTCCTCGCGGTTACCGTTGCTCGCCGGCTGGCCGGGACGCCGCCGCAGGCGCCGGCAGCTGCAGCGAGGTGAGCTCGAAGTATTCGGCGAGCCCATGTTCGCCCAGCTCGCGCCCGACCCCGGACAGCCGGTAGCCGCCGAACGGCGCCCGGACATTGAACCGGCCTCCGTTCACGGCTACCTGGCCGGTGCGCAGCCGGCGAGCCACCGCCACCGCCCGCTGCTCGTCGCCGGACCACACCCCGCCGGAGAGCCCGTAGTCGGAATCGTTGGCGATCTGTACCGCCTCCTCGTCGCTGTCCGCCGGGATCACGACCAGGACCGGCCCGAAGATCTCCTCGCGGGCGATCACCATGCCGGGCGCGACGGCCGAGAAGACGGTGGGCCGGACGTAGAACCCGCGATCGAGGCCGGCCGGCGGGCCGGCGCCGCCCGCGACGAGGCTGGCACCCTCGGCGCTGCCCTGCTCGATGTAATCCCGCACGGTTCGCCGCTGGCCGGCGGTCACCATCGGGCCGAGGTCGGAGGCGGGGTCGAGCGGGTCGCCGACGCGCATCGCCCCGACGAGGCCGGCCAGGCCTTCCGCCACGGCCGGCATCAGCGCGCGCGGCACGATCAGCCGGGTCAGCGCGGCGCAGGTCTGGCCGTTGTTGACGAAACAACTGCGGACCGCCACCGGCAGCGCCACGGCGAGATCGGAGTCGTCGAGCAGGATGAAGGGCGACTTGCCGCCGAGTTCCAGCGTCACCCGCTTGACCGTCTGGGCCGCTGCCTGCGCGACCCTGATCCCGGCTTGCGTCGAGCCGGTAATGCTCACCATGTCGACACCCGGATGGCCGGCCAGCATCTCGCCGATCTCGCTGCCCGGCCCGCTGACCACGTTCACCGTTCCGGGCGGCAGGCCCAGCGCGTCGATGACCTCGGCCAGGACGAAGGCCGCCAGCGGCGCGGCGCCGGCCGGCTTGAGGATGGTGGTGCAGCCGGCCGCGAGCGCGGGAGCCAGCTTCGCCGCGAGCTGGTACAGCGGGTAATTCCACGGCGTGATGGCGGCGACGACGCCGGCCGGCTGCCGGATGAGCAGGGAACTGCCGATCCTGGTCTCCAGGGGGAAATCCACGGCGATCTCGGCCATCGACCGGAACACGTCCACCGCCAGGCCGACCTGTACGCGGCGTGAGATGGCGATCGGCGTCCCGACCTCGCGGCTCATCATCTCGGCGAGTTGCTCACCGCGCGCTTCCAGCCCGTCGGCGAGAGCCCGGAGCGCCGCGGCCCGCTCCGGCACGGGTGCCCGGGACCACGCGGGAAACGCGGCCCGGGCGGCCGCTACCGCCTGCTCCACCTCGGGACCGCCGCCGCGCGGCACGCTGCCCATGACGTCCTCGGTCCGGCTGTCGATCACGTCGATGGCGCCGTCCGTGTCCGGCTTGACCCACCGCCCGCCCACGTAGAGCTCTTTGCGAACCTCCACCGCGAACCTCCCGAGACTGGCCGCTGCGCGATAGACCCGAAGTTACCCCGCCGCCGTCTCTGTGTCAGTATCTACACATTGTCTTCATAAAGTAATCGGGAGGCCACCATGGACATCGGCCTGTGCCTGCCGCAGCTTGGCGGCCACGTCAGCCGCAACGGCCTGCGTGCCTTCTGCGAGCGGGCGGAGGAGCTCGGCTACGGAAGCCTGTGGGTGCAAGAGCACATCTTCTACCCGCTGCACCCGGTCTCCGGTTACTCGGCCCGTCCCGGCCTGAAGGTGCCGGACGCCTACCGCAGCACGCTCGGCGCGCTGGAGACCCTGGCGGCCGCGGCGGCGTGGACCTCGAGGCCGGTCGTCGGGACCAGCATCCTGGTGGCCGGGCTGCACCGGCCGGTCGCCCTCGCGCAGCAGCTGTCGACCATCGACCTGCTGTCGGAGGGCAGGCTGGTCGCGGGCTTCAGCGTCGGCTGGTCCGACGAGGAGCATCAGGTCATGGACGTCGATCCCCGCACCCGCGGAGCGCGCTGCGACGAGCTCATCGACGCGCTGCTCGCGTGCTGGGGACCGGACCCGGTGAAGTTCAGCGGCCGGTTCTTCGCCATCCCGGAGTCCGAGATCCGGCCCAAGCCCGTGCCGCGGCCGCGGCTGCTGTCGGGCATGCGATCGCCGGCCGGGCTGCGGCGCACGGCGGAGAAGTTCGACATCTGGAACCCCGCCTCGGGCACGCTCGAGCAGCACCTGGAGATGTTCGGCACGCTACAACAGATGCGCCCGGCCGGGCGCAAGCCCCTCGAGCTGTACCGTCGGCTGTTCACGACCCCGCCGGTCCAGGTCGCGAACCTGCGGGCGCTCAGCGTGGACGAGCTGTGCGAGGACATCGCCCGGTCCCGGGACGCGGGCGTCGACGCGGTGATCATCGACACGAACTTCGACCCGGCGCTGGACACGCCGGAACGCTGGGCCGAGGTGCCGCGGACGCTCGCCCCGCTGCTCGACGCCGCCGCCTGACGCCGGTCAGCCCCGCCCTCGTCAACCTCTGTCCTCGCGGCCCTGCCGGAAGCGGTGCGCCTCGATAGGCATGCTCGCGCCGAGCGGCTCGCTGCGCGTCCACTCGTGAACGCACACCCGGTGGGCGATGGCCCACCGGCCGTCGCGGCACTCGTAGCGGTCGAGGTAGCGGCCCCACCACGTGTCGAGCTGCTGGACGCCGTCGACGGTGCGCAGCAGGTACGTGACGTTGTAGACCTCTCCCGTCGCGTGGGTCTCGTCGGTGACGTCGATCGCGTGGTTGAGCACGCAGTGCATGGTGGCGTCGTAGCGGCGGTGTGACTGCATCACCCGGCGGCACAGGTCGGCGGCGGACCCGGCGAAGACGCCGTGATCGTCGGTGGCGTCGTCGTGGTAGGCGCTGCGCATCAGCTCGCCGTCCAGCCGGTCGACCCCGCGGCAGTAGCGCAGCGCCGCCTGCCGGATGGCCTCAGCGGCGGCGGCCCGGTCGGCTGGCTGCACCTAACGCTCGGCCGGCATGTCAAGCACCCGGCTGATCCGGTGGTGACTGGTCGGCCGGGGCGCGGACACCCAGACGCACATCTCGGGATCGGCCTCGAACAGCGTGCCCTCGACGTACCGGCCGTCACGCCGGAACCGGCCCCACCGGGTACCCATGGTGACGCGGACCATGCCGTCGCCGTCGCTGACGTAATAGGCGTTCGGGTTGAGCGGATGCCTGATCGCGCCGGCCGGCGCGGTCACGCCGTCGGCGCCGCCGGCCCCGGCCCTATCCATTCGGTCAGAAGGTCGTGCCGCCACGTGATCATGCCCTCCTGGAATCTCGACGCGGTGACGTACGGGCGCCGGGTCGTCTCCAGACCGCGCTGCACCGACTCCATGTTGAACGTGTCCTGCTCCATGACCAGGCCCAGCGTCTGCAGCTCCAGTGCGTTCGTCCACGGCTCACCGAAGTCAAGGTGCGTGATCTGTGCCGCCGGCGGTCGCTCGCCGCGGTACGGGGTCAGGAACATCACCTCGAAGATCGACTCGTCGTGCCGGTCGCCGTTGGGCCGGAACCGGTACACGATCCGGTTGTAACCGCCCCAGGGGTGCAGGTTCGGGAACACCGCGTAGTTCCAGTGATCGACGAGCTCGGCGTCGCTGATGTCGTCCGCCTCGTCGCCGAGCACCTGGCGCCAGCGCTCGCGCCCGGCCTCGGCCATGGCGTCACGAGCCGTGCTGCGCTGCGAGAAGGGGATCGGCAGATCCTCACCCTCGCGCACGTCCAGCATGCGCTTGAGGATGTCGGCCTCGCTCGCCTCTCCGGGCAGGTCCTCGATCGGAGTGCCGGACGGGCTGATCTGCCGCGCGTAATTGCCGTAGATGTCGACCGCGGCGTTGATGTCGCCCACGTACGGGGCGGACTGCGGATGGGTCGCGCCCAGGTGCAGCCCTTCGTCGAACGCCTCCTGCGCCACCTTCCAGTTGCACCGGATCTTCTTCGCCACGTGGGCCTGGAGATACCGGTGCTCAAAGTCCCAGCGGGCGAAGTGCCCGGGCAGTGTGCCGAGGAACGCCTCGAGCGGCCCGGCGTCCGGATCGGGGTTGATGAAGACGAACCCGCCCCACCGCCCGACCTTGGCCTCGGGCAGCCGCCAGCCGTCACGGTCCGCCTCGATGTCCGGGAACTCGGCGGGCGCCGGCGTGTACCGCAGGCTGCCGTCCAGGCGCCAGGTGAAGCCGTGGAAGGGGCAGCGGAATTCACTGCACCGGCCGTCGTAGTCCTTGAGGGCGCGGCCGCGGTGCAGGCAGGCGTTGACGTAGGCCTTGATGCCGTCCCGGGTGCGCACCACCAGGTACGAGTCGCCGGCGATGTCGTAGACCACGTAGCTGCCGACGTCCGGGATGTTCTCCTCGCGGCAGGCCATCTGCCAGACCTTGCGCCACAGGTGCGTGCGCTCGAGTTCGTGCCACTCCCGGCTGATGTACCGCGATACCGGAATCCGCGTGCTGCGAGGCTCGTAGCCGAAGCGCTCGCGCAGGTAATCCGGTGGCGGATGCGGGTCGTCCAGTACCAGGCCGTACCAGAGTGTGGTTCGCTTGGCGCGATCCTCCACGCGGTACGCGGTCGTCATGCGCATGCCTCCATCGCGTGACTTACTTGAGACGGACTCAATATATAAACTCCTGTCTACGCTGTCGAGCCCAGACGGCGCCCTCCGGCCGACATGCGGCCGGGACCGCTGCGACGTTCCGTGAGGTGAGCGATGCACGCCACCCCCGCCGAGCCATCGGGCCCGGCCGGCCCTATCGGCTACACCCTGTGGGCGGGCACCGTCGGCTTCACCTCGCCCCTGGCCGAGCGCTTCGCCGCCGCCGCGGCGACCGGCTGCCGGCAGGCCACCCTCAGCCCGCCCGACGTGCTCCGCGCCGCCGGGTCCGGGACGACGGCCGGCGACATCGGGCGGCAGGCCCGTGACCTCGGCCTGGACCTGGTCATGGATCCGGTCATGAACTGGTATCCCGATCGCGAGCCGTCGCCGTCGCGGTTCGCCGGCGTCAGCACCGACGACGCGCTCCGCATGTGCGAGACGGTAGGCGTCATCTCGCTCTCGGTGATCGCGACGGCCAGCAGCGATGTGCCGGTGCCCGAACTCGCGGGGCACTTCGGGCGCGTCTGCGACCGGGCCGCTGACTTCGGCGCGCGGGTCCACCTGGAATTCATGCCGTTCACCGTCGTGCGCAACCTCCGGATCGCCTGGGACCTGGTCCGCCGCGCCGGCCGTCCCAATGGCGGGCTGGTCTTCGACACCTGGCACTTCTTCCGGGGCGAGCCGGAGTTCGAGGTGCTGGCCGGCGTCCCGGGCGACCGGATCTTCTGCGTTCAGCTCGACGACGCGCCGGCCACGCCCGCGCCCCGCGGCTCGTTGCGCGAGGAAACCTCGCGCCGGCTGCTGCCCGGAGACGGCGCACTGGACCTCGGAGCCGCCATCCGGGCGCTGCACCGGATCGGCGCGCTGCGCTGGGTCGGCCCGGAGGTCATCAGCCCCGAGCTAGCCGCCCTGCCGGTGGCCGACGCCGCCGCGCTCGCGATGGACCGGACCCGGGCGATCGTGGCCGCGGCGCTCTCCGGAACCTGACCGCCGGCCCCCGCCCCCGCGGCCCTCATTCATGATCGTGGCCAGAAGGCCTGCGACCGGCTGCGATCCGCGGGCGGCATCTAGCCGGAAGCCTTGCATTTATACCGAACGGTGTACATACTTCAGTATGTACTGGCTAGTGCACACCAGTCGATGCATAAAACTCGATGAGCCTGAGAAAACAGTGATGAGGTGTTTCCAGGGGTGGGCCAGGACCAGTATCGGCAGATCAGTGACCTGATGTTCCGCTACGCCGAGCTGTTCGATACCGGCCGGTTCGACGAGTTCGCCGCGCTGTTCGAGCACGGGCAGTGGCACAAGGCGGGCCCCGGCGCGGCCGCCACCCGGCGGTGGATCGAGGACAACGTCCGGCTCTACGACGGCCTGCCGCGGACCAAGCATGTCACCACCAACGTCGTCGCGGACGTTGATGAGGACGCGGGCACCGCCACCGCTTCCGCCTACGTCACCATCTTCCAGGCGCTCCCGGACTTCCCGCTCCAGCCGATCTTCTGCGGCCGCTACCAGGACCGGCTGACCCGGATCAACGGCGAGTGGCGCTGGACCGAGCGACGGGTGCTCAACGACCTGTACGGCGACATCTCCCGCCACGTCCGCTACGCACCGGCCGGCGGCCGATGAAGACGCTGGTGCTGGGCGGCACCGGCTTCGTCGGGCGCCGCCTGGTCGAGTTCCTGACCGCCGACGGCGCTCACGTGACCGTGCTGAACCGCGGCGTCACGCCGGTCGACCTGCCGCCCGGTGTGGGCCGGCTGGTCGCGGACCGGTCCGACCCGGCCTCGATGTGCGCGACGCTGGCGGGCACCGAGTGGGACGCCGTCTTCGACGTGTCCAGCGTGGTCAAGGTGGCCGGCGGCGCCGACGCCGGCCTTCTCGCCGACCTTTTCGCTGGCTGCGTAGGCCGCTACGTTTACGTGTCGTCGAAGAGCCTGTACCTGATGACCGGCGCCTTCCCCTGGACCGAGGACAGCCCGGTGGCGGAACCCGACGTCACCACCTACGGCGGCTTCAAGGCCGCGACCGAGCAGGCCCTGCTGGCCCGCCACGCCGCCAGCGGCTTCCCGGCCACGGTTGCGCGGCCTGCCGCCGTCTACGGCCCGTACAACAACATCTACGACATGGAAGCGGCGATGTTCCGCCGCCTGCTCGACCGGCGCCCGGTGCTGCTGCCCTACCACGGCCTGGTCGTCGGCTCCTACGGGCACGTCGATGACCTGTGCCGCGCGCTGCTCGTCATGGCCGCCCACCCGTCCGCGGCCGGGGAGGTATTCAACGTGACCACCAGCGCGGTCACCAGCGCGGCCTACGTCACCACGCTGGCCGAGGTGGCGGACGTGGAGCCGGACGTGGTGCCG
>Ga0306920_100012588_pt1 | contig 11485 bp, 9 predicted proteins | sample flu12Cox44000170_FD_204666 | JGI IMG/M metagenome (GOLD analysis project Ga0306920, IMG submission 204666) | Lab enrichment of tropical soil microbial communities from Luquillo Experimental Forest, Puerto Rico - flux4day.12C.oxic.44.000.170 (v2)... | ecosystem: Environmental > Terrestrial >...
TTGTTATTGAATTGCCGAAGTTGCGCCTGCCATATTGCCCAATACTCGAGTGCTCCTTGGTGCTTTGTTCTGGCAAGCAGGCGATAGAAGAACGTTAAAGGACCCGCGAACAATCCCACGATGCCGATGAGGAGAAAGAGAATTTCAAACTTAAAACTTGTCACTCGAGCACCCGACGCCAAAACGATATTGGCAAGACCGCCGGCGTAGGAGGCGGAGATGGCGAAGGCTGATTCTTGAGCCGTGCGTAGAGTAAGTCCCAAAAAGCCTAACCCTCCCGCTCCATCCGGATGCGAAGCATCCATTTGCAAATCGAGTCGAGACGTGCGCCAGAGGAATCTCCACCACAATCCAATTCGAAATAAGAAACGAAACAAAACAAAAGCAAAAATTGGCTCGCTGACTGCAATGAACCACCAGCCCGCCAGCGACAATCCTCGGTGTCCTTGCGGGCCCAGCATTCGCCAACTGGCGGAGAGCCTGGGGACCACCAGGAGAAGGATCGCGACTGCGTACCCATAGGCAAGGAACAAAAGCAGCCAATCCACAAGAGCCTTGTACCGAAGTCGCATAACTTCGGCGATATTGCCAACGAATTGCTTTTTATCCGACTCTTTCACAAGCCCGGCATTTAGAAAGTGGTGGACGATGGACTGGAATCGTATGGTCATCTTTTTTTGCGAATAGAACAGCAGGGGCACGGCCACCAAATAGCGAGCATACACGGCAGCATCAAGTAAGAACGAATCCGCTCGAGTCGGCCCGAGGGCCAGCCCCTGTACCGCCGCCAAGATGAGCAAGGGGAACCAGGTTAGTAGAACAGACCATACTGCCTTCTGTTTGACCGTCAGCCCGTCCAGCCGTATGGGTGGCCAAACGTTGTCCAACCCGAGTAAAGAACCCGTCTCGAACAGTTGGAAATCAGGAGATTCAGATTTGCCCGTTGTGTCCGACATAAACTATAGGCCTAGATCAGAGACGCAGCTTTCGCCTGCGTTACGCATCCGGAATCCGCGGCTAACCTGCCATCGGATTCAGTCCATAGCACCGCGCCAAATCGTTGATCGACCCGCGCAATACACTCCAATAGCGCGCGGCCTGCGTGCCGTATTTCCCGCGGCCCATGATCTGATTCACCCTGCGGGCGTCATCCATTACGCGATTCATCTGCGTGCGCGTTTCCATCCATTTGTCCGTGGGATCGAATTGACGCCGCAAACGGTTCGTAGAACGGTTGAGGTCGTCCATCGCATCATCCAAATCGTCTTTGGTCTGGCTGGCCTGATTCTTCCGCGCTTGGGCGCCAGGACCTCCATTCGGGCCGGGTCTTCCGTTGTCTTGCGCGGAATTCACCCGCTGTTTCGCGCCATCGCCACGGCTATCGAGATACTTCCGGAAGTTATCCACGCCATCTTCTACTTTGCGAATGCGGTCTCCCACTTGCGCTTTGGTGAACGGAGACATCTGTCCATTTAAATTGAGCGCAGAAAGCGCAAGCAGCACGAGTAGGGCACAGACAAAACCTAGGGCTTTGGCGCTCATAGCGGTTCTCCGGCATTTTCCGTGGAAGACTGGGCCGAGGCCCGGCACGTCAATTGCAAAAGGCACAACAGCAGGGCGGAAATTCGAAGCATGAATCTCATCGGAATTTCCTATAACTTCGAGGCTCACAGACGATGTTGGGTTTCCGGCTCTGCGCCCGCAGCGGAGGGGATGCGATCACAACTGCGAACAAGCAAGCCGCAAACTCACAACAAGCCTGCGAACTGGTTGCGTACCCTCCTGCTGCACTCTCCCGTATAGCAGTTCCGTTCTGACGAAAAGTGGCCCGATGGCATCCCTCAACCGTGAACTCGCAACAATAAATTTTCCCCTAGTGGGAAGCTTGCGCATGTTGTTCAGGAAACCGGATGGTATAGCTCCCTCCAAAAACGATCGTCCGGCCCTCTACATGCGCTTTGGCGGTGTATTCATCCAAATACTTGAAATAGAAATTCAGGCCCTTCATCGGCGCAATGAAGTTCGTCTGCAAGCCGATGGCGTGCACGGAATACGCCGGATTCAAGCTTGCGGGCAGCCCGTTGGGCTGAGTCCCGCTATCGTCACTTACTTCCCACTGGTCGTACCCTGTGACGCCCACTTGCAGCAGCTTGTGGAGCTCCTTGTCGAGCGGCAGTACCTGGCCCACTCCCCACTCCATGGTGAACGTCTGCCCTGGAGTCAAGGTTGTGCTGTTGGTACCCTCTCTCGACCCGTGTTGCTCCCAATCGGTGAAGAGATTTGCGCTGGTGCCCTTGTTTTTTGTGAGGTACACCGTTGTACCGGTCATGATCTGGTTTCCCCAGTACCCCGATCCAATATTGTCCGTGGCGCCCGGCGTATACCTCCCCGTTGGCGCCACGAATCCGTCCGCAACCCACACATCCGCTCGCCTCAGCTTCCAGCCCAATGTAATGGGTTGCACAAATATGTCTGCAACACCGTAGCCACCTGCATTAACACCAAATTGCGGCACGGTCAGAGAACCGTTCGCAAAAGTGGGGGCGATGACGCCGAACATCATCTTGCCACCCAGCACCTTGAAATCCGGCACGTACAGAAGGAGGTTCTCTATTGCCCAAACCCCATAGGTACCGTTGATGGGCGTGTTGTTTCCGTGCGAATCTTTCAACGTATCTGCGGAATAGTTAATCGTGATGTTCGCGTAAGTGAAGCCAGGGTCAGGCAGTACGCCCGCATTCAAGCCGAACTGGCCGGGTAGATACTGTCCTTTCTGCTGGGCTGCGACCCTGCCTGCAAACATAGCAAACAAGAACGCCAGGACTAACGGCGTCGAAACAAAAAACTGTCCGCAATGACGCATACCGATCTCCTCCGCCACAGGTGCTTTGGCATTTCTAGACGATCTATTTCGAATCCGCTTCTTCGATGATGGGAAGGCGAGAGGCTATTTGCAGGTCGATGACCATCTCGATCTGGTTCTCGACTTGTGTAAACCGTGCCGCGAGAATCGGCGAAAGGGCCGTTTTGAACTTCTCGTAATATTTCTTCCGTAGCTCTTGCCTCTTCTCGTCCAGTTCCAGCACTCTCTGCGCAAGTTGATCCGCTCTTTCGTCTGTTATGTCCAAGTAACTGCGGGCATAGTCCTGGATAATGGCCAACTTCTCATCTCCGAGTTTGCTAAACTCCAGATCATATTCCCGGTAGACCAGCCAGAACACCGCGGCCTCCTGGTCGTCCAGGTGCATCACCTCCGTGATGATCTGCATTTTTTTCGCCTTCATATCTGCGCGCATGAGCTCCACATACGCACGAAGGTTCTGTTCCTGGCTGTCAGCCTCCACCTGAACGTTCTTTTGCGCGTGTTGCGGCGGCGCAGGTTGCGCTGGCGTGGCGGTCAACCAAATCAGCATCAATCCCTGGATCAGCATTGTTCCTTCCTCCTAAAAATCGCGTGCGAATCGACTCGCTTCGACTATTTCGAAAAAGACTGCGAGGATTGCAACCCTCTGTCTTCCGTTACCTGGCCGATGGCAGAGTGACCGATTGCTGCAGCCGGAATTCGAGCTGAGCCTCGCTCGGAATCTGAACCTGGTCACCCTTTTGGACCACAGACATCACGCCGCCCGCAGTTGCGCCAATGGCGGCGCCTTTGCCGGCATTACCGGCCATGGCTCCAATTGCCGCCCCAAGTCCTGCGCCACCAAGGGTCCGTTTCGCTGTCCGCCCACCTGAACCTTTGCCTTCTGTGTCGAAGGTGTCGGTAAGGATCGGCCGCGCCGTACCGCCGATCACGATCTCCGTCAGTTGAATGGACATCTTCGACTTGCCAGTGGCGCGGCCAGCGGAGTTCGATTGCAGCACTTTTCCGTAGACGGTCGTGCCTTTCGGCGCCGCAATCACGCCATTCGCTTCCAAGTTGCTGTCAAGCGTTGCCGTGAAGCGCTGTCCCGCAGCCACCTTGCTGGTGTCCAGCGTGTCCACCATCCGCACCAGCAACTGCGTCCCCGCGGGCACCGTGACCTGGGACGGTACAGGCGCGGGAGCAGCCGCTGGTGCCGGTTTTGGTGGTTCTGGCGGAGAGGCAAACGTGAGAGTATCCACATCCGTTAATACATACGTCTTGGCATGACCGTCATCCCCGGCAAACTTTATCTGCCGGGCGTCTCCTCCCATGAAGGTGCCGGTGACCGACTTTCCGTTTTTCAACTTCAGCGTGTCGGCATGCAAAGGAAGAACCATACAAGCCGTCGCCAAGAGAACCAGGAGTTGCGTGCTTTTGATCTTCATCCTTCCTCCCAAACCGAACTCCACTTCGCATTCGCGCAATCACACCTGCGCACAAATCCCGGTCCAAGGAATCCGTACTCGCTGCGATTTTCTTTACCGTTCGCTGCTAACACCCCGCCGTGAAGCGTCTGACGTCGCGCAGGTAAGCTTGGTCTGAAGGTATGCAAACCTCAGTCCAAAGTCTCGTCCGCTTGATGTGGCTCAGTTTTCACTACTTGTGCGCCTTACCATGGATCCTGACTGTGCTGCGTGCCCGACATTTCGGGGCACCCCCGACATTCCGGGTGATTCCCGGTAGGCGCCCGCCGGTTTGACTACCTTACTTAATTCATGTAACCTTTGGTCCCAACTCGGGTTCCCAATGTTCCGGTCGAGAATAGAAAACGCCCAAGGGATTCTGTGTGACATCTCGGATGTGTACGCTCCCACACGACCACCGTCGGCACGGACCTGGCCATGAAATTTACTAGCGACAGTGGGCGGGCGACCCCTTTTCAGCATGGAGAGCAGTGAAGGAAGGGTGTCCTGGTGAGTGCTCCTGCTCAACTTCCCGATGCCGAACTGTTGACGTTCGAGCGAATGATCATCGACCTTTCGCTCCGATTTGTGCGCCTTCGTCCGGAACAGATCGATGCCGAGATCGAGTCAGCCATGCAACAGATCTGTGAGGTCCTGACCCTCGACCGCTGCTCCTTGGCCAAGTACGACGAGACCGACGCCCAATTCCGGATCACCCATCGCTGGGCGGCTCCAGGCATCGACCTGCTCCCCGAGCTTACCCCCCACGAGCAGATTCCTTGGATCACCAAACAGATCTTCAGTGGGGCCTACGTTCAATTCTCACGCCTGAGTGATTTTCCCGAAGAAGCCGAGACGGACAGAAACACAACCCGTGACTTCGTAAAATCTAAGTCGGGGACGATTCTTCCACTGTCGGCTGGTGGGAGAGTCTTCGGCGCCATCGCTTACGACGCCATCGCCAGGGAGAAGGAGTGGTCAGCGCAGGTCACGGAGCGCCTATGGTTGGTTGCTCAGATTTTCGCCAACGCCCTCGCGCGAAAACGTACGACCGAACAACTTTGGGAGAGCGAAGAAAAGTTCAGGCTGGCCGTGAAATCGGCGCAATTAGGCGTGTGGGAGTGGAGATTTGACCAGCCAGAAATCTGGGGCTCGGAAAAGAATACGGAGTTGGCTGGTTTGCCGCCAGGCGCCCCGCTCACTTTTGAATTTTTCATGAACTCCGTGCATCCCGAAGATAGAGAGCGCGTTTTGCAGACCGTTCAAAAGGTGCGGCAAGAACCCACAGAATTCGTCGTGGAATATCGCCTGGTGCACAAAAATGATCAGATTCGCTGGCTGGTCACCATGGGCCGTAGCTACGTAAACGGAAGTGGAACACCGGAGCGCGTAACCGGGATCTCCATCGATATTACAGAGCGCAAGCTGTCGGAACAGGCTCTGGCAGACCGCGTCCGTCTGGAAGAAATCCTTGCGGAACTGTCCGCCACCTTTATCAACCTCGCCGCGGACCGCTTTAATCAGGAGATTGAATCGGTTCAGCGGCGACTTTGTGAAGCCCTTGGTTTTGACCGCTGCACCCTCTCCCAGTTCGTTGAGGGCTCCAAAGAACTGCGCACTACACATTCCTGGGCAGTTCCCGGACGTGAGACCGCTCACGGCGAATCGTCGGTCGATTATCCTTGGGCGACCCGCGAACTTCTTTCCGGCAGAAGCTTTCATTTCAACAAAGTGGACGATCTGCCCGAACAAGCCACCCTCGACAAAGAATCGCTTCGTCGTAAAGGCTCGCGATCAGGCGCCGCTTTTCCTGTCTGGGCGGACGGCCAATTGTTCGGCATTCTGACATTCGGTACCATGCGGCACGAGCGGCAATTTCCTAGCTTTTTGCTCGACGGCTTGAAGTTGGTTTCGCAGGTTTTCGCCAACGCCATCGCCAGAAAGCGCTACGAAGAGAACCTTCAACAGGCTTACACCGAAATCAAAAAGCTCAAAGAGAAACTCGAAAACGAAAACTATTATCTTCGCGAAGAAATCCAATCTGAGTACCGTCACCATGAGGTTATCGGTCAAAGCGAGGGCATCTGTCGCGTTCTAAGGAGTGCAGAGCAAGTCGGCGCCACCGATTCAACCGTATTGCTGCAGGGCGAAACGGGCACAGGCAAGGAGCTGATTGCCCGAGCCATCCACGACTTCAGCAGGCGCAAGGACCGCCCGATGGTAAAGGTAAATTGCGCTGCTTTACCAGCAACACTTGTGGAAAGCGAACTTTTTGGACGTGAGAAGGGCGCTTATACAGGAGCATTAACACGCGAAATGGGCCGGTTCGAGGTCGCTAACGGATCTACGCTTTTCCTCGACGAAATTGGCGAGCTCCCCCTGGAACTGCAGGCTAAGCTGCTCCGCGTACTTCAGGAAGGCGAATTCGAGCGGCTCGGTAGCTCGAAGACCACAAAGGTAGATGTGCGGGTGATCGTAGCTACCGCTCGAGATTTGAAAGTCATGGTGAAGGAGGGCAAATTTAGGGAGGATCTTTTCTACCGCGTGAGTGTATTCCCGATCTACATTCCTCCCCTCCGCGACCGGCGAGAGGATATTCCTAGGCTCGTCTGGCATTTTGTCCGGGAAATTGGCCGACGTATGGGCCGAAACATCGAGGACGTGCGCGCTTCTACGATGAAAGCGTTCCAGAGTTACTCCTGGCCGGGAAACGTCCGCGAATTGCGCAATGTCATCGAGCGCCATCTGATTACTAATACAGGGACGATCTTCGAAGCCGATCTGAGCGGCTTGGAACCTTCGCCGGTGGATGCGAGAAGAACCCTGAAAGCGATCGAGCAAGATCATATTGCCAAAGTATTGAAGACCACTGGAGGGCGGATACGAGGCGCCGGCGGGGCTGCGCAGATTCTGGGGATGAAGCCCTCCACCCTCGAGTCCCGCATGAAAAAACTCGGTGTCAGCCGAGGCTCTTGAACACGAAATCTCGGAGTGTCCCCTGAAATGTCGTAGCCGATAAAACCGAAACGTTCCGCTCAACATCCTCTACCATCTATAATTTCTTTCCCCTGAATAAGTTAGCCTCAACACCTCAAATGCAGCGTTCGGAACCGGTCTTGCTTTCTTTCTGTTAGGGCACGGCCCGGAGCCGCGTTCATGTCGCTCCGTCCACAGGCATAGCGGGACTTGAACGCCTGTCCGCATTGCTGTTCGGGAACTCGAAATGATTATTGAAAGCCTCGGCTTGGTTTCCCGTCGGGAGACCCGCAGGGAACTCCAAGTCGCACTCTCGTTTCTGCTTGGTCCCACGCGCGTCGAATCCGGCTGCGTCAGTTGCCATCTCTATCAGGACGTAGTCAACCCCAATGGCTTCCGTTTCGAATGTTTTTGGAAGACTGATCTCGATTTCCGCCGGCATCTGCGCTCCGAGATTTACAGGCAACTGCTCATCCTCATGGAGCTGAGCGCCGAACCGCCGATCGTTCAATTTCACACGGTCTCCGATACCCAAGGGATGGAACTGGTCCACGCCACGCGGCAAGAGCCCGGACCGAAACCGGACGACTCCGCTCCAGAATCTCAAACCCGCGAATAGGAGCTGAATACATCGAGATGCGATGAACCTTCGGGATCACGGCGATGATAACGGCATTGCTGATGGCGAGTATGGGTTCTTTGGCAAGCAGGGCGCAGGATAAACCAGCAGCCGACCGCGCGTGGCTGCCGATCCCAGAGTGGAATTGAGCCACGAAATGCCGGGTGCTCCCACGAAATTTCGTGGGCAACAGCGTGATCTTTGTTTGCCTCATCGGGGAAAAAGCTTGCTGTTTCAAAGGTATGGCCGGTCTTGCTGATGGGGACGCTGAATTGCAGCAGCGGGAAAAGATATTGGACCATCAGTATCCAACTGTTGGCGAAGGCCTTTGGGAGTTCAACGATCAACGAGACGGAGCCGTGAGGAGTCCGCAATGAAACTAAGCTCGTGTATCACTGTCTGCCTGGTCTGCGTCTTCGCGGTTTCCTGCAACAGCAAGACGACGGCGCCCGCTAGCAACGAAGCCGGAACGGGCATGCCAGGAATAGCGGCGACGCGACCGCCAGCAAATCCTTTGAAGAGCGCTTACTTCGGAGACCTGCACTTGCACACAAGCTACTCGATGGACGCCTTTGCCTTCGGGGCGCGGACGACTCCCGAGGATTCTTACCGCTACGCGATGGGCGAAACTGTGGACTATTTCGGCAAACCTCAGAAGCGTTTGGCGCCGCTGGATTTTCTGGCCGTGACAGACCACGCCGAGTATCTGGGGGCAGTCCGGGAGTCGATTAACCCGGACGGGCCGTTCGCAAAGGGCGAATGGTTCAAGGTGATGACGAGCAATGACCCGAAGGCGGCCGGACAGGCTTTCAAGAAGTTGATTGGTTCAACCATGGCGAACAAACCCCTTCCGGAGTTCAACGACCCGACGATGCTACGCTCGACCTGGCAGGCCTATTCGGCAATCGCGGAAAAATACAATCAGCCAGGAAAGTTCACGACGTTCATAGGCTTTGAGTGGACGTCGATGCCGGGTGGACAGAACTTGCACCGGTGTGTGATCTTCGCGAACCAGGGACCTGAGATTCCGTTCACGGCATTTGAGTCGCAGGACGCAGAAGAGTTGTGGAAGTATCTCGAGACACAAAGGAAGCTCGGGCTGGAAGTGATTGCGGTCCCGCATAATGGGAATGTCAGCAATGGCCTGATGTTCGACACAAAGGACTTTTCGGGCAAGCCGTTGACCGCGGACTATGCGCGGCGTCGAATGGCCAACGAGCCCTTGGCTGAAATTATTCAAGGCAAGGGACAGAGCGAAACAAGCCCCTCGCTATCGCCGACGGATGAGTTTGCAAACTACGAGATGTTTACTTCACTGCTGAGCGGAGCTGGCACGGCGAAATCGGCGACGGGAAGTTATTTGCGCCAGGCATTCGGGGTTGGACAGCAGTTGCGAGAGAAGCTGGGTGTGAACCCGTTCAAATACGGGATCGAAGCAGGAACGGACTTCCACTCGGGCATTACGTCGACGGAAGCCAGCAACTATCCGGGTTCACACGGAAACCAAGACAACGATCCGAAGACCGTGATCACTGCGACGGAGTCCGTAGTTGGCGAACCGCCGATCACCATTGGTTCAGGCGGTTTGACAGGCGTGTGGGCGGAAGAGAACACGCGTGAGTCCATTTTTGCCGCGTTCAAGCGCAAGGAGACGTTTGGCACATCCGGTGTACGGATCAAGGTAAGGATGTTTGCCGGCTGGGATTACCCGAAGGATGCAACGAAACCAGCGAATTGGATCAAGTCAGCGTATGAGAAGGGGGTGCCCATGGGGAGCGATTTGCCGCCTGCACCGGCGGATGCCAAGCCGACGTTCCTCTTCGCAGCGATGATGGATCCCAACAGCGGTAATCTCGATCGCCTGCAGATCATTAAGGTTTCAACCAAGAATGGCAAGAGCCAGGAGAAGATCTTCAACGTGGCGTGGTCGGGAGATCGGAGGATCGATAGGAAGACGGGAAAGCTTCCGGCAGTGGGGAGCACGGTGGATGTGAAAACGGCGACGTTCACGAACACAATTGGCGCACCGGAGCTGGTTGGCCAGTGGACAGACGAGGAATTCGATCCGGAGACGAGCACGACCTACTACGCCCGCGTGCTGGAGATTCCCACGCCGCGCTGGTCAACATACTGGGCCGCAAAGCTGAACCTACAGCCGAACCCGAAGGAGCCCGCGGCCATTCAGCAAAGGGCGTGGACCTCGCCGATCTGGTATGAGCCGACCACAACCAGCAAGTAACAGTTCTCTCGGCCATCGCCGAATTCCAGCCTCACATTTCGATCAGATTTGACGGTCAGGAACTTAGATGGGAACCAGCGACACGATTGCACGAGTCAAAATGGGAGAGTCGGACGCCGTTGCAGGAGAGCTTTCCGCCAGCACTCGTGCAACGACGCTTGCTCGGCGGCTCATCAAGGAGCCGCTTGTCCACTTTCTGTTTCTCGGAACCCTGCTGTTCCTTTATTTCCACTGGAAAGGGGAAGCGGGTCCAGGCTCCAGTCGCATCGTGATTACGAGCGGCGAAGTCGAGCATCTAGCGGCAGGCTTCGTCCGTATGTGGCAGAGGCAGCCAACTCAAGCGGAACTTGATGGGCTTATCGACGACTACTTGAAGGAAGAAGTCGCTACACGCGAAGCGCTGGCGATAGGCTTGGACCGCAACGATCCGATCATCCGACGCCGGCTCCGCCAGAAGCTAGAATTTTTGGCTGACGATAGCCTTCCGGGGAACGCGCCTAGCGACGCTCAACTGCAAACGTGGTTGAACACTCATCCAGACGCGTTTAGTGGCGAACCGAAGGTGGCCTTCCGGCAGGTCTACGTGAACGCCCTCACCCGTGGGGAAGCCGCTACAGGAGAAGCAACTCGTTTGCTGGCCGCGTTAAGAAATGGTGGTCCAGGCATTTCGATCGACCACCTCGGAGACGCTTCACTGTTGCCTGCCGAACAGCCGCTTGCTCCGCTGAGCGAAACCACCCGTGTCTTTGGCAGCGATTTCGCGCAAAAAATCGTGGCGTTGGAGCCCGGCCAGTGGAATGGTCCGGTCGAATCCTCCTTTGGGCTTCATCTTGTCCTGGTACAAAGGGAGGTTGCCGCGGTCGCTCCGAAATTGGAAGAGATTCGCCCCCAGGTGGAGCGAGAAGTGATGCAGGAACGGCGAAAAGTTCAACTTGATATCATGTATCAGGCCTTGCTCAAGAAATACTCGGTAATTATCGAGTTGCCAAAAGAAGAGCCGACCACTCCCTACGCAAAGAACACAGGTGCACAGCAATGAGACGCAGGGCCTTCTGGTTGCTGCTAATCGTCCTGATTAGCAACGCCAACAGCGCGTTTGCTCATGAAGCCCGCCCAGGTTTTCTGGAACTTAGCCAGACAGGCCCGGAGACTTATTCCTTCCTCTGGAAGAAGCCTTCAGGCGGTGAGGTCGAATTGCAGATCGCGCCGGTTATTCCGCAAGGGTGCCAGCTTCAGACCCCCGATCGACAGCAAAAGGTCCTGCCAGGTGTGTTGGTTGTTCAGGGGATTCTCGATTGCAACGGAGGCATAGCCGGCAAGACCATCGGAATCTCTGGTCTGGA
>Ga0306920_100012590_pt1 | contig 11483 bp, 13 predicted proteins | sample flu12Cox44000170_FD_204666 | JGI IMG/M metagenome (GOLD analysis project Ga0306920, IMG submission 204666) | Lab enrichment of tropical soil microbial communities from Luquillo Experimental Forest, Puerto Rico - flux4day.12C.oxic.44.000.170 (v2)... | ecosystem: Environmental > Terrestrial >...
TCGAGTTCCATCCGATGAGTATCCTCCAACCTGCGCCGCCGATCTCGCCGTTTTCGGACATTGTCACCCAACGCTAGCCGCGTTCAGTCGCACTGACTGGCTCACGAACAACCCGCGGAGCGCAGAGAATGATCAAGGAACTCGCCAGTTGCAGGTCAATGCACAGGCAAAGAGAAGCGGCATAGCTCCCGCTCAAATCGTGGGCGAGCCGAACAGGCCAGGTCCCACAGCCATGATCAAGGTGCCTACAGTTGCGCACCGTTGCGATACTCTGGAACGTAAACGATCCAGCGCGAGGTCTGATCCAAAGCGGCGGTCAGGCGGACCGAAATCTCGCACACCAATCGCTGTGCTGCCACTCTGGCTAGTCTAGGGGCAGCGGATACAATCGCATCGTCAGAGGACGACGCCAAGCGATCTTCCTGTCCAGCACCCGCAAGCGTGTGCGCCCTCAGGATGAGGCGGAGACTCATGCGAGCCTCATGATTTAATCTGAACGATATCCGCGCCAAGCCGTTCAGGACATGGTGGCGCCGCGGTCCTTACTGCGGTCACGCAGGCGAAGCCAGGCAATCAGTGCAAACGACATCATGGTGAATAGTGCGACCAGCGCCGCGGTCGCGCGGATATCGCCTGTGCTCCAGACATGGCCGGCGGATATCCTCCTTTGCGAGTGTTTTTTTCGCAAACCTTCGCGCCGAACCCGCGGTAATATACAAGATCGCTCACAGCCAGGATGCGATAGTGTAGCCCGCAGCGTGGAGGACTCATGAAGCGGCGCGACTTCATCACCCTCCTTGGCATTGCGGCTGCGTGGCCGCTCGCGGCCCGCGCGCAGCAGGGCGAGCGGATGCAACGCGTCGGCGCGTGGATAGCTGCGGAAGAGCCATGCTGATCTCTGGCCGTTGCCACTGCGGCAATATCTCATTCTTTCTGGACTGGCGGCCGGAACCGTCAGAAATCCCGGCTCGCGCCTGCACCTGCTCGTTTTGCGCGAAGCGTGGCGGTGTTTGGACCTCCTGTCCGACCGGATCGCTGACGGTTAGCGTAAAGGACCGCGTCCGCCTTTCAAAATACGCGTTCGGCACCAAGACTGCCGAGTTTCAGGTCTGCACCGCCTGTGGCGTGGTGCCGGTGGTCACCAGCCGAATCGACGACCGCCTTTATGCCGTTGTCAGCGTCAACGCATTCGAGAACGTAGAGCCTGCGATGCTCCGGCGCGTGCCGGCGACCTTCGAGGGCGAAAATGAAGAAGCCCGCCTCAACCGGCGCAAGCGCAACTGGATTGCCGATGTCCAATTTGAGGCCATGAGCTAGGCGCTCGGCGACGCACGTTCACCTCGCTACTTGGAGGCGCAGCGGCGGCATGGCCGCTGACAGCGGACGCGCAGGCAAGCGTTCACTCATCGCCGACAAAAACTGCATTAATCTAGACAATCAGCGAGATCATTGCGAACAGCGCAAATCCCAGAATTGTTGCTGCAATCGTAGTGATCGCAATACGACGCCCGAGCTGTTCATCCTCGAGCGAGTATGCATCATCATTCCGGGATGGCAGAAGCCCGACCAGGCGAACGGCCTCCGAGGCCGTCCATCGCCTGCCGGGCAGCGCACCGAGCGCGGAATTGATGTCGTTTACTGCCTCCTCCTTTGACAGCTGATTAAGGCGCCCTGCCTCCTGCCAAGGGTCCATATCAAGTCTTGCCAGCGTCGAAAGAACGCTCAGCGGCGTCTCATTTTTGTCTTTCGCCGATCGTGAAGAACAAAAAGTCGTTGAATTGCGCGGGGATGAGTATGTGCCGCCATGTGATGCTTCTCCTAGCCGGCAGTGCGGCTCGTCTGTCGATGCGAGCATCTCGCATAAGTGAGAGTCCAGGGTTGTGCTTTGGCGTCCTCGCTCCATGGACGAGAGTGAGTTTGCGAATAGCGACGCACTCACTCTCAGTCATATTTAATGTTGATCTAGGGAGAGATTCAGAGAGGCAAAGACAGCTCAGTTTCTATTTTTGTAGTCACCTGTGTCATTATTCTGGATCAATGAACTTTCTGTGCCAAGCGGACATAGCCGAATTATGAGTACGCACCTTTAGTAATTACGCGCTCCCTCGCTGGGTCGTGGAACGACACTCCAACGGAATCAATGCCCCTCGAATGAGATCAGGGTGCGCACCGGCACCTCCAGCTTGCGCAGCTTCTCGGCGCCACCGAGGTCGGGCAGATCGATGATGAAGCAGGCCGCCAGCACCTGCGCCCCCTGCTGGCGCAGGAGCTTGACCGCGCCCTCAGCCGTGCCGCCGGTCGCGATCAGATCGTCCACCAGGATGACGCGATCGCCGGCGACCAGCGCGTCCTCGTGCATCTCAATCTCGTCGAGGCCGTATTCCAGCGAATAGGCGATCGACACGCGCTTGTGCGGCAGCTTGCCCTTCTTGCGAATGGGGACGAAACCGGCCGACACCTGGTGCGCCACGGCTCCGCCGATGATGAAGCCGCGCGCCTCGACGCCGGCCACCTTGTCGATCTTCATTCCGGCCCATGGCTGCACCAGCTCGTCAACCGCGCGCCGGAAGGCGCGCGGGCTTCCCAGGAGCGTGGTGATGTCGCGGAACATCACCCCGGGCTTGGGATAGTCCGGAATGGTACGAATCGACTCCTTGAGATCGTGCTCGAACTGGATGCTGACCATGCGATTCTCGCGTACAAGGCGCCGCGCGGGCGCGCGGGCTTGCCGCGGCTAATGTGACGGACCGCGCTGACCTGCGCAACAAGCGGAGCACCGTCATGCCGTTGCCGATCCCTCCATGATGCCGGTGGTACCCATTATCGGCGCCGGCCCGGCGGGCATGTCGTGTGCGCTATGGCTGCGCAACTACGAGCTCCGCCCCATCCTGATTGAGCGCGAGGCGGCACCCGGCGGCATGGCGCGGCAGAGCCCCTACCCCAACGAATGGCTGCTCGGCCGGCCGCACGAGACCGCGCGCGAGAACGCGCTCGCATTCGAGCGCCACCTGCGCGAGGTCGCTGTCGAGCTCCGGCTCGGAACTTCGCCGCGCGAGCTTGACCGCGAGCGCGACGGCAGCTTCCGCATCGAGCTTGCGTTCTCGTCAGGGTTCGGCGCGCCGGAGTCGTTGACGGCCGCGACCCTTGTGCTCGCAATGGGAACGAGATTCCACGGCGAAGAGTGGCTCGACCAGGTCGCCAATGCGCGGCGCGTGCTGGAGCGCGGCCGGCTGCATGTCGGCGCGCCATGGGCCGGCGAGCCGAATGTGGACCCCGGCTCGCATGTCGCGATCGTCGGCGGCGGCGACAACGCATTCGACGTCGCGCGCATGCTAGTCGAGCGTGGGGTGCGGGTGACCATTGTCATGCGCTCGCGGGCGCCGCGGGCCCGGCCGGCGCTGGTCGAGCGGTTGCGCGGACACCCTCCTGAGATGGCGCGAGTATGGCGGCAGCGCTCGGTGCGGTCGGTAGAGGATTGCAATGGCGGGGTCCGCCTCAACCTCGACAATGGCGAGCGCTTCGAGGCCGACCACGTCCTCCTTCTGCTCGGCTATCGCCCCAACGGCGATGCGCCCTGGATGGCCAAGCTCGGGCTCGCGCGCGACGGCCGCGGCTATATCGTGGTTGACCGCAACATGGAAACATCCTGCCCGGGCGTGTTCGCAGTAGGCGACGTCGGCAATCCTGCGCACCCCTCTATCGCCGTGGCCATTGCGAGCGGCGCGGTGGCCGCGCGCGAGATCGCACGGCGGCTCGCGCGGTGAAAGCCTTCACACCGCCTGCGGCGACTTCAGCGGCTTTCTCAGCACCCGCCCCGCCACGGCGTCGAGCTTCCTGATCAGATTCTTGTCGCGCGCGCGCGGCGCGGTGATGAGTGCAGCCTCGAGCGCGCGGTCGGAGCCGATCGGGCACGGCTCATGCTCGCGCGGAAACTCCCGTGCCAGGCGCGCCACCAACGCCCTCGCCTTTTGCGCATTGGCGGTGAGCACCGCGATGATGTCGCTCACCGTGACGGCGTCGTGGTCGGGATGCCAGCAGTCGAAGTCGGTGACCATGGCGACCGTGGCGTAACAAATCTCGGCCTCGCGCGCGAGCTTGGCCTCCGGCAGGTTGGTCATGCCGATCACCGAGTAGCCAAGCCCCTTGTAGGTCATGCTCTCGGCATAGGTAGAGAACTGCGGGCCCTCGATGCAGACATAGGTGCCGCCGCGCACCAGGCTTATCCCTTCGGCGCTGGCGGCAGCCGCCGCACGCTCGCAAAGCCGCGGCGATACCGGATGCGCCATCGACACATGGGCGACGCAGCCCTTGCCGAAGAACGAGCTCTGCCGATTGAAGGTGCGATCGACGAACTGATCGACCAGCACGAAAGTGCCCGGAGGGAGCTCCTCTTTGAACGAGCCGCAAGCGGAAAGCGAGACCAGATCGGTGACGCCCGCGCGCTTGAGGACGTCGATATTGGCACGATAGTTGATGTCGGAGGGGGACAGCCGATGACCCTCGTCGTGCCGCGCGAGGAAGACGACCGGCATGCCCGCGATCTCGCCCACGCGCAGCGCACCGGACGGCTCGCCCCACGGGCTGCGCACACGCCGCCGGCGTACCTTCTCGAGGCCCGGCAGATCGTAGATACCGGAGCCGCCGATGATGCCGAGCACCGCCCTGGTCATGGCCGCGCGCTGCCGATTCACTCCACTAGGGCGTTCGCGGGTACTCGGCCGGCGGACGCGGCTGGAGATCCTCGGGATGCAATTCGACCTCGCGCCAGACCTTCTTCTTGGTGAAATAGAGGAGGCCAGCGAGGATCACCAGAAAGATGAAGACCTGCATGCCCACGCGCTTTCGCTGCTCGAGCGACGGCTCGGCCGCCCACATCAGGAATGACGAGATGTCCTTGGCATACTGCTCGACCGTCGTCGGCGCGCCGTCAGTGTAGTCGACCCGCTTGTCGGAGAGCGGCGGCGGCATGGCAATGGCGTGCGCGGGAAAATACTTGTTGTAGAAGCCGCCGGGCGGGACCGTCACGCCGGCCGGCGGCTTGTCCTCATAGCCCTGCATCAGAGCGGTGATGTAGTCGACGCCGTGCTCCTGGTACTGGGTGAGCATGTCGAACACCCAGTAGGGAAATCCCCGCTCGTAGCCGCGCGCCTTGGCGATGACGGAGAAGTCGGGCGGCACCGCGTTGAAGCGCGCGCGCGCCGCCTGATCGTTCGGGAAGGGTGCCGGGAAATAGTCGGCAAGCCGGCCGGGACGCTCGAACATCTCGCCCTGATCGTTGGGCCCGTCCTGCACCTTGTACTCGGCGGCAATCGCCTCCGCCTGCGCGGTGCTGAAACCCGGACCGCCGGGATCCGCAAGATTGCGGAACGCCAGCATTTTGATCCCGTGACAGACCGAGCAGACCTCGCGGTACACCTTGAAGCCGCGCTGAAGCTGGGCCTCATCGTACTTGCCGAACGGACCGGCGAAGGACCAGCGATTCTTGGGCGGCGTCTCCTCATGCGCCGGCTCCTGCGCGAGCGCGGGCAGCGCGAGTGCCGCGAGCGCAAGCGCGAGGATGATCGAGCGCCGAAACGCCATGGCGCCCTCCTTATGCTTTATGCGCCGACGGCGGCGGCGCCGGCGCTCCGATCGGCAGCCCTGTTCCCAGCACCGCTTGCGCAATCGAGGTCGGCAGCGGCTTCGTCCGCTCGACCCTGCCCAGGACCGGCAGAATGATCAGAAAGTAGGCGAAGTAATAGACCGTGAAGATGCGTGCAAACAGCACGTAGTTGCCTTCCGGCGGCTTGGAGCCGAGCCAGCCGAGCCCGATGCAGACAACGACGAACGCCCAGAAGAACTGGCGATAGACTGGCCGATAGCGCGCCGAGCGCACCCTCGAAGTATCGAGCCATGGCAGGAAGAAGAGAACAACAAGCGATGCCGCCAACGCAATGACGCCGAGCAGCTTGTTGGGGATGGCGCGCAGAATGGCGTAGAACGGCAGGTAGTACCATTCCGGCACGATATGGGCCGGCGTGACCGAACGGTTGGCCGGGATGTAGTTGTCGGGATGGCCGAGGAAGTTCGGGATGTAGAACACGAACCAGGCGAACAGGAGGCAGAACACGATGATCAGAAAGCTGTCCTTGATGGTGGCGTAGGGGGTGAACGCCACGGTGTCATGCTCGCTCTGCGGCTCGATGCCGTCCGGGTTGTTCTGACCCGCGACATGCAGCGCCCAGATATGCAGCCCGACGACGCCCACGATGACGAACGGCAGCAGGTAATGCAGGGCATAGAAGCGGTTGAGCGTGGGCTCGCCGACCGCATAGCCGCCCCACAACCAGGTCACGATCGCCTCGCCCACCACCGGGATCGCCGAGAACAGGTTGGTGATGACGGTCGCGGCCCAGAAGCTCATCTGACCCCAGGGCAGCACGTAGCCCATGAAGCCGGTCATGATCATGAGAATGAGAATGATCACGCCGAGAATCCACAACACCTCGCGGGGCTCCTTGTAGGATCCGTAGTACATGCCGCGGAACACGTGGATGTAGGCGGCAAGAAAGAACATCGAGGCGCCGTTCGCGTGCGCATATCGCAGCAGCCAGCCGTAATTGACGTCGCGCATGATATGCTCGACGGAATCGAACGCGTAGTCGACGTGCGGCATGTAGTGCATCGCGAGCACAATGCCGGTGAGGATCTGCACGGCCAGCATGAAGGTGAGAATGCCGCCGAAGGTCCACCAGTAGTTCAGGTTGCGCGGCGTCGGGTAGACCACGAAAGAGGAATAGACCAGTCCGCCAATCGGCAGCCGCCGCTCCAACCATCGCATGAATGCGTTCCTGGGCTGGTAGGTCGCGTGTGCACTCATGATCGAAGCCTGGCAAGCAAGGGGAGGAGAAGGCAGTCAGCCGATCCTGATCTTGGTGTCGGAGACAAACTCGTAGGGCGGCAGCGCAAGATTCAAAGGTGCCGGGCCCTGCCGGATGCGTCCGGAAGTGTCATAGACCGAACCGTGGCAGGGACAGAAATAGCCGTCGTAGGGACCCTGGTCCGCCAGCGGAATGCAGCCGAGGTGGGTGCAGATGGCAATCAGCACCTGCCACTGCTCGTGGCCGGCCTTGATGCGCGCCGAATCCGGCTGTGGATCGCGCAGCTTCGCCACGTCAACGTCCTGCGCATCCGTGATCTGCTTCTTGGTGCGATGATTGATGAAGATCGGCTTGCTGCGCCAGAATACCTTGATCACCTGTCCTTCGGCGATGGGAGAAAGATCGACCTCAATGGGGGCCCCGGCGGCGATGGTGGAGGCATCCGGGTTCATCTGCGCGACCAGCGGCCACAGCGCGCCGATGACGCCAACGGCTGCAGCCGCCCCGGTTGCAATGAAGAGAAAATCCCGCCGAGTAGGTTCGGTCGCAGACTCGGTCGCAGACATCATGGTCACGTGCGCAAGCCCTCGGCTGTCCCTCGCGTCCCCCGCAGCCGAGCGGCTGCAACAGCTCGCCTCGTGGGACGCCAATCTCTCCTGCGCCCCCCGACACGGCGACGCCGCCTGGCGGCGGCGAGCAACCCTGCCGCTCTTTCCTCCGCGCCTCAAATCAGGCGGCGAAAGGCGAGGCGGCCCATACATCGGGGTTGTATTGGCACCCTTGCCGGGGGAGCGCAAGTGGGCCGGTGCCGCACCGGCAGACACGACACAAGCCTTTTGCCCGTCGTGATTTTGGGCTGCTATGCGGCCTTGAGCCTGCCCTGCATGCGCCCGCGTAACACGTGGGTTGGGTCGAGTTCTGCACGAGACCCGACATTGGGTGTCGTATCGTTGGGTCTCGCAAGGAAGAGCTCGACCTGATCTACCCTGAGGCGGCCCATGCGGATTGCGCTTTTCCAGCCCGATATTCCCCAGAACACCGGCACCATGCTGCGCATGGCCGCCTGTCTTGGAATGGACGCGCATATCATAGAGCCGGCCGGTTTTCCCACTTCAGATCGCGCGCTGCGCCGTGCTGGAATGGATTATCTGGACCGCGTCGCAATCACCCGCCATGCGAGCTGGCAGGCGTTCGAGGACTGGCGGCAGATGCAACGCGCGCGGCTGATCCTGTTCACCACACGTGCAAGCCAGTGTTATCTCGATCACGTGTTCCGGCCGGATGACGTACTTTTGTTTGGACGCGAGTCTTCGGGGGTGACGGACGCGGTCCGCGCGGCCGCCGATGTCGCTCTCGTGATCCCGATGCGGGCGGGACTGCGTTCGCTCAATGTGGCCGTTGCCGCGGCGATCGCGGCAGGGGAGGCCTTGCGGCAGACGAGGCAGAGAGGCTGACGCGGCGGCCGCGCCTCATCGCAACTCTCTCCGCGTCATGCCCCGCGCAAGCGGGGCATCCAGTAATCCATGGAGGCGCGGTCGAGCCTCGGCATGTTGCCGCCTGCTGCGCGACAACTCATGCGCACCGGTTACTGGGTCGCCCGCTTACGCGGGTGATGACCCGATTGGTTTGGGTTAGTGACGGTTCAGAGCAAACAATGGTACGAGGCGGGTGAAGGACATTCTCACGCCCCTGGGCGCTGCCCCTCACCCGCCTCGCTCGCTGGCGCTGCCGCCATGATCCGTTTGCCATAATCCCCAAGCAAGCGGAGGCGACATCCCACTCCCAGATCCCCCACGCCCGCAGCGTTCCCCGAAACCATGGCAAAATGTTGCCTCACGCATCGAAAATTTTACTGTCGGCATGAATTTAATTTTGTGCATTGGGTCGCACGCAATCAACAAAGTTGTGGAAGAGCATCGCGCCTCATCACAAGTGGAGCGGAATAGCGAAACGTAACATCCCGCCGATCGCGCCGAACGGCGACTGACAGCCCGCACCGTGTCGGGTTTGCGCCATATCGGCAACGATACGCAGGCGCATCCGGCCCAAAAGGTGATTGTGTCTGGCCCGTTGGCCGCATAAACCGAATCAGCATGACGCTGCAGTCGATCCCGGCATAATCATGGACGCTGCCCTGCTTCCGAACCGCAAGGCGCGCGCGCGAGCCTGGTTCGAGGCGCTGCGCGACGACATCTGCGCGGCCTTCGAGAAGATCGAGCTGGAGCTGCCTGCGGGCGCGCCGCTGGCGCAGGCCTCGCCGGGACATTTCGTGCGCACGCCATGGAGCCGCACCGATCACGGCGGAGCACCCGGCGGCGGCGGCGAGATGTCGATCCTGAAAGGCCGCGTATTCGAGAAGGTCGGCGTTCACGTCTCCACCGTGTTCGGCGAGTTTGCGCCTGAATTCCGCAAGGAGATCCCGGGGGCCGAGGCCGATCCGCGCTTCTGGGCGTCGGGCATCTCGCTGATCGCCCACCTCAACAGCCCGCACGTCCCCGCGGTGCACATGAACACTCGCTTCGTCGTCACCACCCGGAGCTGGTTTGGCGGCGGCGCAGACCTCACGCCCCTGCTGACGCATCGGCGCCGGCAGGACGATCCGGATGCGGTCGCATTCCACGCTGCCATGAAGGCCGCCTGCGACGCGCATGCGCCGGTTGCGCCCTATGACAAATACAAGGCGTGGTGCGACGAGTATTTTTATCTGAAGCACCGCCAGGAGATGCGCGGCATCGGCGGCATCTTTTTCGATTACCTCGACAGCGGGGATTGGGAAGCCGATTTCGCGTTCACGCAGCAGGTAGGCCGCGCCTTTCGCAGCATCTATCCGGAGCTGGTGCGGAGGAATTTCAGCCTGCCCTGGAAGGAGTCCGAGCGCGAGGAGCAGCTCGTGCGGCGCGGCCGCTACGTCGAGTTCAATCTGCTCTATGACCGCGGCACCATCTTCGGCCTGCGCACGGGTGGCAACGTGGACTCCATCCTTTCCTCGCTGCCACCGGTCGTCAAATGGCCGTAAGCATCCCTCCCCAGCCCAACCCGCTTGCCGCCTGTCCGAGGGGATAGGAGCCCGTACGGCCAAGCGGCGAGAGCTTTTGCCGAAGCCGTAATCAGATCAGCGGAATTGATAGTTCAGCCCGACGCGCATATCGCGGCCGCCACACCAATGACGCGCTGATTGCTGTCGGACGGCGAAACCAAATCCCCAGGCCAACCGCGCCTTGTTGTTCAAAGCCCCGCGTGAGGCCGTGGGGCTTTTTATTTTGGTTGTTGAACCGGAGACCCTCGTACAGCGAACTTGGCGTCCCTCCGCGCGGTTGAGTGTCCCCGGTTCGACCGCTAAAGCGGGATGAGTTGAGATGCATATAGTTCTTCCGTCATGGCCGGGCCTGGTCCCGGCCATCCACGCCTTGACTGCGCTCGCGATTAAGACGTGGATGCCCGCGACAAGCGCGGGCATGACGATTCCATCTACGCTCTAGCGTATAGCGCCCAAACGAAATTGCGCTCAAGCGGCCTTTTTGAGGCTATGCGATGTGGCGGAGTCCTTTTCTGCATCACGCGCCAGCTCGCTCAATACCTTTACCTTTTCGCTTAATACCTTTTGATCTGCATCACGCGCCAACTCGCTCAACAGCTGTTTTGCAAACGACTCCACTGCATTGTGATCCGGAAAGCGCCTAAGAACGGAAAACAAGGGCGGGGCGCTCCTGGCGCCGTATGCGTAGGAACTAACATGGATCGCCTTGCCATCGTATTTGTAGAAACCCTCTATCTGTTTTCTGAGAGTTTCGTCGTAGAAACAGATGATCTGGGCAGGCGTCATTGTGTGCACTCCTTTGTGTTATGAATATATCGTAACACGATATATTGTATCGAACAAATTGAGTAAAGTTAAATTATCTTATCTTAACAATAAGCGTTCGTTATCGGTCACGGGAACGGTGCTCTCGTGGTCTTTCCATCATGGAACCGGCCAGGAAGCGCCTGGCAAGCTGTTCGATTTGAGTGGCCAAGCAAGGAGGACAATGCAAAGCAAAAGTCGGAAAGGAAACACTCTGATTTTCTATCGAAAAACTCTCCTCGCATCGACCGATCGCCGATCGGCAGTCGCAACTTTCTTCCGCTCAATAGCACCAGACCCCATTAACGCGAACGATGCAGGCATCGAGTTCTACGGTTTCCTCGCCTGCTTTTTTGGGGAGTCGAACCGTGCAAGCAGCCCTATCAGCAATGGGGCGAGCTTCCTAATTTCGTTGCGATGGGCTAAGCTCAGTTCGGCCAAGATCCGCTCCGCTCGATTGGTGAGATCGATTAGGACCTCGCGTCGGTCCTTCGGATTATGCCGCCGTTCGACCAAATTATTCTTGATGAGCCGGTCGATTAGCTCAACAGCACTATTGTGCCGGATGCCAAGGCGCTCGGCCAAGATGCCAATGGTAACTTGTCCTTCCGGCGTACCCTTGATGGCCAGCAGTGCCTGATGCTGCTGGGGACGCAGCCCCATTTCCGACGCTGCGCGTTCGCTGAACCTCAAAAAGCCGCGTAGATGATAACGAAACTCGGCCAGGCGCTGATAGTCCGACTGATCGAGCAATTGATTCGCGGACATTTGAAGTTGTAGCT
>Ga0306920_100012593_pt1 | contig 11481 bp, 9 predicted proteins | sample flu12Cox44000170_FD_204666 | JGI IMG/M metagenome (GOLD analysis project Ga0306920, IMG submission 204666) | Lab enrichment of tropical soil microbial communities from Luquillo Experimental Forest, Puerto Rico - flux4day.12C.oxic.44.000.170 (v2)... | ecosystem: Environmental > Terrestrial >...
GAGGCCCTGGCCCTGGCGCCTCTCGGCCGGGCCAGGAGGCCACGTCCCCGCCCCGACCTGTCCGAGGTTCTCGGCCAGCCCGCCGCCCGCAGGGCCGCGGAGATCTGCGCAGCCGGTGGCCACCACCTGTCCCTGCTGGGACCGCCGGGCGCGGGCAAGACCATGCTCGCCGAACGCATTCCCACGGTCATGCCCGCGCTCGACCGCACCGCCGCGCTGGAGGTCACCTCCATCCACTCGGTGGCCGGGACGCTACCGGCGGGGAGCCCGCTCATGACCGAGCCGCCGTTCTGCGCCCCTCACCACACCGCCACCAAGGCCGCCATCGTCGGCGGCGGCACCGGGATAATTCATCCTGGCGCCGCGTCGCTGGCACATCGCGGGTGCCTGTTCCTCGACGAGGCGCCGGAGTTCGCAGGGGACGTGCTGGACGCGCTCCGGCAGCCCTTGGAGTCGGGAGAGGTCATGATCGCCCGCTCCGGGCTTATCGCCCGCTTCCCGGCCAGATTCATGCTGGTGCTCGCGGCCAACCCGTGCCCGTGCGCCAAGGGGACAGCGACCGGCGTGGCCTGCAGTTGCACGCCCACCGCCAGGCGGCGCTACCTTGCCCGGCTGTCCGGGCCACTACTCGACCGGGTGGATGTCAAGGTGGAGCTGCTTCCGGTGGGCCGCGCCGAACTGCTGAGCGACCGGCACTTCGCGGAATCGAGCCCGGTGGTGGCGGCCCGTGTCGCGGCGGCTAGGGAACGGACGGCGGCCAGGCTCAAGGACACTCCCTGGCGGCTCAACGCCGAAATCCCCGGCAGCGAGCTCCGCCGGACGTTCCCGCCGTCGCCGGGGTCACTCACCCCCATCGAGCGGGCCATGGACCTGGGGCAGATCAGCGCACGGGGCGTCGACCGGGTGATCCGGGTGGCCTGGACGCTGGCCGACATCGCCGGAATCGCCCGCCCGACGGTCAACGAGACAAGCTTCGCCCTCGGTCTGTGGTTAGGGACCGGAGTGCTGGGGGCGGGGACGTGAGCGCCCCGGCCGAGGGGGAGCGGTTCGCTCGCGCTGCCCTCACCTGGGTCGCTGAGCCCGGGGATCCGGTCATGGGCGCGCTGTTACGCGCCTATTCCCCGACCGAGATCGTGGCAGCGCTGATTGAGGGCCGGATGCCACGCATGTCTCCGCTGCCAGCATGCAGCGCCGCGCCGAGCGAGGTAGGCGGCAACGGCTCACCGTGCCGCAACGGCGTGCTCTGGGGCGACGACGCCCTGCCGTCCGTCATCCCCCGGCTGGAGCGGGCCGTGCGGCGATGGTCGGCTCGGCTGGGGGAGGTGCCTTCGGACCACGAACTGGCCGCCCTGTGGCGTGACGGCGTCCGGCTGGTGATGCCCGGCGACCTGGAATGGCCCAGCCAGCTCGACGTGCTGAGCGACGCCCGCCCCTGGGGGTTGTGGGTGCGAGGGCAGGCGGACCTGCGGTACGCCTGCCTGCGATCGGTCTCGGTGGTTGGGACCAGGGCGGCGACCCCCTACGGCATCCACGTCTGCGGTGAGATGGCAGCCTCACTTGCCGACCGGGGGTGGACGATTGTGTCCGGGGGCGCGTTCGGGATTGACGCCTACGCGCACCGTGGCGCGATCGCCGTGGACGGCGTCACCGTCGCGGTCCTGGCCTGCGGGGTGGACCGGGCCTACCCGCAAGGCCACCACGAGCTGTTCCGCTCGATCATGGAATCCGGCGCGGTGGTCAGCGAGTGGCCGCCGGGCCGGATGCCGACCAGGCCCGGGTTCCTGGTCCGCAACCGGGCGATCGCCGCGCTGAGCCGGGGCACCGTGGTGGTGGAGGCGGCGCTGCGCAGCGGGGCGCTGAATACCGCGCGGCACGCGTATGAGCAGGGCCGGCCGCTGATGGCGGTGCCCGGGCCGGTGACGTCGGCCCAGTCGGCCGGCTGCCATGAGGCGATGAGGGAGTGGGGCGCGGTATGCGTGACCAGCGCGCGGGATGTGATGGAGTTACTGGAGTTCGGCGGAGATGAGCCCGCCGAGCGGCAACGCGGCCCCGTGCTTCCGCGGGACCTGCTCGGCCCGGTGGAAACGCGGGTACTGGAGGCGGTCCCGGCACGGATCGGGCGAGGGCCTGCGCGGATCGCGGTCACGGCCGGGGTGGATTTCGATACGGTGATGCGCTGTCTGGGCGGGCTGGCGGCCGCCGGGTTCGTGGAGCGCTGCGAGCGCGGCTGGCGGCTGCGGCGGCCGCAACCTCGGTCACATGCCGGACAGAACCCATAAATGCCAGATTCTTGCCCGATAGCGGGCAGGAATCTTGCATTTCCACACAGCGATAAGCCATCCTGCTAGGGTGACGAGCGCGGTACAGGCGCATGAGGAACTCGTGACCCACCTGACTCGTACGAGTCCGCTCAGCCAGGGCGAGGCGGCACGGGTCGTGGCAGAGGTACTCGGCTACTTCGGCGAGTCCGTAGAGGAGTTCGTCCGCCGGCGCCATCGTGAGCTGAAAACAGGGGGGCTCACGAACGAGCAGGCTTTCGCGCGGATCGCGGCCGAACTGCCGGCCAGACGAGTGGCTCCGCCGCAGTTGTCGCTGCGGCAGCTTCGCCGCGTCGTATATGGCTGAGCGATCGCGCCGCCTGCGCCGGAGAGAGGGAGCGGTACGTGTGCGGGATCGTTGCGCATGTGGGGAGCCGGGATTGTGTGCCCATCCTGCTGGAAGGGCTGGCTCAGCTGGAATATCGCGGCTATGACTCCGCCGGGCTTGCCGTGGTGTCCCGTTCGGGCGGCATGCGCGTGCACAAGGCCAAGACTCGCGTCGCGGGCCTGGGGTCGACCCTCCCGGCGCGGTTCAAGGGCGGCCCAGGCATCGGCCATACCCGGTGGGCCACCCACGGCGAGCCGAACGACATCAACGCCCACCCGCACGTCGTCGGGCCGGTTGCCGTCGTTCACAACGGGATCATCGAGAACGCCGACGAACTGCGGGCCAAGCTGATCGCCGAGGGGGCGGAGTTCGTCTCGGATACCGACAGCGAGGTCCTGGCGCACCTGATCGCGCGGGCGGGCGGGTACCTGCCGGGGCACGGCGGCACGGCCGGCGGCGGCGGCGTCCCGGCACACGCAGGCTCACTGGAGTCCGCCGGCGCGGCGGAGCAGGCCGGCGGCGCGCGAAGCGATGCGAAGGCCGGCCGGGCCAACGGCGCCGTGACCGTCCCCGAGGCAGGCGTGGACCTGGAGGAGACGGTGCGCCAGGCACTCACCTCCGTGGTCGGCACCTATGGCATCGCGGTGCTCGACGCCCGCTACCCCGACCGGGTCGTGGCCGCACGGAACGGCAGCCCGGTTGTGCTCGGCATCGGCGACAAGGAGATGTTCGTCGCCTCGGATGTCGCCGCCCTGGTCCGCTACACCCGCCAGGTGGTGCACCTGGACGACGGCGAAGTGGCGACGGTCCGGGCGGACGGCTTCCACACCTCCACGCTGGACGCCCGCACGACCACGCATGAGCCCTCGCTCATCGAGGCCGACCTGTGCTCCTACACCGCCGACGGCTACACGCACTTCATGCGCAAGGAGATCCACGAGCAGCCCAGGACCGTGGAGCGGGCGCTGCGGGGCCGGCTCGAGGAGCGGTTCCACACCGCCCACCTCGGCGGGCTCAACATCGACGCCCGCGAGGCGCGGGCCATCAGGCGGGTGAAGATCCTGGGCTGCGGCTCGGCCTTCTACGCCGGGCAGGTCGGCGCGCAGCTCATCGAGGAACTCGCCCGGATCCCGGCGGACGCCGAGGCCGCCTCCGAGTTCAGGTACCGCAACCCGGTGGTCGAGCCGGACGCTCTCTACATCGCGGTGAGCCAGTCCGGCGAGACCCACGACACCCTGGCCGCAGTCAGGGAACTGAAGCGCAAGGGCGGCCGCGTGATCGGCGTGGTCAACGCGGTCGGCAGTTCCATCGCCCGGGAGTGCGAGGGCGGCGTGTACCTGCACGCCGGCCCGGAGATCTCGGTCACGTCCACCAAGACCTTCACCGCGACCTGCGTGGTGTTCTCGCTGATCGCCCTGCACCTCGGGCGGATCCACGACCTGTCCCCGGCGGACGGTACCCGCGTCATCGCCGGGCTGCACGCGCTGCCAGGGCAGATCGCCCAGATCCTTGCCGAGGAGGAGCGGATCGCGGAGCTGGCCAAGGACTTCACCGGCTACCAAGGCATGTTCTTCGTCGGCCGGGTCCGGGGCTGGCCGATCGCCCGGGAGGGCGCGCAGAAGCTCAAGGAGGTCTCCTACCTGCACGCGGAGGCCTACCCGGCGAGCGAGCTCAAGCACGGGCCGCTCGCGCTGATCGGCCCCGACCTGCCAACCGTCGCCGTGGTGCCCGACGACGAGCTACGCGACAAGAACATCTCCACGCTGGGCGAGATCATGGCGCGCCGCGGCCGGATACTCGTGGTCGGCCATGGCACGCTGGATACAAGGCTCGCCGACGACATGGTGGAGGTGCCCAAGAACGAGCCCGAGCTGGACCCGATCCTGCTGTCGGTGCCGCTGCAGATGCTCGCCTACCACGCGGCGGTCGCGCTCGGGAATGACGTCGACAAGCCCCGCAACCTGGCCAAGAGCGTGACCGTGGAGTGAGCTAACCCGTGGCATCCCCCGAGCCCGCGACGTCCCCCGGCCCCGGGGCATCCCCGGAGCCCGCCGCCCTGCCCGCGGCGCTGGATGCCGCCCTGGAGGCCTTCCGGCACCACATCGAGGCCGAACGGGGACTGTCGCCGCATACCGTCCGTGCCTACCTCGGTGACGTCGCGGCGCTGCTGGAGCATGCCGCGGCCGCGGGTGCCACGGGCCCGGCGGATCTGGGCGTCGGGACCCTGCGGGCCTGGCTGGCCGAGCAGCACGGCCGCGGCCAGGCCCGTGCCAGCCTGGCCAGGCGCGCCGCCGCGGCCAGGGCCTTCACCGCCTTCGCCCATTCCCGTGGAATGATGCCCGCCGACCCCGGGCCATTGCTCGGAATGCCGCGGATCCCGCGGCGGCTTCCCGAGGTGCTCAGGCAGGACCAGGTGGCCGCGGTGCTGGCGGCGGCGGCCGCCGCCACTGCCGGGGGCCTGCCCGCCGTCACGCCCGGAGGCCCGCCCGTCCCGGGAGGCGCCCCTGGAGGCCCGCCTGCCCCCGATGGCCCGACGGGCCAGGACGGCCCGCCCGGGCTCAGCGGCCCGTCCGGCCAGGATGCGGCGCTGGCGCTGCGGGATGCCGCGATCGTCGAACTCCTCTACGCGACCGGCATCCGGGTCAGTGAACTGTGCGGCCTGGACCTCGGCGACCTGGACGAGGGACGGCGCACGGTGCGGGTGCTCGGCAAGGGCAGCAGGGAACGGACGGTGCCCGCCGGGATCCCGGCCGTCAAGGCCGTGGCCGCCTGGGCACGGTCGGGGCGGCCGGTCCTGGTCACGCCGCGCAGCGGGCATGCGCTGTTCCTCGGGGCGCGGGGCCGGCGCCTCGACCCGCGGACCGCGCGCCGCGTGGTCCACGCAAGCCTGGCCGCGGTGCCCGGCACGCCCGACTCGGGCCCGCACGGCCTGCGCCACGCGGCCGCGACGCATCTGCTCGAAGGCGGCGCCGACCTGCGCAGCGTGCAGGAGATCCTCGGCCACGCGTCGCTGACCAGCACACAGATCTACACGCACGTCTCCATCGAGCGGCTGCAGTCGGCATACCGGCAGGCACATCCCAGGGCCTGAGTTAGTTATGCGCTACGACGGCCGGGCAGACGGCGGGCTCCCGCACGCGCAGCGCGGCCGGGCCGGGAGCGGGTAGACTACTGCGCGGTCGGCGAGTCGCTTCCGTTGCGGCAGGCGTCTTCCGGCCAAATTCGCGCGCCCGCTCGCCGCCGGGGTTTCCCCGCGGTGCGCACCCTTCGGTCCGCGGTGTTGTCTGCCGCGGTGTGTGCGCACGGGCGCCAGGACCAACCGAACGCGCCGCTCCATGAGGACCGGCGCACGAGCAGGAAGGGGACACCGGTATGGCACCGGTCGTCACCATGCGGCAGCTGCTGGAGAGCGGCGTTCACTTCGGCCACCAGACCCGGCGCTGGAACCCGAAGATGAAGCGGTTCATTCTTGCTGAGCGCAATGGGATCTACATCATCGATCTCCAGCAGTCCCTCGACTACATCGACAAGGCTTACGAGTTCATCAGGGAGACCGTGGCGCACGGCGGCACGGTTCTGTACGTGGGCACCAAGAAGCAGGCGCAGGAGGCCATCGCGGACCAGGCGCGCCGGGTCGGCATGCCGTTCGTCAACCAGCGCTGGCTCGGCGGGATGCTGACGAACTTCTCCACTGTGCATAAGCGCCTGCAGCGGCTCAAGGAACTCGAGGAGATCGACTTCGAGGACGTGCCCGGCTCCGGCATGACCAAGAAGGAACTGCTGCACCTGCGGCGCGAGCGGGACAAGCTTGACCGCTCGCTCGGCGGCATCAAGGACATGGCCCGGGTGCCGAGCGCGCTGTGGGTGGTGGACACCAAGAAGGAGCACATCGCGGTCAGCGAGGCGCGCAAGCTCGGCATCCCGGTGATCGCCGTCCTGGACACCAACTGCGACCCGGACGAGGTGGACTACCCCATCCCCGGCAACGACGATGCGATCCGCAGCGTGTCGCTGCTCACCCGCGTCGTGGCCGACGCGGTCGCCGACGGGCTGATGGCCCGGGGCGGCGAGGCCGACACCGACGACAAGCCGTCGCCCGCCGGTGAGCTGGGCGCCGAGGAGCCGCTGGCCGAGTGGGAGCGTGAGCTGCTCGAGCGCAAGGGCGCCGACGACGGGGCGCGCGACGGCGCGGCCGCGGCTGCGGCTGCCACCGAGCCCGCCGCAGCCGAGGCGGCGCCGGCCCAGGCGGCCCCTGCCGAGCCCGTGGCAGCCGAGTCTGCTCCTGCCGAGGCGGCCCCTGCCGAGCCTGTGGCAGCCGCGGCGGCTCCTGCCGAGCCCGCTCCTGCCGAAGCGGCCCCTGCCGAGCCCGTGGCAGCCGAGGCGGCTCCTGCCGGGCCCGCTCCTGCCGCAGCGGCCCCTGCCGAGCCCGTGGCAGCCGAGGCGGCGCCGGCCGAGGCGGCTCCTGCCGAGCCCGCTCCTGCCGCAGCGGCCCCTGCCGAGCCCGTGGCAGCCGAGGAGGCGCCAGCCAAGCCCGCTCCTGCCAAGCCCTCCGCAGCCAAGGCGGCGCCAGCCAAGCCCGCTCCTGCCGAAGCGGCTCCTGCCGAAGCGGCCGCAGCGGACGCTGCTACAGCCGACGCCACGGCAGCCGATAGCGCCACGGCCACCGATGGCGCCGCGGCCCAGGCCAGCGCCGAGGACGGCGCCGCCCCGGCCGCTGACGCTGCAGCCGACGGCGCCGGGGACGCGGCAGCGGCGGGTGACCCGGTCGCCGCGGAGTGAGCAACGGCTGGGCCGGGCCGCCCGCGGCACCGGTTCCGCCAGCCGGAACTGATCACGCATTCAGATCAGACAGTGAGAGATGAGGACATGGGGAACTTCACCAGCGCGGATGTGAAGCGGCTTCGCGACGCTACCGGCGCAGGGATGATGGACTGCAAGAACGCGCTGACGGAGGCGGACGGCGAGTTCGACAAGGCGGTGGAACTGCTGCGCCTCAAGGGTGTGAAGGACGTGGCCAAGCGGCAAACGCGGACCGCGGCCAACGGGCTCATCGCGGCGGCACTCGACGGCACCAGCGCCGGGGTCCTGGTCGAGCTGAACTGCGAGACCGATTTCGTTGCCAAGACCGACCTGTTCCAGGGGGTGGCGGCGGACATCACCGCAGCCGCGCTGGCGCAGCGGGCCGCCGACAGGCTCGCCGTGCTGGCGCTGGAGGTGCGCGCGGGGGTCACCGCGCAGCAGCTCATCGACGAAGCGGGCGCCGCGCTCAAGGAGAAGCTGGAGCTCGGCAGGTACGCGCTGCTCGAGGGCGGTTATGTCGCCAGCTACCTGCACCGCTCCGACCGGGCGCTGCCGCCGACCGTGGGCGTGCTCGTCCAGCTGGACGCGCCGAACGAGCAGGCGGGCAAGGACGTCGCCCAGCAGGTCGCGGCGATGCGGCCGCAGTATGTGACCCGGGACCAGGTGCCGGCCGACATCGTCGAGAACGAGCGCCGGATCGCCGAGCAGATCACCCGGGACGAGGGCAAGCCGGAGCAGGCGATCCCCAAGATCGTTGAGGGCCGGCTGGGCGCTTTCTTCAAGGACGTCGCGCTCGTCGAGCAGCCGTTCGTCAAGGAGCCGAAGAAGACGATCAAGCAGATGCTCAGCGAGCAGGGCGCCACGGTACGTGCGTTCGCCCGCTTCCAGATCGGCCAAGCAGGCTGAGGGACGGGGCTGGCAAACCAGACAACCAAGGAGGCGGCCTCGTGGAGAACAGCGCCGACAGGGGGGACGGCGCGGCCCGCGTGCTCGGCTCCGCCGTGCGGGACGGCGCCCCTGCGGGGGATGGCAGCGCGCCGGTGACCAACGGCCATCCGCCCGCGGAAGCGGCCCAGGGCGACAGGCGGAATGACCGGGCGCACCGTCCCTGGCGGCGCGTCGTGGTCAAGTTGTCCGGCGAGGCGTTCTCCGGCGACGAACCGCTGGGCATCTCCCCGAGCGTGGTCCAGCGCATCGCCAGGGAGATCGTCGCCGTGGTCCGGGACGGGGTCCAGGTTGCGGCGGTCGTCGGCGGCGGGAACATGTTCCGCGGCCGGGAACTGGCCGAAAGCGGCATCGACCGGGCCAGGGCCGACTACATGGGCATGCTCGGCACGGTGATCAACTGCCTCGCGCTCCAGGACGTGCTCGAGAAACTCGGCGTGGATACCCGGGTCCAGACCTCGATCACGATGGGGCAGGTGGCCGAGCCGTACATTCCCCGCCGGGCAATCCGCCACCTGGAGAAGGGGCGGATCGTCATCTTCGGGGCCGGCCTTGGTGCCCCCTTCTTCTCCACCGACACCTGCGCGGCGCAGCGCGCGCTGGAGATCGGCGCCGAGGCGCTCCTCAAGGGGACGCAGGTGGACGGGGTTTACGATGCGGATCCGCGCACGATGCCCGATGCCGTGCGCTTCCATCGGCTTGACTACAGTGAGGTGCTCCGCCTGGGACTGAAGTTCATGGATACCACGGCGGTGAGCTTGTGCATGGACAACGGCCTGCCCATTGTCGTCTTCGACCTGATGGAAAAGGGTAACGTCGTGCGAGCAGTACGCGGGGAGAAGATCGGCACGCTGGTCAGCAGGCCGGAGGATGCCGACGCCCGCGGTTAGCAGCCGCGGGCAGGCAAGCGATGGGACAGGAGCCGCTGTGATAGACGAGACCCTCTTCGAAGCCGAAGAGAAGATGGAGAAGGCCGTCGCCGTCGCCAAGGAGGAGTTCGCGGTCATTCGCACCGGGCGGGCGCACCCGGCCATGTTCGCCAAGATCACGGCCGAGTACTACGGCACCCAGACGCCGGTGAACCAGCTTGCCTCGTTCCACATCCCCGAGCCGCGGATGGTGGTCATCCAGCCCTTTGACAAGTCATCGCTGGCAGCCATCGAAAAGGCGATCCGCAACAGCGACCTGGGCGTCAACCCGGCCAACGACGGCACGATCATCCGGGTCGTCTTCCCCGAACTGTCCGAGGAGCGCCGCCGGGAGTACATCAAGGTCGCCCACCGCAAGGCGGAGGACAGCAAGGTCTCTATCCGTAACATCCGGCGCCACGCGAAGGACTCACTGGACAAGCTGGTCAAGGGCGGCGACGCGGGCGAGGACGAGGGGCGCCGGGCGGAGCGGGAGCTCGACGACCTCACGCACACCTACGTCGCGCAGGTGGACGAGCTGCTCAAACATAAAGAAGCAGAATTGCTTGAAGTCTGACGACCTGCCTGCGGACATTCCAGCAGAGCCCGCAAAGCCGGAGAAGCGGGAGCGGCGCACGGGGCGCAACCTGCCCGCCGCGATCGGTGTCGGCCTTGGCCTGGGCGGGCTTGCCATTCTCACGCTGTTCACGGTCAAGGCCACCTTCCTCATCCTTGTCGGCGTGTTTGTTGGCATTGCGCTGTGGGAACTGACCCGCGCCGTGTCGGGGCAGCAGATCCGGATACCAGTGATCCCGGTAGCCGCGGGTGGTGCCGTGGCCTTCGTGTTGTCTTACTGGCAAGGCGAGCGTGCCGCACTGGCCGCCGTCGCGATCACCATGAGCGCGATCCTCGCCTGGCGGCTGACCGGCGGGACCGACGGCTACCTGCGCGACGTCACCGCGGGCGCCTTCGCGCTTGCTTACCTGCCGCTGCCAGCCTGTTTCGTCGGCCTGATGCTGGCCCCGCCGGACGGCCCGCGGCGCACGCTGCTGTTCCTGATCCTGGTGGTGTGCAGCGACGTGGGTGGCTACGCCGCTGGCGTCACCGTCGGGCGCCATCTGATGGCCCCGGCGATCAGCCCCAAGAAGACCTGGGAGGGGTTCGGTGGCTCCGCGCTGTTCTGCCTCCTGGGCGGGGCGATCGGCCTGCCGCTCCTGCTGCACGGTGCCATCTGGCAGGGGCTGCTGGTCGGCGCGGCGGCCCTCGCCTGTGCCGCGCTCGGCGACCTGGTCGAATCAATGATCAAGCGCGATCTTGGCATTAAGGACATGGGCTCCGTGCTGCCCGGCCACGGCGGAATCCTGGACCGGATCGACGCGATGCTCATCGCTGGCCCGGTGGTCTGGCTCCTCCTGCTGGTCTTCATTCCGGTACCTCAATAGCCCGGATGCCCCATCGGCCATTCTCGCCATTCTGCTGTGGTGGCTTCCGCTGCTCGGCATCAGCCTGCATATCCATTGATAAGCGGCATCTCCCGGTAATGCCGCCGCGGGCGTCAGACGCTCGTCACCCAGCTGCGGCGCTGCGCGGCCAGCTGGGTCACCAGGCTGGCGGCGCCGCGTTCCTTGGCGATCAGGCGCTCCCGCTCGGTGATCGGGATGATCCACAGCCACCGCGCCGGGTCGCCGCCCACCGAGAACCCGCTCAGGTCGGGCACTTCCGGGCCAAGCAGGTGGGAGGGGTCGTCGAGCAGGAGCACGGCCTCCTTCCCGCCACCGAGCGGGAAGGTCCCCGGCTCGTGGTACCAGCGCACGGTGTGCCCGGTGCCGAACCAGGTCACCGCCCGCCACGGATACTGGGCGAGCCACAGGAACACCCGGGCGGCGTCCCGGCTGGGCATGGTTGTAGCGATGGCAAGCTCGATCCGCGCGCAGGCGCTCGGGTCCTCCATCGCCTGCTCCACCACGGGCATCCGCTGGCAGCTCATGCCGATCGTGGACAGCACCGTGTACTGCCGCTGCTCGGTCGGCGGCCGCTCGGACACGCCGACCATCGGCTGCTTGCCGCCGCTGACGTCCCAGTACCTGGCGCCGGGCCCGAGCCGGGCCAGCAGGTGGCCGAGCATGGACCGCTGGAACGACACCCACGAGTCGTCCCGCTGGCGCCACCGCCAGAACGCCGT
>Ga0306920_100012594_pt1 | contig 11480 bp, 9 predicted proteins | sample flu12Cox44000170_FD_204666 | JGI IMG/M metagenome (GOLD analysis project Ga0306920, IMG submission 204666) | Lab enrichment of tropical soil microbial communities from Luquillo Experimental Forest, Puerto Rico - flux4day.12C.oxic.44.000.170 (v2)... | ecosystem: Environmental > Terrestrial >...
GTTCGAACGTGCCACCCGACTATGAAAGACGTCGCCCACGATGACGACTCGCAGACCCTTGAGATGCTTCTTGTGATTCATGATGGTAAGCGCGTCCAGCAGGGCTTGCGAGGGATGCTGATGCAGTCCGTCGCCGGCATTCACGATGGGGACCGGGATGAAGCGTGAGAGCAAGTAGGGCGCGCCGCTGCTGGGATGCCGCACCACGATAATGTCAGCACCCAGCGAGGTTACCGTCCATGCGGTGTCGATGAGCGACTCGCCTCTTTCGATGCTTGACGAAGTTGCGGTGATCAGCGTCGTGGTAGCGCCCAGCGCCTTGGCAGCGAACTCGAAGGACGTGCGGGTGCGGGTCGAAGGCTCATAGAAGAGCAGCACCACGCGCTTGCCGCGCAGAAGCCGCGGTGGACGCCGGGGATCCATGCGCCGCGCCAGCCTCAGAATGGCTGTAATTTCCGGGAGAGTAAGTTGATCAGTGCCGAGCAGGGAGCGCGCCCGCCGCCCTTTCATCGCGCCTCGGCGACGCGCTCGACCAATAACACCCTCTCGGTGCCATCGGTTTCCTTCAATTGGACCTCGACGAACTCGCTGGCGGTGGTTTGCACCTTGCGTCCGACGAATGCAGCTTCGATGGGCAGCTCGCGATGCCCCCGGTCGATCAGCACCAGCAGTTGAACGCGTCGCGGGCGTCCGTGATCGAACAATCCGTCAAGTGCGGCGCGCGTTGTGCGGCCGGTGTAGAGAACATCGTCCACCAGGATGATGTTCTTGTCCTGGATATCGAACTCCATTTTTCCGGGGCGGATCTCAGGGCGATGACCGACCGTGGAGAGGTCGTCGCGATAGAGTGTGATATCGAGAGTCGCGACCGGAACTTCGGTTTTCTCGATACGACCGAGGATCTTGGCGAGACGCTGCGCCAGCGGGACACCACGACGCATGATGCCGACCAAACCGAGACTGTCGGCACCGTTGTTCTTCTCCACAATCTCGTGCGCCAGACGGACGATGGTGCGCTCGATTTCGGAAGCCGACATGATCTGCGCCTTTTCGCGCAGATGGTTGAGGCCTCTGGAGGGTGTGGACATTCCGTACGGATGATACGAAATCGATCCGCACGGGGGCAACTGGGCGCATTGAGGTGATCGAGACCGCGGCGATCGATGATTACCCGATGTATCCTGCGGAATGGGCCCCTGGGGCCGGGAATCATTCGCTCGCGAAGCGGAATAGGTCGGCGCCGGTGAATTTGAGTAAGCGGGCCTTGCCGTTCACGATGAAGAGAAATTCCGCTCGCTCCGGGCTGGGAGCGTTTTCCGCAGGGCGAAACTCATATTCACCGATGCGTTCCAGGGAAGACTCGCCTTCCCACCAGAGTTCGCCTTTCAACACAACGATGCGTACGAATGAGCCTTCAAATCCGCCGGCGCCGAGGTAGGTGCCGGTGAGCGCAGCATATTCCGGAGGTGCCGCGAAGCTCCTGGGGCCCGAATAGTGGGGATTGGTGTACCAACCGCTGCCGTGCATGAGTTCGACCACCGGTCCCGGCTTATCTTTCTGAGTTTCATTCTTGGCCCTGCCAAAGCGAAAGGAGGAGCGGGCAAGCAGCGGATCAGCGGCGATAAAGGAGTCCCCCTCAAAATGTTCCAGCGGAATCCGCTGTCCGTTCAGGGAAGCGAACAGGGCATTGTTGCCGCTGATCTCGACGCTCTGGCCCTCGGGCGAGGTGTACACGCCTACGTACTCGGCTGAGTTGGTTACCACCATGGGATCCCTGATCTCGGGAGGCGCTGGGGCGGGCCTGCCGGCGGCCGAAGCTGCCATCAACTGCACCGCATACCTGGCTACGGGAACAGGACGATAGCCCTGCTGGGCGTTGATCGACGCAAAGGCGCCCGCGCCGGCATCGAGGTCGAGCTGGACAGCGGACATGAAGGAGGCCATGCCGCCGGTGTGGCGGAGAATCGTGTGACCGTCGAGGCTATCGACGGCGATTCCGTAACCGTAGCTGGCAGTGGGGCCGAATTCGCTCGCTTTTGTCCATGCCCTGCTCATGAGCGCGAAACTGTCGCAAGAGATGATGGGCCCGTTCGGTCCCTGGCCGCGATTGAGCAGCATCTGGAGATAGAGCGCCATGTCGCCCGGGCAGGAGGCGATGCTTCCGGCAGCATCGTCGAACTGCAGGTTCCCCGCGGGCGCGAGTCGTCCGCGGCGGGGAAAGGGCCGATCTTCAAAGTACGCTACCCAGCTCTCAGCGGTGCGCGGACGGATATCGTTGGTGATGACCGGCGCGGTGGCGTGCATTCCCAATGGATCGAGCAGCCGCGCCTTAAGCGCGGCAGGCCAGCTACGCCCGTCAAGCAGTTCGATGAGGTGCCCCAGAATATCGAAGCCAAGGTTGCAGTAGTAGAAACGTTCACCTGGCTTCCAGGCCTGCTGATAACGGGTGACGCGATCGGATGGAATCAGCGAAAGAGCGTTGGGCAGACCGGACGTGTGGGTCAACAGATGATGAGCGGAAACCGCGCCGTAGCTGGTGACAATCGGCAGCCACGGCAGGTAATCGAGCACCGGCCTTTGGAGATCGAGCTTGCCTTGCTCATGCAATTGCAGAATCAGCAAGGCCACAAACGATTTGGTGATTGAGCCGATGTGAAACAACTGGTTGGGGTCGACCGGCTGTTTGAGACCGGGATTGCTGAATCCATAGCTGGCGACGCGCACAAGGCCGGCGCGGTTGGCCGTGCTCAGAGTGAGTCCGGGAGAGTGCATGGCCTTCATATAGGACTCGATGAACTCGTCAAGCGCCCGGTCGGAGGGAGTGTGCGCGGCGTCGCCGGTCTGCGAGTGCGCAACTTCGGCGACGATGAATGATCCGGCAGTGAGGACGGCGGCGGTACGGGCGGAGGTCGACAAGAAGCTGCGGCGGCTGACATTCACCATAGGTAGAGTCCAAAGATAGAGATTGAAGATAAGGCATGGCGGGGCGGGATGGCCAGGCCGGGGTTGCACCCCACAAGGGCTTCGATCCTGCACCCGCCAGGGTTGTGCCCTTGGGAACGTTAGCACGATGCGAGCTGAGGCTGTCTGCTTGGCGTCTGCAGCCGCGGCGCTGTTGGCTGCGCTCGGAGCGTGCGGCGTGACCGGCTCTCCTGGCAGGCTGCGGCATCTCCCGAAGCGCTTCTATTTGACGGTGACAATCCGCAGTGTGGTTACCTGGCGGATCCAGCGGGCGGGGCGCTTATCGCCGGGAGCGACGATGCGCAATGGGCCCTCTTTGGCTTGCAGCGGCTCGCCGTCACGGATATCCGCCAGAATGATTTCCCGGGTAGCGAATGCCGGGTCGAGCTCGGCCAGCGCGAAGACAACCTTGTAGCCGTCGCTGGCCTCGGCCAGCAAGGCTTCGCTCATGCGCGGTCCGCGAAGCGTGTCGCCCAGTTGAATTCCTCCCAGGGAGAGGATCGCAGCTAACGATGCTCCTTCCAATACGGCCGGTGTGTCGTGATCCTTGACCCGAACGGTTATACGCGGCGCCTTGGCCATTTGCGCAGCGGTCACCGTAGCCGAGTGCCCCTCGGCATCGACAATTTGCACAGACTGGGCGCCGAGCCCACAGGTGAACAAGAGCAGTACGCCAAGGCTGCAGTGCAGGCGGTGTTTCGGCTGAATCATACGGCTTCTCCGGTCCATTGATTGCAATTGCACCCTGGTCGGGAACATCGTTATGCTTTTTGCTGCAACACCCCTTCCCCCATGCCCAAGCTCTACACCCCGCATGATGCCGCTCAGGTCCTGGGAATCAGCTACTCCACCCTCAAGCAATGGATCTACCACGGCAAACTCAAAAGCATGCAAACTGCCGGCGGCCATCACCGCATACCCGAGTCGGAAGTGGACCGCCTGCTGCCGCGAATCACCAGTACCGGCCCGGCGGCGAAACGCCGCCGCACCTTCCGGCGCATCAGCGGACGCAATCAGCTGATTGGCCGGATCACCGACATCAGGATCAACGGGCTGCTGGCCCAAGTCACCCTTTCCATCGGCCAGCAGCACATCACCTCCATCATCACCGCCGACGCCGTGCGCGAATTACGTTTGAAAAAAGGCCAGATTGCAGCGGCGCTCATTAAGTCCACGGAAGTCATGATCATCATACCGGACTGAGCTGAACCGTTTGACAATATCGGTCTGATTCGATTAAATCGACTGGGCCGGGGGCGGGCCTGCGCGCTCCTGAGGGAAGCGCGCAACGCAAGTCGCCACTCGCTGTCGGGGTGCGGTTACCGGTTTCCTTTCACCTCCCGGGTTGTTCGGTACAAGGAACATTTGCCGGGACCTTCTTCAACGACTGGAGTCGAGAGTGCGGGCTAAGCCGTGGCTGTGGACAGTAGTGTTTTCCCTGGTGCTGCATGTCTACTGTTTGCCCTGCCGGGCGCAGGTTTCCGCCGTATTGTCAGGACGGGTGACGGATCAGACCGGTGCCGTGGTTTCGGGAGCAACGGTCACGGCAACCAGCCAGGAGACTGGCATCGCGCGAACCGCGACTACCAACCAGGCCGGCACCTACGAGTTGCTGGCGCTTCCCATTGGCCGTTACCAGCTAACTGCCACGAAGGCCGGCTTTGCGGAGGATGTGCGTACCGGAGTTCTGCTGGTGGTGGGCGAGGACGCCACTGCCAATTTCAGCGTGAAGGTCGGGCAGGTAACAGAGCAGGTGAAAGTAGAAGGCGGCGTGGAACTGGTCAACGCCACCTCGCAGGACATTTCAGGACTGATCGGTGAGGAAGAAGTCAAGGAGCTTCCCCTGAACGGGCGCAGCTATGACCTGCTGCTGATGCTCAATCCGGGAATCGTGAACTTCACCTGGGAGAAAACCGGCGGCATCGGCGTGTCGAATTCGACTACCGGCAACAATTTTGCCGTCTCGGGCAATCGCCCGCAACAGAATCTCTTCCTGCTGAACGGTGTGGAGTTTACGGGTGCAGCGGAAAACAACATGCAACCGGGAGGCCCAAGTGAGAACCTTATCGGCGTCGAAGCTGTGCGCGAGTTCAACGTTCTACGTGACAACTACGGTGCCGAGTACGGTAAGCGACCCGGCGCGCAAGTGATCATCGTTACCCAGTCGGGCACCAACCAATTCCACGGTTCGGTGTACGAATTTCTGCGCAACAACGCTCTGGATGCCCCCAACTATTTTGATCTGGGCTCGGCCCCGCCATTCCAGCGCAATCAGTTTGGCGCCGCCTTGGGCGGTCCGATTCAGAAAGACAAGACATTCTTCTTTGCCAATTTCGAGGGATACATACAGAACCTGCACCAGACCTCGGCAGCATTCGTTCCCGACCTGACGTCGCGGGCGGCGGCTGTTCCGAGCGTTCAGCCGCTTCTCAACCTGTGGCCAACACCTCCGGCCAACGCACCCGACTTCAACGGCATAGCCCAAGTATTCAGTAGCCCGTTGCAAACCATTCGCGAGTATTTCGGCAATGCCCGAGTTGATCATGTGTTTTCGGCGAAAGACAGCTTTTCGGCGGTCTACACCATCGACAACGGCAACGACTTTACCCCGACCACTATCAATCCCTACAGCACCGACATTTTGAGTCTGCAAGAGCAAGTGCTCAGCTTGGAATGGACGCACGTCTTTTCACCCACACTGTTAAACGTCGCGCGCTTCGGTTTTTCGCGAGCAGGATATTTCTTCACTGGTGAACCAACGCCCGGTACTCCGGCGGCCACCGTTCCCGGATTTCTGTTGGGAAAGCGCGTTGGTGCGGTGGTGGTGGGTGGAAGCGCGGCCTCGAACCCGCAGGCGCAAGTGGGCCTGGCGGGCAGCAACAATGGCAGCAACCTCAGGCTGGCGCGCAACCTCTACACCTATGAAGACCGCGTCGGGCTGACAATGGGAAAGCACCAGCTTGATCTCGGCGCGTGGCTGCAACAGTTTCAAAGTAACGAAACCCTTGCCCTCAGTCAGTATGGGCAGGCAACCTTTGCCAGTCTGCAGACGTTCCTGACCGGCGTCACCTCGAGCTTCCTGTACAACCCCGCTCCCACGGGAATGAACTGGCGCTCACTGTTCGGCGCCATCTACGCCCAGGACAGCATTCGGATGAGTCCACAGTGGACTGTGACCCTGGGGTTTCGCGGAGAGACCTCCACGGGCTGGAATGAAGCCCATGGACGGGCCGCCAACTATACCTTCAGCAACGGCGTGATCTCCAGCCAGCCGCGCATTGCGGGCAGCTCGTTTACGGGCAATAACGCGAAGTTCCTGCCGCAGCCGCGCGTTGGAGTCGCCTGGAGCCTCAATCCCGGCCAGACCGTGATTCGCGCTGGCTTCGGAATCTACAACGAGTTACAAGACGCCCTGGGTTACCGTATGGACCAGAACGCACCGTTCAATCCGACATATAGTATTGCCGCGTTGCCGGTTTCACACCTTCCCATTAACCCGTCGGCGCCGGTGCCGGTGAAGGCGTTGCTGGTTCCGGGCGGCGTGCAGCCCAATCTGCAGATGCCGACGCTGATCTCGTATACGCTGGGCATCGAGCAGCAGTTAACGTCGAACACGACGCTGACATTGCGTTATGTGGGGTCGCACGGCTATCACGAGATCGTTGGCGTCGACGCCAATACACCGTATCCCACCATCTGTCCGGCATCGCCATGTCCGGCGACTTATCCCGGGAGTTTCCCCGTGGGCCTGGCGGGGACTCCGGTTCCGGCGGGTGCGTTCTATATTCCCGTGGGTCGACCCAGGCAGAATCCGACGCTGGCCAATACGTGGACCTGGTTCTCCTGGGGGGACAGCCTCTACAACGCGCTGGAGCTGGATGTGAATCGCCGTTTCAGCAATGGTCTTTCATTTCGCGGCGTGTACACCTGGTCCAAGGCGCTCGACGACGGCGACTCGGTCAATCAAACCACGGCGGGGAACGCTCCCGGCTTGATCTCCAACCCCTTCGACATCCGCGCCGATTGGGGCCCGGCGACCTATGACGTCAGAAATGTCGGAGTCATGAGCGTGGTCTACGAACTGCCGTTGGGCAGAGGAAAACCATATGTCAGCAACTTGCACGGGCCGGCCAACACGCTGCTCAGCGGCTGGTCGCTCGACAGCATCCTTACCGCCATGAACGGATTTCCCTTCACCGGGCAGCTCAGCTACAACCCGTCGAACAATGGCGACACGCGCAATCCTGTCCGCCCGTTCGTCAATCCCAACTTTACCGGCTCTGCCATTAACGGCACGCCCACGCAGTGGTTTTACCCCAGCTTCTTTTTGCAGCCGCCCCCGAACAGCGGGTTTTGGGGTAATGCTACCCGCAACAACCTGGTTGGCCCCAGCCTGGTGACGTGGGACTTCTCCGCCGTCAAGAACACCCGGCTTCGCGAACGGCTGAGCCTGCAGTTCCGGGCTGAGATCTTCAACCTCCTGAACCGCGCCAACTTCAATACCCCCAATCTTATTGTGTTTACCCCTTCCGGAGTGTCGGGCACGGCAGGCGCTATCACCAGCACTTCCACAACCGCGCGTCAGGTGCAATTCGGATTAAAACTCGTCTGGTAGGCGAGGAATCCCGGTTTCTTCTGAAGCCTCACCACCCTCGATCCGATGACGACTTGGACAGGGCCGTCTACATTCAGGCTCTGCGTGCAGCGTCCCGTTTTGTTTGCCGGGTATCACGATTGCTCGATGTTCTCTGGCCCTACTCCAGTGTCGCTGGCAAGAACGAGAGCTTTTTAACCTGGGCTGCCTGGCACCATGATTCGCCGGCCCGGGCTCGCTCTTTGACGCCACTGGGCGAACAGCCTAGAATTTACTGTTGAAGCCCGCTAAATGCTCTTCGTAGCCGCAATTCGAAATCGGGCTCTTCGACCGGAGGATTTATGTTTGGTGGAAAGATCGGTCTGCCCGAGCTGGCGGTCATTGTGTTCATCGCCCTGCTCATTTTTGGTCCCAAGAAATTGGGCGAATTGGGTAAGGGGTTGGGCGAAGGCATTCGCAACTTCAGGTCGTCGATGAGTGAAGGCGCATCCGGCACCACGGGCTCGAGCGAAGAAAAAAAATAGCCATCCCGGTTTCCCGGGAGGATTCCTGCCAGCTAAACTCCGCTCTATTCTCTCCCTGCTTCCCCCTCACAGGACGCGGACTCCGGTGGCCGATTCCATCCTCCGCAGCATCCGGTGTACGCGTGGCACCGGCAGTCCAACCACGTTGAAATAGCATCCCTCGATGCCCTCCACCCATCGCGAAGCGATCCCCTGAATCGCATAAGCTCCGGCCTTGTCTATGGGCTCGCCGGTCGCAATGTAGTTAGCGATCACTCGCTCGGACAGCGAAGCGAAGCGCACCTCCGTCGCCTCCGCTTCGGTCTGCTCATAGGCGGGAGCGAGCAGACAAACCCCGGTGATCACGTTGTGAGTGCGTCCCGAGAGCAGTCGCAACATCCGCGCTGCATCCTGTTCGTCCCGCGGCTTCCCCAGCAGATGCTCGTCCACAACCACCACGGTATCGGCGCCGAGTACCACATTGTCGGGGTGCCTGGCGAAGATCGCCAGCGCCTTGTCGCGAGCCAGGCGTTGCGCGTATTGCACCGCTGGTTCACCCCGAAGAGCCTGCTCGGGGACATGCGCCGGCTCAACCCGGAAGTCGATGCCTGCGTTACGCAAAAGCTCGCAGCGCCGTGGAGAGGCGGAAGCCAGAATCAGGGTCATGCAGGCCCGATTTTACAGGCTGGCGAAGACTCCGCTTGGGCCACCTTTTCACCGCAGGAACCTGGTTCCCCGGACGCCGGGGTTAATCGCTGACGGGGATTGCCAGTCAGCGATCAGCGGAGCGGGGGAGCCGCGGAATCCATCGCGGCACCTGCCGGCAAAACTCTTCGTACTCGCCGTTGAAGCGCGCTCGCAAATCCCGCTCTTCGTAAAACACCACGAAGAGATGAAAGCAAATCGCCAGAAAAGCTCCGTACTCCGTCACTCGCACGCTGCGGTAGAACAGCGCCTGTCCAAACACCACCGCCAGCACCGAGCTGTACATGGGATTGCGATTGATACGATACAGACCGGTCGAAACTGTTTTCCGGGTTGGAAAGATGGGTGCGGGCGTGCCTTGTGCGCCCACGAAGAGGGCGGCACACCAGAAGTAACCTGCCGCCCCCAGGGAGAAAAGCAGGACGCCAAGCATCCGCCAGAGCGCCGGCACGGCACCCCCGGCTTGGCCGTTGGCAATCATCCGCTGGGGAATCCAGAGGGCGACCACCAGGGGAACGAACAGCGTGAATAACCCGGTTTTTACTGCGTTGGATGCGGTGTTCATCGCTGCTCCCATGGTACGCGGGCGACCCGTCGCCCTGCAGCCTATGCTGCTAAAATTGAATGCGTCCCCTGACGCTCTCGATGGATCCCTCGCGCATCCGAAATTTCGCCATTATCGCCCATATTGACCATGGGAAAAGTACATTGGCCGACCGTCTGCTCGAGCTGACGGGAGCGGTGACAGCGCGGGAAATGCAGGCCCAGGTGCTGGACGCGATGGACCTGGAACGCGAGCGGGGCATCACCATCAAGGCGCACTCGGTGCGCATGATGTATCCCGCGCAAGACGGCCAGATCTACCAGCTTAACCTCATCGACACCCCCGGCCACGTGGACTTCAGTTACGAAGTCTCGCGCTCGCTGGCGTCTTGCGAAGGCGCATTGCTCGTCGTAGATGCTTCCCAGGGCGTCGAGGCTCAGACCCTGGCCAACTCCTACATCGCCATCAACAACAGACTGGAGATCATCCCCGTCATCAACAAGATTGATCTTCCCAGTGCCGACATCGAGCGCACCAAGGAAATGATCGAGGGGGCGGTAGGACTCGATGCCTCCCATGCTCTGTCCATTAGCGCCAAGACCGGCCTCGGCGTTCCCGACGTACTGGAGGCTATCGTTCACAAGATCCCGCCGCCGAAGGGCAAAGCTACTCATCGGCTGCAGGCACTGATTTTCGATTCCTGGTTTGACCCTTACCGCGGTGTGGTGGTGTTGGCTCGGATCGTCGAGGGAACCATCCGCAAGGGGCAACGCATCCGGCTGATGGCCAACGGCCGCGCCTTCGAGGTGGAGACTCTGGGAGTGCTGACGCCCAAGCCCGTCGAGGTCGATGAGCTGAGCGCGGGCGAAGTCGGCTTCCTTATTGCCAACATCAAGAATGTAGCCGACACCAAGATCGGTGACACCATCACCGACGACGCTAATCCCGCCCTGGAACCGTTGCCCGGCTTCGAAGAATTAAAGCCCGTGGTGTTCGCTGGACTCTACACCGTGGACGCCCACGAGCACACTCTGTTGCGCGAAGCCCTGGAAAAGCTGCGCCTCAACGACGCTTCATTCTTCTTCGAGCCGGAAAGCTCCGCGGCGCTGGGATTCGGGTTCCGGTGCGGCTTTCTCGGCCTCCTGCACATGGAGATCATTCAGGAGCGCCTGGAGCGCGAGTACAACCTCGACCTCATCACCACGGCTCCAGGTGTGCGTTACAAGATCACATTGACCGACGGCACCGTCGTTGAGGTGGACAATCCGTCGCGCTGGCCCGATCCCAGTGAGATCGCCAAAATCGAGGAGCCCATCATCACCGCCACCATACTCACCAACGAAGAATTTGTGGGCGGGATACTCAAGCTGGTGGAAGAAAAACGGGGGAAGCAGAAAGCATTTGAATACGTCAGCGCCACGCGTGTCATGCTCACCTACGAGCTGCCGTTGAACGAAATCGTCCTCGATTTCTACGACAAGCTCAAGTCGGTCTCCCGCGGATATGCTTCGCTCGATTACCACCTGGCCGGCATCTGGGAGTCGCCCATGCTCAAGCTCGACATACTGGTCGCCGGTGAACCCGTGGACGCCCTGTCAATCATCGTGCACAAAGACTTTGCTTACGAGCGCGGCCGGGCGCTGGTATCGAAGATGCGCGAGTTGATTCCACGGCAGATGTTTGAAGTTGCGATCCAGGCGGCTATCGGTGCCAAAGTCATTGCCCGGGAAACCGTGGCCGCCATGCGAAAGAACGTAATCGCCAAGTGCTACGGAGGCGACATCAGCCGCAAGCGCAAGTTGCTGGAAAAGCAAAAGGAAGGGAAGCGGCGCATGAAGCGCATCGGGCGCGTCGATATTCCCCAGGAAGCTTTTCTGGCGGTTCTGCGGGTGGGGGAGGACTAGAAGCATGAAACCGCAAACCGCCTCCGGCCCTACTCCCGTGTCCCCTTTCGGGGTACAGTAGCCTTTAAGTAACATGTGCAAAAGTTTCGCAATCGGCCAACCCTTAAGGTTAGCCTTCGGACCCATTGAGGGTTTCCCCAACAGCCCGGCAAGCTATTGATTTGCAAGATGGTTAACTTAATCCCCGCCGGCGGCGAATTGCTTCGGCGGGGGCAAGCGTGCGGCGGGTGCTACGCCTCGGCGGGAGGAATCCACAGAATTTTCCACAG
>Ga0306920_100012596_pt1 | contig 11479 bp, 5 predicted proteins | sample flu12Cox44000170_FD_204666 | JGI IMG/M metagenome (GOLD analysis project Ga0306920, IMG submission 204666) | Lab enrichment of tropical soil microbial communities from Luquillo Experimental Forest, Puerto Rico - flux4day.12C.oxic.44.000.170 (v2)... | ecosystem: Environmental > Terrestrial >...
TTCCCGAACAGCTTCGACGAGCCTTCGGTTACCGGCAGTAGCCCGGTGAGCATCTTCATGGTTGTGGTCTTGCCGGAGCCGTTCGAGCCGAGGAAGCCAAAGATTTCGCCGCGCCCGATGCGAAAGCTCACATGATCGACCGCAACGAAATCACCGAAGCGGCGAGTCAATCCATCTGCCTCGATCGCCGGGGTCTTGTCATCGCTGGCCGTGCGTGGCCGCACGATGACCTCCTGATGCTGGGCGCGCTTCTCGGGTGGAAGAAGGGCAATGAAGGCGTCGTCCAGTGTTGCCTTTTGCGCCCGGGCAAGGATTTCCTTCGGCGCGCCTTGCGCGATGACCTTACCGTCGTCCATGGCCGCGAGCCAGTCGAACTGGCTGGCTTCATCCATGTAGGCGGTTGCGACCATGACGCTCATGCGCGGACGCCGCGCGCGGATCGAGCTGATCAGCTCCCAGAACTGCCGGCGCGAGAGCGGGTCGACGCCCGTGGTCGGCTCATCAAGAACAAGCAGGTCCGGATCGTGCATCAGCGCGCAACAGAGGCTGACTTTTTGCTTCATGCCGCCCGACAGCTTACCGCATGGTCGACTGGCAAACGGATCGAGCGCGGTTGCCGGTAAAAGCTCGGCAATGCGCGCGCGCCGCTCGGCTGCGGCCTGCCCGAACAAGCGGCCGAAGAAGTCGATGTTGTCGAAGACGCTGAGCGTGGGGTACAGATTGCGGCCCAACCCCTGCGGCATGTAGGCGATACGCCCATACCTGGCTCTGCGGTGGGTACCATCGGCGATGTTTCCGTCGAGGACGGTAACTTTCCCGGTCTGGATCTTGCGCACCCCCGAGACGAGCGCGAGCAATGTGGATTTGCCGACGCCGTCCGGCCCGATCATCCCGACCATGCAATTGGAGGGAATATCGAGCGTGAGATTGTTAAGCGCTATCGTTTTTCCGTAGCGGTGCGTTACACCCTCGACGCTGGCGACAACGGAGACGGTCATTGCGGAAGCTTCACCACAAGTTCCTCAGGCCAGGGGATTTTCGGATCGGTGCGGACGAAGCCGAGCCCGCGGACGCCCGTCTTCACAAAACGATGGTATTTATCGAGGACCACCGGATCACCCTGTAGCTTGACGCGGAACATCAGCTTCTGCCGCTCTTCGGCGGTCTCGACGCTCTTTGGCGTGAACTGGGCGTCGGTCGCGACGAAGCTGATGGTTGCAGGAATCACATACTGCGGGATCGGATCGGCGATGACGCGTGCTTCGTCGCCGATCGTAAGCTTGCCAGCATCATCTGCCGGCAGGTAGACCGTCATATACACGTCCTTGAGATCGAGGATGGTCAGGACCCGCTGTCCCGCGGCCACCACCTCGCCGGCGCGGACGAGCCGGTACTGGACGCGTCCGCTTCTGGGGGATACGAGCGTCAGATCGACCAAAATCGACTGGAGCCGTTCGACATCGGCCTCGGCCGCCTTGATTGCGGCGTCCGCCTGATCCCGCTGGGCGTTGGCTGCAACATATGCAGCCTCCGCCGCCTCGAATTTGTTGCGACGCTGATCCACCACCTGCTGCGGTATGTTCCCGTGCTCGATCAGTATTTTTCCACGCTCATAGTCTGTTCTGGTGAAATCCAGGTCGCTCTTTCTCTGGGTGATGAGCGCGAGCGCTTCCGCCAACGCCTGTTTGGCCTTGACGACCTGCGCCTGCGCGGCCCGCAATTGAGCTTCCGTTTCCGGGGATGAAATGGTGGCCACGACCTGTCCAGCCGTAACTTCGTCGCCCTCATTCACGGTCAGCGTCGCGAGTCGCCCAGGGTATTTTGCCGCGACATCGACCTCCGTGGCTTCGATGCGGCCGTTGGTTTTCACAATGCCCTGGGGCATATCGCGGCCGCGCAGGCGATTGATGAGGCTCTCCACCGCCGTTCGGGCTCGTTCGACAGGGTTATCTTGCTTCGATTGCGCCTGTGCGGTGGAAATAAACGGACCTCCGCCTGAGAATCCTCCGGCCCATTCGACCATCGACGCAGCATCAGAAACGAGAGCAAACGCCAGAAGAATACACAGGCGAACAAACATTCGAGGTCTCCTACGAACTGTGTGCGTCTTACAGATTTAGCCCAGCGCGCGAACGATCACTCTCCATCAGAACGGATTGTTGCGAACCCTCACGACCATGCGACCAACATAATCGATGTGGCGAATGACCAGCCTCTCATGAGGCCCTCTCATGACGTTGAGCATCAAGACAGGGGGCACCGAAATATACCACCTCCATACCGACGTGGAGAGGGGCTTGAATCAGGGGTCGGAGGACGACCTTGCAGCGCGCTGTTTTGCGTCCCTTATGTCAGCTGGCCGTTAATTACCGCAGCGCCGCGGCAATGTTGCCGCCGTCCACGGTCGTGACATCGGCGGTGGTCTTGAGCGCGAGCGCCTGATGCAGAAACGCTTGCGCGACATCCTCGGCAGTCACTTCCCGGCCCAGCAAATTGCCGCGCATGTAATCGCTCTCACTCACGCCGCGGGCGCGGGATCGCTCGACGATAAAATCCTCGGTCAACAGGCTCGAGCGAATGCGGTCGGCATTGACCGCATTGGCACGGATGCCGTCGCGGCCATGATCGAGCGCATATTGGCGCACCAGAAAAAGGGTAGCCGCCTTGGGAAGTCCATAGGGACCAAAGTCAGGCCCCGGGCTGACCGCCTGCTTGGACACATTGAACAGCAGACAACCGCCGGTTCCCTGCGCCAGCATGATCTTCACGGCGGCCTGCGCCACGCGCTGGTGGGCGAAAAAATTGAGCTCGAAGCTGCGGCGCAATACCGCTTCGTCGACCTCGCCGATGCGGCCCTGCCATGCGGCGCCCGCGTTCGAGACCACGATGTCGACGCCTCCGAACGTCTCCGCCACCTTGTCGAAAACGGCGCTGACCGAGGCACCGTCTGTCACGTCGCATGCTAACGGCAATGCCGTGCCGCCAAGGCTCGTTGCAACTTTTTTCGCCGCGTGGCCATCGATGTCGAGCAGTGCCAGCTCGGCGCCGGCTGCCGCGAACGCGCGGGCCGTTGCCGCCCCGATGGTGCCGCCGGCGCCGGTGATGGCCGTGATCTGCCCCGCCAACGGCAATTCCTTCATGCTTCCGAGCTTTGCCTGCTCGAGCGGCCAGTACTCCATGTCGAACATGTCGGCTTCCGAAATGGATTCGAACCGGCCGATTGCCTCGGCATCGGTGATGGTCGCGATGGCAGCCTCGGCAAGGTCAGCGGCAATCCTGGCGTCTTTCCTCGATCGGCCAAGACCGAACAGGCCGAGCCCCGGGACGAGCGCCACGCGCGCAAGCGGATCCAGCATCCTCTTGATGCCGCCCACGCGGGCGTTGTGACGCGCGAAATAGTCGCGATAACGCGCCGTGAATGCGGCTGCAGCCACGCGTGCCGCAGTCTTGAATTCCGCGAGCTTGCCGTCCTGCGGCGCCTCTACAATGAGCGGCCAATTCTTGGTGCGAATGGTGTGGTCGGGTGTAATGACGCCGGCCTGGCCGTAGCGCGCGAGATCCGCGCCATTGACGAAATTGAGGATCGCCGCATCAGTGCGGAACTCGAGAATGAGCCGGCGCCAGGCGCCTTCGATCTGCTCATCCTTGAGACTGCAGGCTCCCCGCAGGATTGGCGCGACGGATTTGAGCGGTGCAATCGCCTGCGGCAACTGCGCCGTCACGAACACCGACTTGCGGTTCTTGCGCAAGTGATCTTCGGCACGGGTGACGAGCGCAATCATGCGCTCGTAGGCTTCGCGCGCACTGTCTCCGAAGGTGACGATGCCGTGCTTGTCGAGAACAAGTCCCTCGACATCGGGGGCAGCCTCGTGCGCATCCGCCGCCGTCCTGGCGAGTGAAAGACCGGGCGCGACGTAACGCACCGTGCCGGCACGGCCATTGAAGACCTCGCGAGCGATGGCCTCGCCATCGGGCTGGTCGACGAGGCTCAGCACGGCATTGGCGTGGGTGTGATCGACATACCGATGTGGCAGGAACACATGCAGGAATGTCTCGACCGACGGGTTGGGTGCCGTCGGGTCAAGCAGGTTCTCACGCTGGACGCGAATCATTTCCTCATCGCTGAGCGTTTCGCGCGTGCGCAGTTTTCGCAGGCGATCGAGCCGCAGCGCCGGCAGACCGGCAGGCTCGATGCTCGCCATGTCGGCTCCGGACCCCTTCACGCAAATTGCCTCGACCGTTTCGCCGAGGAGGTCGCGAAGCGTCGTCTTTACCGACGTGTTCCCGCCACCGTGCAATACGAGTTGCGGGTCGCGGCCGAGCAAGCGTGTGGTGTAGACGCGAAGCGCAAGATCGCGCCCGATGCCCACGCCTGCATACTGGTCAACGAGGGCTTGCGCGTCGGCCTCGACCCAGCCGCTTCTCATTGCGCGCGCTCCTAGCTGGCACTACTGCGTCATAAACGCGGTCTCGTAGGGTGTGCAAAATCGCGTCGCCCGGTGGATCAGCGTGCGCAACGGCGCCTAAGCGATTTTGCGCACGCTGTCAGCGCAGTGATTGGCGCCGTTGCACACCCTACGAACCCTTTTTCACGCAGATCAATGTCTGCCGAGAACGCGCTTGCTCCACCACCCGGAACGACGGGGCTGGTCCTGGTTCGCGCTCTCCGCGGGAGGAGAAACGACCGGCTGCGCGGATGGAGGCGCCGGCGCGGCATCGTGCAGCGTGGCATGTTCCTCGCCGGACGATCCCACAGGCGATCCCACGGGCGCGGGCTCGCGCACGGTCGAGCGCCGCCGCGCCGGCTCGGCTGCCGCTGTTTCGATCACAGGCTCCGCGCCTGCTGGCGCCGGCTGCTCCTGCTGCGCGGGCGGCTGCGCCTCTCGCGCGTGAACCTCAACGTCAGAGTACGGCGGCAGTTCGAAGGAAGGCTGTGGCGCAAAATCGAGATTGGAAACGGCACGGGCGAGCTCGGGTTCGTACACGTCCAATTCAACTGGAGATGCCGGCTCCGGCCGCTCGCGACGATTTCGGCGGCCGCCGCGCCTGCCGCGCCGCCGGCGCCGGCGCTCGCCATTCGAATCACCCGTCGCCTCCACGGTCGCGGCCGTCTCATCGATCGTATCGCTCTCCCCCGATGCCTCCAAGAGCTCGTTCTCCGCGGTGGCCTCGCCTGACAGTTCCGGGGAGATCGGGATGGGCTCACTCTGCGAGGGCGCCTCGATGGGACTTTCGCCACCACGGCGGCCCCGCCTGCGCCGGCGGCGCTTGCGGGGCGCACGCTCGCCCGAAGCCTGCGCCGGGAGAAGCTCCTCCTCCGGACCCTCATCCTCGTCCTCAGTCTCAATGTCATCCGCATCGGATGCCACCGCTTCTTGGAGTGCCGCCTCGCTCGCCTTGGGCGCGAATGGCTCTTCGTCCGCGGCCATAGGGATTACGGCCGGGATCACGGGCGCAGCCTGCGCCGCCAAAGCCTTGGCCTCTTCGAGGCTGTGCACCTGCTCGCCTTTTTCGACGAGGAACGGCACCTGCCCTCCGATTGCAGGATCGGCACTGACCACAACGGTAATGCGGAATCGTTCCTCCAGCCCGCGCAGATGCGCGCGTTTTTGATTGAGCAGGTAGAGCGCGACCTCGACCCGCGTGCGTACGGTCAGGTTGTGGGTCGCGCCCTTGAGCAGGGTCTCCTCGAGCGAGCGCAAGAGCTGCAGCGCCACCGAGGCAACCGATCGCACATGTCCGGTCCCGCCGCAGTGCGGACACTTCTCGGTCGAGCTCTCCAGCACGCTCGAACGAATGCGCTGGCGCGACATTTCGAGCAGTCCGAAATGGGAGATGTGGCCGACCTGGATGCGCGCGCGATCGTGGCGCAGGCACTCCTTCAAGCGGCGCTCGACGGCGCGGTTGTTGCGCTTCTCGTCCATGTCGATGAAGTCGATGACGATGAGCCCCGCAAGGTCGCGCAGCCGCAGCTGCCGCGCGATCTCTTCCGCGGCCTCCAGGTTGGTCCTGAGCGCGGTATCCTCGATGTGGTGCTCGCGCGTCGCGCGGCCCGAATTCACGTCAATCGCGACCAGCGCCTCCGCCTGGTTGATCACGATGTAGCCGCCGGAACGCAGCTGCATGACCGGGGTAAACATGGCATCGAGCTGGCTCTCGATGCCGTAGCGCGTAAAAATGGGCAACGCGTCGCGGTAGAGGTTCACGTTCTTGGCATGGCTCGGCATGAGCATGCGCATGAAATCTTTGGCCTCGCGGTATGCACCATCGCCCGCCACGGCAATCTCGTCGATCTCCTTGTTGTAAAGATCGCGGATGGATCGCTTCACCAGCGAGCCTTCCTCGTAGACGAGCTTTGGCGCCGACGATTTCAGCGTAAGGTCGCGCACGGTTTCCCAGAGCCGGAGCAGGTATTCGAAATCGCGCTTGACCTCGGTCTTGGTGCGGCTCGCGCCCGCGGTGCGCAGAATGACACCCATGCCTTCCGGGACGTCCAGCTCCTGTGCGATCTCTTTGAGCCGTCTGCGATCCTCGACGCTCGTTATTTTGCGGCTGATGCCGCCGCCGCGCGCCGTGTTCGGCATCAGCACCGAGTAGCGGCCGGCAAGCGACAGGTAGGTCGTGAGCGCCGCGCCTTTGGTGCCACGCTCCTCCTTCACAACCTGCACCAGCATGACCTGGCGCCGCTTGATCACTTCTTGAATCTTGTACTGGCGCCGCAAGCGCGGCATACGCTCCGGCACCTCTTCCATCGCGTCGGCGCCGCCGACCGATTCCACCAGTTCCTCTTCGGATTCGCCGCCGTTGACCTCGGTGAAGTTGGCGTCGCGCGCGACGGAAGAACTTTCGGTACTCTCGTCCCCTTGATGTTGCGCAGCGGCGGCGGACGGCATTGCTTCAGTGACGTTGGTAATATCTGCGTGGACGTGATGGTTCTCGCCCGGAACAGGTTCTGTCGCTGTGCTGGATTCAATTCGAGCAAGCTCGATCGGGAGCTCGTTGGCGCCCGCGGCGGGCGCCTCATCGGTGGCGGCTTCAGCTGCCTCCGGGGGAATCCCGTCAGTCGAGGCCGGGTGAGCCGATGTATCCTCGGCTAGGTCCTCGGCGGTGTCGGCCTGCGGCGCCACCTGATCCGAGCAGGCGACCATGGCGAAAACGCTCTCGTCGTCGCTCTCTTCCTGGCCCTCGCCCTCGACCGGCGCGCTCTTGATCTCGTCATGCGCCCGCGCGCTCATGCGCTGGCGCTGGGCTGCCCGGCGTTCCGCCTCCGCCTCGGCTGCGCGCTGAGCGCGCTCTTCCTCGGCAATCAGCGCCTGACGGTCTGCAACCGGGATCTGATAGTAGTCGGGATGGATTTCGCTAAAGGCCAGAAAGCCGTGGCGATTGCCGCCGTAATCGACAAAGGCGGCTTGCAGCGAGGGTTCGACGCGCGTGACTTTGGCGAGATAAATATTGCCGCGCAGTTGTCTACGGCTCGCGGATTCGAAGTCGAATTCCTCCACGCGTTGGCCGCGCAGCACAACCACCCGGGTCTCCTCCGGGTGGGTCGCATCGATAAGCATTTTGTTGGGCATTGAATAATCTCTTGCTCGCCGGCGGGCGCGCGGCCGTTCTTGCTTGCGAACGGCGCGACCGGACACCGGGTTGATCGTGGTTGAGGATGCGGGCGCGTGGAACAAGCCGGATCTGTCCCTGCGCCGGGGCAACATCGCCACGCGGCGCGAATTCAAGCTGGCAGGAATCGATCTCGACGTGAGGTCGCAGCATGACCTTTTGGCCCGTAATGGGGCGGCAACGCTCCTCGCGCGGCCGCGAGCTCTTGGCTGACGATCTTTCGACTCGGAGCGGGCAACAAAGAATAAGCCGCCCGCCGCCGCACCGGACACTTGCCGGATGCAAGACCGGCTGTCGTCCACAGGAACATCGCTCTACCGGCCCGCCACCAACATCATGCAGAGTGGCAGCCATTTGCCCGCAAAATCCCCCTCAATTTGGCTTGTGGTGGAACTCTTTTGCGGGCTGCCCGATGTCCAAACGTGGGACAACCGAAAGGTTGAAGTCGTCAGCACTCTTTTATTAAGGCGCCCGGCGGCTCATGGCAAGAGCCCATCGGGCTCAAAAGGTGAGCCGAGTCGAGGGGTTATCCGACGCGCAAGGAGCCTATTTGCAGGGGTTGCTCGCGCGCCTTTCTTAACAACCGGTTAACCATCACTGCCTAATGGAGTAAAAAGGGAGCTCGAGGGGAACTCATGGGCGTGCGCGCAATCAGCCTGGCTCTTTTCCTCTGCGCGGTCGTTCCCGGCGCGATGGTTGCGGCGGAACGTGCTGGCACGCCGGTGCCAACCGCAGGCGATTTGCCCGTGGCGAGCGATGTTCGCCTCGGCGGGGACGAAAGCCAGACCCGGATGGTGGTCGACTTCAACCAGAAGATCGACATCCGCGCCTTCACGCTGGCCGATCCCTATCGGGTGGTCATCGACATGCCCCAGGTGGCGTTCCAGTTCCGCCCCAAGGCCGGCGAAAAGGGTCGCGGCCTCGTTAAGGCATTCCGCTTCGGGCTCGTGATGCCAGGTGGCTCGCGCATCGTCATCGATCTTGTCCGCCCGGCCCGGGTGGAGAAGGCGTTCGTGCTGGATGCGGCCAACGAGCAGCCCACACGTCTGGTTCTCGACCTTGCCGCGGTCGACCGCGAAGCGTTCATGCGCACGGCGGCTTTGGAGCGCGCGCCCGAGATGCGCAGGCCCGAGCCGCTCGCTGAGGAGAAGCCCGACACCGATCCGCGTCCGCTCATTGTCATCGATCCCGGGCACGGGGGAATCGACAACGGGACCAAGGCACCAACGGGGGAAATGGAGAAAACCATCGTTCTCGAATTCTCGCTGTTGCTGCGCGACAAGATCGAGAGGAGCGGGAAATACCGGGTCGCGATGACCCGCGCCGATGACACCTTCGTGCCGCTCGGCAATCGTGTCGCGTTCGCGCGTGCGCGCCAGGCCGCGCTGTTCGTCTCCATCCATGCCGATGCGCTGCGCCGTGGTGAAGGCGAGGCGCAGGGGGCGACCATCTACACGCTGTCGGAGCGCGCGACCGACGCGCGCGCGGCTCGTCTCGCCGAGGCGGAGAATCAGGCGGACGTCATTGCCGGCCTCGATCTCTCTTCCGAGCCCAAAGATGTCGCCGGCATTCTCATCGATTTGGCCCGGCGCGAGACAAAGACTTTCTCGCTGCAATTTGCCGAAACGCTCATCGGCGCGATGAAGCCGTCGGCGCGATTGCACCAGAACCCCTTGAAGTCCGCTGCCTTTGTCGTGCTCAAGGCGCCCGATGTGCCCTCCGTCCTCCTCGAGCTCGGCTACGTTACCACCAGGTCGGACCTCCAATCGTTGATGGCGCAGGAATGGCGGGAGCGGACGGCTGATTCCATCGCGCACGCGATCGATACGTTTTTTACCACCCGGCTGGCGGGGAAAGGCCACAATTGAGCTCTAACCCAAGGGTTAACCAGAGGGTTAACCAGCCTCAGTTTCAACATAAAACGGCGCGACTTAGTGCGATGCGGGCAGGGCCAGCTGTGCTGCGGTAATCGGGCCGCTTCCGGGTCGCGGCAGGCCGGTGGGGACCGGTCGAGTGGCTGGCACGCAGGGGGACATCGGCCATGAGACTGATGCTGCGATTCTTCGGCCTGTTGTTCGCGGCTGGAACCATCGTCTTCATTGTCGCGGTCGCAGCGCTCGCCGGCCTGCTGTGGCACTATTCCAAGTCGCTCCCGGAGTATTCCCAGCTCCAAGACTATGAGCCCGCTGTCATGACGCGGGTGCACGCCTCGGACGGCTCGCTGCTGGCGGAATATGCGCGCGAGCGGCGCCTCTATGTTCCCATTCAGGCAATTCCCAAGCTCGTCATCAATGCGTTCATCGCCGCCGAGGACAAGAACTTTTACGAGCACGGCGGCATCGATTTTTCCGGCATCGCGCGCGCGACCATGCTCTACGTCCAGCAATACGGCAGCGGCCGCCGGCCGCAGGGCGCTTCCACCATCACCCAGCAGGTGGCAAAGAACTTTCTGCTCACCAACGAAGTTTCCTTCGCGCGCAAGATCAAGGAAGCGCTGTTGTCGATGAAAATCGAGCGCACCTTCTCGAAGGAAAAGATTCTCGAGCTCTACCTCAACGAAATCTATCTCGGCATGGGCGCCTATGGGGTGGCAGCCGCTTCGCTGCTTTATTTCGACAAGTCCGTGCACGAATTGACGATCGCCGAAGCCGCCTATCTCGCGGCGCTGCCCAAGGCCCCGAACAACTATCATCCTTTCCGCCAGCGCGAGCGCGCATTGGAACGGCGCAATTACGTGATCGAGCGGATGGTCGAAGACCGCTACATCACGGCCCAGGAGGCGGAAAAGGCGAGAAAAGATCCGCTCAAGGTCACGCAGCGCCCGAGCGGCGCGCATATCTTTGCCGCGGAATATTTCGCCGAGGAGGTCCGCCGCTACATCGCCGACAACTACACCGAGAAGAAGCTTTATGAAGGCGGGCTCTCGGTTCGTACCACGCTCGATCCCAAGATGCAGGTGCTCGCTCGCAATGTGCTGGTCGACGGCTTCGTGCGCTTCGACGAGCAGCAGGGCTACCGCGGACCGGTGAGCAAGATCAATCTTGCCGGGGAGTGGGGAGCAAAGCTCGCCGAGGTGAAGGCGCTCTCCGACGTGGCGCCCTGGCGCCTCGCCGTGGTTCTGGAAACGGGTGATGCCTCGGCGCGCATTGGCTTTCAGCCGCCGCGGGAGCCAAGCGGAGCACTATCCAAAACGCGCGAGACCGCGACCGTCCCGCTCGAAGGCGTGAAATGGGCAAAGCCGACCAGCGGTCCGTACAAGGGCAAGGTCCCCGCCAAGGTCTCACAAGTCCTGGAGCCCGGCGACGTCATCTATGTCGACCCCATCCCTGGCAAGGACGATGCGTTCCGATTGCATCAGATCCCGGAGGTCTCGGGCGCCATTGTCGTGATGGAGCCGCAGACCGGTCGCGTGCTCGCCATGGCCGGGGGCTTTTCCTACGAGCAGAGCCAGTTCAATCGCGCCACGCAGGCGCTCCGTCAGCCGGGCTCGTCCTTCAAGCCCCTGGTTTATGCCGCCGCGCTCGACAACGGCTACACACCTTCGACCGTCGTGCTCGATGCTCCGATCGAGATTGACACGGGCACCGGCATCTGGGCACCGGAAAACTATACGCGCAAGTATTACGGGCCATCGACGTTACGCTTCGGGATCGAGCAATCCCGTAACGTCATGACCGTGCGCCTTGCGCAGGATATCGGCATGCCGATGATCACCGAGTACGCGAGACGCTTCGGCATCTACGATAACATGCCGCCCTATCTCTCGTTTGCACTGGGCGCCGGCGAGACGACGCTGCTGCGCATGGTGGGCGCCTACGCCATGTTCGACAACGGCGGCAGGAAGGTGCAGCCTACTCTCATCGAT
>Ga0306920_100012598_pt1 | contig 11479 bp, 13 predicted proteins | sample flu12Cox44000170_FD_204666 | JGI IMG/M metagenome (GOLD analysis project Ga0306920, IMG submission 204666) | Lab enrichment of tropical soil microbial communities from Luquillo Experimental Forest, Puerto Rico - flux4day.12C.oxic.44.000.170 (v2)... | ecosystem: Environmental > Terrestrial >...
GGAAAACTGGCCTTTGTCATAACAACACCCGATCTGCGCTTTCCCTACATCTTGTGTCTCTGAGCCAGTCTCCGCGCGGCTGTCAAAGTCGCATAAGGTAGATTAGGTTAAATGCGAAATAATCGTGCGAATTCTGCCTCTCCGTGGTTTGGTGATTTCTTTAAGTCAAGCTGCCAGCCGTGAAATCGTGGCTCGGCTGACGTTGTAACTGCGCGCCAATTCTTGCAGTGTAGCGCCCCGCGCACGCCGTCTGATAGCCTCTTTCTGTTGGGCCGGTGTCAGGGAAGGGGGCCTCCCCATGTGCTTCCCTTGGGCCTTGGCGCGGCTTCTACCCTCTGCCGTCCGGGTGCGGATTAGATCGCGTTCAACATCGGCCAAGCCGCCGAGTACCGCCAGCATCAAGCGCCCGGTGCTGGTGTCGGTATCGGCCCATGGTTCCGCCAATGATCGGAATTGCGCCTTGGCGTCGACGATGCGCTTGACGATACCGAACAGGTCGAAGGTGCTGCGCGCAAGCCGGTCGATCCGTGTCACCGTCACCACGTCGCCGGGGGCAAGCCGATTGAGCATCCGCAAAAGCTCGCGCCGGTCGGGCCGCGCGCCGGTCACCTTCTCTTTGTAGATGTTCCGGCCGTTGCACCCTGCCTTGCGCAGCTGCTCAAGCTGGCTGTCGAGGGTCTGCCCGTAGGTCGAAACGCGGGCATAGCCGATGAGCCGTTTTTCAGGATGAGTTTCGGTCATATCTAATGCAAACTGTAACCCATTGATCCGGCTGGCTCAAGGAAAATGCACGAAAGTCTTGATTTGTGCAAATGCGGTAGCGTCTTGCTCCGCGAATAAACCGCATCCTCTAAAGGGGTTTCCCCGAAAATGTGCTATTAGAGCGCTCGGGGATAGCCAAAGCACAGATTGATGACCGACACACCTGACCTACCATTTGTCTCCGCCAGATTCGCCGAACACCTCAAGCAACCTACGCCTAAGAACCTCTACCATTATACTACCCAAGATGGTCTGTTGGGCATCGTTGCATCCGGCTCCCTATGGGCTACCGATATAACCTACCTGAATGACGCGACGGAGATTCTTCTGCCGCTCGGACTGATCCGAGAGCGTTTGTCGGATAAACTTGGCGACACCAAAGAAATAAGGAGGGGCACTTTCCCTAGCGCACTCGAATACGCACGAGCCACCAATACGACGTGGGCTCGGGCTAATGCTTTTTGGCAACTAGCGATGTCATTAAGGGGATCCCCTACATCTGTTATTTGCTTCTGCGAACAAGGCGATCTCTTGAGCCAATGGCGCGGCTACACCGGAGGAGGTTACGGCTATTCTCTCGGCTTCATACCGGACACATTAAAGACATTGCCTCCGGTTCCGGATTCATTTTAGGAAGGTGTATTTATGATCCAGACCTGCAAAAGCAGGTTATCGCCGAGTGTGTAGAATACCTAATCACCGCCGCAAATGCCGAATTTAATTATGAAGAAGAAGACAGGTTCTGGTCTGTCATGACGTGTTGCGCGTTTTTTAAACACTCATCTTTTGAGCAGGAACAAGAATGGCGGTTGGTATCTACGTTTTTCTCTGGCAACCATAAACGTTATAACTTCCGGAAAGGGAAATCTATGTTAATTCCTTACGAGACGATGCCTATTACCGGGCCAGATAACGTCGTCATCGATGATTTGATAGATCGCGCCTACGTCGGGCCATGTCCCCACATGGCACTTTCCAAGCGATCCGCCGAACAGCTACTAGTGTCGAATAAGATCTACGCCAGGGTTTATCCATCGTCCATCCCATTCAGGGATTGGTAACCCCCGTTCTGCCGCTCATAGGCCCGGAAGTCGAACTCATCTAGTGGCGCGAGCTGGCCCCGTTTCCTCCATCACCCCCTGACCGGCGAATTTACCATAACGCCTCATATGCGACTCGGCCATGTAGGCGCCCGATCAAAATGTCACCCCTCTGCCAATTAGAGATGACACTGCCCGGGGGATTTCCGGGGGGTGTCAGGGGTGACGGTTCGGCTGATGAGCGATGGGGAGCTGACGCGGCTCGAGGTGCTGCGGGATGTGGATCAGAAGCGATTGACGACGGAGGCTGCAGCGCAGCTGCTGGGGCTCGAACGCCGTCAGGTGTTCCGGCTATTGAAGGCCTACCGGACCGAGGGTCCAACAGGCTTAATCTCGAAGCGACGCGGTCGTCGCAGCAACCGGCGCAAGCCGGAGCCGCTACGGAAAGTGGTGCTGGCGATCGTCTGCCAGTGGTACTGGGATTTTGGACCGACTTTGGCGGCCGAGAAGCTGCGCGAGGATCATGGGATCGCTGTTGGCCGGGAAACGCTGCGCCAATGGCATCTGCAATTTGTCGAGAGCGAGTCGACCTTCGCCTATTTCCATGCGGCTCGCGCCTATCTGGAGGCCTGGGGCAAGCCGGTGGCATTCATCCCAACATCGACATCATCTGCGCCAATTCGAGCCCGGCTAAAGGGCGGGTCGAACGTGCCAACAAGACGTTGCAGGACCGCCTGGTGAAGGAATTGCGCCTGGCGGGTGTGGCAACCCTGGCGGAAGGCAATGCCCTCCTCCCGGCTTTCATCGCCGACTATAACGCGCGCTTTGCCAAAGCGCCCGCCAACAACAAGGATCTGCACCGGCCGCTGCGCGCCGGCGACGATCTCGACGACGCCTTTGCCTGGAAGGAAGAACGCACCCTGTCACAGGCACTGACTCTGCAATACGACAAGGTCATGTTCATTCTGAAGCCGAGCGAGCAAGCCAAGGCGGCGATCGGCAAGCGGGTCACCGTCGTTGATTATCCCGACGGTCGGCTCTCGATCCGTTACCGCGGTGTCGAACTGGCGTATCGTACCTTCGACAAGATTCGCCAGGTCTCGCAGGCCGCGATCGTCGAGAACAAACAGCTCGGCGCGGCGCTTGCCTTCATCCGCGAGGAGCAGCTCCGTCGCGAGCCTAAGCGTCGCAGTGGACCGCGCCGCCGCGATCAGCACAACCCTCGTCTGTTTAAAGTCGGCTAAACCGTTCTACGAGCCGGGCGGGCCGACACCGCCCAGTAAAACACAACCGGTGTGGTTTCGAGCGCCGCCCGACCCCAGTCGAATGCACTGACATTTCAAAATTGCAGAAATCACTGACATCTCTATCTGGGCTAGCCATTGCGGCGCGCGCACAAACACAAGTTGTTGACTTGGGCCTTTACTGGGCTACTGCTACTGTGATTGGCTTTTGCCGCCCGCAGCGACCTGGAGCCACCATATGCGCGAATTCTCGCAGCTCCCAAATAACGGACATATCACAGCGACAGCCAATGAGGATAACAGAACGCGGGATGAACTCTGGAGGTATGCATTACGGGGTTCCGAAGAAACTTTTATTTATGGCACAACATTGCTTTCGCGATTTCGGGCGGAACACCTCCTTTATATTAGCTTCCTTATCCGTCGAGCGATACACAAAGTAGTTGCTGTTCCTAATGAGCCGAACGTCGACGAGACAGCGCTTCCTCATTTCCTCTCACTCATTCGCGGCTGCCGTCTTTACCTCGAGTATGGAAGCGGAGGCACCACTCTTTTAGCGGCGGCACTGAAAAAACCCTTTATCTCGGTCGATACTGACCAGCGCTTTCTCCAATCCCTCCGCCAAAAAATTGGGACTTTAGCACCTGATCAGCGCTTGATTCATGCCAACATCGGTCTAACGGGACCTTGGGGCATTCCATTTCCCCCGGGAGAACCGTCTTCTCGTAGGTTGAAAAGATGGAAAGGGTATGCCGAAAGCCCTTGGCGATTGATAAGCAAACGTGATTACCCTGATTTTGTCCTTGTCGACGGCCGATTCCGCGTAGCCACGGCGCTCACATGTTGCTTGCACCTGAGTGCGCGTAGCGACGTGCAAATTGCTGTGGACGACTATTACCGGCCCGCTTATCACGTCATTGAACAGCATGCTAGGCTCGTCCGTGTGGTGGGCCGGATGGCTATTTTTCAGCCCCTGCTGGGTGACACCAACGCATTGACTGGAATAATAAACCAGTATTCGTCAGACTGGCGCTAACAGATGCCTTGAGATGGTCTCAGCAATCTCGGCGAGCTGGTGTCCGCCTAGCGCTGGGCACCTCTAAAAACCGGTTGTTAAGGCGAATCGCCCGCACTGGCGATGAGGGGCGAGGAATCGGAATGGCGAAGCAACCGGGATTTCTCGACGGCGAGGAACAGCTGGCGTAAGCGCAGCTGCCGCCACATTCGGTCCTTGGCTTCGGTCATCTCCCGCCAACCTTTCCTTGCTCGGTCATGAACACCTTCGCTCGCTTGTTTCTTCATGGTTTATCCACGCGCGGGCGTCGGTCAGGCACTGCGCTACGCAGAGGGCTCCGCGCCCACCCGCCGCCCGACCCCAACCGCAGTGCCATTTCTAAATGGCAGAACCGGTGACATCTGTATCGGGTTGACACATTTCACTCAGCGGGATGCGAGGCACCAACCCGGAACGCGCAGCCGGCGCTGCTCTTCCGGCACGTCACCGCGACGGTATAGGCGCGTCACCCAGCTCGGCCAGGATCACGGTGTAGTAGCCCACCCTGGCGCCGATATGGGTCGGGGGTCCGGGATAGTAACGGCGATCGTAGAGATAGAGCGGGTCGTCTGGTCTGAGGCGCCGGAGTGCTATCATCTTGGTATCGTTGCTGACCAGGTGTGACACGGAAATGAGCCGTCCTCTCGACCGTCTGCTCGCCATCATGGCCCGTTTGCGCGATCCGCAGAGTGGCTGTCCGTGGGACCGCGAGCAGAGCTTTGCGACGATCGCGCCCTACACGCTCGAGGAGGCTTACGAGGTGGCCGATGCGATTGCGCGCGGGGACGATGTCGCGCTCAAAGACGAGCTCGGCGATCTTCTTTTCCAAGTCGTCTTTCATGCCCGCATCGCCGAGGAGGCCGGTTTATTCGGCTTCGATGACATTGCCGCGGCGATCGCCGACAAGATGGAGCGGCGTCACCCGCACGTGTTCGGCGATGTCCGGATCGACTCGGCGGCGGCGCAAACCGCGGCCTGGGAACAACACAAAGCAGCCGAGCGCCGGGACCGCGCGCAACGAGCCGGAGAGTGTCATAGCGTTCTCGACGGCGTCGCGTTGGCCCTGCCCGCCCTATTGCGGGCCGCGAAGATTCAGGCGCGCGCCGCGCGCATCGGTTTTGACTGGCCAGAGGCTCGGCCCGTGTTCGACAAGCTCGCCGAGGAAATAGACGAGCTGAAGACCGAGTTCGAGGCAGGCGCCGATCCGACGCGATTGGAAGACGAACTGGGTGACATCCTCTTTGCCGCCGCCAACCTCGCGCGCAAGCTCGACATCGATCCCGAAGCGGCACTGCGGCGCGCAACCGCCAAATTCGAACGGCGCTTCCGCCACGTCGAAGCACTCGCCGTCACGCGTAGGGTAGGCGGTGATCTCGACGCGCTCGAAGCCCTATGGCAAGAGGTCAAGCGTGTCGAGGGCGAAGCGCAAGGCCCGACGAACGAGTTGCTCCGGTCCTGAGTCCCCTCGCGGATGCGAATATTGTGTTTTTACTGATAATGATATTTACAATTTTGGCAGATTCACATAGTATCGTGCTCCTGCAACCATACCTAGGGCGCGGACCGGCGCCACCGCAGGAAAAGTTAATGCCTGTAGATTCCCTGCAAAAACAGGAGCGCCGCCCGGAACGCCCTTTCGCCCTCCGCCGCAGTGCGGCCGATTCGCGCCTCCGGGCGCTCCGATCAGTGCAGGCGCTGGCGGTGCTGCAGGCGCGCGATGTCGGCTTCGGAGAGCCGGACGGAGAGATGAACTGCCTCGTTGTCGTCGCGCCGCCCAATGACCTCGCCGCGCCGATACAGCCAGGCCAATGTCCTGCCGTCGGTCAGCGGGATGTCCAGCCGAACCACTCGGTCCGTGCGCTCGAGCCGGCGATCGAGAAGCTCGAGCAACGTATCGCACCCCTCTCCCGTCGCCGCCGACAGGGCAACACAATGCGAATTGCGCAGCCGCAGGTTTTCGAGACTGTGGCGCGCCGTCGTTTCGAGCAGATCGATCTTGTTCATCACCTCGATCAGCCCGTCTTCGAGGGCCTCGCCCAGGCCGAGATCGCCAAGCACGTTCAGCACGTCTATGCGTTGTGCCTCGCTGTCCGGATGATTGGCATCGCGGACATGGACGACGATATCGGCTTCGGTAACCTCTTCCAGCGTCGCACGAAAAGCCGCGACGAGATGGGTCGGAAGCTGCGAGATGAAACCGACCGTGTCCGACAGGATGACCTGCCGCCCGGACGGCAATTCCAGACGCCGCATCGTCGGGTCGAGAGTCGCGAACAGCATGTCGCCGGCCGCCACCGTCGATCTCGTCAGACGGTTGAACAGCGTGGATTTTCCGGCATTGGTATAGCCGACCAGCGCGATCACGGGATAAGGTATGCGGCGGCGCGCTTTGCGGTGCAATCCACGCGTGCGCCGCGTCGCTTCGAGTTCGCGCTTCAGACGCGCGATGCGCTCGCCGATCAGACGGCGGTCGATTTCGAGCTGGCTCTCGCCGGGGCCGCCGAGAAACCCGAAGCCGCCGCGCTGGCGCTCAAGGTGGGTCCATGACCGCACCAACCGCGACCGCTGATAGGACAGCGCCGCCAGTTCGACTTGTAGGCGGCCCTCGTGCGTGCGCGCCCGCTCTCCGAATATCTCGAGTATCAGCCCTGTCCGGTCGATGACTTTGGCCTGCCAACGCCGTTCGAGATTGCGTTGCTGGACCGGGCTCAGCGGCCCGTCGATAACGACCAGGCCGATATCGTTTTCTCTGATCAGCTCGCCGAGGCTGTCGAGCGTACCGCTGCCGAGAAGGCTGCTCGGGTGCGGACGCGTGATGCGGGCAATCTCGGCGCACACGACATCAAGGCGGATCGCCCTCGCCAGCCCGACCGCCTCCTCCAGACGAGCTTCGATGGTGCGGCCGGAGGGCGTGGTCCGGTACCGTCCGGGCGCGGTCTTTTGCGCAGGATGAACAACCAGCGCGCGGCCGGTCGAGGCCCCGTCGATCGCCAAGATTTCGACGCGACTCAGGGTTCGGCCATCTCCTTGCTCTGCTCGAAGAGCTGGATCGGCTGTGCCGGCATTACTGTTGAAATCGCGTGCTTATACACGAGTTGCGAATGGGCGTCGCGTCGCAACAGCACACAGAAGTTGTCAAACCAAGTAATGATTCCCTGGAGCTTTACTCCATTGACAAGAAAAACGGTTACGGGTGTTTTGTTTTTGCGGACATGGTTCAGAAAGACGTCTTGTACATTTTGTGATTTTTCCGGAGTCATGGGTCTCCCCCACTCCCTTCTTGGAACCAAGCCAGCCCAGCTCATCTCGATACGCTCGGCTGGCAGGCCGAGGCGATGTAACGAAGATGGGCGTGCGTCGGCGAATCACAAGCCCTGCACAAAGTGAAACAGGGATGCACAATCAGAGAACACCAGACGCGGTCGGCACCCGGAAAACTCGTCATCCGTCGCATCGTGACCAAGCAGCACGGGGACGCAACTGCTATTGTGCGCGCACTCCATGTCGACACCGGTGTCGCCGACGAGCCAGACTGCCTCGCCAGCTTCGATCCCGCTGGGCATCAGTGCCAACGCGACCGGCGCAGCATCGGGCTTGTCCAGCGCCGCGTCCCCAGCGCCCACCACACCGCCGAAGAGTGCGGACCAGCCGAGCGCTTCGACCTCGCGACGCAGCAGGCCGCCCGTCTTGTTGCTGACCACGCCGAGGTAAATTCCGGCTATGGTAAGGCTTTGCAGTAATTTGCCCCGGCCCGGAAGCGGGTTCAATCTCTCGAGATGAATGGCGCGAAAGGCATCGAGATAGATCCCGCGAGCCTCCTGCCATCGATCGCCGAAATGAATGGGAAAGCTCTCGCGCAAGCTGAGCCGGACACGCGTCCTGGTCTCCTCGAAGGACCACGCCGGCTTGCCCATCGCCGCCATCGCGATATTCAGCGCTTCGTGGATGGTCGTCCAGCTATCGACCAGCGTGTTGTCCCAGTCGAACAGGATCGCCCGTGGCGGGACGCGAACGAGCGATGCCGCCGGCGCCAGTCTGACGGCGCTCACGCCGCGGACGCTGCATGCACGAGAGAAAGCTCTCCTTCGGTCACGTGCCCTTCGTCATCGTAAACGCCGTCGGCGAATTGGTAGCCACGATCTTCGATATGAACTGCTGCAAAGCGATGCGGCAGATACTGGCCTTCGACGTAGGCAACACGCGACATATGCGCCCCCCTAGCACAGGTGGTCCTCACTGCAGAGGGCCAAGGCGAGGCGTCAAGCCCCGATCTTCAAGGAGCGATCATTGCCGAAGACACCCAAGGATTTCAACTTTCGGTGCAAAGCCGAACGCTCCATCCCAACAAAAGCCGCCGTACGAGAGATGTTGCCGCCAAATCGCGTGACCTGCGCGAGAAGGTATTCACGCTCGAAGACCTCCCTCGCATCGCGCAGCGGTAAAGTCATGATTTCGCTGCCCTTGTCCCATTTGACCACCGCCGGGGCTATGGCTGTGATCTCGTTGGGCAGCATATCGGCGCGAACCGGCTCGCGCGCATCGCCGGGTGCCATAATCAACAGCCAATCAACCACGTTGCGCAGCTGCCTTACATTGCCCGGCCAAGTATAGGCTTGCAGCGCGGCCATCGCATCTTCGCCGAATTCGCGGGGTGAAAGCCGCGCCGCTTCGGATGCGCGAGCCATGAAGTGGCGCGCCATCAAGGGGATGTCTTCTCGCCGCTCGCGCAACGGTGGGATGCGAATCGGCACCACACTCAAACGGTAAAACAGATCTTCGCGGAAGCGGCCGGCGCTGATTTCCCCGCCCAAGTCACGGTTCGAGGAGGCGGCGACGCGCACATCGACCTCGACGCGACTGGAGCCCCCTACCCGCTCAAAGGTCTGCTCCTGCAAGACCCGCACGATTTTGCCTTGCGTCTCGGCCGGCATGTCCGCGACCTCATCGAGGAAGAGCGTGCCGCCATGCGCTCGCTCGAACGTGCCGACCTTTCGCGGCGCGCCGTCGATTCGGGTTTCCGTGCCGAACAATTCGATTTCGAGCCGCTCCGGCCGCATCGTTGCGCAGTTGACAGGGACAAACGGTCCTTTGGCCCGTCGCGAGCGTGCATGCAGGAGACGGGCAACTACTTCCTTACCGGAGCCCGGCGGCCCGGTGATCAGAACGCGACTGCCGGTGGGCGCGACCCGATCGATCTGCTGCCGAAGCTGGTTTGCCGCTGGCGAAGCGCCAACCAGATCCAGCTCGCCGCCCGCCCGCAACCGCAACTCCTCGTTCTCGCGACGCAGTTGAGCTGCTTCGATGGCGCGCTCGACCACAAGCAGCAAACGGTCGGATTTAAACGGTTTTTCGAGAAAATCGTAGGCCCCGATCTTGATCGCCTCGACCGCCGTCTCGATCGTTCCGTGTCCGCTGATCATCACCACCGGCACCGAGGGCATCTCGGCGCGCAGTTGCTTCAGAATTTCAATACCCTCCAGCCCACTACCCTGCAGCCAGATGTCGAGTATGACGAGGGTGGGCTGTCGCGCCTGAATTGCCGCCCAGGTCTCCGCGGTGTCTGCCGCGTCGCGAGTCGCGTAGCCCTCGTCCTTGAGCACACCCGCAATCAGCATGCGGATGTCGGCTTCGTCGTCGACGATCAGGATGTCATGCGCCATGACCGACCGGGCTCAATTCACTCGATGCGTCGATCGCGCCTAGACGCTGCGGCGTGCGTATATCTGACGTGGCGAAGATTAGGCTGACCCTAGCGCCTCCCGGCTCTCTGTCTTCCAGCATCAGCTCTCCTTCGTGATCCTCCATGATCTTCTTGACGATGGCGAGGCCCAAGCCCGTCCCTTTGAGTCGAGTCGTGACATAAGGTTCGGTCAACTGCTCGCGGCCTTGCTGCGGCAAGCCCTTACCGTTGTCTTCGACGACTACCGTCGCCTGCCCGTTTTGTTCGATGACCGCCACCCGAATGTGGCCCGGCGGAGCAGCCTCACCTTCGGCGGTTCGTGCCTGGATCGATTCAATCGCGTTCTTGACGATATTGATCAGCGCCTGGCTGATAAGCCGCCCGTCGCAATGGACTGGCACCGGAAGCCTCGGGAAGACCGTCTCGAAGCCGATCTCGGGGTGGGCGGTGCGCTGCAGAAACGCTGCTTGGCGAACGATTTCGGTAAGATTTTCGGGCTTCAGCACCGGCGCCGGCATCCGTGCGAACGAGGAGAACTCGTCTATCATGCGACCAATATCGCCGACGTGCCGAACGATCGTATCGGTGCAGATTGTGAAGCTTTCGGGGTCGTTCTTGATCTCCTTCAAATACCGCCGCCGCAACCGCTCCGCTGCAAGCTGGATCGGGGTCAGCGGGTTCTTGATCTCATGCGCGATCCGGCGAGCGATGTCGGCCCAGGCTGCCTTGCGTTGGGCCGACAAGAGCTCGGTGATATCATCGAAGGTCACGACAAAGCCGATGATGTCAGGGCCGTTGTGCTCAGGCGCAATACGGACGAGCAAGGTGCGGGTGCTGCTGCCACGGGTAAGCTGCAGTTGAGATTGCGCCAACCTGTCGGGGCGGCGCGCCGCTTCGTCCAGTAATCCGGCCATTTCCGGGACGATCTCGGCGAGATGCAGTCCGATTGCGTGGTCGAGATCGACCCCGAGAAGCGACGAGGCGGAACGGTTCGGCAGATTAACTTGGCCCAGGCGATCGAGCCCGATCACTCCAGCAGACACCCCCGTCAATACGGTCTCGGTAAACCGGCGCCGCTCGTCGAGCTGGCGGTTTGCCTCCCTGAGCTCACTCTGTTGGCTCTCGATTTGAAAAGTCATGCGGTTGAATGCGCGGCTGAGCGACGCGAGTTCGTCGTCCTTTTCCCCTTCGGGGACTCGGGCTGCCAAGTTCCCTCCGCGTACTTGCTCGGCCGCGGCGATAAGACGGCTGACCGGACCTGAAAATTGAGCAGCGACATGGATCCCGATCGCCACCGCCGCGACCAGAAAGAGCATCGCCACCATCATGAAAATCAGCGCAAAGGTAATTTGAAAACCGGAGCGCTGTCCTTCCATCTGTTCGTATTGAGCAACGGCGCGCTGGGTCTCCTCCATGTGGTTCAAAACCCGCGGCTCGATATAGCGCCCGACGTAGAGATAAACGTCGCCGAACTGATTGAGACGAACCAGGGCGCGCACCCGATCGTCGCTATCATTGGTCATGATCGCGACGTCCCCCTCGTCCGCACGGCGCATCGCTTCTTCGGGAACCGGCTCGAATCCGAGCACGAAAGAAAGGCTCGAACGGGCCAGCACGTGGCCCGCACGATCGAAAACCATAGCCTCTGTGAGCCCTCGCAACGCCGCTTGGGCAGACACCACCTGCTCCAAATGCTCCG
>Ga0306920_100012599_pt1 | contig 11479 bp, 14 predicted proteins | sample flu12Cox44000170_FD_204666 | JGI IMG/M metagenome (GOLD analysis project Ga0306920, IMG submission 204666) | Lab enrichment of tropical soil microbial communities from Luquillo Experimental Forest, Puerto Rico - flux4day.12C.oxic.44.000.170 (v2)... | ecosystem: Environmental > Terrestrial >...
TTTGCTCCGAGAGATTAATAACCACCCTTGTTTGTGAAGCCATCCCCATACCCGCCCAAAGAACTGCGGCCAATGCGATAAAGAACTGGAAAAATCTCTTCATACCGCTCCCTGGTTAAAGGTTCGTTAAGGCACGAAGGCCTCCTAACCAAGAATTGGCGAACATTTCTCCAAAACTGTGTAACGGGCTTTTCGGCCAGGGCCGCTAACCTCTTCAGGCGCAAAATAGCCTCAGAACTCTCCCGGGGCGCCCCAGAAAGGATTGGAGTTCGGACAACCCAGGAGGAGACCGGTTCACACCCATTCCAAGGCAACTCTATGAGACCCGATCAAATGTCAGACGAAGAACTTATCAGCCGCGCCGAGGTGTTCGACCTCACATGTCCAACGAGCACCTCGCTGGCTGACGCATCAGCTGTTAATGACAGAAATAGCCGAGATTCGGAGCAACTTCTGCAAACTCGCCCGCATGATTCCGGGACCTGCGGCTTGCCGCCGTTTCCATGAGCGTGTTCTGACGGACCCGGAGTTCGAGGCTTTTTCCAAGTACTTGCCGAGCAGTAAGTTATGTAGTTTTGCGGCTGGGTCTGGACCCGTGACGCTCCAGAAAGGGAATAGGTCCGAGTATTAGCTTACTCGGTAACCCGGGCCCACCTCGGGATCGATGATGTATCAAGGCAAGTTCGCCGACAGGTGAGTCGACCAGTTGCCGCTCTTTCGCTGGAACAACAAAGCTCATCGGTCTGGCCGAAGCTCAAACTAAGCGAGCGCGTTGCTTGAGGCGGCGGTAGCGGAGGCTTGCGGCAATTTAATTTAACCACGGGCGTGAAGCGCCTTGGTATCGCGCGTTCAACGCTTTACTGGAACCTTGATGAGTATGGTTTTGCTTGACGCTGCGCAGGACGGCTACCACGCGTTGTTCCATCGCAACGTCGCAATATCTCCAAGTCGCTGGCCGATGTAGAGGCCAAAGAGTAGGAAACGGGGTTCGAGTTCCATCACATTCAATTCGTTTGTAATCAATCACTTAAGAATAGTGAATGATGATGGATAAAGAACCAGGGCACTGGGATTCGGAATACGAACTTTAAATTTTGAAGATCTTCTCGGTTCCGTACAGACGATCTCAGCACTGAAGCCTGAAGGTAGCGGATTTATTATCGACTGATGTACAACAGATCCAAAGGAGCAAGCTCCCCTTCGGGTACGGTAGGGCGTTTGATGTGTTCAGCGAAGCGCCAGGGTAGTCCCGCAGCTAACTGCGGAATTGGGAATTCCCTTCGAACCGTGTATTTTGGTGAGCGAACTTGCGTAGGGTCGCTTGGCGACGCTGGGCCACTTTTTGGGTCACATCCGAGGGCGTCGAGGTCGAAGGGAACGGCTGGGCCTGGAACGCCCCCATAAACCGAGAACGGGAACTTAGAAAAGTTACTGGTCCCCTAACTAACGAAGTCGATGCGGTATCGCCACAGCTTATGTGACCGGTCTTGAACCCTCCACCAGCCATCCCTTCGCCCGCCCGATAGAGCGGGCCGCAGGACGCCTACAGAAGCTTAAAGGCGGAGAAAGTTATCATAGCAAAGTTAGAATTCGCGCTTTGGTTTCTGAGGCAGAAGTCGCAAGTTCAGCGAAGGAAATCAACCAGTTACAACAAAACCCCACCCAAAGTCCAAAAAGAACCGCTCGAGAATGAGTAAGGAGCTCTCTCGTTGGCGATTTTGGAATGTCACGCTGCTGGGATTTTGCACCCTGTCACATCCGCACCCACGATCTCAACGACTGGGGGTTTAGCCTTGTAACGATGTCCGGAATCGAATCAGCCCTTAAAGGCGTCGTCGAGAGTATCAGCAATGCAAGAATCAGAGCGTGACTCAAAAAATTCGGGTCATCTCGCGACAAAAACCTTCCAGTCCCTTGCCTATATCAAATCGTCGTCCGTCGAGTAAAGCTTCAGGAAAAATATGTCTTGAGATTTGAAGCCCGATGCAAGTCAAGCTCGCATTTGATCTCGACTTCGACTTTTTGGAGCGCCGTGGTCCGTCCGAGTTAGTTACCACGCTCAAAGCCGTCGCGCGGCTGGGAGGTTGTAAGTGCTCGGGCAATGGTGGCTTCGATGGTCTTCTGCTAACGACAAGGCTAAAGCTCATCAGGTGTCCAATGTAAATCCGACCTTCACGGTCACCTGCCAGTGCGCAACCTTGTTATTCTCGAGGTTGCCGCGCACCTCAGCGAGTTCAAACCACTTCATGTTTCGGATAGTCTTGCCAACTCGGCCGATCGCGTTGTTCACTGCATCTTCGATTCCGTTTGGCGAGGAACCGACCAACTCAATCTTTTTGTAAATGTGGTCGCTCATAGATGACATTAAATTCCTCGCGACCGCGTCGAGCGAGCACATTTCGGAATTCGAGGAACGCAGCCAAGGAATCGACACGCCATGTTCCACGTCGCCGTGAGGTTACCATTTCCGCATCGGCTGAAAGAAGAAAACTTGCGGTCATAGCCTTCGCGGATGACGGAGTTCGGTCGCGCGCTTGGGAATGGGTCGGTATCGCTCACTGGAGATGAAATGCCCAATTGCCCGCCAAACCGCCAAACGACTTAAACACTTGAAGAATGGCTCTGGGAGAGGCTTGGGTAGGAGTGGATTCGAACCACTGAAGGCGTAAAGCCAGCAAATTTACAGTCTGCCCCGCTCCATAGGAGAATTCGATTTTAGCGGCCAAAAAGCGGCCAAAACCCGAACCTAGCTCGACTCAGCTCGAGTGGGATTTCGACAGAATATGGTGGACCACCGAAGGCGATGGAATCCTTGCAGAGTTCAGCAGTGGCCGACAAAGATCGCGCCCTGGTCGGGCCGCGTCGCGGTGCTGGTCACCACGCTTGATGCGATGGCCTTTCCGACCGAAACCATCGCAAGACTCTATCGCGAGCGAGCGGACGCCGAAAACATTTATGATGAGCTCAAAAACCAATGGGGATGGAATGGCTTTACGACTCGAAAACTCGCGCCTTGCCGGCTGATGGCCAACCTGATGGCGCTGGTCTACAACTGCTGGCATCTGTATGTGAGGCTCTACCATGCGGAGCATCACCGCGAAGCGATCACGAGCCGGCCCGCGCTGCTGGGTGGCGCGGCCCGTATGACGCGTCATGACGGCCAAAACACCATCAAAGTCAGCCTCCCAGCATGATAAAAAAGAGCTGCTGTTCGAAGCCATCAAGCTGGTAAGCAAAACTTTATGTCTTACAAATATTCGGGCAACTGCGGTCTAGCTGACCGGATCGCTTCCCGGTGATCGTTAACCCAGCGGTGGATTTTTCTAAGGAATGCATTTTGCAATTTTGAGGTTGTAGGTTCTTTAGGACGATTTCTATACTCGGGCCGCAGTCTCAGTCTCTCCCCTTAGCCATGAAAACCAAAGATTGGTTCGCTCGGTTCCACCTATTAGTAGTACAGCGGCAGCGCCGGCCTTTGCTGTTGGTCAACTTGTTCTTTAGGACAATCTGCAGAAACCACCGGATTAAAAGCCGCGCAAAAGCCAAGATAGTGGCGACTGGTTTGGTGGCCCTCGATATGATCCTGGCTGGCGTCGCCTTTGGCGCTGATTGGACCGGAGCCACTTCGACCGATTGGTTTACCGGTAGTAATTGGCTCAGCGGAGTTTCTCCGACGGCGAACGACAGTGTCGTTCTGCGCACCATCTCACCCTTTCCGACTGTCGTCGACCTACCGGGCGCTGTGGCAAACCAACTTACTGTCGGCGAATCGCCCTCGCTCCCCGGTCAGTCGGGCGTGGGTTCACTGACCATTCAGAGCGGCGGTGTCCTCAGCGTCGGGTCCGCAAATGCCTTCATCGCGCCTTCAAAAGAGGGTACGGTGACCGTGACTGGCTCTGACTCGATTTTGAACATCGGCTCTAATCTCTTTGTTGGTGGTAGCAGTGCTGGGCCGGGTGGAACCGGTCTCCTAGAGATCACTAACGGTGGCGCGGTGAACACCAAAACAGTGACGATCTGGAAAACCGGCACACTGGCCGTCAACGCCAATTTTACCTTGAACACCCCTTCGCTGACGGTCGACGGTGGCACGATCCGTACCCTGTCCAATACCACTTTCCCGAACAGCGCGACACTCGCTGCGGGCGGAGTTATTATCGATACAAACGGCTTTGATTCGACGTTCTCGGGGGTATTTACGGGCGCGGGCGGTCTCACCAAAGTCGGCCCCGGCACATTGATCTTGACCAGCCCCAATACCTATTTGGGCGGTACGACAATTAGCGCTGGGACGCTCGAACTCGGCCGTGCTGGAGCCTTCTTCTTCTTAACGACTGGAGACATCTTGGGAAATGTCACAGACAATGGAACATTGGCCTTCAACCGCGTAGGCAGTTTTCGTTCTGGCATTTCATTTCTCAAATTTTTCGCCGGTGTAATCAGCGGGACCGGCTCCGTGGTACAGTTAGGGTTCGACACTTTGGTGCTAACCGCCAACAATACCTATAGCGGCGGGACCATCATCCAGAGCGGTGCTCTGCTTGCGGGCACACCGAGTACCGCTCAAAGAATATCCAACGCGCTAGGCACGGGAAACGTCTTTTTACAGGGAGGAACCCTGGGGACGTCGAGTTCGGTTCTATTCGTGCAACATCCGTCGAGTCTTCCGCTCACCATCAATGTCGGGGGTAATTATACGCAAGGCCAGGGTGGAACGCTCGTGGTCGGAGTCGGCGGCATCAACGGGGAGGATTATGATCGCCTGCAGGTTGGAGGCAACGCCAGCTTGAACGGCACTTTGGCCGTGAATTCGTTGAATGATTTCCATCCTGTCAATGGAAATGCCTTTGAGGTCTTACGGACCAACGGTAGCCGGAGCGGACAATTCGCTCAGGTAAGCGACTTTTTGAATAACAATCCCAAACTCCAACGCATAGATATCTACGCGCCAAATGGACTTGCTCTGGTCTACGTGGCGGCGACAACGCCCGCCCCACCGGGTACACCTGGAGGTCCGAACCCAAGACCGCCCATTGACATTGAGATACCCAAGCCGCTTCCGCCGGTAGATCCCGAGGAACCGTTGTTGATCTCCTCCTTGCTTGGAATCTTGGACCCGACGGCGGAACAGTTAACCGCTTTTTATGAGATCGGGTTTTCAGGAGCCAATACGCAAAGACTCAAACTCGACGAGCGCTTCGACGATATCCAGAGAGGCTCGACAGGCTTTGTCTCGAATCTCCCCCCGGTTCCGGCCCCGGTGACAGGCACCTCAGGAAAATCTGTCGTCGAGAAACAGCCGGTATTAGAGCCCAGGCCGCAAAATCGCTGGGGCGTCTGGGCGAACGGTTAGGGAGACTGGGTAACTGTCGATAACGATGGCCCAGCCAAGGGTTATAATTTCACGACAGGCGGCTTTATCATAGGTGTCGATTACCGGATTACCGATCATTTTGCAGTTGGCCTCATGGGCAGCTACGCGCATACCGCTACCAATCTTCAACCTTCAGGTGATATTGACGTGAACACCGGACGCGGCGGTCTCTACGCCACCTATTTTGATCACGGATTCTATATCAACGCGGCGGCTTATGGCGGGTATAATAGCTACGATACGAGCCGTCAAGCGCTGCTAGGCATGGCGAACGGCAGCACCAGCAGCGGAGAATTCAGCACATGGACAGATGCCGGGTACGACTTCCACTTTGGTGATTTCACAGTCGGTCCTTTCGGTGCTCTCCAATACACCCTCGTGCATGTCGATGGATTCAACGAACAAGGTTCATTGTTACCATTGCATATCCATTCGGATCAGGAAGCTTCTCTTAGAACGGATCTAGGGGCACGGGCTACTTATACCGCCCATCTGGGGAACGTCTTGGTAATTCCGACTGTGACGGCTGCCTGGGAGCATGAGTACTTTTACAGCGCGCTGCCGATAACTGCCAACTTTGTGGCGTTTCCGGGACAAAATGCGACGCTCTTTGGTCCAAGCGAGGGGCATGACAGCGCTATAATAAACGCGGGTGCCTCGTTCCAATTGACCCAAAGGCTTTCAACCTACTTGGGGTACCAAGGCCAACTGGGGCGAAATCGTTACAACGCGAATGGGGTCACAGGCGGCTTTAGTTTCAGCTTTTAACCTTCCCGAGTTTATTTGTGGCGGTTCGTTTTCAGCAATCTTCGCTGCATGGCTATCAGTACTAGCTCGGCAGCTTTTTGACGAGTCCCGCGGAATGTTCCACGCAACTTCGATCCATTCCTTTGCCCAAATCGGGAACCGCACTCATTGTCCGATCGGCATTTTTCAGCGTCAAAAACATGATGCCTTTGAATCGCTCGATGAAATAAGCTTTAAGGTCGCCAACGGTTTTGAATCCCCCCGCCAGGGTCAGCCCTTCCGCGGAGAGAAAAGTCATAATCGAGATTCTGAGCCATTCGCTGACGAAAGTTACAACCTCCTGTGCCGTCTTAAGAGGGATCATTTCGTCTTCGCTGCGCCGGGTCTTTCTCAAGGAGAGCCTCAAGTAGAACAACAATGGGCTGCGGCACATCTTCGAGTTGTTCGACCGGCAGCCGTGCGTGCTGATGCTGATACATCACCTCAGCAGGGGAGCCCCTGAACATCACTTGGCCGGTCACCATCTCCCAGAGAGTCACGCCAAGCGAATACAGGTCTGAACGGATGTCTACGCCGACTCCGGCGAACTGCTCAGGGCTGGCAAACTCCGGTGTACCGGCAAAGCCTCCAGGCAGTGAGATTGCGGTTTGCGAACCGGGTTCATTGACCGGCTTGGCCAAGCCAAGGTCAATGATTTTGGCGGTTACAGTGCCCCCTTCCTCGGGACTCGCCATGATGTTACTCGGTTTGATATCCCGGTAAACCAGCTTCTGTTTGTGTAACGCAGCCAATCCGGTGGCGACCTGCCAGGCGATTTCCAGCGTCAACTTTATCTCCAACCGCCCGGAGCGTCTGATGAGTTTTTCGAGCGTTTCTCCCTCTACGAACTCCATCGCGTGCAAGTAGTTCTGACCGATTGTGCCTAGGTGGAAGACGGAGGCAACAGTGCAATTCCAAGTTCTAGCGCCATCCTAGCAGCTTTGCGTCCGGGGGCTCTTCAACAGTCCTCGGGGTGTAGCCGACCAAATTGTCAGAATCTGACATAGGTCATGCGGATCTTCCAGGTAGGGACACCAAAAACATACACTCTTATTACCTTACCAACGTTTCCTCCGACATTCGTATCTATGATTGCGCATACTTCCGCCCCATCAACCGGAATCACCTGAATTATCTTGTTGTTCATCTTGCCGATAGGTTTTGCGAAGTCAGCTTCAAACATTTTCTGGATTGCCTCTTGACCGGAAAACGATCCCTGCCACGTTCGCAGCTCAACAGCGTCCTGGGTGTGTAGCTCGGCTATAGCAGTCGCGTCGTGTTTATTATACGCGTCTTGAAACGCCGTTTCTGCCGCTTCAATCCCCTGACGCACCTTAGGATCGACCGCTTTTTGCTCTTGGGCGAAGCTCGGGAAGGCAAACCCGATTGTAAACCCTAGAAGAATAAGTAGTGGCGTTATTTTCATTGTTTGCTCCTTTCATCCATTTTACTTTAACTAAGTGGCTGGGCGACTGGCTGTTCCGCATCTATTTTGTCTCACCAGGTACTGCTGGTCCGCTGAAGTTAATGGTGTCGACCTTGATTTTCAAAGCGTCGCCACCACGAACTAAAATAAATAAAAAATGCCCCTTCTGGCGCATAGGGTTGGCGTTCTCGAACTGAAAAGTCTGGTCAAATTCGTCAGTGCCCCATAACTCATTCCCAGCCGTACATATAACGTGAGGAGAATACCCCTCTGGCTTACTTACATACTTCCTGAAATGTAGCTTTAGCCCCTTGAAATCACCCTCAAAATGTTTTTGGATGGCCTCCCGACCATAAATTGGTGGCTGGTTGAACATTACGTGAACTGCGTCGTCTGTGCAGAGCATGGCCAAGGAAGCGGCATCGCTGTTGACGAATCCATCGTCCATTTTTTTAAGAAGCGTGGCGAACGCCTCGCGTAGTTGCGGATCTGATGTGTTTCGTTGCTGGCCAAAAGTCGGCACTGCAAAGGTGATTGCCAACCCTGCGACGGCAAGTATTTATCGTGTTTTCATGGGTTCCTTGCTGATCAACTCGTTAAAGTAAGTGACCTGAGACCACTCGCTTCTTCTTGTCTATTTCGTCTCAGGGGCATACGGGGGTGGTGGGGTAATGGCGTGCAACCGGAACTTCCAGGCATCGCCGTCACGAACAACAACCCCTGACCAATAGCCCTTGACACCTAATTTCAATCCTTCAACATTCTGACTCCATCCTCCGGTCGCCCACGCCTCATTGCCAGACGTTCCTATCAAATGAGGGGAATACTGATCGAGTGTGCCGAGATGGTTGCTGAAATGCACTTTCTGGAACAGGTCCGTCCAGAATTTCACGATACCTTCCCGCCCGTAAACCGGTCCTTCTGGCACCACCAAAACCGCGTCGTCCTTGTAGAACGGCGCGAGGGCTGCGGCATCGCCGTTGTTAAATGGAGGGTCAAATTTCGTAACGAACGCGAGCATCTGCTCGCGTAGTTGTGGATCTGGCGCGTTCGTTTGTTGCGCAATAGTCGGCAAACCAAAGCCGATCACCAACCCTGCAAGGGTAATTAGTAAGCGTATTTTCATTTGTTTCCTCCGGGGCGTTTTAAGATGATTTGTCGCCGGAATGACAGTTGGAACCTATTGAGGTGCTTGTATTCTTACAATCTCCCGACAGATTCCACGCATCGTCCCTTCCGGAAATGGTTTCGGAAACTGCAAGGTAAATTCCATTGTACCTTCCCATCCGGTGTACTTACCAGTTCCCACAATTAGTCTTGCTGGGGAACTGGATGCGCCAGATGGCCTGTCCATTAGCTCCCAAATTACTTTGTCCCCATCTTTATCTGTCCAACTCTCGTACGCTCTTTCTCTGTTATAATCTTTGCTATAATACCCAACTGTCACGATGTGTACTGATGCACCGTGCAAAGGGCCATCGCCGCTGTCATTCACCCTTACCCCAAAGATTTCCAATTGATTGATTATCCGGTCTGGATGGGCTGGATCGACTGGAAAGACTTTCGGCGTGCTCGACCAATAATGGGTTCCAGAAAAGTTTATTTCCTTTTTGGTTTGCGTACTGGGTATTGTCGTTGCGGACAACGTCGCTGTGTTGGTCGTAGCCGACGTGTTTGTTTGTTGGGCAAAGGTGGGTATAGCAAAACTGATTGCCAGTCCTGCAAGGGTAAATAGTGAACGTATTTTCATCGTTTCCTCCAGGGTTTTAGTTAGGATCGCTTGTTTAAATCGGGCGTTGGAGAGTCAGGCTATTGATTCACTTAAAGATTTCTTGCAGGAAATTAGCGGAGGCAGGCCGCCAGACGAACATGCTGTGGGTTCCGGGCATGACGGTGTAGATATGTTTGATTTTCTGCGCACTCAACTGGCTATCAAACTCCTTGGTCGCCAGTCCACCCATCCCATCGTTATCGCCGGCTACGATCTCGAAAAGGCGGAGATTTTCATTGATCTTATTCGGATCCTTAATGGCGTTTTTGAACTCATTACTAAACTCCCATAGAGGCGCCGGGCTGAAGGCGCCTATCCAAGAGAAATAACCAAGGTGCGCGATGCCGCTGTCAATCGCTTGCAACCCACCCATCGAGAAACCCGCAATTGCTCGCTCCTGAGGCTCATCGCTAATGTTATAGTGGTTTTGGACAAAAGAAATAATATCGTGGAAAAGCTCTTGGTCGGCCGCCGCCTGGTTTTTGGCCCAGAAGTAATAGAGGTTGGATTCACCCGGGTTGGTCTCCGGCACCGTCTCAAAAGGCAGGGCGTGCGCGTCCGGAACAACGACAATCATCGGGACGGCTTTTCCCTGGGCAAGCAAGTTATCCAGGATTTGCGGTAGCCTTCCTTCGGTTACCCACGAATAGCGTGTATCAAAAAACCCGTGGTAAAGGTAAAGGACGGGGAACGGCGTACTGGAACGGTCGTAGGTCGGCGGGGTGTAGACCAAGACATGTCGGTTCTTGCCGAGCGCTGTCGAATAGCAGGTCTCGTCCCGCACAGTTCCATGCGCACCGGTTTGTTCGTCCAAGAAATCCGGGGGCGTACCGGGAATCAACAGCAGGCTCGTATTGACATGCCGCTGTGGTTTGGGCATGTCGTTGCCTGGATCGGGAAGCAAAATCCCGTCGATGTCGAACTGATATTCATATAAGTTCGGGTCGAAGGGACCCAATGTCACGGTCCAGTAGTCGTTCTCTTGTTTTGTCATCTCGGTCGTCGTAGTTCCTTGGGGTTCGTAGACACCGCTCTTAACGCCAATCATGACTTTCACGGCCTTGGCCTTTGGAGCCAACAGCCGGAACGTGACACGCTGGTCGGGTAGAACTTGGGTATAATGTTCCCCGAGCGTGGGTGTAGGCGTCGCCCCAGGAGCGCTCGCGCTAGGCGCCGACTCTTTTTCTTCGGCAAAGATCTGCAAAGCGAAGCAGACAGCCAAACCCGCCAGACTAAGTAGTAACCCTCTTCTCACTGTTTCTACCGGGTTAAAGTTGTTGTTACCCTCCCCAGCGACGTCCTATCCTGCTAAGAAAATACAGACTGTGTGGTTAGAAGTTCTGAACCTCTGTTGTCTAATGCTTTGCACATATTGCAGAATATTACCGGCGCAGGCAGTGGTCGCGGGGTAGCACTCTCTTGGGTTACCTTTGTGCAATCAAACGCGTTAGAACTCGGGTGATCAGGTGGCCATAGCGTGGGCTATTACGTCGAGGAGACGCCGAGAATTTAGGAAAACCGCAGAAACGCCTAACCGCACCACGCTCCGTTGCTCTCGCACTGTTCTCGGAACTCGCGCTCAGCTCCCGTCTCCCGATAGCGCCACGGTGGCGGCTCGGGTGGCGAAGCAAACGACCATCGGGCGACCCCCGAAAGCAGAGCATTGCAAGACGTTAGCAAAGAGGCAGTCGGAATCCACGTCCTCCTGACCCGCTCGCTTTTTGGCGACGGTATTCCTCATAGGTTCCTTCGGCGCGTTTCTCTAGCGAAATCGCTTCTGCTGTTTTGCAGTACTAATGGCTGCGCAGAACGAAGCCTCAATTTCGGTCTCGTCTGCACCGATGGCCGCAAGGAATTGCAAGGAATACACCCCGGAACCGGTGCACTTCGGCACACCAAAAGCTCTGCTCAAATCTTTCAGCCAGTGCTTCCGCCTCGGCGTAAGCGGCGCCACCCTGGTCGAAAACGCCGCGCTGCAGCCAGGAAGTTCGGCGCGAGGTTCGTGCCCGCGCGTGCGGTAGGTTTGGCCTTTGGCGAGCACGTGGTGCAGGGCGGCGCGCGACCGCCCATCGTGGTGTGCCTGGAAGGCAATGAGCAACTTCTGACCAGGGGGTTGCTGATA
>Ga0306920_100012600_pt1 | contig 11478 bp, 11 predicted proteins | sample flu12Cox44000170_FD_204666 | JGI IMG/M metagenome (GOLD analysis project Ga0306920, IMG submission 204666) | Lab enrichment of tropical soil microbial communities from Luquillo Experimental Forest, Puerto Rico - flux4day.12C.oxic.44.000.170 (v2)... | ecosystem: Environmental > Terrestrial >...
GCGACGCCCCTAAGGTCTCTGGCACCGAGGTCCTTTAGCTCGAAGAGATTGCCGAGAAGCCGCCGCGTCGCTTCGGCAATGACCACCGTGTTTGGCTCGGCAATCCCCTGCAGTCGTGCTGCAAGGTTCGGTGTCTCGCCAACGACGCCGCGTTCGTGCGCTTGGCCCGATCCAGTCATCAGATCGCCCACAACGACCAACCCAGTGGCGATGCCAACACGAGTTTGCAACGAAGCCAGCGTCTTGAGCGCGATCACCGCCGCATTCAACTCGAGCCCGGCACGCACCGCCCGCTCGGCGTCATCCTCATGGGCCTCGGGGTAACCAAAGTAGACAAGCACGCCGTCGCCCAGATACTGCGCCACGAAGCCGCCGAAACGGCGCACGGCTTCAGCGACGCATTTATGATAGGCCGAGATGAGTTCTCGCAGATCTTCAGGGTCCATGCGCGCCGAGAGTGCCGTTGAGCCGACCAAGTCGGAGAACATCACCGTGACCTGGCGGCGTTCGGCGCGGTCTTCGGGGGAGGCGGCCGGCGCGCTGGAAGCGGTCGCTGCATCAGAGGATGGAGCCTTGGCGCCCGCATCTGTTCGTAAGGCAGCGATAGCGTCGAGGAGTTTGCGGCGGTGGCCGACGATAGAGACACCGAGGTCCTTTAGGTCTTCCGCTGTGAGGTTCGGAAGAACCGTCTCGTCTATCTCGTTGTCGCGAAAAGTCGCCTCATACCGTCCGAGACCAAGGCTCCGCAGCCAAACCACGATGTCCATGAGGGCGACCCAAACTCGGGGTGACCGCATCATCGTCCTGCCAGGAGAAGGTGTCCAGGACCGGCCTCGGTCATTGCGCAGAAACTGAGGCGCTACAGCGGCTCACAATGCGCGCCAGGCCGCACAGCGCGCGTGGCTCGTCACCGGGGATCGGATGAGTGCTGGACGTCCTCCGTTTGACCCTGCGGACATGTAGCGCCCCTGAAGCGAACTCGCGATCTGATCCCAGCGGAGGTCAGCAAGCTCAGCTCCGCCTCAAGCGCGTGCCGTGCAAGAGCCATCGAAGTTAATCGGCAACCGCGAGACGAACTCGGGACCGCCGTTGGCAAGAGCGGAGACGAGCTCGAAACACGCGGCTAAGAAGAGAAACGGGGCGTCCGCTTCGGTCCACCAGAGTTCCTTCAGCGGATTAGCGGCATGCTTTTGATTTTCTCCAGGTTATCATCTGTCCAGCGAACGCGCTCTTCAAACGCCCGCTTGCTGATTTTGCCGAAGTCGCCGCAGTTTGCCGTGTGGACCTTGAGCCACTTCAACCCTTCATCACCGATAGGCTCGCCGTCAGCAAACAGGAACAACGCGCGCACACGGTCAGCACGATACAAATTGAAGTGGGGAACTGCGTTGATGCGGCCGCGGAAATCCAAGTTCATGGGGGTCCAGAAGCGTTCGCGTTCTGCAAGCACGTCTGCTGTCTCCAAGTCCTGAATGAGCAGAACGCGGTTCGAGCGGTTCTTGCGGTTCTGCCGCTCGATCTTATCCACGTGCTGCCCAATCCAGCGCCAGCGGACGGCACGGTCCATGCTGCGCCACTCAGCGGGCATCTCAGGAGGCGGAAGGTCCGCCATTGGTGGTAGGCCCGGAACGGCAATTCGGTTCTCGACACATGCGTGCAGCACATCCAATACGCGACGGTTAATGGTCCAAGCGGTGCTCTGGAGAGCATTAAGTGCGTCCAGTGCCGGCTGCATTTCCTTATTCCGGATAGCGTCACGCACAGCAACAGCAGTGTTCTTGCTGTAGCTTCGCATCACGCTGAGCGATAGCGAAAGGCGCTTGTCTGAAGTGCCGCCCGTGGCCCAATCGGTCCAAGGTGGAGGCGCGTTGGCTGTCGGCAGCCACACAGGATTTCTTCGGATTAGATCGGCAATGCGTTCACGAGCACATGCTTCCGCGCCCTCGCTGAGGATTAGGAACTTTTCAGGACCTCCTTTCTCTTGGGCTTCGCTAGTCGTGACAAACACGTCTGGCAAAGTCGCGAGAAGCTGGTTCACTGCCCAACTACCGGCTTGCAGGCGAAGCTCAGTGCTCCAATCGTTTGTCCTGTAGCCCGCGCGTTCCGCCTGAGCGCGCGCTGCCTGTTGTCGTCGCGCCGATGATCCGTACTTTTGCCGAACGCTCCTCTCGATGCGCCTAGCCAAGTCAGGACGGGCTTCGGTCAGGCCGGCCGCCCAGCACTCGCCGGCTACGGCCGCACCGATAGCGAGCGCCGTATCTCGATAGTTTTTTCTTTGCGCAATTCTGTCGATCGCCGTCTGAAGAAAACATAGCGCCGCCACTTCGGGATTGAGGTTGCGGATGACGGCTAGAAACTCTGAATAAAGTGGAGAACGTGTGCGGTCAGCTAAGGCTCTTGTGATGCCCTTCGTAAGCTCCGGCAGCCATCTTTCAGCAATCGCCTGAGCCGGTGCGGTAGCTCCGAAGCCTTCAGCTTTGGCGAGGCTCATTCTTAAAGGCGTTAGAGGTCTTAGTGTCCTCTACAGCACCTTTGGGTGACACGGTAACGGGATTACCAAAGCATTCACTGAAGATGGTCTAAATCAGAAAACTGTAGAGGAGTGATTTCAGCCTCTTCAGCACCTTTGGGTGACACGGTAACGGGATCACCAAAGCATTCACTGAAGATGGTCTAAATCAGAAAACTGTAGAGGAGTGATTTCAGCCTCTTCAGCACCTTTGGGTGACACGGTAACGGGATCACCAAAGCATTCACTGAAGATGGATCTTAAACGGCGATGGTTGTGGTCTTAAATCATCCCACCAATTCAGTACCTTTGGGTGACACGGTAACGGGATCACCAAAGCATCACTGCACCATCACCGGAGATGATGATTTCTCCCGTGATCTTCTCCGCCCCCGTGCAGGAAAGGACCGTGTGAAACAGCGAAGCGGGGCTTCAAGTTTCCTTGTGACACCGCCCTGCTTGCCTCAGATCGTGCATCCCGCTCTACGCCCGCGCAAGCACATTGCGTACCGATGACGCATACCACTGCCCTCCACGGGGCGTTGTGATGCCACGGGCGTTTAGAGCGTCAGCTATTTGATGTAACGACGTCGCCCCCGCTCGCCTTATCTCACGAATAATTGGGACCACATTGGCGGCGTGCTGATCCGCCAGCGCCTTGATAGTCGTCACAGCGTTCTTACGTGCCTTCAGGAGCTGAGGGCTTCCCAAGGTAACCCCACGCGCTTTAGCCGCTGCCAGCGCCGCTTTGGTGCGTGAGCTAATCATCGCCCGTTCCTTCTGAGCAAGTGCCGCAAAGAGATGCAGAATAAATGGGTCAACGTCCGCCCCGAGTTCAGCGACCACGAACGGCACCCGGTGCACCATTAGACCACTGATGAAATGCACGTCGCGGCTCAAGCGGTCCAGCTTAGCTACCACCACGGGACAACGCTGACGGCGTGCCTCGTTGAGCGCAGTGGCAAGCTGGGGGCGACGTTCGAGAGCGTCGGCGCCCTTGCCAGTCTCTATCTCAACGAAAACGCGGACCAGTGCGCAACCCTCTGACGCGGCAAAGCGCTCAAGAGCTTCCTTCTGTGCGTCAATGCCAAGCCCCGAGCGCCCCTGCTGTGACGTTGAGACCCGCACGTAACCGATAAGCGACTTCTGTTTCGCGGTCCCCATCATGCACTCACTGCGCGTGTACAAGTTATATATGTCCATTTAGATTTTGTACGGCCAATAGCGCCAGCAGAACATAGCCGTCGCGGGTGCCCGGCTGCGTCACCGCCATCTCCTTATTCTCCTTGCATTGCACAGGTTGCCGAAACAACGGGAAAGAGAATTGGCGCGTTCGCTTTGGCCCACGCCTCGATACGCGCTGCATCAGCGCGCACTTGGTTCGCTGCTTCGTTACACAGCCCCGCCGTGGCGAACTGGACCTGATAACTATTTGGCGGCTGCTGTGGCACTAACCACGTCACCAGGAGCACCCATTTCATGTCATGCTCCTCCAATGAACCAACCAAGCAGCCCGCAGATAAAGATCGCCAACACAATTCCCCACGAGTCGAGGTCAAACAATACGCCACCAATAAGAATGGCAAGGATCACTCCTGGAATGTGCATGAGTCCCCCCTCCTGCTAACTAATGCTCCCCCCGATCACGCCCGTCTTCTGTAGGTCATCAAAGATGGTACCAATCGCGTGGGAAGAGTTTACGCCAGTTCGGACAATGCGCGTTCTTGACACAGTTGACTAAAGAAAACTCGCTGCTGCCGGTGAGTCATTTTGACTCACACACGCCGGGTGCTCATCGCTTGCTACCAATGTCAGTGAGCAGAGGACTGACGCATGAGCTACATCATGGTCGTGTTGGTGCTTGCCACTCTCTTTGGGTTGGACGCGTATGAGGCGGCGCTGCGTTTCTGATCCGCCTGTGTGCCGCTGAGAGCAAGCTGGCACCGTTAAGCGAGCGTCTGAGTTCTTGTCTCAGCTTCTGAAGGTGTTTAAACTTTAAGAATGTTGCTTCTTTTGTTCAATCTCGTTCTCAGCCTGTTCGTTCTCGGACTATGCTACATCGCCGTCGCCGCGATTTGGGAAAGCGTGCGCGGCGACAGGACATTGAAGAAACTCGAACGAGAAACGCGCTCGGAAGACTAATGATTTGGACCGCTCGGCAGCGCTAGCCAAAACGCTGCACAGGGCCGCAGCGCACGTGAACGTGCCCAAGAAATGGGTCCCTCCTGCGCGAGAATTTGAGGGAATTCACCCCCACCCCCACTTTCAAAAAACCGCTAAAGCCTCCGTTGTTGTTGTTTGAACTCTTCGTGCAGAGTGAGCCCGCGCGACGCTCATGGGTCTCCGCGCACGCATAATTGGACTGGCCGCAATGTTGCCTCCTGGCATCGAGCGGACTAGCAAGCCGTCCGCGCCAATGTCCGCTATTGGAGGTAAAGCGGACATGGTCTGGACTTCGCGGAATGTTCGCTAATGACGGTGATCTCAAGCGGTCGACGCAACACTTTATCTCAGACGCAAGAGATGGAGTGGACGACGATGGGTCGAAGAATATGTTCGGGTTCAACGCGTTGGCCAAGGAGGAGTTGTGTAACCGCTGGCGGTGCGCATTCGCAGCTCAACCGAGTGGCTTGGCAACTCAATGAACGGTCGCACGAGACTTTGGGCTTCGAAACCCGAGCCGAACGAGATTTAATGCAGGTGTTGCATCGACCGATTGAACCGACAACCAAAGCGGACATTGCGAGCAGCGCGGCGGACCCGCTCTGTCATGCTTGATAGACCCGTTCATACAGATTCCGAAGAATCCCCGCGGTCGCGCCCCATATATTGTGACTGGCAAACGGGATGGCGTAATATTTTATCGTTAGTCCATTCCAGTTGCGGCTCTCGCGCTTATAATTTTGCGGCGTCATCAAGAATGCGAGCGGCACTTCAAAGGCGGTGTCGACCTCATTCTGATTCAGGCGAAGCTCAAAACCCGGCCGCACGCGCGCCAGCACGGGCACAATGCGATGGCCAAATGGAGTGATGTGAATATCGAGGTAGCCAATCGGCTCGACAAAGCTGCGAGCAAGTGCAATCTCCTCCTCGGCCTCGCGTAGCGCGGCGTCAGCCGGGCTGGCGTCGCCCGCATCGATTTTGCCGCCGGGGAACGAAATCTGCCCGCCATGATCGGCAAGATGTGCAGTTCGCTGTGTGAACAGCACGCTGGGCTCGGCGTGCCCAATAATCGGTACCAGCACCGCTGCCGGCCTTATCGGTCGCACCGCGGCAAGGGCTGCGAGCACGGCGGGATCAGTATCGTGCGCGTCGTGCCGTGGAAGGACGTTCGGATCGCCGAGTCCTACCGGAACATCGAACGTAAGCCTCTCTTGCGCACGAGCAAAAAATTCTGACGCGGTCAGGAAGCGGTCTTTATGCAAGGCGCAGTCGGCCATGGCAGCGCGAGCACTTCATTTTGGCGAGCTTTGATGCACGTTGGAACGAGACTTTTTTGACTTGTGCTTTTTTGGGTGCGACTGCGGAGCAGGGTTTCGTTCGGTACCATAAAACACGCTACCGGGGCCAGAATGCGGCGGCACCCCGGGAGTAAATGCCATCGCGAAGTCCGTGGCGTAGAGAAAGGAGCGATATTAACAACGCGAAGTATATGTTTCATGGTGACGCCCTCGGTGAGGAACGCGCTCTTCGACCAGCCCACGGTTTCTGAGGTGCGCAGCTCATTCCTTTTGCAGCGTATCCGGCTTGTTACTCAAGCACCTTTGTCCGGTTGAGCCAATCTAAGTGCATAATTCCCGTCACCTATTCATAATGGTAACATGTCTTGGCGATTTAATGGAGGTGCGCCATGATCAACCTCGAGAAATACAGTGATCAGGCGGTATTGATTGGGCGTCTCTTTTTTTCCTCCATGTTTCTTCTGTTTGCCTACGACAAGCTAACTGGCTATGCCGGCACCGTGAGCTACATGAGCTCGCTCGGGCTTCCAGCGCCCTCGTTGGTTACTTTGCTCGCCATAATCATTGAGCTTGGCGGCGGCTTGCTGATGTTAGCGGGCTATCAAACCCGGCTGGTAGCGTTGGGGCTCGCGATCTATGTATTGATTTCAGCCTTTATAGGGCACTTCCAACTTGGTGATTTCAACCAATACCAGCACTTTATGAAAAACATGGCGATTGTCGGCGGCGCGCTGGCGTTTGTTGCTTTCGGAGGTGGCGCTTATTCGCTTGACGCCAACAAATCGTCGAAGCAACTGCGGATGACGTAAGCGGTCCCGCTGCGACCACGCACATCGTGTGAAGCAGCGGCATAGAGGTTTGAAGGTGTTAGTTACTGGCCTGTGCAGTTCGCAGTCAGATCGGCGCAATGGGCTATCTGTCGCGTGGAACGTGGGTGGATGAGTGGTACGACACGGCTTCCTCTGGAGGCCGGTTCGTGCGCCAGGATTCGCGCTTCCGCTCTAGGGTGAGTCAGAGCGGAGATTATCCACCGGAGCCGGGCCGCTATCATTTGTATGTTTCGTGGGCCTGTCCGTGGGCCAGCCGGACCATGATCTACCGCGCCCTCAAGGACCTCAAGGATAAGATCAGCGTTACGGTGGTCGATCCATTAATGCTGTCCCACGGTTGGGTGATTGCATCAGGCGCTGATCCGATCAACGACGCCGAGTTCCTGTGGGAGGTCTATGCCAAGGCCGATCCCAATTACGTCGGTCGCGTCACGGTCCCGGTGCTATGGGATCGTCGACGGGAAACCATCGTCAACAACGAGTCGAGCGAGATCATTCTGATGTTTGATGAATGGCCCGGCGCACGAGGCCCGCTATTCCGGCCGCCTGAATTGGCATCCGACATTGATGCGCTGAACGCGGAGATTTATCCCGCCGTCAACAATGGCGTCTATCGCGCAGGTTTTGCCACGTCGCAGACCGCTTACGAGGAAGCGTATCGGGGTCTGTTCGAGATGCTTGATCGACTCGAAGCCCGTCTCGGCGAGCGATCGTTCCTGCTCGGCGAGCAGATCACCGAAGCGGACTGGAGATTGTTCACGACGCTAATCCGCTTTGATGCCGTCTACTACGGCCACTTCAAATGCAATCGCGACCGCCTAACGGATTTTCCTGAATTATGGGATTACACGCGCACCCTTTATCAGGTGCCCGGTGTGGCCGAAACGGTACATTTCGACCACATCAAGACGCACTATTACGGTAGCCATCGCACGATCAATCCGACCGGGATCATCCCCTCGGGTCCTCGCATTGATTATACCGCACCGACACGCCGCGCCGTGCCGAAGCTCGGTGGTTGAGATGTGCGAACAAATAACCGCTAATGTCCGCTTATAAATTGCATTTCAGCATGTTCACCGGTCGAGGGAGTTGCCTTCATGGCTAATAATAAGCATCGACCAACGCGTTCTTCATCATATGACAAGAAAGTCGGCTTGGTTCTCCAGGGCGGCGGCGCGCTCGGAAGCTATCAGGCGGGCGTCTACGAGGCGCTGGCGTCCTCGGAGTACTCACCCGACTGGGTGGCAGGAATCTCCATTGGTGCGATCAATGCCGCGATTATCGCCGGCAACGCGCCGGAGCACCGCGTGCAGCGCTTGCGCAATTTCTGGGAGGAAATAACCGCAACAACCAAGATGTGGCCATCTGCTACCGCCGGACTGCTGGCGGCATGGCAAAATCGAGCGAGCGCACTGACAACAGTGATGTTCGGCCAGCCTGGCTTTTTCAGACCACGCCCGCCACAGGATTGGTTTTCCCCCAATAATTGCGTCAGTTATTACATCACCTCCGCGCTCAAAGGGACGCTAGAGCGGTATGCCGATTTTGATCGTATCAACAGTGCGAAAGACATGAGATTGAGCGTCGGTGCGGTCAACGTGCGGACCGCGCGGTTTGCCTACTTCGACAGTGAGAAGATCACAATCCGTGCTGAGCATGTTATGGCTAGCGGCGCGCTCCCGCCGGCCTTTCCGCCGATTGAAGTTGACGGCGAGCAGTATTGGGACGGCGGACTCTATTCCAACACGCCACTGCAATACATGGTGGATTATTATCCACGCCGTAGCCGTCTGATCTTTCAGGTCGACTTGTTCCCGGCACACGGTTCTGTCCCGGACAACCTTGATGAGGTCAACGAGCGCGAGAAGGACGTTCGCTATTCCAGTCGAACGCGTTTCACTACGGATATGTTGCGTGAAAAGCACGATGTGCGGCATGCGATCAACGAACTTCACAAATTGCTTCCGCCCGAAATCGCGAACACCGAACAGGCCAAACGACTCTATGAGTACGGCTGCGTGACCGAAATGGACATCGTGCAACTCATCTATCGTCCGATGGAGCCCCAGGGCGCGCTAAAGGATTTCCAGTTCAGCCGCGCGACTATGGAGGCGCGATGGCAGCAAGGATTTTCCGATGCGCAGACCACGCTAAAGGCATCGCCTTGGCTCGCACCAATGCCAAAAGAGCTTGGGGTGCGCGTGTTCGACGTGATGCATGAAATCCTTGTCGGACATCGCAAACAGGCGGCTTGACCAACGCTGTGGACGACACTCCCCATCGCTGCCGACGCGGCGAAGCTGCGAGCTCAGCTGATTGCCGGCTTCGTCCGATGATTTCGCTATCGCGGCAAATGTCCGCTTTTGGCACAAAGCGGACATCCCAATAGTGTTTCGCAATGTCCGCTTTCGGGGGGTAAAGCGGACATTCACCGTCCTGGCGATGACGGCGCAAGGGCCGCAGTCCCCGACGAGACCCTTCTCGACCTGCGATGCTACGTTATGCCCCACCGCATCAACCAGATTACCGCAAGAACGCCCATCAGCACTTCAGTCAACACGCCAGCGATGATCTTCACCTGTGTGGCGGCGCTGGAGACGAGGATAGAAGGTGTCGATGACTACTCCGGAATGGCGTAGTATCTGCGACCTAGCTCACTAATGGCTTCGAGGAAGGCGCGAGCGTCAGCGTAACTGTAGCCCCTTGGGCGAATGTCGAAAGGCGTCAGACCGCCAGCAAGTCGCGTAAGATGCGCGAGAGGCCGAAGAACATCACCGCCCACATCAGACCTCTCGCGACAAGAAGGGCGTCAACAAGGAGCCCAGAAAAGAATCCACTGGACTCCACATGAGCGCAGTACCGACATCAAACGTTGCGCTATCCGTTTACGCGCTCAACGATCTGACTACATGGCCCTGAAGCAGTATATCCGGTTTCGGTCGGCCTCCTTCCCACAGGCGATCGAATGTCCGCTTAGGGTCACAAGCGGAGATTTCAGCGTAGGCGGACATGTCCGCTTTATCTCCAATAGCCGACACGCTGGAAATCGCCGCACGTTACGGCCAATGTTTTCCGATTGTCCATCCTCCACGCGCTAGATATTTCTGCCCAACTTCAATTGGCTCATCTTCAAGCGGCGTGGCAAGGGTGTCGTTCCAGCGGTTGAGAAAACCGAATAGTGCGATCACGCCAACGATCTCGACGATTTGCTCTTCCGTCCAATGTTTGCGCAGCGCGACGAGCATTTCATCAGTAACCGCGTTGGGCACGGAGGCAGCCGCAACAGCAAAATCGAGCGTCGTGCGCTCGGCGGGGCTATAGAGCGGGTTTGTCTGGTACTCCCAGACCGCGGCGAGTTTCTTGTCTTCGACACCGAAGTGAAGCGCCCCTCCGGCAGTATGGGCCATGCAATATCGGCACCCTGCCGCGCGGCTCGCGACATGCGCTATGATGCGCTTGAAGCCGCGATCGACCTTGCCCTCGGGGTCCCACACGGCCGCCGTCATTTGCGCTAGCGCCTTCGCGAGCTTGGGCTTGCGCTGCATGATCAAGATGCTGTTGGGGATGAATCCGAGATTTTTCCGCATCGCCTCGAACTGCTCCTTCAATTCCGGAGAATGTTCCGGCGGAAGCGGCATAAGCCGCGGCGACGCAGTTGTACGCTGGTCCATCGGTTAGCTCCCGTTAATCGATCATCGGCTTACACGACTCTTTCACAGCCCAATGTCTCGGCGCGGCAAGGTCGTGAAGTGTGAAGCCATCCAGGTAAGCATCGATCGTCCAAAAAGGCTGCCCAGCACAGCAATAAGCACTGCTATTCCGAGGTTCCATATGAGGATCATTACAGTCGCATCGAGATCATGGAACAGGGACAAGGCAAATGCCGTCACTGCTGCGACGGCCAATCCACCTGTGACGCTGACCTCTAGAGGTCGCAGCAACGCGGCATAGCACAGCATGACCAGCATTGCGACCGACAGAGGCACGCTCGTCATGAGCAGCGTTGCGAAGCAGCGGACCGCTTCGCCCATGTGAACGCCATCAGGATCCATACTCACCCAGTCGGTGAGGCAGCCATACCCAATGGTTAGGACCCACAAGGCCAATGCCGGTAATGGCAGGACAATCCACAATCGGGAACTGTCCGGCAGGCTTAACCGAAACGAGGCGACTGCTGCCAAGATGCCAGTTGCCAGAGCGCCAAGCATGCCGAGAACAAAGAGCGGCTGTCCCAGACGGTCGAAAAAATCAGGACGCACGCCATGCGCAATGGCGATGAGACCAAGAACAATCGCGGCAAATGCCAGCCAGAGTCCGGCGCGGACCATCGGCGGACGCAGGCGCCGGACGGGCGTCGCAGTCTCGACAAGCGCATCAATGAGGTCTGGCGTTCTAGTCACGTCGAGTCACTCTGCTGCTTGAGCATGCGGCGCAAGCTCTTGATCGCCCGGTGGGTGGCCACTTTCAATGCCGGAATCGAACGGCCGCTGGCGGCCGCTGCTTCTTTCAAGGACATCTCATTCAGCTTCAGCATGCGGATTGTTTGGCGCCAAAGGGCCGACCTGGATCATAAGCGTGGCGGACCGTATGAATGGTCAGCAACACGTCTTGCACCGCATCCTCGACGTCGGTCGGCTGCTTGAAACAGCGGGCGGCGAGCGACCGGATGTAGGGT
>Ga0306920_100012601_pt1 | contig 11478 bp, 13 predicted proteins | sample flu12Cox44000170_FD_204666 | JGI IMG/M metagenome (GOLD analysis project Ga0306920, IMG submission 204666) | Lab enrichment of tropical soil microbial communities from Luquillo Experimental Forest, Puerto Rico - flux4day.12C.oxic.44.000.170 (v2)... | ecosystem: Environmental > Terrestrial >...
TTGACGAAGACGAAAGAGGAAGAGACGATCATCATCAACCGCTCAGCCAGATCCACTTATCCCGAAGAGAAATCTGTCTCAAGAAGCGGAGCCACCCTAGGCCGCGAGCTAGTACTCGCGCGGAATTCCTTTTACACCGGAGCCCGCGGCATCCTGAAGATACAGGCCCATCTACTCAAGCGCGGCCGATACGATGAGTTGCACGCCATGATCGAGCGGCATGGCCGGCAGATAGATAACCTCATTAAGCCGGTGAAGCGCGTGAGGCATTGAAACGAAGAAAGGGCCGGCTTGAGACCACCGGCCCTCAAGGTGCGGCGCCGGGGGCAGCCGGGTCACCGCGATAAGCCACAAGTCAGAAGCGGGGCAGGCTACGCAAGAACAACACGCCCTGTCTGTAGGCCAGCGCTGTGACAGCGTAGGTGCATTCTTACGGCAACATGTTATGGCCGCCGACACGAGCGACCGGGGTGGGGTCTTAGACTTTAGAGCTGAACTCGTTAGATGCAGCCAGCGATTATGGCCGCCGAGTCTTTTGATCTACCCGACCGCGCAGAACGTTACCGTCAGTTAGCGGCCGTCGCCCGCGAACGCGCTGCCTCGATGAAAACCCCGGAAGCTCGTCGTACGCTTGCAGCGGCGGCCGACGACTATGAGCTTCTTGCGCAACACGCCGAGTCCCTAGCGAGCACCTGGCAAGCCCTGCAGCAGCGGCCAGACGAGTAACGGTAGCAGAATGAAAGACGCCGCCCCATCGGCAGGCGGCGACACACGGGATACTTCACGAGTCGATCGTCTCCTTTCGGTACTGCCACGTTGTGACCAGCAGCACCGCGAGGAGTGCGTGCAGCGCAACTGCCGCCCATAAAAGCAAGCCGCCCATGTGCTGCACAATGCTGACGGACGCGAGGAACAACGCCATCAGCGCGTTGTAAATCAGTGCCGCTTGGAAGATCGGGGCTGCGACTGCGGCGGAGCCATGCGCCGGCCGCAACGCTGCCGCTAGTGCGAGCAGCGCAATGCCGAAACCTCGTACCACCACCTGCGTCGCCGCATCGGTCGGCGTCCGTAGCAGTAGGGTCACGACCAGCGCGGGAGCGAGAACCAACGCGATTCCCGTGCAAAATTCCACCAGCGCACTGAAACCGACAATCTTTGCCATTCTGTCGAGTGCCACGGCGGCGCTATTCTACAGCGAGTTGAGAAAACGCCGCCCGATCGGCAGCGGCGCTCCCTAGTCATCGCCGCGGGTACCGCGCCGCGCACTCTTCCCAGTCCTGCGCAATGCAGACCTGCGCATCGGTAAGGTCGAGGTTGCCGTGGCACACGAGTGACTGCAGGCGTACCTCCAGGATGTCCTTCACCTTCGCACCGTGCTCGCCATCCCACGGTTGCAGTTGGAGATTGGAGAGCTTGCGCGGATGGCCCCCGAGGGCGAGCGGCACAATATGATCGAGTTCGTAGTCGCCAATCCGCGCCGCATCGATTCCCGCGTCCCGCATCAGCCTCTTCTTCACTCCATTGGTGTAGCTCGTAGCCGGGCGCACGGACTTGGTGTAGCCGGATACACAGATCGTCCTGTTGATCGTGTCCTCGTCCACGTCAGGATTGAGCGCGACGCAGCCGTGCGTCGTGTTGATGCACGGACCGTCCTTCGGGTCTTGCTCGACCGTGCGGAACGGAGGAGCCGCGGCAGAGGGCACCGGGACCGCCGCAGCAGGTGAGGTCACCGGCGCTGGTTGACTCTCCGGGGCCGGCGACACGTGGGCACAACCTGCGACCCACAGCATCGCCACCAGGCTCGTAACGTATCCTAGCTGTCGCATGGCGGTAGAATGCCGCGCGTGCCGCGGGTCGCGCCGTGAGCTGTTTCCCGTGATTCGACGAAAAAGGGCGCCCCATCGGCAGGCGGCTCCTTGTCACTCTCTGTAGCTGGCTTTACGGCTTTCGCCGCGTCATGCGCGCGAACACCAGGCGCGAGGTCACCACCCCGCATACGGCCAGGACGACCGTGAGCGCCGCGACACCGCGGAACAGGTACCGGCTGGGATAGAAATAAAACAGAGCCCCAAAGACACACGACGACACGAGCAGCGCCAGCAGGAGGCGCCCAGCACGCCGCTGGGCTGCGTGCGTTGGCGCGAGTTGTACAGGCCGAAGGCCAGCAGGCATGTCACCACGATGGCGCTGAATGCGAGACCGCGCGGCCACAGCGGACCAAATTCCTCGGCCAGCGCAGGGAAACCGCTGAACACTGCAAGGAAACACAACAGCGCCCCGATGAGTGTAAGCTGTAGCCGAGTGTCCCGTTTGCTTGACCGAAGCAAAGGAAGCACCTGGTTCAAGACCAAGGCGACCACAAAGCAAAGGACCACGATTAGGGCCAGCCAATTAGTGTTATAGGGCACGCGGTCACCCCTCTGACTATGATGCGGAGGGTCGGTCCAGAGTACCACTGTCTCTATCGCGTCGCTGATCTCACCAACCCGTGGAATTTTCCGCCAGGTGGCGCGAAGCACTGACTCCGCCGCGCAGACTCGGCCGAGGTGGCAGCGGTCTCGGAGTCAGTGTAGCGTCACATTCCGCGCACGCTCAAAACCAACAACACGTGGGTTGCGCAAAAGGGGACGACATAATGAAACGCCTAATCGCCTTGCTACTTCTAGCGCCAGTCCTCGCGAGTGCCCAAGGGCTCCAATGCACCCCCTTCCCGGGCCAGGAATGTGGAGCTCCGCTGTCGATCACAAGCGGAACAATGACGCTCACCAACAATGGCGGCCTCCCAGGCGCGGCGTTTTTTACGGCCTCGGGGCCGGGCTTCACGACGGACGGGGGGTCTGCTGGGATTGTGAACGTGGGGCTTAGCTACCCCATTCCTTACTCGGTCGGCGGTTGGAGCAGTGACTCACTTGACAATTCGGACAGCAGTTTCAACATGGGACTCACTGTCAACGGCGTTTCGTATGGATATGTTCCCCAGTCTCAGACCTTCGCGAGCGCGGAATTCACTTTCGAAACGTCTGGGCCCAGGCCCATCACGCACCCTGGAACTTATTCGGCGTCGTTTGATTTTTCGTCCAATTTAAACGGCCAGTTGAGTTCGGTCACGGGCAATTGCACCGACCCATCTAACCCCTGCACGAACTGGCCGGTTGACGGCAGCGGTACGGGCGTGATCTACGTGTCTGATTACCCGGGTGTACCGGGCGACTTCTACGTCACTGGGGGGTCGTTCACTTTCGGGGCTTTCGGGACCCCTGAGCCTTCTACAGCGTCACTCCTGTTTCTCGGTTTTGCGGGCCTCGTCGTTCTCGGCCGTCGTCGTAGACCGGTTGCGAACTACCTTCGCGCGAGTTAGCCGCGCGCGGCATCTCAGTCGTCGGTTCCCTCTGGAGGGCGCCCGAACATGGCCCTCATGATCTGTCTGCTGCTAATCGGGTTCTTCGTCTGGCGAAAGGTCAGAGAGCCCGGAGAAAGTCGCGGCAAGTCATTTGCCGTGTGGCTTCTTGTGATGGTTATCATTGTTGGAGTGCTCATTGTCTTAGGAGCTTAGAGAGCGCCCACAGTGGCAGCCTCACCCGTGATCGCGCCGGCATTGATCACGGCACTCGTCAGCGAGACGCGCTCATGCGAAAGACCGCAGTCGACCCTTTAACGACGGTGAGCCTGCTCCAAAGGAGCCATACAGAACGGCCAAAGCAGACAGTTGGGTACGGGCGCTGTCCTCAGCGCGCCGGTTTGCGCCGCAACTTGAGGAGCGAGCGAATGCGCTCGGCATCCCTCGGCGTGGCGGGGTTAGCGATGACCATGCCGAGATGGGGCCGACCGTCGACGGCAAAGTGCGAATATTCGAGCGCGATGAGCCCGGCCTGTGGGTGCATCAGGAGCTTGCTGCCCCCGCTGTTGTGGCGGACGTCATTGTCGCGCCACATGGCAGCGAACGCCGGACTCAAGTGAGAAAGCTCATCGACCAGAGCCTGTATGTTGCGAGAGGCACCTGCGCGCGCAGCGTCGGCGCGAAAGGCGGCCACTGTGAAGCGCGCGGCGCTTTCCCAATCCGGTTGCGCGGCTCGGATCTGCGGATCGAGGAACATGAGGCGCAGGATGTTGCGTTGCTCGACCGGCAGCGATCCGTAGTCTTTCCACAGCGCCGCGGCGCGGTTCCAGGCGATCAAGTCCCACGTGGAGGTCTTCACGAACGCGGGACTGAGCTCGAGCGAGTCGAGCACGCGTTGCAGCCGTGGTGGCACGCCCTCGGTGGCGTGGTGGTAACGGACCTCGGGCGGGCGCCCCAGGCCGAGGTGGAACAGGTGCTCGCGCTCGATCTCCGTCAGCGTGAGGGCCCGGGCAATGCGCTTGAGCACATCCGCAGAGGGTGCGCCGCCCCTGCCCTGCTCGAGCCACGTGTACCACGTGGCGCTCACGTTCGCGCGTTGCGCCACTTCCTCACGCCGCAGCCCCGGTGTGCGCCGGCGATCGAGCGAGAAGCCAAACGCTGCCGGATCGAGTTTCGTGCGGCGATCCCTCAGATAGGTGCCGAGCAGATTGTCGTTCGCGACCGCCACCGTGGTGCCGTCCTGTTAATTCCTATACCAGGATAACGTCACTACTTTTCCTGGATACAGTATGCGCCGAGAGTACCCGCCGTCCACACCCAGGCGGATCACACGAGGAACGAATCATGGCCGTCAGCGCAGAAAGAATCCCCTCGGAGAACAGCACTGGCGCGCCGTACGTCGCCGGAAACTTTGCGCCCCTCAGGAGCGAGGTCACCGCCCTCGGGCTCGAGGTGATCGGCCACGTCCCGGAGGAGCTGACCGGCCGCTTCCTTCGCATCGGTCCCAATCCAGTCGATGAACCGGACCTGGTGCGACTCCTCCGCTACCACTGGTTCGCTGGAACCGGGATGGTGCACGGGCTGAGGTTGCGCTCCGGCAAGGCGGAATGGTTCCGCAGCCGTTTCGTCCTCGACCGGGACGCCGCCAAGGTCCTCAGCCGCCGCCCACTCTCCGGGCCTGGAGAGGGACAGCGAGATGGCAACGTGAACACGAATCTGATGAACGTGGGCGGGACACTGTGCGCCGTGGTCGAGGCGGGTAGTCTCCCGGTCGAGCTCGACTACAGGCTGGAGAGCGTCCGGCGGACCGATTTCCACGGCACCCTCGAGACCGGATTCACCGGGCACGCGCACTACGATCCGATCACCGGTGAGCAACACGCGCTGGCATACGAACCGTTCCAGCCGGTTCGCTACATCTCGGTCGACCGCGACGGTCGCGCGACGACGAAGGCGCGAATCGACCTACCGCACATTCCGCTCATCCACGACATGGCGTTCACCCAGTCATTCATCGTCGTGCCCGACTTCCCGGTCACCTTTCAGCCACAGCATTCCCACACGACCTTCCCCTGGCTCTGGGACGACCGCCGGGACTCTCGCATCGGCCTGCTGCCGCGCAGCGGCGACGTGTCCCGCATCCAGTGGTTCGAGGCGCCGCGCTGCTTCGCCTTTCACTTCGCCAACGCCTACGACGACGGCGAGTACACCATCATCGACTTGCCCAAGCACAAGCGCATGTTCCTCACCGATCAGAATGGACCCAACGAGGGCACGCCCATCCTGGTGCGGTGGAAGGTCCACCGCCCTTCCGGGAGACTGACGGAGACGGTGCTGGATGACCGCGGCAACGAGTTCCCCCGCATCAACGGGGGGCGCGGCGGGCAGGACTATCGCTACATCTACACGGCTCACTGGGGCGATGACGTGACGTTCGGCCCGGCGATGAAGTGCGACCTGCAGCGCGGGACGACCGAGGTCCACGACTACGGTCGAAGCCGGATGACATCGGAGCCCGTCTTCGTGCGAAAGGCCGGAGCCGTCGCCGAGGACGAAGGCTGGATCCTGTCCTACGTCTACGACCCGAAGCGGGATCTCAGCGACGTCGTCATTCTCGATGCCCAGGACTTCGCCGGGGAACCGATCGCCACCATCCGTCTGCCAGTTCGTGTGCCGTTCGGCTTCCACGGGGGGTGGGCGCCGGACCGGCTGGCCACCGTCGACTAGGAGCCCTTGAGCCGGCCAGCGGCAAGTTCGAGGAATTCGTGCCGTTTCCGGTGCGATGATAGACACGGCACGACAGCGCTTCGTCGCCACGGAGGTATGTCATGACATTCGAGGGGACGATAGGTGCCGCGCGTCGTCTGAGTGCATCGGTCGAAGCATTCGCCGCGCTCGGCGCAGAATTACGGCTGCGACAGGCGGGACTCGCAGGCGACCCGTGCACCCGCGAGCTGTTACGCGACGTGGTGCGTGCGATCGACCCGCAACTGCTCGATGACCCGGGTGAACGTGACGCTACCACCATCGCATTCATTCAAACCGTGTTACGACAGGCCCTCGACCTGCTGGAGCGCCCGGAACGCTCCCCAGGATGGGATTATCACGATCCGGTCCTTCTCCAGGCGCAGGGGCAATTGTCCGGGCTCGTGGTACGCGGCATCGGAGCGTCGCTCACGCAGCTGCCTGAGTTGGGTAAGACGCTGAAAAGGTCCGGCACATTTCTCGATATTGGAACTGGTGTGGGCTGGCTTGCCATCGAGGTGGCCCGGGCCTGGCCAGCGATGCGGGTCGTCGGAATCGACCCATGGGAGCCGGCCCTGGTGCTTGCGCGCGAGAACCTGGCGCAGAGCGAAGTTGCCGATCGGGTCGAGCTTCGGATGCAACACGTGGAGCAACTCGAGGAGGTTCCGACTTTCGCCGTGGTGTGGCTTCCCGGGCCTTTCATCGCACGCGAGATAGCAGATCGAGCACTGGCCCGCATCTGCGGCGCGCTGGCCCCGGGCGGTTGGCTGATATTTGGACTCGATGCCGCCCCACCGGGCCCGCTCGAGAGAGCCCTCGCGAGGTTACGGACTGCGCGCAGCGGCGGCCATTTCTGGGACGCCGCAGAGGTCGAGGAGCGTCTGCTGGCACTCGACTTCTCAGACGTCGGAACGTTCCCAACCGCGCTCCCGATTCAGCTCGTGATCGGGCGGCGAAACCACGAGTGAGCGTCAGACGGTATGTAAGCACAACATCGATCCCGTTGGCGGGCGCCAACGTCGGGTTTCAGGAAGTGTACATTTCGTAGGGAGTGCCCGCTTCTGGGCCGCATTGAGCCAGTTGGTCATCCGGCAGCTCGCGACCCTTCCGTGACACTCGCCACGTCCCATAGCAGTCGTTCACTAAGGTCATAGCGGACATCCGCGCTCCGGCGCTTGCGCCTGCAAGCATGACGTCTGTCGAACGAATCCAGAGCTTGCGCGGAAGGTGGCGCAGCTTCCTTGGAGCGTTGTGGAATCGGCAACAGATAATGTCCGAGCTACTGATTTAATGACGGATTTTCGGAGGTTGCGCCAACGACCGCTCAATTCTCCAACCATGCGCTGCGCCCCATAAGCGCGATGATCTCGCGGAAGCCTGTGTACGCGTATAACCGCCTGCTTGCAGGAAAGTATCGCGACCACACGAACTGGCACGTCGGATCACGGGCCTCGAAAGCTTCGCGGGCGTGGCGAACCGCGTCGTTTTCCCTTGCTGCCGCAGAAGCCGCAACCGCGAGCGCTCCGGGCGCAACATATTGATGCCGTGCCCGAGCGACCATTTCACAAAAGACGGCGTCGGCCTCCGCTGACCTACCCCAATCCGCAAAAGTCAGGGCGCGAGACATCATCGCCATCGCGTGCCGCCCTGACATCGCGAGTGCCGTTTGTCCGATCGCGATCGCCTCCTTGAGGTTGCCGCCCAATCGCAGAGCTTCCTGGAGAGCCACATGCGCGATATAACTCTCGGAGTCGAGTTCGATGGCGCGTCGCCCAGCCTGAATAGCCTCCGAAGCGTTCCCAACAGCCCCACACGTCCAGGCGTACATGGTATGCGCATAGCATGAGAGGGGATCAGACACCAAAGCGACCTTGGCATGCGTCATGCCTTCTGCCAGCTGTCCCTCGGAGAGTTGGAGATAAAAGAACGCGTACCAGGTACGCGCCGCGAGATACTTTGGATTCAGTTCAATGCTACGCAGAAACTCCCGCCTCGCTTCCTCCCTGCCCCAGGTCCCTAGAAGGGAAGCCATGGCAAGTGTGCTGTGTGCTTCTGCGAGCGCCGGATCAATTGCCACTGCGCGTCGAGCTGCTTCCAGTCCCTTGGGCATGGACTCAGAAGCCGGTGTAAACCCGTAATAGCCTAGCGCGACGTACGATTCAGCGAGTCCGGCCCACGCCGGAGCGTACATCGGATCGAGTGTCACAGCTCGCTGGCAGCATTCCAACGCTCGCGGAATCGCTGTACCGCGCTTGTACAGCAGCGCACGCCCTTTGACATACAGCCGGTACGCCTCCGGGTTCTGCGTTCCGGGTTTGATCAAGGGTGCCGCCTCATCGCCCTCAAACCCGACCTGCAGCCGACGAGCTATTGAGCGCGCGATCTCATCCTGGATCGTGAACACATCCTTCATCTCGCGGTCGTAGCGCTCCGACCACAAGTGGAAGCCGTCCGCCGCATTCACCAGCTGCGCGGTTATGCGTAGCTGGTTATCGGCCCTGCGCACGCTTCCCTCGAGAACAGTTCTCACGTTGAGCTGCTCTCCGACAACGCGCGGATCGATATTCTTTCCCTTGAAGGAAAAGGCGGAACTTCGCGCTACAACGTGAAGGTCTTTGATCTGCGCCAGCGCATTGATGATCTCCTCTGTGATGCCATCGGCAAAGTACTCGTTCTCGGGCTCTGCACTCATATTCGAGAACGGCAGCACCACGATGGAGTCGCCCGTTGCATTCGGGGTATGGGAGTCTCCGATGAAACGATAGCCGCGCTTCGCGACGGTTTCGATAAACCGCGGATTGTCGGGAGCGTCCTCCAGTGCCTCTCGCAGTTTGTTGATCGCCCTGTTGAGGCCCTGGTCAAAGTCGATGTACGAATTGCTCGGCCACAGGACTTTTCGCAGGTCCTCGCGGGAAACGAGCCGCCCCGGATTCGCAAGCAGCATCTGTAACACGCGCAGTGGCTGTTCCTGCAGCCGGATCTTTAGCCCCTGCTTACGCAACTCTCCCGCGTCCGCGTCCAGCTCGAACGTGCCAAACCGAATGGTCTTCAGCTCCCCTGGTCCGTTCCTCATCGGGCTATGCGTTCTAGCTCTTGTTCGCTGCGAGCTTAGCACCGTGTTTGCCTTGCTCCCTAAAAGCGATAAAAGCGGGAGATCTATCGCTATAACTCCTTGAATTAATTGCCGAATCTAAGGGGAGAGTCGGCGAAGGAATTGGAGAGGCCTGGCGCATTGCTGAACGGCTCAGGCGGCGCGATGTTGCCTTGGCGATGAATGTACTGATTCAACAACCCACTACGGGAGACCTAACATGAAGGCGTTTTTTCCATCTATCACACTGGGCATCATTGTCAGTACGGTGTTCGTGGGTGTCGCGCAGGTGGTGCAAGCACATGAATGCACGTTGTCGGACGCCGCCGGAAGATACGGCTACACCAACTCGGGCACGATCGTCACACCGCCGGTCGGGCCGTTCACAGCCGTCGGCCATGTCACGCTTACAGAAACGGGGACATTCACCGGCGCCCAGACCACGAGTATCGCGGGGAACCTGTTTGAGGAAACCATCCAGGGGACCTATGCGGTGAACCGCGACTGCACCGGTTCAGCAACGGTGTACGTTTATCACGGCGCGACGCTGGCCCGCACGAGCCTGATCAATCTCGTCTGGGATAACCACGAGAATGAGTTGCGCGCGATTCTTCTCACTCCGGGAACCAACGTGAGCCTTGAGGCGCGAAAGATTGCTGACGACTGACCGATGGAAGCTGCGGCAGGGGTTGCTCAAGTCTGCCCCTGCCGCCAGGGGATCGTATCAAGGGACGAGGTGCGCCTTGAGCTACTAGTCGGTCCTTGGGGCGGTTGCGCTCCGCCATAAGTCACGCCACCGTCGAAGGCTCGAAGCGCACTGCCAGATTGCAGCCATTCGAGTGATATTCCTCTGACCGGCCCCTCCGCGCGCGAGGCGTTACCCTCGCGGGTGACTTGTGTCGTTACACACAGGAGGGACCGGCTATGGGACTGTACTGCGGGATTGATTTGCACTCCAACAATCACGTGCTGACGGTGATCGACGAGGCGGATCGACGGGTTTATGAGCGACGGCTGCCGAACCGGCTGGCGATCACCAAGGCGGCACTTGAGCCGTATCGGGCGGAGCTGGTGGCGGTGGCAGTGGAGTCGACCTTCAACTGGTATTGGTTGGTCGATGGTCTGATGGAAGCCGGCTACACGGTGCGGTTGGTGAACACCGCTGCGGTGCGGCAGTACGAGGGATTGAAGCACACCGACGATGAGCACGATGCGTTCTGGCTTGCGCATCTGATGCGGCTCGGCATTCTGCCGACGGGGTACATCTACCCCAAGAGCGAGCGCGGGCTGCGCGATCTGGCCCGACAACGAATGCGTCTTGTGCAGCATCGCAGTTCATTGATCACCTCGGTCCAGAACCAGGTGTGGCGCTCGACGGCCGTGCGGCTGCGCAGCGACACGATCAAGGGCCGTGGCAAGCAACCGTGGCCAGAGATCTCAGATCCTGATCTTGCCTTGAGCGTCAAGGTGGGCCGGGCGGCCATCGATACGCTTACGGTGCAGATCGAACGGCTGGAGAAACTCATACTCAAGCGCGTTGATCTATCGCCGCAGTTTCGGATGCTCAAGACCGTCAGCGGCATCGGACCGATCCTGGCCATGACGATCGCTCTGGAGGTGGGTGACATCGGCCGCTTCACCGCCGTGGGCGAGTTTGCCTCCTACTGCCGATGTGTCGATAGTCAGCGGCTCAGCAACGGGAAGAAGAAAGGTGAGGCGAACCGCAAGTGCGGCAATCGGTATCTGGCCTGGGCTTTCATGGAGGCGGCGCACTTCGCGATCCGCGTCCTTCCGGCAGCAAAACGCTTCTACGAACGCAAGCGACGGCAGCGCCACGCGCTGATCGCCGTGAAGGCGCTTGCTCATAAACTGGCGCGCGCCTGCTTCTATGTTCTACGCGACCAGGTGCCCTTCGCACCTGAGCGCCTGTTCGCGTAGGGGAGGTTCGGCCAGCCTGGGTAGATCGGAGAGCGGACTGGTGGAAAGCCACTCGAGCGATGATTCACCCAGGTATGGCCTAAATACACGGTTGTTGGCTCGACGCGCCTCGTCGCCGAATCACAAACGGACTAGGACGTCGCTTCGCGGCGAGCCTTTGCGATGTGATATCCCTTGAGCGGCGGCGGGTACCGAGGACTTTCTGGAGCTCGAATGAGCTGAGGGCTGATGCCGTCGCTCCTTGCCGGGGGCGATGGGTCCGTACCCAATCCAGATGGGTGTCTGGTGCGCATCGGCTACCGATGTGCAACCAAGAGAACGAAAGACAGGATGCGCGCGGACGGACGACCGTGAATCTTCAGACGCC
>Ga0306920_100012602_pt1 | contig 11477 bp, 10 predicted proteins | sample flu12Cox44000170_FD_204666 | JGI IMG/M metagenome (GOLD analysis project Ga0306920, IMG submission 204666) | Lab enrichment of tropical soil microbial communities from Luquillo Experimental Forest, Puerto Rico - flux4day.12C.oxic.44.000.170 (v2)... | ecosystem: Environmental > Terrestrial >...
GCCTCTCAGGCTTGGCGATCGCCGAAGTCAAGAAGAACGGCATGTTCGTGTTGCCGGGCATTGGTCGGCTGGTGCGCGTGGATCGCAAGGCCCGGACGGGCCGCAATCCCGCAACCGGCGAAACCATCAAGATCCCGGCCAAGAAGGTGGTAAAGTTCCGCGTCGCAAAGGCGGCCAAGGACGCGATCGTTCCCCCCAAGAAGAAGTAACGACCCCCGGCTCTAAATCAAAACCCCGCGGCCCTGATTCGGGCTCGCGGGGTTTTTTTCGTTCAAAAGCCGATGAATTCAGCCTAACCTGCCGGCTGCTTCAGGAAGCCGCTTACTTCTTCGCTTCGACCTTTTCTTCGTCCTTCTTCGTGTCTCCCTTTTCGTCATCGCCTTTCAACGCAGTCTTGAAGTTCCGGATTCCTTCGCCTAATCCTTTTGCTACTTCCGGAATCTTCTTGCCGCCAAACAGCAGGACCGCGACTCCCAGGATGACGAGAAGCTCGGGAAAGCCAATGGACCTCATACGGCCTCCTTTATACAGTAATTGTAGGTATTTCGCGGCGGTTGAGTCAACCTGCCTGCGATTTTGGTGCGTCCGTCGCCGGCTTGGCGCGGATTTTCAGCACAATCGGCGTCCCGCGGAAGCCGAACCGCCGGCGGATCTGATTCATCAACTGGCGCTCGTGGGAAAAGTGCAGCGGCCCGCCGCGGCCGGTAAACACCACAAACGTCGGCGGACGCACGGAGGCCTGAGTCATATAAAAGAGCTTTCGCTCTTCAAAGCGCAACTGTTCGACAAAGCGATTCAACTCTCCGGTCGGAATGCGCCGCCGCGCGGATTCATCCACTTCGCGAAGGAGCCGGAACAGCGACGCTACCCCGGCGCCAGTTTTGGCCGAGAGGAACACCACGGGAGCGTAATCCAGGAATTTGAACTGGTCTCGGATCTCGCGCTCGAACTCGTGCTTCTCGCGGCCCTTCGCCTGGTCCCACTTGTTCACGCAGACCACTACCGCGCGCCCGCCTTGATGGGCATAGCCGGCAATGGTGGCATCCAATGCCACCACGCCTTCGGTCGAGTCCAACACCAGCAACGCCACATGCGCCATCCGGATGTGACGCCGCGCCATCACCACGCTCAGCTTTTCCGCCATCAGCCGGGTCTTGCCCTTGCGCCGGATGCCCGCCGTATCGACGAAGAGGTACTCGACGCCGTCGCGCACGACCCGCTCGTCCACCGCGTCGCGAGTGGTCCCGGCCACCGGTGAGACGATGGCACGCTCCTGGCCGGCGAGCGCGTTGAGCAGTGTCGATTTGCCTACATTGGGCCTCCCGATGATCGCCACTTTGATCGGTGGGGTCTCGGCAGGCGTTTCTTCAGCATGGCGAAAGCCGCTGGTCACCCGGTCGAGCAAAGCATCCACTCCCAAACCGTGCTCTGCTGAAACCGGATAAATATCGGCGATCCCCAGTGTGTAGAAGTCATGCGCCAGCGCTTCCCGAGCGGCGGTGTCGATCTTGTTGACCGCGAGCGTCAGGGGCTTACCCAGGCGTTGGAGCATCTGCGCCAGATCGCGGTCCGCCCCGGTAATCTCCGCCCGCCCATCCACCAACAGGATGATGTGCGAGGCGCCGTCGAGCGCCACCCGCGCCTGGCGCAAGATCTGGCCGGGAATGTACTCCTGGTCGTGAACGACGATCCCGCCAGTGTCGATGATTTCGAAACGGCGAGCGCCGTGCTCGGCCAGCCCGTGAATGCGATCGCGCGTGATGCCGGGTTCGTCACCGACGATGGCGCGCCGTTGCCTCGTAACTCGATTAAAGAGGGTGGACTTGCCTACGTTGGGCCGGCCCACGATCACTACCGTGGGAAGTCTCGCCGGCATCTAACCCTCATCATAACGCGCCCCCCGAGGCTACATTGCCAAGTTGCAAGCATTACCCGATTTTTCTCGTCTCCCTAGCCACGCCGCGCTCGACGTCGGCGCCGTTCGAGTCGAGTCTCGATCTCGTGGCCGCTCCCCCGGCGCGATCTCGTCCGGCCACCCATGCGCGCGATAAAGTGTACCGGGCGATGACGGCCCTGCCGGTTCACAAAGCGATTCCGCCCGGGCCGGTCTTGCGGTTCATCGGGGAAATGCGCGAACGGCTGTCACAGAGAAGCTCGCGGATACCGACACGCCCTGTGGCGAAGCCGGCATCAGGGACGATCCGTAGACAGGGCTATGACGCGCTCCTGCCAGGAGGTGCCGCGAAGATCTGGACGAGGACATCTCGGGAACCTCAGAAATCTCCACCCGATCGCACACTCGTAGCGCGAGCGATCCCGAACCACGTAAGATTAAGGACGACGTCTCCCGCGCTAAAAAGCAATCCGATGCCCACCCAGGCTCGAACCGCCTCCGCACGCCAGTTCTTTTCGCGTCACGGCGCGCTCTGTCGGTGGCATCCCAACTATGAGTACCGCGCCGGACAGGTGGAAATGGCCGAGGCGGTCGAATCGGCCTTGGCCGAGAAACGCCACTTGATCGTGGAGGCCGGCACCGGAACCGGCAAGACGCTCGCGTATCTGGTTCCGGCTCTGCTCTCGGGCAAGCGCATCGTCGTCTCCACCGGTACCAAGAATCTTCAGGAGCAACTCTTCTTTAAGGATGTCCCTTTCCTCCAGCAGCACTTTCCGCGGCCCTTGCGGGTCTGCTACATGAAGGGCCGGAACAATTACGCCTGCCGCCAGAAGATTTACGATGGCGATAAGCAGGCCTTCCTCTCCGGCCTCGAAGAACTGACCGACTTCCAGACCATCCGCGAGTGGGAGAAGACCACCGAGATCGGAGATCGCGCCGAGATCAACACGCTGAACGAGTCAAGCACCGTTTGGGCTAAGGTCGACGCCCGCGCCGAGCTCTGCAGCGGCCAGAAGTGCCCGAATTTCACGCGCTGTTTTATCACCCTCATGCACCAGCGCGCGCTCGAAAGTGACATTATCATCGTCAACCACCATCTGTTTTTCGCCGACCTCGCTCTCAAGGACGAAAACTACGACGGCGGCATCCTGCCCGACTACCATGCCGTCGTCTTCGATGAAGCGCACGAAATCGAGGACGTGGCCGGCCAGTACTTTGGCCGTTCCCTCAGCAACCACCGCTTCGATGAGCTGCGGCGCGACCTCGCGGTCGCGAGCCGCCTCAACAAATTTGGGACACCGGAACTGGACCGCCTCCTCGGACGTCTGGATGAGGGGACCCTGCGCTTTTTTTCGCTCTTTGGCTCCGCCGAAGGCCGCGCGCCTTTCCTGGCGCGCGAAGCGTTCCGCGAAGAGAATCACGAGATTTACAACGACCTCCTCGGCATTCTCGAACTCGTCGGTTCCCACCTCAAGCTCGTCGAGCATCCGCCCGACGAGATCGTGCCGTTATTGCGCCGCACCGGGGAACTGTCCACGAGCCTGCGCTTCCTGATCGAAGAAGACGACGATCGCTACGTCTACTGGGTTGAAAGACGTGGCCGCGGCTGTTTCCTGCAGGCCACCCCCATCGACGTCTCTCGCCTACTGACGGAACGCCTCTTTGACCGCGTCGACACTGCCGTGCTCACCTCGGCCACCTTGGCCGTGGCCGGAGGATTCGACTACGTCCAGAAGCGTCTCGGCTTGGACCACGCCCGCACTCTGATCGTCGCCGGCCATTTCGATTACCGCAAGCAAGCCTTGTTTTATGTCCCGCCGCATCTCCCCGATCCGCGCAGCCCCGGCTTTGCCCGCTCGGCGGCGAGGGAAGTGACGCGCATCCTCGAGCACAGCCGCGGTCGCGCCTTCGTGCTGTTCACCAGCTATCAGCAGATGCGGCTGGTCTACGAAGCCGCGTCTCTCGAAATCGGATACCCGACTTTACTGCAGGGCAGCGGCCCCCGCCGCGCGCTGCTCGAGGAATTCCGCTCCACCCCGCACTGCGTGCTGTTCGCCACCGCGGCTTTCTGGCAGGGCATCGACGTGCCGGGCGAGCAGTTGAGCTGCGTTATCATAGATAAGCTGCCCTTTGCGGTTCCGCACGATCCCGTGGTTCAGGCCCGGATCGAGAGCATCCGCAGAGCCGGGGGAAATCCTTTCTACGAGTACCAGATTCCCCAGGCCGCGATCTCGCTCAAGCAGGGGTTTGGCCGGCTCATCCGCAGCCGCTCCGACCGAGGGGTCTTGGTGCTGCTGGATAATCGCATCACCAAGCAGCGCTACGGGCAGGTGTTTTTCGATAGTCTTCCGGACTACTCATTCACCACCCGGATCGCAGACGTGGAGAGTTTTTTCGATGTTTGAAGTCACGATTGAACAGACGTTCGCCGCCGGCCACGCCCTGCGCAACTACCATGGCAAGTGCGAAAACGTCCACGGGCACAACTACCGCTGCCAGGTGACGATGGCGGGCGACCAGCTCGATCCGGCCGGCCTGCTGGTCGACTTCGTCGAGTTGAAGAAGGCTGTGCAGTCGGTGATCAATCGCATGGACCATCAATGGCTGAACGATTTCCCGCCCTTCGACTCGCTCAACCCGTCCGCCGAGAACATGGCCAAGTACATCTACGACGAGGTCCTGAAAACCATCCCCCAAGCCCCGGGCGTGCGTCTCGAATCCGTGCGCTTGTGGGAGACGGACACCTCCTCTGCCACCTATCGGCCATCCGTGGCGTAAGGCTTCCCTCCCGCGGCCGCCCGGCCTGCTTTCCAGGACTATTTCTTGGTGTAATACGCGGCGTTTCTGGCTGTGAACTCCGCCCACTTCTCGGGCAGATCGTCCAGTGCGAAGATCGCCGAAACAGGGCAGACCGGGACGCAGGCCCCGCAATCGATGCATTCGATCGGGTCGATGTACAGCATTTCGGTGTCCGCGTAGGCTGCCTCATCCTTTTTCGGATGGATGCAGTCCACCGGACAGGCGTCGACACAAGCGGTATCTTTGGTGCCAATGCAAGGTTCTGCGATCACGTATGCCATCGAGGAGTTCCCAGATCACCCTAATGAATAGCACATAGCCCGCAAAGAACACAAACTACAGGTTGCGAAATGCTCCTAGCGGGCCCCAAACTGTGAAAGATGCCAGCCAAAGTACGAAAAGCTGTTTTCCCCGCCGCGGGGCTTGGCACCCGGTTCCTCCCCGCCACCAAAGCGTTGCCGAAGGAAATGCTGCCTGTGGTCGACAAGCCTATCATCCAGTACGGTGTCGAAGAGGCGCTTCATTCGGGCATCCAGAACATCATCATCGTGACCGGACGCGGCAAGTCCGCGATCGAAGATCATTTCGACGTGAGCTTCGAGCTGGAGAACCTGCTCGAAACGCGCGCTAAGAGAGATCTGCTCGCCATCGTCCGCAACATCTCGGACATGATCAACGTCTCCTACATCCGTCAGAAAGAGGCCCTCGGGCTGGGGCACGCCGTTTTACGGGCGCTCGAACTGGTGGGCCAGGAGCCGTTTGCCGTGGTGCTGGCCGATGACGTCATCGATGCCGAGACCCCCTGCCTGCGCCAGCTTCTGGATGTCTACAACTTCTTCAGCGCGCCGGTGGTGGCGGTGATGGAGGTCCCGCGCGACAGCATCTCCGCCTACGGCTGCATCGACGGCGAGCCGGTCACCCACCAGAACACCCGCGATCGCGTTTTCCGCATCCGCGACCTGGTTGAAAAGCCCAAGGTCTCCGAGGCGCCGTCAAACCTGGCGATCATCGGTCGGTATGTCATCACAGCGGATATCTTCGATTCGTTGCAAACGATCAACCCCGGCTCGGGCGGTGAGATCCAGCTTACTGACGCGCTTAAGCATCTGCTCCGCTCGCGCCCCATCTACGCCTATCGCTTCGACGGCACCCGTTATGATGCGGGCGACAAACTCGGCTTTTTGAAGGCCACGGTCGAATACGCCCTGCGCCGGCCCGATCTGGGAGGGCCTTTCCGCGAGTACCTCAAGGGACTTAAGCTGTAAGCATGCTGCCCGCCGGCTGCAAGCAACGCATCGCTGCCCTCGTCGGCGCGCGCGGTTATCTCGACCGCCCCGAAGACCTCGCCATCTACGAATACGACGGCAGCATCGACAAGCATCGACCCGATCTCGTCGTTTTCCCGCGTTCGACCGAAGAGGTTTCTTCCATCGTCAAAATCGGGCGTGAGTTCAAAGTGCCGTTGGTAGGCCGCGGCTCCGGCACCGGGCTTTCCGGCGGTGCCATCCCACGAGAAGGCGGCATCACCGTGGCGTTCGCGCGCATGAACCGCATCCTCGAGATCGATCTCGGCAATGAGCGAGCCGTGGTCGAACCGGGTGTGGTCAACCTGGACCTCACCCTGGCCGTTCAGGACGCCGGCTATTTCTATGCGCCCGATCCTTCCAGCCAGCGCGCCTGCACCATCGGAGGCAACGTGGCCGAGAACGCCGGCGGCCCGCACACGCTGGCCTACGGCGTCACCACCAATCATGTGCTTGGCCTCGAACTGGTCCTCGCCGACGGTTCGGTGGTGGAAACCGGCGGCGCTGAGCTCGATCTGGCCGGCTACGACCTCACCGGCCTCCTCACCGGGTCGGAAGGCACGATGGTGCTGGTCACGAAAATCACGGTTCGCCTCATGCACCGGCCCGAGCGCGTCAAGACCGTGCTGGCGATTTTCGAATCGAGTGCCGACGCCGGCCGCGCCGTCGCCGAGATCACCGCCCGCGCCATCACTCCGGTCGCCGTCGAGATGCTCGATGGCGTGATGCTCCGCATGGTTGAACAAGCCACGCACGCCGGCTATCCCAGCGACGCCGCCGCCGTCCTGCTGATTGAGCTCGAGGGTTTGCGGGAAGCCGTCGAAGAACAGACCGAACAGCTCCGCCAGGCCTGCTCGCTGTGTCGCGCGCGTGAATTCCGAGTGGCTCGCACCGCCGAAGAGCGCGAGCTGCTGTGGAAGGGCCGCAGGAACGCCTTCGGCGCCGTCGGCCGCGTCAGCCCGACCTATTATGTCCAGGACGGCGTTGTGCCGCGCACGAAAATCGAACCCACCCTCCGCTTCATCGGCGAGGTCTCCGGCAAGTACGGCCTCACCATCAGCAACATTTTCCACGCCGGGGACGGCAACCTGCATCCCATCATCCTGTTCGATCCGCGCAAGCCGGGGGATCTAGAGAAGGCGCGAGCCGCCGGAGAAGAGATTCTCGCCTATTGCATCGAGTCCGGCGGCTCCATCACCGGCGAGCATGGTGTCGGCATGGAGAAAAATGAGCTGATGCCCAAGCTCTTCAATCCCGACACGCTCGATTTGATTCGTCGCTTGAAACTACTGTTTGATCCCGACGGTCGCCTGAATCCCGGCAAGATCCTTCCCACCGGCAAAGGCTGCCTGGAGATTCGCCAGCCGGCGCTCGCGCCGGGCTCGCCGGCGTACTAACCACCGAGGAACCGTTTCTCAGCTCTTGCTCCGAAACGTCATGCCGATGCGCAAATTCCAGAGTTGGCCAGTGGTAAGGCCGGCCGGGCTCGTCACGTGATCGCGAAACTCAAGCAGGAAGCCCGTATGCCTGCTAGTCCAGTAGTTGATGCCGCCGCCGAAGTTACCCCAGTTGTACTCGATGCCGTCGCGACCGAACGTCCGCGTGTATCCGCCCGTGACAAACGGTTCCAGCTTGCTGCCGGTCTTGAAAACGTAATAACCGTTACCACTGAACACTCCAAAGTTGGTGTCGCTAAAGCTTTGCGAGCTCCCGGCGGTGCCTATCTCGAGGCCGGCTCCTAACCCGCTCCTGGAAATCAACTTCAGGCCTCCACCGAAATGGAAGGCCGTCTCGGACAGCCCGGCGCCGAATCCACGAATTTGGCCAGGGGCGAAGAATCCATAAGGCTGGGCCGATTGTGCGAACGCGAGGGACCCCAAGCTGAGCATGCCTATCACAGCAACCACACATTTCGTCTTCAAGGTTTTCCTCCTAACGAAGAATTCTGCGGCTTGAGCGTAGGGACTTCAGTATAGCGGTATTGTAGTGCCGTGCTGAAAGGCCGTAAAGAGGGTAAACACACCTGGTTTAAGGATAGGTCTTAATACTGCCCGACCCGGAGTCTGAGGTGTGAACTACCGTCCCTTTCGCTTTCTCCGGTTTAGACGTCGTTATCATGAACTATCGTTCGGAATTGGATTTGAGGAGAGTTCGGGCTAACCTTCAGAGGATATCCGCGCCGTGTCCTGCGCCACCGTCGCCCGCGGATCGGTCTTGCTCGCCCCGGAGCAGATTCGGAGAAGGCTTCGCTGCTACTCGGAAGCGTAATAGCCGCGCCTCCAAGAGATATGGAATCGCGGACTCCCGGCTGGCTGGACGAGTCGAATTAATACTCTTCGGTATTTCCCATCCTTTTGCGGATTGGTTGAGGAATAATCAACGACGTATTCGCTATGCAGTTCGGCACTGATGGCGGCCGCCGCTTCCGGCAGGTCGGAGAGTCGGTGAACAAGCAGGGCCCGCCCTCCCGTTGCCTCCGCGATGTCCGCCAGGCCGCGCGCACGCTCCTGAATGCAGATCGAGAAGATTCGGAGGTCCGACTCCAATGCGAAATCGCGGACACTGCCTTTGGTGTATCGGCTGGCGTTGTCGACGCCATCGGAAAGCACGACGAGTGCTCTCCTGGCGTGACTTGCACTCTTCATTTCGTGCATGGAAAGATACATTGCATCCCATAAGGCGGTCCAGCCATCGGCCCGAGTCCCCGTCAGGCTGTCCTCAATGCTTTTGGTGCGGCGAGTGAAGCCGAACACCCGTTCGGGTGCATCGCTGAACCGAACGAGGGAAAATTCATCCTCCGGCAAAGCGGTGTGCATCAGCTCACTGACTGCCCGGCGGGCAGGCTGCATCTTGGATTTCATGCTAGAGCTGGCGTCAAACACGAGCCCGATCGAAATGGGGGCATCATCGATGGAGACGCGATCGACCCTTTGTTCAACCCCGTCCTCGAACACACGGAAATCCTTGGCCTGTAATCCCTCGACAGGCCGATCTAAATCGTCGGTCACCATGACCGGTATGAGCACTCGATTGACATCGAGGCGAAATCCCCCGGCTTGGAGAGCGCCTTCGGTCCGGCGCGAGGGGATCGGCGAAAGCGGTCCTTGGGAGTCGGCCGGCAGCGGTCCCGCCCACACGATTCCGATGAGAACTGCGGCGGCCACGTCAATCGGAAAGGTACGCGAAATCCGGACGGCGCTGCCCATGCCTCAAGTAAAGACCAAAACGAAGCCGGAAGCAGTCCCAATCAGACCATCTCGGCACCCGGTACTGGCTAGCTCCCTAGGCCCGGCGCCTCATCTCCGAGCGTGCTTCGGCTTCTGCCGTCCGGGCCCGCTCGGCTTCGCGCTTGTCGTGCAACTTTTTCCCTTTGGCCACCGCCACTTCACACTTGATTCGGCCCCCCTTCAGGTAAATCCTTGTCGGGATTAGCGACAGTCCCTTTTCCCTGGTCTGTCCCAAGAGCTTGTCGATTTCCCGGCGGTGCAACAGCAGCTTGCGGTTGCGAATCGGCGGATGGTTTTCGCGGTTGCCGTGGGAATACTGGCTAATGTGCGCGTTGATCAGCCACGCCTCGTTGTCGAGGACCGCAGCGTAGGCTTCCTTGAGCTGAATCTTGCCGTCCTTGGCGGCCTTGACCTCGGTTCCGGTCAGTACCAAGCCAGCCTCCAGGCGTTCCAGCAGGAAATAGTCGTGGCCGGCCCTCCGGTTGTCACTCAGGATTTTTAGGCTGGTGTCTTTTCCGGCCAATTTTTGATCTCAACGCGCGACCGCACCGCCTCGTCAGAGAATTTGATGGCAGTGGTTCGTTTACACGCCATTCATCTTAGCACAGGGTCGCCGGGAGACCAGAAAAGCAAGAGAACATGCTTTGTTTCAATCGCTTAGCTGCCGTCGTAGGGACTGCGGTTCTAATCGGGCAAATGGCGCCGGTGGAAGCCAAAACCCGGAAAGGCGACCGATTCTACGCCGAGGGGAAAACCCATGAGGTGAAGCGGGAGTGGGATAGCGCCCTCGAAGCTTACGAGAAAGCTCTTTCCGAGGATCCGGCCGAAGTCGTCTACCAGATAGCCGCCCAGAAGGCGCGTTTCCAGGCCGCCCAAGCGCACCTGGACCATGGCCTAAAAGTCCGCGACGAGGGCCAACTCGGCGAAGCGCTGCTGGATTTTCAAAAGGCCTATGCGCTCAATCCCAGCTCGTCCGCCGCTGAGCAGGAAGTCCGGCGCACCCAAGAGATGATCCAGCGTGAGCGCGAGCGTATCCAACAGACCGGCAAGGAAGCCCCGCCCGAGGTGCGCGCCCTCACCCCGGTCGAGGAGGAAAAAAAGCAGACTCAGGAAAAGCTGAACCGCCTGCTTCCTCTTCCCGAGCTCAAGCCCCTGAACAACGAGCCGATCAATCTCAAGATTGCCAACCAGTCCCCCCGCGTGCTGTTTGAAACCGTCTCCAAAATTGCGGGCATCAACGTCCTTTGGGACCCGGATATGAACCCTCCCCCGAGTGGCGGCGGCGCAAGGAATGTGTCGGTCGAATTGAACAACGAGACGCTCGATGAGGCGCTCGATGAGATCGCCACCCTGACCAAGTTCTTCTGGAAACCGCTGTCGACCAACACGATCTTTGTCACCAACGACAATGTCAACAAGCGCCGCGATTACGAAGATCAAGTGTTGAAAGTCTTCTATCTGTCCAACGTCAACACGGTGCAGGAGCTTCAGGAAATCATTAATGCGGTGCGCACGCTGACCGAGATCCAGCGCATCATGCCTTTCGGTTCGCAGATGGCGATCGTGGTGCGGGGAGAAGCGGATCGGGTGGCCCTCGCCTCGAAGATCATCAGCGATCTGGATAAACCGAAAGCCGAGGTCGTGGTGGATATCCTGGTTTTGCAGGCCAGCACCACCTTCAACCGGCAGATTACGACCGCGCTCGCCTCGACCGGCCTCAATGTTGCCGCCGTCTTCACGCCGCGGCCAGGACTCGTCACCAATCCCCCGACCGTTACGCCCCCCGAGCAGCAGACAAACCCCAGCCCGACTACAAGTCCGACCACGACTCCCTCGGGACCCCTGGCCATCCCGATCGCCAACCTCAGGCACATTTCCAGTGCGGATTACTCCATTATTCTTCCCAGCGCCCTGCTTCAAGCGGCTCTCAACGACGTCAACACGAAGGTTCTCCAGTCGCCGCAACTCCGCTCGGTCGACAACGTGAAGGCGACCCTCAACATCGGCGATCGCGAGCCTACGGCCACCGGCAGCTTCCAGCCTGGAATTGGCGGCGTCGGCATCAACCCTCTGGTCAATACGCAATTTACCTATATTGACGTCGGCGTCAATGTCGCGATCACGCCGCGTGTGCATGATAATGGCGACGTTTCGATGCACGTGGAGCTAGACATTTCCAACGTCAGCGGGACGGTTTCCCTCGGCGGCCTCAACCAGCCCATCATTAGCCAGAAGAAGGTGGTCCACGACATT
>Ga0306920_100012603_pt1 | contig 11477 bp, 11 predicted proteins | sample flu12Cox44000170_FD_204666 | JGI IMG/M metagenome (GOLD analysis project Ga0306920, IMG submission 204666) | Lab enrichment of tropical soil microbial communities from Luquillo Experimental Forest, Puerto Rico - flux4day.12C.oxic.44.000.170 (v2)... | ecosystem: Environmental > Terrestrial >...
GCCCCACGCGCTCAATGGCGAGCGGCACCCCCATGTCCTTACGCAAAGTCGGGGCCGGATCGCTCTCCCGACAAGAAGCGCGGTCGTCCTAAAGATCGGCCGAAGTAACGGCCGCCGACGAGGTTAGGTCCTCCACGCTCTCCATGACCCAGCGACCCTTAGCGTCGTAGTACGTCACGAGCGCCCGAACGGCGCCCTCGGGGCCTGGCGTCTCGCACCCCTCCGCGTCGATAAAAACCGCCAACCAACGGCCACCATCGTCCGTCGTTCCCTCTCGCACCGTTCACCTCCTTCGAAGTCGCCGAGCTCGTACCAGTCGCGCCAAATGATACGGACCCACTCGTCAGGCGCTCGCCAAGCGGTCGCGGTCTCCAGGCCAAAGAACGGGATTGAGGCCGCTTTCCAGCAAGCCTCGTCTTTGGGATCGTCAATCCCGTGGCCTCCGCCTACTCGGCGAAGGCGAGCCGCCGATCGTTGGTCGACCTCACATCCTCCTCATAGGCCACCGACCGTGAAACCGCATAGGCCATCGACCGTGAAACGACCCGGACGATCGGCCTCGGTATGAACTCAATAGTTGCTGGCTGCGCTGATGGCCATGAGTCGAGCACGATCACCGATATATCCACCTGTTCGACCAGCAGCGCACGGACGAGCAGGTGCGGCAGGCGATGAGTCTCTGAAGGTCGAGTCGACTTGGTTCCACACATGCTCCGTACCGGGCGCGGCCCGTGCCCCCCGGTACGCACCAGCGCGTCGCTTCAGCTACTCCCGTACCGCGTCGGGTGGCGAGAGCGGATGGGCGTCGCAGTAGCTCTTGAGGGCTCCGAGAGTTAGGCGTAGCTGTCGGCACATCACGCGCCGGAGCAGCGGGGCAAGGACGATGAGTAGGCCGCCGATTCGAGCTTCGGCCGAGATTCTCACCGAGGTCAGCTCGGGACTTGGCACCAGCTCGTAGCGGGTGGTCGACGGCGGGCCGCCGCTGACGGTCCGGTATGCGATCCGCTCCGCCGGCTCGTAATCGGTGACCTCGAGGTCGATTGCGTGCGCACGCAATAGGACGCGGTGAGTCTCTCGGTAGCGAGCGCCGGGTCCGAGCGGACCGTGAATCTGCGCGACGGAGAGGATGGAGCGGTCCCACTCCAGTGTGCGCTCTGGTGCGAGCAAGTCGAACAAGCGCTCCGGTGGAGCGGCGATGTCGAGTTCGCTGCTCGCTCTCAAGAGGATCATGTGGGCACGTCGTCAGCGCTCGAAGGCCATGATCCGGTCGACCATCTCGTCGACGAAGGGGTCGAGTGGTGGCCAGGGGAATGTTGGTCGGGCGATTCGGGCGAGCACGATTCCGTGTTCGGCGGTCCAGATGAGAGAGGCCAGTCGGAAGGGGTCTTCGTCGGGGCGAGCTGGGTCGGCTTGTAGGCAGCGGTCTACTGCTGCGACGAGGTTTTGGAATGCTCGTCGGCCAGGGGTTTGGGTTGGGTCGTCGGCGATCGTCGCGAGCGGGAGGTCGGCTTGGAACATCACTTGGTAGAGGCGTGGGTGGTCGAGCCCGAAGTGGGTGTAGGCGCGGCAGCGTTTGCGAAGTTCGTCCGCGGGATTGGAAGCGTTCTTGCCTGCTTCGGCGGCGGTGGCGGCGAGTTCGATGAAGCTGCGGTCGACGACGGCGGCGAGCAGGTGGTCGAGGTCGGGGAAGTGGAGGTAGATGGAGGTGGTTGCGATCCCGACGCGGCGGGCGACCGACCGCAAGGACAACCTCTCGCTGTCCTCGATCATTGCGATCGCGGTGGCGATCAGGTCGTCGCGCAGTAGCTCGCCTTGCCCGCGTTTGTTGCGTTGCCTTGTCGGTGGCGGCTTGTCGGACAGGGTCACGTGGTGATTGTCGCGGTCGTCGCCCCCGGTTGGTTCGCAGTGGCTGCTCGCCGCCGCACCACTAGGCTGCGTCCGCAGAGCGCGACCACGACGCCTACGACCAGCCATAGGACTGCGGCGTAGCCCGCATACCAGAACGCCTCTTGCCCGGCGCTGACGCCGTGGGCGCCTAGGAAAACGAGAAACCCCGTCGAAGAGGCATGGAGCGACTGCGCGAGCCGAATGCTGCCGGTGTTCGTGTAGAGCCAGGCGATCAGCACGCGCAGCGCGACAAGCATGGCGACGAAGGCGGCAAAAAACTCCGGGAAGTAGCGGCCGTGCGGGCTGGCCGCCCCGAGCGAGTCGACCACGGGGAAGTGCCAGAGCCCCCAGAGCAAACCGAGCAGGAGGGCGCCTCGCAGAGCGCCAAGCCTCGAACTCATGCGTGGGTAGGCGAACCCGGTCCAGCCGAACTCCTCGCAGAAGCCCGCGAGGACACCGGCTGCGATCCCGAACAGGAACAGCTGCGGCGTGAACTTGGGCGAAAAGACCACGTCCAGTAGCCCAAGCACAGTTAGGATCGAGATCGGCGGCACGAGTACGACCAGGTACCAGCGGTGCCGCGCAGGACGCTGCCAGCGCGCCCAGAGCTCCCGGAGCGCGGGTCTACCACCGGTGATGGCCGTCAGCCCAACGCCGGCGATCCCGATCCCGATCACCATCAGCGGGAACACCGCCAACGCGGACGTGGGTCCGCCCTGGTGCGATTCGCCATTGAGGTGCGGCAAGCCAATCACGGCCAAGCCGAGACCCGCAAGCGCGTAGGCGATCGCGAAGAAGCACAGGACAGGCCTGCGTCGAATGGCGCTGACGGCGGTCGTCATCAGGGGTGACCTCTTCCTTTGCTCGACACTACAGTCGTAGCCTAACATATGTAGTGTTAATGTCTGGACGATCGGATGACGTCCTTCTATGGCGATAGATCGCGACAGAAAGGAGCAAAGATGGAGTTCGACGACTACACGGTCACGCTCTTGCTGCACAACCCGGACGGGCCGAGACTCGATGAGACAGAGGCCGCCGCGATGCAGGACAAGCACATGGGTCATATCGCCGACTTGGCCGATCTCGGCCATCTAGTCGCGGCCGGCCCAGTCTTCGACGAGACCTACCGAGGCCTCTCGATCCTGACCGTCTCACCGCAAGAGGCGCTGGAGCTGCACGCGGCCGATCCGGCAGCACGCGCAGGCATCTATACGGTGAAGGCGCTCCCCTGGCGGCTCCCCGCCGGCGCGATGACGTTCAGACCGGCCCGCTTTCCCCGTTCAATCGCCGAGGCGCTCGGCTGAGCTGCCGGGAGACGCCCCTGCCGGGAGACGCCCCGGGCAGAGGACGTCAAAGACTTTCGGATGACACGGTCGAGCCCTTCGGCCGAGGTCGTAGGCGCAGGGGCGACCTAGCCTCGATGCATGACCTCAGCCGACATAAGAGAAGGGGGCTCGACCATGAACACAGACAGCAGCGTCGTCGAGACCGAGGGTCTCACGAAGCGTTTTGACGGCAAGGTTGTCGTCGACAGCGTCGACCTGCGTATCCCGCGCGGTTCGGCGTTCGGGTACCTCGGTCCGAACGGCGCCGGGAAAACGACGCTGATCCGGATGCTGCTCGGTCTGACCGAGCCGACGTCGGGGTCGATGTCACTGCTGGGTCGGCCGTTGCCGCGTGAACGTGCGGCTGCGCTTGCCCGGGTGGGCGCCATCGTCGACGAGCCGCGTTTCCACGGGCACATGACGGGTCGGCAGAACCTGTTGATGCTCGCCGCTGCGCGTGAGCCGGCTGCGCACGGTCGGATCGACGGGGCACTGGCTCGCGTCGGCCTCTCGGGCCGCGCGGACGATGCGGTCTCGCAGTACTCGATGGGGATGCGGCAGCGGCTCGGGATCGCCTCGTGTCTGCTCGCCGATCCGGAGCTGCTGATCCTCGACGAGCCGATGAACGGCCTCGACCCGGCCGGGATGCTGGAGTTTCGTGAGCTGATCCGCAGCTTCGTCGACGAGGGCCGGACTGTCGTCCTGTCGTCGCATCTGCTTGATGAGATTGAGCGCACCTGTGACGCGGCGGCGATCGTCGACCGCGGCCGTGTCGTCATGCAGGGGTCGATCACCGAGCTCGCCGGCGGGCAGGCTCGTTCGCTTCGCTTGGTCACGAGCGACCCGACTCGCTCGAGCGTGATCGCGAGCGTCGACCCGCTCGTCGAGCAGGTGACGCACGACTCCGGCGACGTTCTCGTCGCTCTGCGACCGGAGGCTTCGGCGGAGAGGGCGGCAGCGACGATCTCGCGGAGCGTGATCGAGGCTGGCGTCGACCTGTACGAGCTTGAGATCGAGCACGCCTCGCTCGAGCAGCGGTTTCTGGAAATCACGTCCCGATTGGGGGTAGCAGCATGAGCACGACAGCAGTCATCGAAAGAACCGTGCCGACCACACGCGGTTGGGAGCTGCCCGGCTTCCGCCTGGCGCAGGCAGAGCTCCTGAAGCTCAGGACGCGACGAGGGCTGGTGCTGACCTCGCTTGCCCTCACGGTCGGGAGTGTGATCGTCGCCTACGCGATTTTGCTCGTCCTGCATTTGACCGATCCAACGGGTCACGGCCCTGCTGGTGGCAGCCAGCACTTCTGGAACGGCATGTACCTGCTGACCGCGCTCGGAACGATGGCGGCCGTGCTGATCGGTGCCACGGCTGGGGCCGGCGACCTCTCCGCGGGTGTTTTCCGCAGCCTCGTCTCGACGGGGCGCTCGCGCCGGTCGCTGTTTCTCGCCCGCATCCCAGGCGGGTTGGCGCTGCTGCTGCCGATGGCCGTGCTGGCCTACGGTGTTGGAGCGGCGTTGGCCGTGGGGCTGGCCGGCAGCTTGCCGCAGCCGGCAACCGTCTACCTGGTCGAGTCGGGGCTGTGGTTCCTGCTCTACATGACGGCGATGTTCCTGCTCGCCCTCGGCGTGTCGTCGTTCCTCGGCTCGCGGGCGACGACGATCGGGATCCTTGCCGGCGTCCAGCTCCTGGTCACGCCGCTGGTGCAGGGCCTCCACCATCCTGGAGTTGGCGCTGAGTCGATCCTGGGCATCGCCTTGTGGCAGTTGGCGCCGAAGGAGCTACAGAACGGCGCACCCAACGGCGACATCCACATGTCATTGGCGGCGATCGTCACCGTCCTCGTCGCCTGGATGGCGGTGGCCGTCGGAGCAGGGCTCTACCGCACGATCAGGCGCGACGCCTGAGCTCGTACCGGCTGGCTGTACCTCGACCGAGTACGGCCAGCCGGTTTCCCAATCCGTGTCGGATCGTTCACCATTCTGTTGTGACGATCAGGGCGAGGGAGTTACTGGTCGGGGCTGCCGGGCTGTCCGCCGGCCTGGGCGCCATCTATCTCGTGGCCCACAAGACAGGTGGGCCCGACGAGCTGAGCTCGCCGCAGAACTGGCTGCTGGGATGGTCGTTCATCGGCAGCGGTCTCGTGGCCCTGCGAGTTCGGCCACAGAATCGACTCGGCTGGGCAATGGTCTGCACGGGTTTTGCCTGGTTTGCGTGTCTGTTGATGCTGGCTCACGACGAGCCGCTGTACACGGTCGGTTACGCGTTGCAGGTCGCCTACATCGCCGGCTTCGCCTACGTCGTCGTCTCGTTCCCCTCCGGGCGTCTCGAGAGCACGGCCGAGCGGGTAGTGATCGGCGCCGCGGTCTTCCTCGTCGTTTTCGTCCAGTTCGTCGCCCTCCTGTTCACGGACTCGCAGGCCATCCAGTGCAGCGTTTGCCCCTCGAACGCCCTCGAGGTCACGCGCAACGACAGCATCGCCAACGGTCTGCATCAGTTCCAGCGGGGTGCCGGGGTGCTGGTGATGGTGGCGGCCATCGGGCTCCTCGCTGTCCGCTGGTGGCGGGCCAGCAAAGCAATGAGGAGAGTGATCGCCCCGGTGCTGTGGGTCGGCGGCGCAACGTTGACTCTTGCCGCGGTCGCCGTGCTGAACGAGGTGCTTACCAGGCCCTGGGGCCACCTGCCCCTAACGCTGATGCTGTTTGCGATTTCGGCGGTGCCGATCGCCATCCTGTTTGCCTTTCTCCAACGCCGGATGGCTCGCGGCGCGGTGGCCGGCCTCGTGGTCGAGCTTGGAAACCCGACGGAGTCACCCGATCTTCGGCAAGCGCTCGCCCGCACGCTCGGAGATCCCTCGCTCGAGCTCGCCTACTGGTATCCGGCCGAGTCTCGCTACGTCGACGGCGAAGGGAGACCTGTAGCGCTGCCAACAGAAGGCGATGCTCGCCTTTCGACCCTTGTCGAGCGGAACGGCCAGCCGATCGCGGTGCTGATCCACGATCCGGCGCTCGAGCACAACTCCGAACTGGTCGACTCGGTCTGCGCTGCGGCCGGCCTGACCCTGGAAAACGAGCGCCTTCACGCCGAACTGCGGGCGCGGCTTGCCGAGCTACAGGCATCGCGGGCGCGCCTGGTGGAAGCGACAGCCACGGAGCGGCGGCGGATTGAGCGTGATCTCCACGACGGCACCCAGCAACGCCTCGTCTCCGTTGCCATGTCCCTCGGGCTGGCCGAGTCGAAACTACCGTCGGGCGCCGAGGCAGCGCCGATCGTGCACGAGGCCCGCGAGGCGCTGACCGTGGCGCTGGCGGAGTTGCGCGAACTCAGCCAGGGCATCCATCCGAGTCTCCTCACCGAGCGTGGGCTCGGGGCTGCTCTCGACGACCTTTGCCGCCGGGCGGCGCTTCCGGCCAGACTCGACGTCTCGTTGAGCGGGCGCCTGCCGCCGCCGGTCGAGACGGCCGCCTACTTCGTCGTCAGCGAGGCTGTGACCAACGCAATCAAGCACTCTCACGCCACGGAGCTGTCGATCCGGGCCTGGGTTCGCGACGACACGCTCGTTGCAGACATTGCCGACGACGGCATCGGCGGGGCGGGCGTCGGCGGTGGGTCGGGGCTGCGCGGCATGACCGATCGCGTCGAGGCGCTCGGAGGAAGCCTGACCGTTTCCAGTCCGCCTGGCCGCGGGACAACCGTTCATGTCGAGATTCCGTGCGGGTAGTCGTCGCCGACGACGCCGCCCTCCTGCGCGAGGGACTCGCGCGCCTCCTCGTCGAGGCGGGCTTCGAGGTCGCCGGTCTAGCGGCGAACGCCGACGAGCTGTTCGACCTAGTCGAGCGCTGCCAGCCGGACGTGGCGATCGTCGACATCCGCATGCCGCCGACGCACACCGACGAGGGCCTACAGGCAGCGAAGAAGATCCGCAACCGCTGGCCAGGCGTTGGCATCCTCGTCCTCTCCCAGCACGTCCGGGCCAGCTACGCGATCGAGTTGCTCTCCGACGGCACCGACGGGATCGGCTACCTGCTCAAGGAGCGGGTATCGGACGTCGAGGAGTTGCGGGCCGGGGTCGAACGCGTCGGCAAGGGCGACTCCGTCCTCGACCCCCTCGTCGTCGAGCAGCTTGTCGGCCGGCCCCGCCGAGGCAACGCCCCACTCGACCACTTGACCGAGAGAGAACGCGAAGTGCTGGCCTTGATGGCTGAAGGACGCTCGAACAAGGCGATTGCCGAAGGCTTGTTCGTTACCGAGCACACGGTCGAAAAGCACGTCAAGAACATCTTCGCGACGCTACGACTGCCGCCCTCGCCCGACGACCACCGGCGAGTGCTGGCCGTCGTCACCTACCTCGACGCCCAGTAGCCCATAGCGGGCCCTTCAAGATCAGGCCAGCTCGGCCCCGAACCCGGGACGGCTGCCGCCTCGGTTGCGGGTCAGGCTGACTACCGGCTGACCCTACCGAGAAGACTCCGGTCTCCCGGCTGGTTGCTCCAGCCACGAAGAGGCACCCTCGAGCACATGAAAACCTTTCTCACTCCCACCGGTATCGGGCGCTGGAGCGCCCGTCATCCCTGGAAGGCGATCGGGCTCTGGCTCGTCTTCGTCGTCGTCGCCATCGGACTGCTCGTCGTCACAGGTTCGAAGCAATTGCAGAACGGCGCGGTCGGCGAGTCGGCCCGCGGCGACGCCCAGATGAACAAGCATCAGATCTGGCAGGCGCCGCTCGCCTACATCTACTTACACAGCAATTCGCTTGTGGCCACTGCGCCCGCGTTCCGCTCGGCGACGCGTCAAGTCGAGCAAGCGATGACGACGCTCGGCGCACAGGCGAAGGTTCAGACCTCGCACAACCAACACGCGACGCTCGTGGGTGGGCAGCTCAACATGCCGATCACCTCCGGCCAGCTGCAGGCCGCGGCAGCGGCTGCTGAGCGCACTAGTCCGCAGGTGACCGCAGTCGTCGCCGATGTCCAGGCCAGCTCCGGCACCGACCTTAAGCGGGCCGAGGTCCTGTCCGTGCCGGTGACGCTGCTCGTGCTGCTGCTCGCCTTCGGGGCGATCGTGGCCGCGCTCGTGCCGGTGCTGCTGGCCGCGACCGCGGTGATCGCCGCCTTCGGGCTGCTCGGGCCTCTCAGTCATCTGTTCCCGCTCGACGACAGCGTCAAGACCGTTGTGCTTCTGATCGGCATGGCGGTCGGCGTCGACTACGCCCTCTTCTACGTGATCCGTTCCAGGGAGGAGCGGGCGCGCGGACTGTCCTCCCACGAGGCCCTCGAGCGCACCGCCCGCACGTCCGGGCGGACGGTGGTCATCGCCGGCACGACGGTCGCGATCGCCATGGCCGCGCAGTTCATCGTCGGCTCCGACATCTTCAACGGCATCGCCGCCGGCACGATCGCTGTCGTCACCTGCGCGGTCATCGGCTCGCTGACAGTGCTCCCGGCCGTGCTCGAACTGCTCGGCCCAAGCATCGACCGCGGCCGCATCCCCTTCCTACCGCGGCTGCGCACGGACGGCAGCTCGCGCTTCTGGCCCGCGGTCGTCGACCGCGTCCTAAGGCGCCCCATAATCTCCCTCGTCCTTGCCGCAGGGCTGCTGGTAGCGCTAGCCGTGCCCGCACTCGGCATGCACGTGTCGAAGCCGAACTCTGACGCACTGTCGGCGAGCGGCCAGTCGGCACTCGCCACCCAGATCACGACCGACTTCCCCGGCCTATCGACGCCGGCGATCGTGGTCGTCACCGGCACGAACCTGCAGCGGCCGTCCGTCCGCCACGCGGTGAGTCGGCTGGAGACACTAGCCACGGCTCAGGGGATCGCCCATCCGCCCTTCACGATCGACCCCGCCCACAACTTGCGCGGCGTCGACTACGAGGACGGGTTCGCGATCGAGCTCCCGCTCACAGGCCTGGGCGCCAACGACGCCAGCCGCCACGCCGTCGACGTGCTACGCACGGACCTGATCCCGGCCACGCTCGGGCAGGTTCACGGCATCCAGACCGCCGTCACCGGCGACACCGCTCACGACGTCGACTTCACCAAGCAGATGAAGGACGGCATCCCCTACGTGATCGCCTTCGTGCTCGTCCTCGCCTTCCTGCTCCTGCTGGTGACCTTCCGGTCGATCGTCGTCCCAATCAAGGCGATCGTGCTCAACCTACTCTCAGTCGGAGCGGCCTACGGCGTGCTCGTGCTCGTCTTCCAGCGCCACTGGGCCGAGGGCATCCTCGGCTTTCACTCGAACGGCACGATCATCTCCTGGCTGCCGCTGTTCCTGTTCGTCGTCCTCTTCGGACTGTCGATGGACTACCACGTGTTCATCCTCAGCCGCGTCCGCGAAGGCGTCGACAGCGGGATGCCAACCGAGCAAGCAGTCCGCTACGGCATCACCCGCACCGCCGGCGTGGTCACCAGCGCCGCCCTGGTCATGGTCGCCGTCTTCTCGCTCTTCGGAACGGCCTCGTCGCTCGACCTGAAACAGGCCGGCGTCGGGCTCGCAGTCGCGGTCCTGCTCGACGCGACCGTGATCCGCGGCGTCCTACTGCCGGCGTCGATGAAGCTGCTCGGAGACTGGAACTGGTACCTGCCGAGGTGGCTGTCCTGGCTCCCGCAGACGCACGCCGAAAGGGACGTGCGGCGCGGCCGCCAGCCCGCCACCGGCGGCATGCCAGCAATCCGGCCGGAGGAGGCATAAACGTGCGCGCCGTCGCCGTCCTCGTGACGCTGGCCGGTGCGGTGGCGACTGCTGCCGCTGCCGCACCGGCCGGCTCCTCCGCGCACGTCCTCCGTGTCGGCACCTGGAACGGCAAGACGGGGACATACACCTCGATCGCGGCAGCCGTCCGCTCTGCCAAGCCCGGCGATTGGATTCTGGTCGCACCGGGCGACTACCGCGAGCAGCCGGAGCAACGGGACGGCGTCCGGATCGCGACGCCGAACGTGCACATCCGTGGCATGTCGCGGGCGAACGTGATTGTCGACGGCACGCAACCCAGAGCGCCGGAGCCGTGCGCGCCGCAAGCCCGTTGGCAGAACCTCGGATCCAGCGCGAACGGCCGGAACGGCATCGTCGCCGACGCCCCGAACGACAGCGTCGAGAACCTGACCATCTGCAACTTCGTCGGGGGCCGCGACAGTCAGCAAATCGCCGCTCACCGGGCCTTTCAAGGCTCGTTGCTGACCGTGACATCGACGTTCGTCTCCCGAAACCAGCCCGCGCTCTATGGGATCTCGGTCTCGCACGCGCCCGGCCCGATTCGGATCACAGACAGCTTCGTGTCGAATATGGCCGACTCCGCCTTTCACATCGGCGGTTGCGCCGACTGCAACGCCGTCTTCGACCAGGACACGGCCGAGCACAGCGTCATCGCCTTCACCGCCATTGACGCAGGCGGGCGGTTGACCGTCGAACACTCTGTGTTTCGCGACAACACTGCCGGCATCGACCTGGCCTCCGAACAAGACGACAGCTCGCCGCCGCCTCAGGACGGCGCCTGTCTGCATCGCGCGGGATCCTGCACGATCATCGAGAACAATGTCGTCGACGGCAACAACGATCCGAACGTCCCCGGCGGCCAAGGCGGCGTCGTCCGCTTAATCGGCGCGGGGATCCTCATCGCCGGCGGCCGCCACGACACGATCGTCCACAACACGGTTCGCGACCAGGGCGCCTACGGCATCGTCGTCACGCCCTACCCCTGGCTGGGACAGCCGGACGCCCCGGGCGCTCACTGTCAGGCTGGACGGCGCGGCACCGTCTCCGGCACTCCTCTGTGCTTCTTCGATGCGAGCGGCAACGTCATTTCGGGCAACGTACTCCGCGGCAACGGATCCTTCGGCAATCCGACGAACGGGAACTTCGCCGACGCAAGCGCGCACGGCGACTCTGGGTTCTTCGGGCCGATCGGTGCGCAGATCGCCTGCGCGACGGAGGCGTTCGGTTCGTGCCACGGCACCGACCGTCCCGTTGTCAGAGAACTCGAAGCGCTCGGCCGGGCGCTCGGCGTTCGGACGCACGTTCCGATCTCGAGGGCTCGGTATCCCGGCTTGACACGGATGACTGCTCCGGCGCCGGCGACTCAGCCGTCGATGCCCGATCCCTGCCGCGGCGTGCCGGCGAATCCCTGGTGCCCGAGCTAGCGGCCTCGCCCCGGTGCTGGCTCGACCAGTCGGGCGTCGTAGGCGGCGATGACCGCCTGGACACGGTCGCGGACGCCGAGCTTGCGGAAGATGCTCGAGAGGTGGGTCTTGATCGTCGGCTCGCTGA
>Ga0306920_100012604_pt1 | contig 11476 bp, 11 predicted proteins | sample flu12Cox44000170_FD_204666 | JGI IMG/M metagenome (GOLD analysis project Ga0306920, IMG submission 204666) | Lab enrichment of tropical soil microbial communities from Luquillo Experimental Forest, Puerto Rico - flux4day.12C.oxic.44.000.170 (v2)... | ecosystem: Environmental > Terrestrial >...
GTTGGCTGCGTGCTAATGCGGAGCGTCGTGCACTCGATGCAACCAATTTAGAGGAGGCCCAAAGGCTGGCCCTTCTTGTCGATAACGAGTTGATGGCAGAACTCAATGGACTGCGCATGTTGTCTCTATCTCATGAACTGGATACCGATAATCTTGGCGGTTTTTACGATCTCGCGCGGCGCGCCCATTTCGAGAACGAACTTTGGCGTTCTGTGATTGTCATCGACCCCAATACCAACGAAATCCTGTTGAACACTCGTTTCCCTATCGGATCGCCATACCAGCCAGTGCAAGATCCTGAGACCGTCAGAGAAGTATTCGAACAGCATAATGCTGTAATCGGCGCTCCGACAGGACCGGGGTTTGTTCCGGGTACTAACCGGATGCATCCTGCGTTTGTCCCTTTACGGGTTCCGGTATTGCGGGGGGACGAGATGCACTATGTGCTGAGTGCGTCCATGTCGCCAGACCAATTGCGAGCCTTATTGTGGAATGTATCGCCGCCAGGATTGGGTGGTGATAGCTATCTCCTTGACCCTTATGGCCGCATCGTTGCGCGAAATCGTTCACCAGGGCAGTTTGCCGAATTGGCACCGGAAGCCTTGCGAACGGAGATACCGAAGCAGGAGGGAATGTATCGTGGGTCGGTAGATGGTCAGGAGGAGGTGTTTGCCTTTGCTACAGCACCTTTTTGTCACTGGTCGGTGCACCTTGGTATTCCCATAAGAGAATACAATGCACCATACCGACGATCTTTCTTGATAAGTACCTCTGGTATAGTGGCCGGTGGGGCGCTTGCACTTGGTCTGATAGCAATGATCTGGCGCGAGATCCGTCGCCAGCGACGCGAGGAGAACACTCTGCAACATGCCCTTCGGATAGAGGCAATCGGTCGATTAACGGCTGGAGTTGCGCATGACTTTAATAATCTGCTCTGCACTGTAATCGGGAACCTTGATCTCATCAAGATGCGCGTTGCAGGAAACGAAGTGCTGTCTCAAAATATCGAGGCGGCGATAAGGGCTGCATCCCACTGCGCCGAGCTAATTAAGCAACTCCTATCCTTTGGTCGCAAACAGACGCTAAATCCCGAACCGGTGGAGATGAATTCCGCGGTGCGGAGCGCGGAGGGATTGATACACCAGAGCATAGGCGAGAATATCCACATAAACCTTCAGTTGTGCGACGGAGGATGCCCGGCACTAGTCGATCCTAAAGAGTTGAGCTTGTCTGTCCTGAATCTCATCACGAATGCGCGAGACGCCATGCCTGAGGGAGGCACGCTCACGCTAAGGACGCGGTGCGTCGATCTGCGCCGCACCGAACACCTTGACGGTTTGCGGCCGGGGCGATACGCCGTGCTCACCGTAATTGATACCGGAATTGGAATGACCGAAAAAGTAATGACGCGCGCTTTTGAACCGTTCTTCACGACCAAGGAGATTGGCAAGGGGACTGGATTAGGGTTATCACAGGTTTATGGTGTTGTTCGACAGTCTGGTGGAACCGTCCGCCTTCACAGTAAGGAGGGGCAAGGTTCCCAGGTTGAGATGTGGTTGCCAGCAACTCATTGATTTCTTTCAGTTTACGATGCCCGATGAGGTATTCGGCCTGAACGCCGAATTGTGTCTTTCCGTGGCCACCCGGTGCCACTAACGCGCGCCAGTGGGAGATATATGCATCTTGAGATCATGAAGGCGCTCGACGTGAATCGATGGCTCGAATGTGCTCACCAGAAATGACCATTCCCTGGCCAATGGGCAAAGGACGAGAATTCGGGGTTCCGGGGCCGCTCGCATTCTGTTCACACGCCTCTTATCTCCTTCGCGGCTTGGCGAATGTGTCGTCGATGCCACGCTCGTCTCATGAAATACGCGCCTGATCCTTTCGGGCTCGATGGGCCTCCTGCTGCATCAAGACCGGCAATGGTCCGCCGCTGGCCAGATACACACCGGCAGAGATTAGTATGATGCCCAGCCAATCTGTCCTGTTCGGCCACTCTCCGACCAGCGGTACGGCGAGCAGCGCCGATAGCGCTGGCACCAAAGCGCCAAATGCCGAGCCGCCTGAAGCGCCGAGGATCATCACAGCACGGCCATACAGGACGAGAGAAACGATGCTGACCACCACGCCCTGAAAAAATATCTGAGGGGCAACATCGGCGAGCGGCAACTGGACGAGTCGGGTTCCACGCAGCGCGAGATAAATGGGAGCATAGATTACCAACGACCCGGTGGAAACAAGGGCTGCTGCGTGGATAGGGTCGAGTTTCGCTTGCCGCATGATTACGGTGAAGCAGGCCGTTAAAAATGCTGCTATCAGGAAGGCCGCATCTCCAAAGGTGCGAGAGACGCTCCAAGCTGAGCCGTGCCAGCCTGTAATGATCAAAGCACCGGTAAGTATTAGCGAGAGGCCAAATTTTTGTGTGGTCGAAGGTTTTTCCCCCACGATGGTCGCCGCGATCAGGGCGACGAAAAGCGGCATACAACCGGGACTAAGCGCTCCCAGATCGGCGGCGGGGGCAAATCGCAACCCGAGCGCTGCGACTAGAACGTAAGGTGCGCCTTGTCCGACTATGATCCCGGCCAATCCGAGCCATCCAAGACGATCACGGGCGAGCCCGCGTCGGATTAGGATCGGCGACAAGAGCAGGCCCGCCACGCCGAAGCGGAGGGCCGGGATGTCCCATGCGTTGAGACTGGTCGTGACGGCCAGCCGGGTCATAGCGCTCCAACCGGCCCAAATGGAAACCGCGGCGAGGCCGAATACCGCGCCTTTCAGATAGCTCGGGCTATCCAACTGCATCCTTTGCATTAGGCTTCGCCGATCCCGAAGGTTTCCAGGAAACCGCGCTTTCCCAACGTGGTGATGATTACCGCGCGGCTGTGCTTCATCCTTTCGGTCCAGCCAAGATCGAAGTAGCGCTTGGTGAGCGCGGCCCCAACAGCGCCCGCGATGTGGGGCCGTCGTTCGGTCCAATCGAGGCACAATCGGCAGAAATGGCGACGGGTCGAACTCAGCGCAGAAAGGTCGACACCGAAGTCGGTGAGAAAACGCGTGCCTGCTGGCGTGATTTCCGCGGCTTCGTCACCGATCGCGATGTACTCGCGCGTAGCGAAAAAATCGGTGAGGTCCACGCTGAGGCGACCGGCAAGGTGATCGTAGCAAATTCGCGCCGCACTGAGTTCTCGTGCTTGACGTGATAGCGAGCGGTAGCGCGGTCTCGTTTCGAGCGCCACGGCCACAATCCCATCAATCATCTCGACGACTTTTGTTGATGCGAGCCGGAAATAGCGATGCCGTCCGTCCCGGACCACTGACAGCAATCCTGCCTCGGTCAGCTTGGCGAGATGCGTGCTGGCGGTTTGGGGAGTAATCCGTGCCGCAAAGGCAAGCTCGCTGGCGGTCAGAGCACGACCATCGAGAAGCGCCGAGAGCATCGTTGCTCTCGCAGGCTCCCCGACCAGCGCCGCTATCTCGGCGATGAGAGGGCCTGTAATCATTCAGCCTATATAACATCCGGTCTGGCCAGACCGGTGGACGAACGGTTCGACCGTGATCGAAGCGATATTCTTCGTTGTTGAAGATCTATTCTGCCTGTGCCGATAACGGCTCCTCATCGAGCAGCAACTCGACTATCACGCAATCGCGCCAGATGCCGTCGAGCTTGCCATGGCGTCGGTGAGTCCCGATTTCGGAAAAGCCGAGCCGTTTGAGTAGCACCCGGCTCGCGGCATTCTCCGGGAAAACCCGACTCGTGAGCTTGTGCAGCCGGGACGTGCGAGCAGCTTCAATGAGCGCAAAGAGGACCACGCGGCCTGCACCTTGCCAACGCTGGTCCCGCGCAACATAAACCGAGAACTCGCCAATCCCCGCGTAACATGGTCTCGTGCTGTATGGAAACGACGCGGCGAAGGCGGCGATGCCCTTTTCAGCCCCCGCCACGACAATTAGCGTACCGGGCCTGAACCACTCCAGGATTTGTGCGGACGTGCGTGTTTCAGTCTCGAAGGTAGCGATGCGATCAGCAATACCCTCACTGTAAATTCTGGCGATAGCAGGCGCATCCGCAAGGGTTGCCGGGCGCGTAGTGTAGGAGGTCACTCGGGCAACTCCTATCGAATTGTCGTCCCCGGCGAAGACGCTCGCGGGTCGCGTCTTCGTCGAAAAGGCTCCCCTGAGATCGCACATCAGCGAGGAGTCCCTTTCAGGAGATCAGAAACGGCCTCGATCTTACCATCGTCGATTTTCACGATCATCAGTCTGACCCGATCCGGGACACAGGCGGGTCCAATCGCCGAATCATGTCGACGAGCACCTGTCCGGGCCTGCTTGGATGCGGTCGTTTCGCAATCTCAACAAAGCCGTGTCGACGATAAAGTCGCAGATTTGCCTCCATCCGCTCGTTTGTGTAGAGCCGCACTTCGCGCAGCCCGAGCCCGATGGCTCGTTGGTCCGCAAATTCAAGCAATGCTGCTCCATAGCCCTTTCGTTGTGCATCCGGTTTCACCGCTATGCTGTAAACCAGCAGATGATCTGTCCTCTCTTCGAGGACCGCGACCCCTGTCGGCTCCCCTTCGACTTCCAAAACCCACACCTCTCCCTTTTCAATGCGCGGCCCGTAATCTTCTGTGGCTGGTTTTGGGATCGTGCCGAGTACTGCCATGTACGCGGGAACGTAGGCGTCCGCACTGATTCGCTGGACCACTTCTTTATCTACCGTATCGGCTCGCCTGAATTTAACAGTGGGCATGGAAGGTGACTCTGATCGATGATGATTTGATGCTCTGAATTAGCGGCTCCGGTGGCTCAGCGAGGGACCGGTGGCCGGTTATCAATCACAAGTTCAGGCCAGCGGTGTTGCTCATTGGCAGAGTTGCGGGCGAAGTGAACCGTCTTGCGACGAGGATTCGGTCTCAGACGCAACGCAAATAGATCGCCAAGACCGAAGGGAGCCTCGATGTGGAGCCGATTGTCAGGCTCCAAGCGGACGCCAACTGCGAATGTCGCCGAGGCAAAACGTTCTAGCGCCTCAGCAGTGCAGGAGAGCGGTCCGTAGTGCTCGCCGAACTTCTGCTCGAACCAGAGATGCACGCGCGCTTGGTTACGCACTTGGACCATGGATCGCAGCGGCTCATCGAGAGCGGTTGTCACTTGGCCAATTACCGCATCCTCGGCCTCGTATGAAACGTCGGACGCATCGAAATAGGCGAAATCGTAATCCTTGATTCCATAGTCGAGCGGGCGACCGGTTAGATAATTGAGCACTGGCTGATAGACGGCCCCCGAAAACACGAGCCAGTCAGGAAGACCGAGGCGACGAGCGACTGTAAGCACCAGCATCAGCGGCGGCGTTGCACGCAGAATCGCGGTCAAACGCTCTCGTAATTCGCTCTCGCCAGTGTCCACCCTCGGCATTGTCGCCGCCCGCTTGCTGAGCCCTCAGCCTTGCATTAGCGCATAACGACCAAGTTGTTTCTGAATAAATGAGATGTCGCTTCAACTTTATAGCCAATCCTATTATAAAACGAATGAGCATCGGATCGCGATACGCTTGATGTAAGGGCAACTGACGAAAATCCTCGATCCAAGGCCCAACGCTCAGCCATGTTCATCATCGCCTTGCCAACTCCGGTGCCCCGGCAATTCTTATCGATGACGAGTGCCTGAACAATTACTTCTGGCGGTTTATCGAATGCGGGTCGTTCGTAGAGATGCAGGAGTGCAACAACCTGTCCGTTTTGCTCGCCTACGAATACTGCGTGATCCTGCTTCTGCTTGATTGCCTCATACCGTCGCTTCATTTCCTGGAAGTCCAAATCGTAGCCAAGCTGCGACAACAGAAAGCGACAAACGGCCATGTCCATAGGCTCCATTACTCTGATCGCGATAGTCATGCCGAGACTCTAATCAAAGGCCGAGCGTTCGTCGAAAGGCAGGTGGCAGGCTTCACGCCGCTTTGAAGAATGAGATCGGGAGCGGGGTCTCCCTCACCCCTATCCCTGCACATGCTCAAAAACCCCATCGCAGCGGACGCTCTACCCTGGCTAAATGTTGCCCAGCAGCTTCGCGACCGGAGAGGCACCAACCCTCGCCATGGAACCAACAAGTTTCATCCTCCCTATGGTTATCCGGCGCAGCGACTTCACGGCAGTCCCTTGATCGCGACGCAAAGCGGCTGCAAGTCGGTGGCTTATGGCCGGATCACGCGCACCTCGGAAATCGATGAACCCCGCACGGCATAGAAAGCGAGCCGCAAATCCATGCTCCGGGCCGCGGGTCACCAACAGCATCGCGCCAGGGCCATCCCGCCTTGTCGTCATCGGGAACAAGAGCCGTCCTCCGAGTCTAAGCGCATCGAGCCATGAAGGCAGCGGATGGGTTGCGCCCGCACTTGCCACGATCACGTCGACTGGCTCGAAAGAGGTTCCTGCCCCGTCTGCGTGGATCACTTTGACCTGCGGCCGATCGGCGAGCGCTGCTTCCGCCTTCTGTGCCAGCCTTGCGTCGATCTCGACTGCGGTGATCCGGCCGTTTGAGCCCACAAGCTCCGCAATGATGGCGGTGTAGTACCCGGTGCCGCAACCGAGGTGGAGTACCTGTTCCCCGCGCACGAGGTCGAGACGGTCGAACAGATAGGCCCAAAGGCTCGGCTGACCATTGTTGATGCCGCGCGAATCATCGAGCGCGATTAACACGTCGTGATATACGTGACTCGGGTTGACATCCTCGGTAGTCCAGTATTCGGCCAAGTCCATCGGACTCTTGATCCGCCAAGGCCCTGGTCCAACAAATTGCTCGCGCGGCACGATGGCAAAGGCATCGACCACAGCGGACGACCCCACCTTGGCGGTGAAGCGCAATTCCGCAGCGTACCGATGGCGAGCTTGCTCGACCGGCTCCAATTCGCTCCTGCCTAGCTCGCCTTTCCAGCCGCCGTAGCTTCGGGGACTTGTACGAGTTTTCCAGATTTCACATCATAGATGTAGCCGTAAATCGGAATGTCTTTGGGAACCAGTGGGTGGTTTCGGATGCGCATAACATCCTCGACGACGCTTTTCCCATTGTCAGAGAATGTCAGCCAGTTGATGTAGTTGCCTTCTCTTGACCCAGGCCCCTGGCCCGTGTCGTGCCAGCCGCTTTGATCCAATGTCGCGGTCTTCAGACTGCTCGCCAAGAGACGGCGCATGTCATCGTTGGTGAACAGCAGCATCCCGCAATCCGTGTGATGGATGACAAACCATTCGCGGGTGCCAAGGAGCTTGTACGAGATGACCAGTGACCGGATCGCGTCATCGCTTGCGCGACCGCCAGCATTGCGGATCACATGGGCGTCCCCTTCCGCGAGACCGGCGTACTTCGCCGGATCGAGTCGGGCATCCATACAGGTTAGGATCGCGAAATGGCGGCTCGGGGGGAGCGGCAGGTCGCCTTTATCACCAAAGCTTTCTGCGTACTTTCCGTTCGCCGTCAGCACTTCGTCCAGGATCTTGGTCATTGCCCTCGCCTCCTGTTCCGGGCTTTCTCCTCGGATAGGTTAACAGGAAGTCAAGCACGGTGCCGAGCGACTTTGATCCCTACGAAGAGCCTTTATCGCGCGATTCCCTTCTGGTTTCACCGTCCGGTACCGAATCAACGAGCCACCTCCGCAGGTCTGCTGGGCGAATCAGCAGATTGCTCCGACATGGCCACGTCTTATTAGCGTGACGAGAGACGGCATCGCGGCGAACAGCAGAAACATGACCGCTGAAATGACGCCCGGCGTGGTCACGAAGCTCGCGAGATATTCCTGTAGGGATAACCCTCGCACCCAAAGAACACCTGCGATCTCGGCGGGTGCCAAAATCCCGAGCGCCACCAGACCCATTGGGATCGTCGAGCCAAGATTCGGGTGCACGTTGGAACGCCCCATCACCCATCGTGCTGCAACGATCATCGTTATCAGCAAGATGACAGCTTCAACAAGCAGAGCCGTCATGCGGCCGAATTGTGGCACTGCCCAAAGTTCCCGGATCGGTCCCAAGACCCACCCGACCGCGAAGAGCAGTAGGAAATAGGTTACCCCGGCTTTGAGAACGCGCATTTATGAAACAGAGCGAGTTCCAGTCTCTACGTCCCGACGCGCCATGTTTATAGAAATTTCCCCGTGATTCCTTCACCACCCTAGTTTTCACTTTTACCTTCGAGCACGCAAACATCATACTGCTTTAGTACAACTGACTTGACGCTGACCTTTTCTAGAATGTTGTACATATCGGCCGGTAGTTTGACCGTCTCCGGGTGATCGGCAAAGTTAACGAGGATATAGATCTCCTTATGTTCTCCAGACCGCACAGAGACATCGATCCCATCAGGTACCGCTGTAAGCTGCGGAATTACGCTGCTTGTGCTGATCATCCACCTTACCGCCGATGCCATGGTTTCGGCGTCCAGCCATGCCCCGACATACGTTATGCGTCCCTTCCCCACTTCGCGCGTGACGACGGCTGGTTGGCCGTCGAGCCAACCATTGCTCTTTTCGTAGCGCATCAGCACCTCGACCTCAGGCGCATTCATCACCTGCAATGCCTCTGCCCACAATTTAGAGTCGCCCGTACCCCATAGGCCATGTATGCCCGGAGGACGATCCCTGATTGCGAAATATTGCTCGACCTGAGCGCCCAGCAAGTCGCTCACCGGCCCCGGTTGACGGTTGGATAGCAACTGACTGTCACTGTCCTTCATGCCGGATCGTTGGCCGAGCACCAAGTGTCCCCCACTCTTGACGTAATCCCTCAAATGCTCGGCGATCTCCGCGGGCATGATATTTAATCCGGGAGCGATAACCAGCTTGTACCCGTCAAGTGGCACGGTCGGCGAAAGAATATCGACGGAATGCGCGAAACGCTGAAGAGGCCCGTAGTAGCTGAGGATTTGCTGTATCGGCGAAAACTTCTCGTTATGACGCTGCCAATCTATCGCCCATCGACTATCGTATGATTGGATAATCGCAACCTGCGAACGCACCGCGGTGTCCGCCAACGCGGCACGGGCTGCGACGAACTCGCGGCCAATTTGCGCGACCTCAGAATACACTGTATTCGGTTTCCCATCTGACCCAACCAGCGTCCCGGCGTATTGCTCCTGACCGTTCAACGCGCTCCGCCATTGCCAAAAGCCGATTGCGTCCGCGCCGTGGCCAACAGCTTGCCAAACCATTGCGCGGCTTTCGCCTTTATCGAGAGCACTATTGATTTTATCGAAACTGCCCGATCCCGCTTGCATTTCCATGACCCAGAAATTTCTGCGCAGGAAGCCTCGGGTTAGATCGTGCGCTGCTCCATTGCGCACAGGGTCGAGGTGACCTTGCTCGGGGTAATCGTCCCAAGCCGCCAAATCGAGATCCTGTGTCACCGTATAATGGTCAAACCCGTCAAACCAGCCCATTAGGTTGGTTGTTATAAACTGATTATCACTGAAGGTCCGTATGACATCGGCTTGGTTTTTCTGATAGGACCGCCACGTATCACTAACAAACCGCATCCAACTAATGAAAAGGCCAGGGTTCTCATGTTGTGTTGGGATCGGAATCTGCGCCCAATCTGAGTAAGTTTGGCTCCAATAAGCCGTCGTCCAACGCTCGTTCAGATCTGTCAGGGTCCGATAGCGCGCTTCGAGCCACCGCTGAAACTGGGCTCGGGTATCGGAATCATACGATATGTTTTGGAATTCGTTGTCGATTTGCCAGCCAATAACATGCGGGTTGCGGCCATATCGCTCGGCCAACTTCTCTACGATCTGCCGCGCGAGGCGACGATAGGTCTCGTTTGCCCAGTTAAACTGCTGACGGTTACCGTGCTCGTCTCGTCGACCGTCGTCTCTAACGCGTAATGTCTCGGGATATTTCTGAGTCAGCCATGCAGGCGGCGCAGCGGTCGGTGTGCCAAGAACGGTATCGATTCCGTGATGTGCAGCTTGCTCTATCGCACGATCCAACCAGCCAAAAGCGAACTGACCCTCTTCCGGCTCCAATGTGCTCCAAGAGAACTCTCCGAGCCGGACGAAGCGGATGCCAGCATTTTGCATCAGAGTAAGGTCGGCCTCCCAACGCGACTCCGGCCACTGTTCTGGGTACCATGCGGTCCCCAAGTAAAGGCTTGGCCTCTGAAGCCTTCTCTCACCTTGGGTCTGACCCCACGCTGGAACGGCTAAGGAGACGGAAGTCAGGGCGAGTAGGATGAGTGCCTGTGCCCACCCTATAAAGGGTCCATTATTTCGCAAAGACAAAAGGCCACCTTGCACTGAATTGGTATATTTGTTCACAAGCCCCCATTTCCGTTCAGGGGATCGGGATAATCGAAGCCCTCGATTAGCCTGGATACCGATACCCCGGCTGCGGAAAGACTGGATAACCGTAAGCAGGATATCCATAAGCTGGGTAGCCGTAGGCGGGATATCCGTAACCTGGGTAGCCATATCCGTAGGCCGGGTAGCCGTAATAGGTACCCGGTGGCGGTGGGGGCGTAGTAGCGACCCCTCCAAATATCCCCGTGGCCCCTCCGATCGCCGCTCCGAGGGCGGCTCCCGGCCCGCCACCCGCCGCTGCTCCGATGGCAGCACCAGAAGCGGCTCCCAACACTCCTCCACCAAGGCCGCGTTGGACGGGATCGTATGGGTTCGTGCAGGCCGAGAGGCCCAAGGCTAACGCGGCAATCAAATAGGGCGCAATTCGGGTCATTATCGCTCTCCACTTAGGCCGTTCGACCGGGTCGAACCGACAACGACAACGGATACATCGCACCGTTTCTCTCAACTCATCCAGCGTGTCGGCTCTGCGGCCCGAAGGGCGTGCAGCGCTAGGTCTCGAAAACCTCTGGCCGGGCATGTGCGTGCCGATCTCGTTGAGACAGTGGTATGGCTCACCACCGGGCTTCAGAATGGTTTACAGGCCCTCGGATCTCTTGCCCGGTTCGGCTCACCTCGGTCGAGGCAGACCGGACGTGCATCCTTGCCGAAAGGGAATGCCAGCGCTCGCGTTTAGCTTTACAATGATTCCGGGAACCGATGATCCATTCGGCCCATGCGGTTGGGAGCACCGCTTTGGCCACGGGACGCGTCGAACGTAGGCTGGCTGCCATTCTTGCCGCGGATGTCGCCGGTTACTCGCGGCTGATGGGTGAGGACGAGGAGGGCACACTTGCTGCGCTTAAGGCTATAAGACGCGAGTTGGCCGATCCCAAGATCAAGGAACACCGTGGTCGCATCGTCAAAACTACAGGCGACGGCCTGCTTCTCGAATTTGCCAGCGTTGTCGATGCGGTGCGTTGCGCGGTTGAGGTGCAGCGCGAAATGGCGGAGCGGAACGTCGATGTGCCGCCAGATCGCCGCATCGAGCTTCGTATGGGGATCAATCTCGGGGACATCATCAAGGACGGACGCGATATCTACGGCGATGGTGTCAATGTCGCGGCCCGTCTAGAAGCCCTCGCCGAGCCGG
>Ga0306920_100012608_pt1 | contig 11475 bp, 12 predicted proteins | sample flu12Cox44000170_FD_204666 | JGI IMG/M metagenome (GOLD analysis project Ga0306920, IMG submission 204666) | Lab enrichment of tropical soil microbial communities from Luquillo Experimental Forest, Puerto Rico - flux4day.12C.oxic.44.000.170 (v2)... | ecosystem: Environmental > Terrestrial >...
CTTTGCCGGATACGCCGGCACGATCCCGCTCAAGCGGGAATTCAATCCTCCGCATCAGGGAGGCAGCGTTCGACAGCGTCGCGAGCATCGTCGAGATGCAGGCGACCACACATTGCATGAAACAGGATGTTCTCGGCCTCGCGTCGCGCATCCGCGAACATCAACTCGAGCTCGAACAAGCTGATGCCGGCAAAACGCGGATCGCGCCGCAGTACGGAAACGATCCTGGCAAACAAGGTTTCGACGTAATGGTAGGCGTCACGGCCGTTATGAGCTCTTACCTCGAGCAAATCGGTGAGGTCGCGGGCGAGTCGACCGGCCTGGGCGGAATGCTGTAGGGGCATCGCCGTCACTTGGCCTCCTTCGATGCCTTGATAATTTCGCGACCGTCGCGCATGACCCTTTCAAACTTCGTCACGCCCAGCTTGTTGATCATGATGCGGGCGATGTCCTTCGGGCGATCTTCGGGGGTCCATAGGTCGCCGCCGCCGCGGTCGACCTCGCGCTTGTAGCGGTCGCGCTCCTCAATGGTGGCGACTAGCTCATCCTTGAGCTTCTGCATCGGCGACGCCTTCGGCTCGGCGTCTGTCTTTGGCGCGGTCGTGGTTGCTTTCCACCGCCGCAACACGGCGTTCGGATGATTGAGGCGCAACCGCTCTTTGAGCGGCAGCTTGTCGAGCCAGGCCTCGATCTCGTTCTGATGGTCCATGACGTCGAGCAAGCGGGAGCGATCGCCGCTATCGAGACCGTCGAAGCCGAACTTTTTCAGAAAGGCGTTGATGGCGGCGTTGTAGCTCCTGCCCCTAGGCTTATTGACATGACCGTCGCGCATCGCCTCAGCGCGCCCGACAACGAGGGCGGCGCCGACTTTCTTCCAGGTCTTCCCAGGTTGAATGGCCGCGCAGCCGTTGCCATGCTTCCTGTCCTTCACGGACGGCGGCATGCACGGGCGGCTCTTCGGTGGGTGGAACTGGCTTAGCCAGTTCCACTTCGGTGGGCTCGACGGTGCGCAGGTGAGCGTTAGGAACGTTGCGCTCCACTCCGTCGTCAAAATGAACTGCAGAAACCTCAGCACCGGCATAAATGATCTTGCCGAGCCGAACGGGATCAGCGACGTCGAAGACTTTCGCTTGCTTTGGGTCGGGGGTCCGAATATCTAAGGACATCCAAACCTTCCTTTCGTTTGCGTTCAGCACCCCGCGGCCGGTTCCAACGTCAGCCGCGGGGTCGTCGTTTTGCCGCCCAGTCGAGCGCCCGGTGCCGGCGGCATCGCGCCGGGCGAAACCGATCAACGGGCTACTGATTCGACAGCATGAGCGCGTCGCCGACACGAAGGCCGACGCGGCCAGGCGACGGGTGAACAATCTTGTCGCCGTGTCTGCGCTTGATTGTGTCCCAGCTGAGAGAGGAGAGGCGCTCCGCCTCCCCCGGCGGCACGACCCGCAGCCATTCAACTGGCCACTTCAGCCAATCTTTGTTGACGGGAAGATTCTTCGACATTGCCTAACTCCGCATGCAGACGCTGATGGGCGCGTCCTTCTGCGGATAATCGTTAAGGCAATCGGATTTGATTTTCGAAACGCAAACACGCAATGCCACACGCAAACACGCATGCGCATACGTAAATGCGCATCGGCTAATCGCCGCGGCGTCCCATGAGGCGGGCCGCGGTATCGAGTGAGGCGAATTTCCAGCCTTGCCTTTCAAAAATTCCTTCGACGCTGTGGAGAATAGCCGTCAGCGTCATGTCAACCGGAGGATTGCCATCAGGCGGGTATTTTTCTTTGAGCGCTTTCCTGAGGCGGCGAGCCTGCCACCCCTCCGCCTTCGATTCCTGCGAGAACTGCCCGGCTGAGGAGCGATCAACAGCTTTGACGGAATCGACCTTGCCCTCCGGCTGCTGAACCGACGCAGTTTGAGATGCTGGCGGGCGGGGCGGCGGACGGCCAGCGCGAGACGGCTGTTTGACTTTTCGACGCTTCTTTTTCGGGGCCGATGTTGGGGCCGCTATCGTCGGGGCCAGACGTTGCGGCGTTCGCGGCCGTCCCGCCGTCTCCCTCTGAAGCTCTTCGATTGGCGAATAATCACTGATCACGTTGTTGCCGCCCCAGAGATGTTCCCCGCGCTCAATACGCCGCACCTCACGCTCAACGTCGGTGGCCCGCACGAGAATCTCCGCAGGTCCGCCAGATCTGTCAGATAAAGAGGGGTGAGAATAGCCCGTGTAGCGGATCCCGAGGCAGTCATTGCCAGCGACATCGTCGAATTCCACCGTCAGGATGAGCAACTCATTTTGCCAATCTTCAACAGGCACCCGTTCCTTCCCGTCGGAGTTTTTGCGCCGTAGCCGTATCCAGGAGGGCATTGAGGGCCATTGGCACAACAAGGCGGTTAAGCGCTGCACGACTTCATTTGGTTCAAGTCCCGATTCGCGCAATTGCTGATAGGCATCTTCAAGTCGTATCCAATTTGACGAGACGGCTTTCGACGGATTCTTCTTCCGCGAACCGCGGCTACTTTGCCGGCTTGTGCTTCGGCGAGATGTCCGCTTGGATGTATCAGCCTTGGCCATGGGTTTGCTCCGTGGCGGGGTTAGGCCGGCCGAGACGCCGAAATCGTCCCGGTCGGCCGTTAATTTATCAGGCGCGTTTCTTTATGGGCACCAACTTGCGTTCGCGGCCCTGCGTAACGGCGATCACATGATCACTCCACGTTCTGAGTGCGTTGCCGATTTCCGTTTGATAGGAATGTCGATCATAGACGCCAATCATACCCTTGCGAACGTGGTTGATGCACAATTCCGCGACGTGTGGTGGCACGCCCAAGGCGCCAATGCCGGTGCGAAAAGTTCTTCGAAGATCGTGAATTGTCCAATCCGCAATCGGCGTACCGGCCGCGGTGAGCCGGGCATTCAATTTTTTCATCGCCTCCGACCAGCCGGTGAAGCCGTTGCGGCCAGAAAACAAATGCGCTGATGGCAGGCCATCACGAGAGCGGCGCGGTATAGTGCGCAGAATGTCGAGCGCCGCCGGCGGCAATGGCAATTGTAGGACGCGGCCGTTTTTGCAGCGCTCGGCAGGCAACGTCAGCACGCCGGTTTCGAAATCTATTTCGCTAAATTTGAGCCCGCCAATTTCCTGCCGGCGGCAGCCAAGAATCGTCAACAATCTGACGATGCGGGAGAAGTCATCATCGCCGCGGCAGGCATTCCACACTGCGACGAGCTCACGATCGGTCAATGTCCTATCCCGTGAATTTATTCCGACTTCCGGATTGTTGGTGCCGATCACCGGATTGGCGTCGCAAAGGCCTTCACCCAGCGCCCAGGCATACAATGCGCTGAGATGATCCCGCGCGCGAGCCGCCGCCCGCGGACCGTTTTGCACGATCAATTCTTGCAGGCGTTCGGCGATCTCGCGGCGTTCGATGAGCTTAAGCGGACGGGAGCGCAGCGGCGCCCAATGCATTGTGAAAAACCGCGCAGCATTCTTATAGGTGTTTGCGCGCAGCGTTCGTTGCTTGATTTGCAGATATCGATCGGCAGTCGCGCCCAATGTCTGTTTTGCAGCAGCGATCGCCTTGGCCTTATCGCCGGTCGAATGAACTCCGAGCCGCGCTTCGGCAAAATGCTGGCGAGCGATTCTGACAGCATTCTCCAGCGACAGTTTGCGCACATCGCCGATGGTATTGGTGATAAGTCGCCCATTGACGCGAGGCTTGTCGATATAGGTCTTGCTGTTGCCGCGCAGGCGAATGCCCATGCCCGGCAAATCTTCGTTCCACACCACGTAATCATCAGCGCCGGTTTCCTGCACCAGCGCGGCGACGCTGCGCGTGGTGAACTTCATTCTTCGGACGGGATTCTTCACGGGCTCAACCTCACCACGAGTGGTTTTGAAACGTGCTAATTGTTCAAATCCGGGTAACGCATGGGTAACAGCCGGGTGCTACCCAATGCGTTCACGTGCTGTCATTATACATGTGCTTAAGGCAAAAGGTGGGCATTTTTATTGGCTTCTGCACAGTCCTGCTTCTTCCTGCGGGTAACAAGGTCCATGTTCAGTTCAATCGTGCAGACGGTTCCGAGCATCCAATCGGGGAGCCGGCCGGCGCTCGCGACCGGCGGCGCGCAGCGCAGCCCCATTCTGCCGGATTTGCCGACCATCGACGAAGCCGGCCTGCCCGGCTATGTGGCGGCCGACTGGTGGGGCATTGTCGCGCCGGCCGGCACGCCGCAGCCGATCGTCGACAAGCTGCATGACGCGATCGAAGAAGTGCTGCGGTCGGCCGATACGATGAAATATCTGGATCAACAAGGCGCCGCCCCCTGCACATGACGTTCCGCGTTCGGCGCCTATATCGCCGCGGAAATGGCCAAGTGGGGACGCCTGGTCAAAAAAGCGGGCATCAAAGCCGAATAAAATAACACAGTGCGCTGTCTTGCCGGCGCGAGACGTTCAGAGGGGTCATGATTTCCAAATTCACCTATCGTTCCGATCCGGTCCGAATCGTGTTTGGGGCCGGCGCCGTTACTGTGCTGCGCGCGGAAGCCGAGCTTCATAAAATGTCTCGGCTTTTGGTGCTATGCTCGGCAACGCGCGCCGATTTCGCGCGCCGGGTCACCGAGCCGATCGCGGATCGCCGCGTCGGCTTCTGCGACGCCGCCGGCCAGACGATGCTGCGCGCTGCCTTCGACAAGATCGTCGCTGATATCAAATGCCACAATGCCAATGGCTTCGTCGTTGTCGGCGGCGGTTCGCCCATCGGACTTGCCAAAGCCGCCGCAGCCACGATCGGGCTTCCCTATATCGCGATCGTCACAACCTATTCGGGATCCGAAATGGCGCCCCGCTGGTACCTCGGCGTCGCCGAGGATCGCGTGAATGTTGAAAGCGTGGCGGCGCTGCCGGCAACCGCCATTTACGATCCGGAATTAACGCTCGAGCTTCCGGCGCGGGTTTCCGCCGCGAGCGGCATGAACGCGATGGCGCATGCCGTCGAGAGTCTCTACGGCATCGACACCAATCCGGTCGTTCAAACCATGGCCGAGGAGGCCATGCGCCGGCTCGGATCGAGCCTGCCGCGCGTGGTGCAAGATCCGCGCGATCTCGGCGCCAGGACCGATGCACTTTATGGCGCTTGGCTCGCAGCGTATTTCCGCGCCGCCGTCGGTCTCGAACATGCAATAGCGCAGCGCGTGCGGCAGTGGTTCAAGCTTGACCATGCCTTCACGCACGCCGTCGCAACGCCCTACGCCGCAGGCTTCAACGCGGTGGCCGCGCCCGAGGCGATGGCGCGAATCCGCCGCGCCCTTGGCGTCGAGGATGCGGCGCGCGGCCTCTACGATTTGAACGTGCGGCTCGGGCTGCCCACGGGCCTGAAAGATCTCGGCCTCCTCGAGAAGGATCTCGGCAAAGCTGTCGAAGTCGTTTCGGCGGTCAAGATCGCGCATCCTAAACCTGTCACCAAAGCCGATCTGGAGAACGTCATCGGTCAGGCTTTTGCGGGCGCACCGCCGCGCTTTTGAGCCGTGCGAGAGCAACCATAGGCTGGCCGCACTATCGGCGCTACAGTCGCGGCCGTGAAAGCCCCCGCCGCCAAATCCGCCAGCGCCAAAACCGCGACCGCCGGCTCGGGAATGAAATGGGCCGGGCGCTCCATTCGCCGTCTGGAGGATCCAACGCTGGTGCGCGGCCGCGGCCGCTTCACCGCCGATCTTCCCGCCGCGCTATTCGTGCGCTTTGTGCGCAGCCCCGTCGCCTCCGGCCGTATCGCCGGCATAAGGACGCCCGATGGCATTTCAGTCATTCGCTTCGCGGATCTTAAGGCGCGGCCGATCCGGCCGATGCTGCACAAGTTTAACTATCGGCCTATTGAACAGCCGATCCTGCCCATGACGTCGTGCGTTTTGTCGGCGAGCCCATTGCCTCTGTGTTTGCACCGACCGTCGCGGAAGCGGAAGACATGGCGGATCGCGTCGAAATCGAAATCGCCGAATCGCCGGCGGTCGTCAACGCGAGCGATGCGATGTCTCCCGATGCGCCTTGCGTCCACGATATCGGCAATGTCGTAGTCGACGGCGCCAAGCGGCGCTGCGTTTTGTCGGCGAGAACGCGCCGCGACCTGGATATGCCGGTGCGCCTTGGCGAAGCCAGCGTCGAAATCGGCAGTCTTGATTTCGCATGGCGGCATCGCGCAAGGAATCGGCAACGCGCTCTTGGAAGAAGTCATCTACGACACGCTCGGCAATATCCAGACGGCGACGCTCGCCGACTACTGCCTCCGACGGCACGGGAAATCCCGGCGATCGAACTGCACCACATCGAAACACCGGCGGCATCGTCCCTGACGGGCGCCAAAGGCCTCGGTGAAGGCGGCACGATCGGCGCCCCTGCCGCGATCCTCAATGCCGTCAACGACGCGCTCTCGCCGTTCGGCATCTCGATCGATGAAATGCCGGCGACCCCGCAGCGCATCAGAGCGGCGCTGAGATCGGGAATCACTAATCGGCAATTAGTAATCAGGTATCAATGATCACTGACTCCTTTCTCGCGCCGAGGCAATCGCAAGGAAAAGGTATATGCAGAGGAGCGCCGTCTCGGCAAGAACCACAAGCAGGCTGCCGCCATAGACTTGGGGAAAGAACGCCTCCACGGAGGCCATTGAAACAACCGACGCGAGCCACAGCACCGCACCCCAAGCGGCGGCCAGCCAAAGCCCCACCGCCGCGACGAGATCGAGCACGGCGAAAAACACGGTCGAGGTTTGCCAAGCGATACTGTGCGTCTCGAAACCCTGATCGTGCGGCGAACCGATTCCGAGAACTTGCGCCCAGTGATAGAGGCCCTTGAGCAGAGACAGGCAGGCCATCAAACGCAGGAACAGGATCAGATAGTCCGTCCAGGTCCCCTGCGACGCCTTCGTTACCAGGACAGGTTCGAGCAGGTCGCTGGGCCTGGTCGGTCGCCGCTGCGATTGATCGGTCATGGACCCTGCCTTTAGCAGAGCAAAGGGCGTATTGATGGCAGGATCTCTTGCGCCGCGTCAACGCAGCGGCACGGCCGCTAAGATTGCCGCCTAGTATCGGCCGGGAGGCGGACCGTAATATGGCCCCGGAGGCGGCTCGTAATATTGCGGAGGAGGCGGCTCGTAATATTGCTCGGGAGGCGGGCCGGAGTATGGGCCGGGAGGCGGGCCGTAGTAGGGGGCAGGTTGCGGTGGACCAGGTGGCGGTGGACCGAGTGGCGGTTGGCCAGGTGGCGGCCCGTAATATTGCGGAGGAGGCGGCACGTAGTACCCGTATTGAACCTCGACAAGCGGCCCGTAGCGGAGACCGGCGGCCGATCCGGATTCGTAGGCGAGCCCAGCGGAAGGCAGCGGGGCCGTAAGCGGTGGGCCCATAGGCTCTGAAAGGAGAAAGTAGCGCGGACTGCAAGACGAGACGAGTGTCGCGGCTATTCCGGCAAATACGCAAGCAATGAGCTTCGCGAGCCTGTTCATCGTTACAGCCCGACGCAATCGCTGCTGCGTTATTAAAATACGAAATCGAGACGGAGCCCCGCCTGGCGAAACAAATCGTTCGTTTTTTGGTTAATTGCCGCGTGGTGCCGAACCGCGATCGTCGGCCCGGGCATGCGCGCGCCAAAGTGCTGGGAATTGCGAGAGGAACGACGCGCGGGGCGCCGCGTTTAACGATTGGCCGCCGGGGCTTTCACTTTAACTCGGTCGCTTCAGTGGCCCCGGACCATCCCCATCCCCGGACAGGAACGAGTGGCCGGAGCCAGACGATTCCACCCGCCACCATGACCATCGGAGGCCCTTAAAAAAGCCGGCCTGAGCTTGAGTGGAAGGTTAGGATTGGAAGGGCTAAAAGAGCGCGGACAACGGAGTGCTCTCATGGCAATCAAGTTCGGCCGTCCGATCGAAACGGGCCGCGTTGCCCCAATCCCTGCCAGCGTTCCAGCCAACACTAAGGCGGAGCGGCTCGATCTCCCCATCCGCCCGCGCCGCAACCGCCGGACCGAGTGGTCGCGCCGCATGGTGCGCGAAAACGTTCTCACCGCCGATGACCTGATCTGGCCGTTGTTCCTCGTTGACGGGACCAGGGTCCGCGAACCCGTCGCGTCGATGCCGCAGGTCGAACGCCTCTCGCTCGACGAAGCGGCCCGCGCCGCCGAGCGCGCGGCGAAGCTCTCGATTCCGTGTCTTGCTTTGTTTCCCTATACCGATCCCGCAAAGCGCGACGATTTCGGTTCGGAAGCGCTAAATCCCGACAGCCTCGTCTGCCGCGCCATCCGCGCGATCAAAAAAGAGGTGCCGGAGATTGGCATTCTGTGCGACGTCGCGCTCGATCCCTATACGAGTCATGGCCATGATGGGCTGCTGCGCGACGGCACTATCCTCAACGACGAAACCGTCGCGGTGCTGGTCAGCCAAGCTTTGGTCGAGGCCGAAGCCGGCTGTGACATCGTTGCTCCATCCGACATGATGGATGGCCGCGTCGGCGCCATCCGCGGCGCGCTCGACGCCGCCGGTTTCACGCACGTGCAGACCATGGCCTATGCGGCAAAATATGCCTCCGCGTTCTACGGCCCGTTTCGCGATGCGGTCGGATCCAGCGCGACGCTGACCGGAGACAAACGAACCTACCAAATGGATCCCGCCAATACGGATGAGGCGCTGCGAGAAGTGGAACTCGACATCGCCGAGGGCGCCGACATGATCATGGTCAAGCCCGGCCTGCCCTACCTCGACATTCTGCAGCGGGTAAAAAACACCTTTGCGATGCCAACCTTCGCCTATCAAGTTTCCGGCGAGTATGCCATGATCATGGCGGCCGCGGGTAATGGTTGGCTCGACGGCGAGAGGGCCATGATAGAAAGCTTGATTGCCTTCAAGCGGGCCGGGGCCGACGGGATACTGACCTATTTCGCGGCAAGGGTGGCGGAGAAACTCAAGAAAGGCGATGCATAAGCGTGGTCCCGAGACACCTGGCGCAATCGCGCCTGGGTAGAGAAATTCGGGAAAAGCTGCGCAAAGTTGCACTGGGCTGCATTGAGCCAAGGCGCATTGGTTTGCCTCATGCACTCCGGCGCATTCACCATAGAGGTTGCCCCGCCCGCTGCAGGATGAGGCAGTTCCGATGCGGGAATACGACGAAGACGACGAAAATATCAGGCTTTACGCACCGGTCTTACAGCGTGTGATCATTCTGGCGGCCGTTATCATTGCCGTCCCGGTGATGATGTGGACAATCACGACCTTCATCCGCAGCTATATGGAACGGCCCAAGGCTCCGACATTTCAGCATTTGACCCTGACCGAACCATCCCAAAGCTCGCCGCCCGCGTCACCGCTCAGCGCCAGCGTTCCCCCGCCGCAATCCGCCACGCAGCCTGACTCGGCGCCCATCCTTGCGGACGCCGCGAGGGCGTCCAGTGATGGCCCGGGCTCATATGCCGATGCCAATCAGGGGTCTCTGAAAGCGCCTCTGGCGCCGCCCGTAGGCGATGCCGGTGCTGGACCAGGCCCATCTTCGGCGGCCGCCACGCCGGTGCCTCCTCCCAACCCGTCGGTGGCTGGCTCTCCGGCTGCGCCGGCCTCACCCGCCGGCGCGGCGCCGCGGCTAGCCGCCAACGCCTCTACAGGGACGCCCGCCTCGCCGACCGATCGCGGCTTGGCATGGCCCAATGCCAACACCGGGAATGCACCAAGCTTCGGCGGGTCACCGCCGCCGGCGACAGCCGAAACCGCGTCAGCCGAGCTTCTGACTGCGGAGCCGATTAAAGGCCACATACCCCTTCCGCGGCACCGTCCCGACGTGACGATGGCGGCGATGGGACCTTCTGTGGCTGCAACTGGGGCTGCGACCGCGGCGGCCACCGGAAGCATAGCGCCGGCCGGCCACGTACCTTTGCCGAGATTGCGTCCGGCGGATGCGACCGCCGACGCACCCCCTGCCCCGAGTTCGCCCAACCGCTATCAGCCAGGCCTCGACAGCGGGCACTAGCTCACGGCAAGGTGCCGCCGCTTTCCATCCGCACCGGCTCGTAACCGTCGGCCGCGAGCGCGTGCAAGATTTGTTCGGCGTGGGCGGCGTCTCGCGTCTCGATCGTCACGTCGAGCTTGACGCCTTTGGCGGGCACGTCGAGGAACAGCCGGTGGTGATCGACGCCGAGGATGTTGGCGCCGAAGCCGCCGAGGCGGCTGGCGATTTGGCCCAAAATTCCCGGCCGATCGGGGATGGTGAGACGGAACGAAACGATCCGATCCTCCCGCTCCAGCTCGCGCACCATGATTGACGCCAGGATGCGCGGATCGATGTTGCCGCCGCAAAGGATTAGGCCGACCTTGCGGCCGGCGAAACGGCCCGGCGCAGCCAGCATGGCGGCAAGGCCGGCCGCGCCGGCGCCTTCGGCCATGGTCTTTTGCAACGTCAAAAATGCGTTAACCGCCCGCTCGATCAGCGGCTCGTCGACCAAGATGATATCGTTGACCAATTCGCGCACGATCGGCAGCGCAAGCGCGCCCGCTTTGCCCACCGCAATGCCTTCGGCAAGCGTGGCGCCGCCGCAGGGCCTGTTCTCGCCGCGAACGGCGTTCCACATCGACGGATAAAGCGTGCACTCGACGCCGATGATTTCGATTACGGGCCGCACCGCGCGCGCGGCAATCGCATTGCCCGCGATCAAGCCGCCGCCTCCGATCGGGACAATCAGAACATCGAGGTCCGGCACCTCCTCGAGCATTTCCAGAGCGATCGTGCCTTGCCCGGCTATGATGCGCACATCGTCATAGGGATGAACCCAAACGAGGTTGCGCTCGGCGGCGATTGCCTGCGCGCGCACCTGCGCTTCCATCAGCGTTTCGCCGCAAAGAACCACCGCGGCGCCGAGCGCCTCGGTCGCCTTCACCTTCACGAACGGCGTCGTAACCGGCATGACGATGGTCGCGGGTATCGATAATCGTCGCGCGTGATACGCCACCGCTTGAGCGTGATTGCCTGCCGACATTGCGATCACGCCGCGGCGGCGCTCGCCGGCGTCAAGCGCCGCGAGGTTTACGCAGGCGCCGCGTTCCTTGAACGAGTTGGTGACCTGCAAATTTTCGTATTTGACGTAGACGTCGGCGCCGGTCAGGGCCGAGAGCGGCGGCGCCGCCAGCATCGGCGTGTGCAGCACCTGGCCGGCAATCGTCTTGCGGCACGCCTCGATATCGGCCAGCGTTGCCTTCAATCGTAAGTCCATAGATTTGATCCCTTATCTGCCAACGACTTATGCTCAAGTCTTGGCTTCGATCCTTTCAAAGGCGCACACCAAGGCGCACAAATGGCCTGGGGGCTTTGGGTGCCTCTATAGCCGGGGCCATGAACGGACGCACCAGCGAGGCTGTGCGTGGCTCGCCCAGTGGATCGGATGATTTTCAGGTTGCCGATCGGCGGCGACTCGCGTCTTCGCCGAAAACGCCGCGCGCCCC
>Ga0306920_100012609_pt1 | contig 11474 bp, 8 predicted proteins | sample flu12Cox44000170_FD_204666 | JGI IMG/M metagenome (GOLD analysis project Ga0306920, IMG submission 204666) | Lab enrichment of tropical soil microbial communities from Luquillo Experimental Forest, Puerto Rico - flux4day.12C.oxic.44.000.170 (v2)... | ecosystem: Environmental > Terrestrial >...
CGGGTGCCGGCTCATGTCGGATCCCGACGGAGACGGTCCAGATTGACTGATCTGAGCGCCACCAGCGACTCCGGCATTTCGATGAGTCACAGGCGCGTACTCGGCAGGAGGATGTGGGTAGAGCTTCCGGCCCTGCTTCCGTGGTTTTGCGGTGGTGCGGTGGGGGCGTAGGGTCGCCGCGGCTGGCGCGCTCTTCAAAACCCCCCTGCCACCTGGCATGATGTTCCGCGCCGGGCGCCCTCGGCCTTATCGGGGATGACCTCCGGCACTGCCAGGCACACGGTGAGGCATGCCTCCGGGGTGATGACCCTGGTGCCGCTGCCCTCCCACGGCATGGCGCCCCGGGTGAGGCGGTGACCGTGGCGCCGGGGATCGCGGCCTTGTACGCGGTCCCCATGTCCTCGCGGGTTACCGGGCTGGCCGCCTGCGTGATCGTGGTCTTGATGACCTTATCGAACGAGGCGACGGGCAGCAGCTCCTCCGCGTCGTTATCGGACACCTGGGCTAGTTCGTCGGTGGTCGCTGGCCATGCAGCGCCGATCGGCTCCGCTTGGCCGCCTTCAGCTTGGCATCGTGGCCCTTGCCCTTGCGGGCACTATGCGCTGCCCGGTGATGCCGCCTTGAGCCATGCGGGGTATTGCCGCCATGTCGCGGCACCGTGACCACCTCCGTGGCGTCGCGTCGTCAATGCACTTCTACTACGGCATGCGTGAGGCCCCGGCTATATCACTTCGGGACCTGGCCTTTCTGGTTGTGGCCGCCTAACCGGACGCGAGCAGCTCGTCCAGGCGGCCGGGCAGCTGGCGCAGGCCGAATTTGACCACGAGGGTCGTGCCGCCCTGGTAGGCCGGCCACCTGCCCGTGCGCGAGCCGGCGGGGCTGGCGATCTCGATATCCGGGTGCTCAGCCCGGAACGCCCGGAGCCGGGGCACCTGGCCCTCGCTGGGCGGCACGACGTCCATAACGGCCCAGTATCTTGCCACTGCCGTGATCGGGGTCAAGGGGACCAACCTCACTTCCTGGCCGGAGTCCAGCAGGGTCCCCGGCTACCCGCGAGCGAACACGCTCCAGGAGGACTCGCTTGCCGATTCCCTGGAGCGAGAGGCATCGGGGCCTGGAAAGCGCTCGGCTGCGGGCACCGCCGGGAGGCGGCCGCAGGCGTGGAACAGATGCGCGGTCATCGCTGATCCTGCACGGCCGGCGGGACAGCTTGCGGCCCGACCCGGCCGGTGCGCTCGCCGCAGTGATCGCCGAGGCAGCAGCATACTTCGATTCCGGGCCCCGGCGGTGCGCGCTGCTCGCGCTGCTCGCGCAGATCGGCGTGTCGCAGCCCTCGCAGCGGCCGCCGCGCTAACCTGCCCGGTACGGACAGCCGCCGGACCCCTGCCGACTGGCGATGGAGCCTGAACAGCTGCCCGGCGAACGATGCCATTAACGCTTGACGTCCCGTTCACGAGCACCCGCCCGTATCCGGCAGCCGGCCACGATGCGTGACTGGCGCCCACCGCGATATCCGCCTTATCTGCATGTCCTCGCCGATCGCGCCGGACCCGGTGACGGTCGCGCAGATCCGCCCAATCTGTACTGGAACAATCCCCTCGGTACCCTCCGTTGGAGACGCGCAGAACGGGCCGATCTGGATAGCAACTCAATCTGCCTGTTACCACGCAACCGCAAATAGTCGATGCGGCTCAGCGCGCCGCTTATGGCCGCCGGGCGGCGATGGGGGCAGTCGCCGTCCGTGACGCCTGGGCTGTACGGCGGAGGCGGCCTGCGGTTATGGTACGGGCGTGGGGGGCCTGCCTGCTGCGGCCACCGGGACCGGTGGCCTTCGTGGTTTCCCGGCCATGCTGACCAGCTTCATCGGCCGGGAAGAAGCGGTGCGCGACGTGGCGGGACTGCTAGAGGAATACCGGCTGGTGACGGTGACCGGGCCGGGCGGGGTGGGCAAGACCCGGCTGGTCGGCCAGGTGGCCGGGCAGGTGGCGGGCCGGTTCGCCGACGGGGCCTGGCTGGCCGAGCTGGCGGCGGTGCGGGACCCGGCGCAGGTCACGGCGGTGGTGGCCGCGGCGCTGGGGATCCGCGAGCAGCCGGGGATGCCGCTAGCCGAGGCGCTGGCGCGGGTGCTGGCCGGGCAGCAGCTGCTGCTGGTGCTGGACAACTGCGAGCACGTGATCGGCGCGGCCGCGCAGCTGTGCGCCGGGGTGCTGGCGGCCGCTGATGAGGTGCGGGTGCTGGCGACCAGCCGGGAGCCGCTGGCGGTGGCCGGGGAGGCCCGGTACCGGCTGGGCCCGCTGACGCTGCCCTCCCCGGATGATGCGATGGGCGGCGGGGGGTCAGAGGCGGTGGCGCTGTTCGCGGATCGGGCTCGGCGGGCTGATGCGCGGTTCGTGCTGGACGGGCAGGCCGGGCCGGTGGTGGCGCGGCTGGTGGTGCGGCTGGACGGGATGCCGCTGGCGATCGAGCTGGCGGCGGCGCGGGTGGAGGCGCTCGGTGTGGCGCAGCTGCTGGACCGCCTCGAGGACCGGCTCGCGCTGCTGACGTCCGGGGACCGGCTGGCGGCGGATCGGCAGCGGTCGCTGGCGGCCACGGCGGAATGGAGCTACCGGCTGCTAAATGACGGCGAGCGGCGGGTATTCCGCGCGGTGTCGGTGTTCCCGGCGGGGTTCACGCTGGAGGGGGCCGAGGCGGTGGCCGGAGAGGCCGCGGGGCCGGTGGTGCTGCGGCTGGTGGACTGCTCGCTGCTGGCCCCGCCGCGGGCCGGGCCCGATGGCCGGTCACGGTATGTGATGCTGGAGACGCTGCGGGCTTACGCGGCCCGGCTGCTGGCCGAGGCGGGCGCGGCTGACGGGGCGGCCGCGGCGCTGGCCGGGTACGCGCTGCTTGTGGCGGGGGAGGCGGCGGCCGGGCTGCAGACCATCACCGGGGAGGCGTCCGCCGCCTGCTGGCTGGACGCCGAGGACGCCACCACGCGGCAGGCGCTGGCCTGGGCAATGGAGCACGATACTCCGGTCGCGTTGCGGCTGGCCAACGCGCTGGGCTGGTGGTGGTCCCTGCGCGGTCGACTGGCCGGTGAGTACCGGCTGCTCGGCCAGGCCGCGGGCCGCGCCGAGGTGGGCAGCTACGAGTGGTGCGCCGCGCAGCTCTGGCTCGGCTGGGCGGCGCAGTCCTCGGCCGATCTGGCCGCATCGCTCGGCCATTTCACCGCGGCCCGCGACGCCGTCGCGGGCCGGCCGCCGTCCCGGGCGCTGACCTTTGCCCTGGCCGGCCGGGCTTCGACATTGCGGCTGATGGGCCGCACTGCCGAGGCGGCCGGCGACGGCCGCCTCGCGCTGGCCCTGGCCCGGGAGATCGGCGACCCGGCCAGCGAGCTGCTATCCTTGGCCGACCTCAGTCTCGACGCCGAGTATGCCGGCGATCATGACGAGGCGCTCCGCCTGGCCCGGCAGGCCGGGCAGATCACAGTGGGGACCTCCGGCGTGCTTGCCCGGTTGTGCAGCGCTGTGCTGGCCATGGTGCTGACCAACGCCGGGGACCTGACCGAAGCCGAGCGCGTCTGCGTGGCGGGCCTGGCCCGGGCCCGGGACGCGGGCGACCTGTGGAACCAGGTGCTCTTGCTGGCCAGGATCGTGGAGCTGGACCTGCGGGCAGGCCGGACCGGCGACGCTGCGGAGCACCTGCGGGACGGGCTCCGCCTCGCGGCGCGGACCGGCAGCTGGTTTGAGCTGTTCCCTTGCATATCCCAGTGCGGGGACCTGTGCGCCGCGACCGGCCGCGCCGCCGAGGCCCTGACGCTGTGGGCCGCGTGCGCGGCGGTCGACCAGCGCGAGGGACCCATCTACCGACCCTGGTTCGAGACCCGCCGGGAGGACCAGCAGCGCCAGGCCCGGCAGGCGCTGGAACCCGGCCGGGCGCGGGCCGCCGAGGACCGCGGCGCGGCGATGAGCCTGGCCACCGCCGCCGAGTACGCCCTGATGCTCACCGACCCGGGACCGCCACCATCGGCGGCGAGGCCCGGCGAGCTCAGCGCCCGGGAGCGGGAGCTGGTCATCCTGGTCGCCCGGGGCCGGACCAACACGCAGATCGCCGCCGAGCTGCACATCAGCGTCCGCACGGTCAGCTCGCATCTGGACCGGATCCGGGACAAGACCGGCTGCCGCCGCCGCACCGACCTGACCCGCCTGGCCCTCAGCGCACACCTGGTCTAGCCACCCCGCCCGGCCCCCGGGTGTCCGTGGGTCATCTGACCCCGGCCGCTGCCGCTGCCCAAAAGGGGGTTCGTCGGCCCCTGCCACGCGCATCGTCAGGCCGACCAGACTGCAACCAGTCGCTTGGAGACCAGCCATGGACATGCCCGGTATTTCCCCTGGCGATTCAGAGCGAACGCCGCATCAGCACAAGGACCCGGGCCGTGCCCGTTCAATGACACCGGGGGGAGATCAGCGATGAATCGTATCCGCATCGGACGACCGGGGGCCCGCAGCGGACGCCCGTGGCCTGGGAAACTGCCGCCGGACCCGCCAGATCCGGGCATCGTCTGGGCCACGGGCGCTCGCGCGGACCGCGCGTTCCGGACAGGCGCCCGAGGAATGTTGGCATGGGCCGGCCGGTGCCTGTGGCTGGCTGTCCGGACGGTGATCCGCGCGGTCCAGATGGCCCACCACGAGCAGGTGTCCATGTGGGAATGTGTCTTGCAAACCAGCGGGACAGCGCCGCTGATTGGAGCCGGCCCGCTGCGCTGGGTTCGGTCGCTGGACGGTTACCGGCTTGCCGGCAGCCACCTGCCGGCCCAGGACCCAGCCGAAACGGGGCGGTAACCGGGCCGGCCGCGGGCCGAGATCCCGGCCTCGGCACCGCCAGCAGCCAGCCCACATCCCGGGCCGGGGCTGCTGGCCATCACGGCAGCGCCGATCGGCTCGTCTGACCCCGATGCCAAGAATGCTGTTGGTGTGTGGCGCTGGGACATCGCCTTCCCGGAAAACGCTCTTGAAGGCCCCACTCGCCAGCTAATACCCAATGGCCATCCCGGGCGGGGCACGCATAACCGGATAATCTGCGTCCAGCCGCATACTGCGATGCAGTTCGCGTGGAGGCGATCGTATTCGGCGTTCGGCGCGAACTGTCTTGCATTGGGCTGGAGGTGTTATGACGCTGGGTAACCCTTGGCCAAGCTGATAGAAGTGCTTAGGAAGATAGTAGCTACTTCGTTCGCGCCTGCTCCGAGCGGGTGCCTGACCTGATGAGCTGTAACGCTGCGGTTCATCGCGGCACTGGGTCACCGGGGTTTTGTGCGGAAAACTCGCGTCAGCCAGCCGCGGTGCCGTGTCACGTCGAATCGCTTTTGGGCGGACGGCCTTTCGGGTGACGGCGTTGGCGACTTCGGCGAGGACGTCGGAGTAGTCGGTAAAGCCGAGCCGTTCAGCTGTCCGCGTGATCTGGTAGGCGGTGTCCGCGGGAAGGGCGCGTGCGAGCTCGGGCAACTCCGGGTCCGTGACGGGCCGCATCTGCTCATCGAGCACGATGAGTTCCTTGTCGCCGGTGATCCGCCGGATCGCCTGAACAGCTTCGGGCGGCAGCAGGTCGGCGATGGCCGTGGCCAGGCTGCGCATCGCCAGCAGTGGTCCTTCGGGATCTCGCAGTCGTCGTTTCCATGGGTCGATGTGCGCGTCGATGACCACCGCGGACAACGGATGTGCACCGTCCCGGAGAATCGCTCGCAAGGCCGGGGCACCGGCGGCTTCCAGAATTTCGGCGGGGTCCTTCCCTGGCAGCGTGACCGATTGCAGGCGGTCGCTGAAGTCACGGAGGATGTGGTACGCGCGGATGGCGGCCTTGCGGCCTGCTGTGTCGTCATCGAATGCGACGAGGATGCCTGTCCGGCGGAGATCGGCAGCATCGGCGAGCGCTGTGGCCTGCCGATTGGTCAGGGCGGTGCCGCAGGGAGCTAGGCCGACGTGGTGGCCCGGATCTGCGGAGCTGACGGCGATCGCGTCGAAGGGGCCTTCCACGATGACGGGAACTGCACCGCGGGCGAGGTGTGGCCGCCTTTGGCCGAGGCCGAACAGCAGGTCACCTTTCTGGTAGGTGCTGGTTGCCGGGCTGTTCAGATATTTCGGCACGTCGGGTGCGGCGCCGGGGCGGGTGCGGCCGATGAAGCCAGCGAGCTTGCCGTGCCGATCACGGACAGGCAGTATGACCCGGTCACGGAAGTGATCGATGAGCGTTCCGCGTGAGCAGACGCGGGCCAGCCCGGCGGCCTGGATTTCCTTGTCCGGGTGGCCGCGGCCACGGAGGTAGGCGGTAAGTGCGGTCCAGCCGCGCGGGGCATATCCGATGCGCCACTCCCCCGCGACGGCGGCGGTGATGCCGCGCTGGCGCAGGTAGCCGGGCACCCAGCTGCCGACGAGCTGACCGGTGTAGAACGCTTCGGCGTCCAGCAGGACGGCCTCGATGCCGACGTCTGGTTCGGGAGGCGGAGCGGCCGCCGGAAGGACTGCGATCAGCGTCGGCGGTTCCGTCTGTGCAAGTGTCACCTGACCGACGGTGCTGCCGGCGAGGTGCCGGTCCAGGTAACCGCTGATCTTCGCGGCAGCGGTCGTGATGCGCTCCCCCACGGCGAGGATGACGGCGCCGGGCTGGGCACGTGGGTCGCTGCCTGCCCAGGTCTGCGGGCTGGAGAGGGCGTGCTCGATCCGGACGCCGTAGCGGGCACAGGTGATGAACGCGACGGAGTCTGCTTCGGCCTTCCGAACCCCTTGGCAGCCAGACGTGGTGCTACCCGCCAAGGCGGCGCCCGTGTTGTGCAGGAGTACATGTCCGAGCTGGTGCGCTAGCGCCCAGACCGCCTGGTCGATGGCGAGGTCCGGAAGGATACCGATGCGGCGGGCGGCCCACGACGTGGCGCCGTCGGCTGGACAGCCGGGCTCACGCTCGACCGCGAAGCCCTCCCTTCTGGCCAGCCAGCACAGGCAGTCCGACAGGCCGGGCGGCAACAGCCCTGGCGGCGAAGGGATCGCGGTCTGCCCCGGAAGAGGCTGGCCGGTCGTCTGGGACAGGTCCCAGACATAGCTGACACGCTGCGCGTCGCGCCAACTGCGGGTCTGCTCGCCGTCCCTGTGGTCGCCATTTCCTTTCTGCCGGCGTGGCGCGGAGAAGATCTCGATGCCTTTCTCGTCCCGGCGTACCTGCCGTCCGAGCGCGCGCCAGGCCTCATATCCCTTCACCAGTGTCGCGTCTGGGATGCGGGAGGAGATGAGCAGGATGTTGGCCCAGCTTTCGCCGGGGAACTGCGCGGCTGTCCGCAGGCATCGCGTCCAGCCTCTGGCCGTTCGGATCGCATCGGCCGTCTCCTGCAAACGGACCCGCAGCTCGGCCAGTCGACGCTCATGGTCCTTCGCCCGCTTGTTACGGTCTTCGGATCTGACCGGAACCTGCCGTCCCATCATCAGCCTCCCGACGGCCGTCCGTCCGGCTCGGCGTGGCGCGGCTGGAGGCCGCTCGCGGCGGATAGCCAGCGGAGCCGGTTGTTGGCGACGGTGTAGCCATCGCGGCGCAGCCTGGCGGCCAAGGCAGCCTGGCTGAGGCGGCCGCCATCATGCCTGGTTCCGGCGACGATGCGGGTGGCGGCTGCAACGAGCTCGACGTCGCGGTCACCAGCACCGGCGGAAGCCCTCGGATGGCTACGTGCGGCATGGCCGTTGACCGGGGCCGTGGGGGTACCGTTCTCCGGCCCCTGCGTCGGCAGGGTTGGCGAGGCGATCAGGCTAGTGATAGCTGCCTGCGCGGCGTCGGCCGTGCGGTAGTCGAGCCTGGCCAGCGCCGTGGTCATAGTGAGCACCTGGACCTGGCGGAGCACCTCGGCGGCGATGGCGGGATCGGCGAAGCCGGCCCGCGTGAGCGCGCGGTGCGCGCGGCGTTCGGCTCGCCAGATGCGGGCGGCCAGAGCGCCAGGCTCAGCGGACTGGCCGTCGACGGCGAGTGCGGTCCGGAGCCGGTAGAGCCTCCTGGCCGCGAGATCGACCCGGACCTGCCGGGTAGCGGCCCCCGCCGGCACCTGTTCGCCGGTGGCCATGCGCAGTAGGACGCGGAGCCGCTCGGCCGGACGGAGCCAGACCAAGGCGCTCGGCTGGCGGTTCGTCCGGTCTGCCAGCGTGCGCAGCCGGAGTTCTCGCAGGCAGAACTCGAACAGCAAGGCCGCGACCACAGGCATCAGGCCGAACGCCTCCGGCGCGGCCGGGCGGCGCGGGGCGTGCGTCCAGTTGAAGGTGCTCGAGGCGGCGACCAGGCCCCACACGGCCAGGCGGGGAGCCAGGCCCGATTCGGCCCGGGCGGCGCGGCGGACGAGCAGCACCGCGCAGACGCCGGCCGCGCCGTCGAGCGCGAGGAACAGCAGGTACGGCCAGGGGCCGGTCAGCTCCATGCTGGACCGGGCGAACCCGGTCAGTCCCTGCGCGAAGATCCCCGTGGCGACGGCTGCGAACCCGCCGAGCAGGACGTACTGAGCGACCGAGGCGGCTCTCTCCCGTGCGTGCGCGTGCTGGCCGGTCATAAGCCATGCCCGCGGAGGTGAGTGACTTTCAAGTTGATCTTCTTAGTCAAGTGCATCAATTTAAGTTGATGTCACTATAGGGCGGGGGAACTCGGCCTTGTCAACTTGAGTACGAGAGCGGGATGACCGGTCATTGATATAAGATGATGAACCGAACGGGGCAGGGAGGTGCCGTGATGCCGAATGAAGCGACGGCTGGCGAAGAAAGCACACCTGTCCTGCGCACGCTGGCGGACAAGGTGAACTGGCTGATCGACCGCGCGCACCCCGTGGGGCGCGGCTCTTTCTCCAACAACGAGATAGCCGCCCTGATCAAGGACGCCACCGGAGAGGACGTCAGCTACACCACCATCTGGAAGCTACGCAACGGCCAGGCACAGAATCCGCAGAAACGGCTGATCGAGGCGCTGGCCAAAACATTCGGCGTCCCTCCTGCCTTCTTCTTCGACGACTACCACGAGCAGGCCGGGATGCTGAAGGAGCAGGTGGAACTGCTGGCCCTGGTCCGGGATGCTCGCATCAGCAGCGCTCAGCTGCGCGCGATCCTCGAGCTCAGCCCGCAAGCCCGGCAGGCGATCGTCAGCCTGGTCGAGGCCACGGCGCGCGACGACCCGCGCCGACACCGCGGCGAGCAGGACGAAACCGCCTGAACCGTTCGCCGCTGGGACACGTGGCTTTAGATGACGGTCTGCTTCCTTACCCGCACTGAATGTAACGGCTTCTGTGATGGCACATACCCGCGGGCCGGGAGATCCTCCGACTCTGCCGAGGTATGCAATGCTCCGCACGGGCGCGAAAGGGCGGTATGCCGTCATCCTCCGCGACCTGCAGATGCCAGTTCCGTTCGAGCTGGGCCAGTTCGTGGCCGCGCTCGAGCAACAGCGGAGGCGGCCGATTCTGGTGCGCCCGTTCACCTCCGGGCCGGAGGGTCCGTGCGGGCTGTGGATCGGCACCGCCGCTGCCGACTACATCTACCACGAGGCCGGGACCACCCCGTTCCACGCCACCCATATCGCCTTGCATGAGATCGCGCACATGCTGCTGGGACATCAGCACACGGCGGCCTGGGAACAGCTCATCAGCCTTCTGGCACCTGATGTCGACCAGGCGCTCATCCAGCTGATCCTCGGCCGCAGCGCCTACAGCACGTCAGAGGAGCGGGAAGCCGAGACCCTGGCCTCCCTCATCTTGAGCACTACTGCGAGCTGACGTGGCGGATGGCACGAGGTGCTTGAGTTTCTCGTTTGGACGCCACCTGCCCGCTTCCTGGTCTAGCTCCGGCCACCGGATTGTCCACCGGAAAGTCGTGCCGCGAAACCTGGGCGGCGGATGGGGGCTGACAGTTCTGGTGACCGGAACCGTTTGAGGCAGCACCTGGGATTCCTGCCATGGCCGCTGTGTCGTGCAGAGCCGCCGCTGCCAGGCAGCCATCGCCGTTGCGCCGGGATGGCGCAGCCGTTTCCCGGAGCTTCTCTTCAAGGCGCGCGACGCGGTCGCGGGCTCCCGCGAGCTGGGCGGCTTGCGGGAAAGGCTTGGCGATGTCGTCGCGGGCGTGGGTGGCTTCGGTGGTGAGCTGGTCGATCTCGGACTGGGAGCGCGATCGAAGGGATTCGAGGCCGCTGAGGCGGTTCTCCAGGCGGATGATCAGCTTGCCTGGATCGGCGCCTCGGACCTCGGCGGGGGTCATGCGAATGTCGGTGCCGGGGGCGCCGCCGAGGGCCAGGATGACGTTCATAGAGCCTAGGACGCGTTCGATGGTGACGATGAGCGGGAAGCCGCCGAGTTCGCCGGGTCGTTCCTCGAGCCGTCGGTGGCTGGTTACTGAATAGGTCTTGTTCCAGCTGCACTACGAGCTGCTGGAGATGGCGGCCGGCGTCGGTCCGCTTGGTGTAGGCGATGCCGTCCGTGGTCATGGTGAACGCGTCGCCGCGAGTGTCGGTGCGTCGGGTGATCGCGGCGGCGATGTCGTCGATGAGCGTGGTGAGGACCGTGATGCGCTGCTCGGCCTGGGCGACCTTGTGCTGGAGCGCTTCCTGGTTGCGGTGGTGGGCGCGTTCAGCGCGCTCCAGGCGGGTGAGCTCGGCGTCGGCTTCGGCTTTTTCCATCAGGAGCGGGTTGCCGGTGGCCAGGGCCTTGACCTCGTTGTAGGACAGGGCGGCGTCGCCGATGTCCTCGATCTCGCGGACGTCGAGGCGGCCGCGCATGACCTGGGCGATGAACCGGGCCTTGCGTTCGACGGTCTGCCACATGTAGCCGTCGAAGGATCGTTCGGTGACGTACCGGAGGATCTGGACCTCGGTGTTGTGGTTGCCCTGGCGCAGAATGCGGCCTTCGCGCTGGGCGACGTCGGCGGGGCGCCAGGGGCAGTCGAGGTGGTGCAGGGCGATGGCGCGGAACTGGACGTTGGTGCCTACGCCCATTTTCTCGGTGCTGCCGATCAGGACGGCGACGGTCCCGGCGCGGCAGGCGGCGAACAGCTCGCCTTTGTCCCGGTCGGATTTCGCGTCGTGCACGAACCGGACGGCCTCGCGGGGCAGGCCGCGGGCGACGAGCTGGTCGCGGAGTTCGTCGTAGACATTCCAGTCATCGCTGGGCGTGCCGATGTCGCCGAACACCAGCTGCAAGCTCCCCCGGATGGGAGCATCCTGGCCGCCGGGCATCGGGTAGGTGTCGTCGCGGTGCGCCCGCCACAGCTGGGTAATACGCTCGGCGGCGGCCTCGATCTTGCCGGGGTCGGTCATGGGCAGGTCGAGCAGGCGCAGGTCGAGGGCGGCTTTGCGACCGTCCATGCAGACCTTGAGCATGTTGTCTTCTTCGGGTTGCACCTGCCGGTTGCGGATCGCGTCGGCCCGCTCCCCGAGCGAGGCCATGATGTCGAGTTGCACGTCGGACGGCTGGGTGATGACCGTTTCCGGGACGCGCTGCC
>Ga0306920_100012610_pt1 | contig 11474 bp, 6 predicted proteins | sample flu12Cox44000170_FD_204666 | JGI IMG/M metagenome (GOLD analysis project Ga0306920, IMG submission 204666) | Lab enrichment of tropical soil microbial communities from Luquillo Experimental Forest, Puerto Rico - flux4day.12C.oxic.44.000.170 (v2)... | ecosystem: Environmental > Terrestrial >...
GAATCATCCTACCTTCGCGGCGGTGGCGGTGGCTACGCTGGCCCTCGGGATCGGGGCCAATACCGCGATTTTCAGCGTGATTTATGGAGTGCTGATCCGGCCGCTGGCGGTGCCGGAAGCGCAACAAGTTGTGCAGCTGGTGCTCGAGGAAAAACGCGCGGTCACTAACGACGCCTTCACCTACCCGGAGTTTCGCTACCTGGCGGACTTTAGCCGGTGGCCCTCCGCCATTGCGGCGTTCACCCATGTCGGTAGCAACCTTGAGGCGGCAGGGGCAGCCGAACGCGTCAGCGCGCTCGACGTTTCGCGGGACTATTTCCGGGTACTCGGATCCAAGCCGCTGCTCGGCCGGGACTTCAGCGAGGAGGAAGACCGCGATCCCGGGGCGCGTGTGGTGATCCTCTCCTACGGGCTGTGGAAAAGGCGGTTTGCGCAAAACGCCGCGGTCGTGGGCGCGCTGATCCATCTGAACGGCACGCCCTACGAGGTGATCGGGGTGATGCCGCCGGCGCCCGGCGAAATCGAGCTCGACTGGGTGCCTCCGGCGTTCGGCGACCTGCGGCATGCGGATTTGTGGACCACGCTCGCCCCGGTCGCCCTGTCGGTGGGCTCAGGAGAGAACCTGTCGGTGGTGGCCCGGCTCGGGAGGAAGTGGACGATGGCCGAAGCGGGCTCCGAGCTCGCGGCGCTTTCTCCACCCTTCCGCCAGGAATTTCTCGCTGGAGAAGGCCGCGGCCAGTCGCTCGGCGTGACCTCGGTGCAACAGGTCATGTCGAGCGCGGTGCGTACCTATCTGTGGATCCTGTTTGCCACCGTCGGGTTGGTGCTGCTGATTGCCTGCGCCAATGTCGCGAACCTGCTGCTGGCGCAGGGGAGCGCGCGGTCGAGAGAGGTGGCGATCCGCGCGGCCGTGGGCGCGAGCCACCGGCGTTTGGTGCGGCAGTTCCTGGTGGAGAGCCTGGTGTTGTCGGCCGCGGGCTGCGCGCTGGGGCTCGTGGTCGCGCGGCTGGCGCTCCTCTGGCTGCTCCGGTCCGCGCCCGTAGAACTGCCGCGGGTCAACGAGATTCGCGTGGACGGGCGCGCTTTCCTGTTCGCGCTCGCCGCCACCTTATTGGCTTGCGCATTTTGCGCGGTGCTGCCGGCTTGGCGGACGGCCAGGGCCGAGCTGAACCTGACGCTCAAAGAGACTGCATCGCGTTCTTCCTCGGAGCGGCGCGGCGCGCTCTACCCGAGCGCTCTGGTGGTGGTAGAAATCGCGCTGGCGATCGCCCTGCTCATCGGGGCGTCGCTACTGGGGCAGACGTTCCTAAATCTGCTCGAAGTCGATCCGGGATTCGCGCCCGCAGGACTGCTGTCTGCGGAAATCTGGCTGACCGGCTCGCGCTACCGCTCGACGCCCGAGATTGCGGCTTTTTTCGAGAGCCTGGTCAGCGAAATGCGGCAACTGCCGGGGGTCAGAGAGGCCGCCGTGGTCTCTCTCGGGCAACCTCTCGAGCGCGGCGGCAATGATGGAGCGATCGTTAACGGCATGGCGACGGGAGCGATGAACTTCCGGGTGATCACGCCAGGTTACTTTGCAACGCTCGGCGCAGCGATCGAACGCGGCCGCGGTTTTTCTCCCTTGGACGCGGAAAATGGCGAGCCCGTCGCGATCGTGAATGAAGCTTTTGTGCGGCAAGCGCTCAGAGGCGGCGATCCGTTTCTGGCCACGGTCAGAACCGATCAGCAGGAGACGCCGCGGCGCGTGGTAGGAGTCGCCCGCGACGTCAGATCGCACATGGACGTGGCCGAGGAGCCGACCGTGTTTCTGCCGGCGGCGCAGGCACCGGCCGGCATGATTCTTGGTTTTGACGTGTGGTTCCCCACGCACATCCTGGTGCGCACGTCGGGCGACCCCGAGCAATGGGCAAATGCGGTCAGGCAGACGATCCGCGGCAAGGACGGAACGATTCCGGTCGGGCGCATCCTGACGATGGACCAGGTCGAAGCGCGGTCGCTCGCCATTCGGCGGTTCATGATGGTGGTGGTGGCGGTTTTCGCGGCGGCGGCGCTGGCTCTGGCAGCCATCGGAATCTATGGCGTGGTCTCGTTCGCGGTCGCCAAAAGGACGCAGGAGTACGGCATCCGCATCGCGCTCGGCGCCCGGCCGCGGCGCATCCTCGCGCTGGTGTTCGGCCGCTTGGCGGTGCTGGTGGCTCTCGGGGCCACCCTCGGGATCCTCGCAGCGGTTCTCGTCTACCGCACCGTCTCTAGCGTGCTGTTTGGTGTCGCGCCGAGCGATCCGCGCATCCTGGCCTTTTCGGCCGCTGCTTTGCTCGCTACCGTGATCGCCGCCGGCTACCTTCCGGCGCGCCGCGCGACGCGCGTCGATCCGGTGGTGGCGCTGCGGTATGAGTGAGCTGCTCCCATCGCTATTGCTTCGGGCACCCGAGCCCGTCGCGCGACCGGTCGGGTTTCCCAATCCGTGCTAGATTCGTTGTTTGCCCCCGGACGGAGCCGGCACGATGCCCGAGATCGCCATTGCCACGGAAAAACTTACCCGCAGGTTTGGAGAGCTCATCGCCGTCGATGGCGTGGACCTCGAGGTCGAATCCGGCCAGTTCTTCGGGTTTCTCGGGCCGAACGGGGCGGGCAAATCCACCACCATCAAGATGCTGACCGGCCTGCTGGTGCCGACCGCGGGGCGAATGTCGCTGCTCGGCGTCGATTTCGCGAGCCATCCCATTGAAGTAAAGCGCCAGATCGGCGTGGTGCCGGAAGGGATGGGCTTGTTCGAGCGCCTGACGGGTCCGGAATACCTCGAGTTTGTGGGGCGGATGTACGGACTCGATCGACCAACGACGCGCAAACGCAGCGAAGAACTGCTCGAGTTCATGCAGCTTTCCGACCGCGCCAAGACGCTGATCGCGGACTATTCGCACGGCATGCAGAAGAAGCTGGCGCTCGCGGCGGCGGTAATCCACGGCCCGCGAATTCTCTTTCTGGACGAGCCGTTTGAAGGGGTGGACGCGCTGGCCGCGGGTTCGCTCAAGGCGCTGCTGGCGCGCATGACCGACCGCGGAGTCACGATTTTTCTGACCTCGCATGTATTGGAGATCGTGGAGCGCTTGTGCAGCCATGTAGCCATCATCAAGAAAGGAAAGCTGGTGGCGCAAGGTTCGATCGAGCAGCTGCGCTCGGGGGTGGCGGGCGCGGAGGGGCGGACATCGACGCTCGAGGATATTTTCCTGTCCGTGGTGGGCGAAGGCCTCGACCGGCCGCAAATCGAGGAGCTCTCGTGGCTGACCTAGTTTCTGGCTTCGGGGCCGCGGGTGGCGGTCTTTCCCTGCCGGGCCTCGGCGAACAGCTGCGCCTCGTGGCATGGCTGCGGCTGCGCTCACTGCGCAACAGCTTGCACAACAAGAACCGGCGCCTCGACCTCATCGGGATACTGGCTTCGGGAGTTTTTAGTTCCCTGCTGGTCATCGGAGTCGTGATTGCGATGTTTGCCCTAACGACCTACCTGTTCAGAAACCATCAGGAAGGCTATTTCGGCTTCATCTTTCTGGGGCTGCTGGTATGGTGGCAGCTGTTTCCGATTCTGCTGGCGGGATTTGCGCCGCAATTCTCTTTCCGCTCCCTGCTGCGGTTTCCCATGAGCCGTGCGGCCTTCTACGTGGTCGGGCTGGCCTACGGCTTTGCCGACGCAGCCGCGCTGGCGGCGGTGGTCTGGATGCTGTCGATGATCACGGCGACCGTCGTGGCCGCGCCCGCGGTGGCGCCGGTCATGCTGCTGGCCTGCCTCGCGTTTATGGTCCTGAACGTTACCATCGAGCGGCTGGTGGGCGCCTGGCTCGAAAAGCTACTGTCCAAGCGGCGGTCGCGAGAGGTCATCTTCACCGTCTTCATTCTGAGCATGGTGTCGCTGCAGTTTCTGAATCCGCTGCTGCAGAAGCACGGGCACGCCTTACGGGCGCTCTTCGAACGCTCGCGGCCCTTGCTGTGGGTTTTGCCGTCCTCGTTCGCGGGAGATTTTGTGGCCCGCTTTAGCCAAGGGCGATCCGCGAGTGCCCTGATGCACCTGGCTGGACTTGTCTCTTACGTGGCCCTCTTCAGTTGGTTGCTCTGGCGGCGCTACGCCAAGCTGTATGCGGGCGAGGAGCTCAGCGAGGGCGTGGCGCCCGCAGCCAGACAGAAGCAGTCGTTCCCTGTGGCGGCCGACGACAGCGATTCTCTGAGCTTTTTGCCGCCCCAGGTTCTCGCGGTTTTGCGGAAGGAAACGCTGTACCTCAAGCGGAACACTTTTCTTTTCTTTTCGTTGATCGTTCCGCCGCTGATGATTTTTTTCTTCAGCATGCAATTTGCGGGTGAGCATCCGGGCGCCTTCAAGAACGGGCTTTCGCCGGACCTGTTTTTTCCGGGGATGATGGCCTACCTGGTGCTGATTCTGATCGCCCCTTCCTACAATGCGTTCGCCCATGAAAGCCGCGGCATCCAGACCTACTTCACGGCGCCGGTAAGGTTCCGGGAAATCCTGATGGCCAAGAACCTGGTGACCCTGGTCATTGTGTTCACCGAACTGGCTTTTTGCGTGGTGCTGGTCGGGTTGCGCGCCGGATGGCCGAGCCCCCCCATCCTGTTCGCGACCCTGGCGGCGATGGTGTTCTCGGTAGCGGGGCAGCTCACCATCGCCAACTGGTCGTCGATCAGTTTCCCGAAGAAGATGGAGTTCGGACGGATGCAGGGGCAACGCAACTCCGGAATGTCGGTGTTCCTGATGCTCGGCGTGCAACTGGTCCTCGGCGGAATCAGCGCCCTGATTCTCTTCTCGGGGCGCTGGACCGGGAGCCCGTGGCTTCCCGCGGAAGTGTTCGCCGTGCTTGCAGGGGCGGCTCTGGCCGGCTACTTTCCCTCGCTCGATGCGCTGACCGGTTTGGCGGAGAAGAAGAAGGAAGTCCTCATGGAAGCGCTCTGCCGCTGATGGCTCCTGCCTCCCGGCGGGCGGACCATAGTTCCAGGCCTCCGCTAGTACTATGGTCGACAGGGTTGGTACGGCCGCCCTATTTCTGACGGCAGGGGACCTTCTTAAGCTCACTCCATGTACAGCAAACAGGACAGTCCCGCCGCCGCGCTCGTAGACTCTCCCGCCGCCGGAGACCTCGCGCCGGCCGCGCGGGGAACCCTTACCGCAGCCATCGCCGGCTCCGACTCCTTGGGCAATGCGACGCTGCTCGGGATGCTCGAGGACACAGGTCTGGTCAAGGAGACCGTGCAATGGACCTGGCCGAACGCGCTCAAACTGCGCAACGCGCAAGACGTTCCCGATGTGGTTTTTCTCGATCTCTCCGCCGGCATGGGTTCGGAATTCTTGTTCGCTCAGGAGCTGAACAAACTGCGCCCGGCGGTCCATATCATTGCCTGTTCGACCAAGAACGAAACCAATCCGGAATACCTGCTCGAGGCCATGCGCTCAGGGGTGCGTGATTTTCTGCAGAAGCCGTTCAACCGCGGGGAAGTTCTGGCGCTCCTCGGCCGGCTCGGCGAGCAGTGCCAGGTCGAGACCGAGAAAAAAAAGGGCAGCGGAAAACTGTTTGCCGTTCTTGGAACCAAGGGCGGCGTGGGCTCGAGCACGGTGGCCGTGAACCTGGCGGTGCAAATGGCGCGGAGCTCCGGGAAGCGGACGCTGCTCCTTGATTTTTCGAGGCCACTCGGAGACGTCGCCGCGCTGCTCGATTTGCGGCCGTCGTTCCAGATCCGCGACGCCATAGAAAACGTGAAGCGTCTCGATTCCACCATGTTCGCGAGCCTGCTCGCGGCGCACCGCAGCGGGCTCAAAGTGCTGGCCGGGGCGGCGCGGCTCGAGGACTGGCAGGACGCCTCGCCGGCGACCATCGAGAGGATTATCGAAATCGCCCAGCGGGAGTTCGATCTGGTGGTGATGGATCTCGGGGCGTTCTATTCGCCGGACTGGCGGAACGTTCTTCATCGCTCGGAGATCCTGCTGATCTCGGAAGCCGATTTGCCGGGCCTGGCCAAGCTGCACAAGCACCTGGGAGCCCTCGCGGGCCTCCGCGTCGAAGCCAGCCGGGTACGCCTGGTGATCAATCGCTGGCACCGCCACGACGAAGAAGCGCTCGAAAAGATCGCCAGGACCACGGGCATGGCGGTCTTTGCACGCCTGCCCAACAACTTCAAGGAAGTGACCGACGCCACGCTGCGCGGTGTCCCGGTCGCGAAAAGCGGCGATCCGCTGGCGGCGGGATTTGCCAAGATCGCAGCGGGCCTCGCCGGGACCGGAAAATCCACCGCGCCCAAGAAATCACTGCTGGGGCAGTTTTTTTCCTGAGTAACCCACCCGGGCTAGAGAGTCCTGCCGCGGAGTGCCGGACTAGGCGTAGCGGCGGCGCAGAACGTCTTCGTTGCCGCGGATCCAGGCCAGAATCTGGTCGAAACCTTGCTCGAGCGAAATCGCCGGCTGCCAATCGAGCCGCTGTCGAGCCTTGCGGTTGTCCGTGAAATAAACCGGCAGATCGCCTTTGCGAACGGAGTCCTCGACGGTGATCGTGGTGCCGTGGCCGAGCTTCTCCTCGAGCAGGCTGGTGCCTTCGCGCAGGGAAAGCGAATTGGCTCTGCCGCCGCCGAGATTGAAAATGTCTCCGCGGAAGCGGTCCATCTGGCCCATCTCGAGCTCGACGAGCGAACACACGTCGTCCAGAAACAGAACGTCGCGGACCTGTTTGCCGTTCCAGCCGATGTATTGGAGCGGCAGCTTGAAGTAATGCGCGATGGCCCACCATACCACCCAGCCCTGGTCGAGCTTGGCAAACTGTCCGGTCCCGGCGATGACCCCGAAGCGGTTGACGACGACCGGCATGTCGAACGCATGAGCGTACTCCTGGCAGCAGGCGTCGGCGATGAGCTTGCTGAGGCCGTAGATGCTGCGCGAGCCGCCGTCCACGGCGAACTCTTCCGAGACGCCGTGCACGGGGTCGAAGCCGCGGGGCCGCGTGTCGATCGCCAGCTTGGTCCATGCCGCGGCGTCCCATTCGATGCGCGTCGCGGCTTCCCGCCGCGGCAGTTCCAGCAGACGATCGACCAGGTAGACGCGATTAGTGCTGAAGAAGATTAACGGGCAGCGGTGGTGGCGGGCGAACTCGAGAACGCGAACCACGCCGAGGGAATTGTTGGTGATGTCGAAAACGGGGTTGCGGTATCCGGAAACGACAGAGGGCTGCGCGCTCGTGTCGCACACAAACTCGATGCCCGGCGGGAGATTCTCGAAATCCTCGGGATTGCGCACGTCACCGTGAACAAATTGGACGCCGTGGCGGGCCAGGCGGTCGAGGTTCGTTTCGCTTCCCCGCCGGACCAGATTATCCATAACCACCACGCGATGATTCTTCCCGGCGAGGCGGACGGCCAGCTCGGAACCTACAAAGCCGGCACCTCCGGTGATGAGAATTCGCATCTTTGGCGTTCCCTTCTGACGCGCCGCCGAAGAGTAACAAATAAGAAAAGCCGCCGGCAAACCGGCGCGCCTCCTCGCGCGGCTGCGCCGCCCGGCCGCGAGCGGGGAGCTACGGGAAGGGAATCGCTCAAGGCCCGTCAGAATGCTTCAGCTGCTCCATGTCGCGATGCTCGATCTGATCGAGCGCGTCGCGGCGCCGGAACAGATAGCTGCGCAGCTCGGAGGCCATCTGGCGGGGAACCGCTCGCAGCTGATTGTGCACCACCTCGGACCAGGAAACCGGACCGCGCGCCGGAATCAGGTGCGCGCCCCACTGGAAGATGAGACCAGTGTTCCAAACGATGAACAAGAGCAAAACCGCCGACAGGGCGGCCGAAGCGAAGGCCCGGCTCGGAAACCGCAGCGAGGCAGCCTCGACGAGCGTGGCCAGCCCCAGTACGAAGAACACCGTCAGAGAGACAAAGAAGCGGTTGCCGTAGGAGGAGATTCCCGGCCAATCCGGGTACGCGGCCATGAAATAGTAAAAGCCAGCCAGCACCAGCAGGACCGAGACGCCGACCGCCGGAAATCTGCGCCAGAAGAGAAACAGCCCGGCCACCGAGAACAGAAGAACCGGAGTCCAGGAAAACAGCCCGTGGTTCGCGGAAAAAAGCAGGGCCAGGAACCATGGCGAGCTCCAAGCCCACCGGGTGACCGGGATGTAGCCGGTCTCGAAGGGCCCGCCGTACAGGAAGTATTTGGTGAGGAAGGTGGGCGCGAGGGTGATGAACGTAAGGAGACAGAACGCGGCGTGGCCGACGATTAGCCTCCGGGCGTCCTGGCGGAACGAAGCGCTTTTTGAGGCCTTCCGATAGGCCCGCACGGCTTCCGGCAGGAGCAGCGCGAGCACCAGCACATTGGGGTAGTAGACGTTGAGCATCAACCCCCCAACGAGCGCCAGGACCAGCCACTGGGCGGTCGTTCTCGAATCCATGGTCCTGAGCCAGTACCAGAAAAACAGAGCCACGGCGAACGCGGAGTGCGCGTGCGACCAGGAGGGATTGAAGTACATGTACACCGGAAGCGAGCTGGCCCACCAGATGGCGATCGTCGAGAGCAAGGCAGAGCGCTCGGAAACGAAGCGGCAGGCCACCCGGTAGGACAGGAGCAAAGCGAAAAATCCGTAGACGAGCGTGCCCGCAGCCATGGCCAGGAGATAGGGCGCCGAAAATCCGTCTCGCGCAACCTCAGAGCCGAAGGCGCGGGCCAGGAGAACCCCGGCGTGCGCCAGAAGTAAAAAGGGCGCCCACAGGATGGCCGGGCCCACCGTGAAATGATTTTCTAGATGCCCGGTAGCAGTACGAAACTGCTCCTTGGGGTTGCCCGCCTCGTCGAGACGCGCTTCCCGGAAGCCGGGATTGGCGTGGCGGTAATCCGGAGCAAAATCGAGATTCCCCTGAATGAGCAGCGCCCGGGCAAATGCGTAATAGCCCACACCGTCGCCGCGCACCCAGGGGTTGAGCAAGGGCAAGGAAAGGGCGAGCAAGCAAAGAAGAATGCCCGGGGGCAACCTAGAACGCCCCGGCGCGCCGGAATTTACGCCATTCGACCGCTCCACGACCACGCTGCTCCCCGGAGGCGTTTCCCTGCTGATGAAACTTGGCGAACTCTTCGTCGCCCGGCGAGTTCGCGCCTTCAGGCCGGGGTTCCGGTAACCGCTCGCGGCCGCGACACGGCGGTCTTATCGGCGAGGTAGCGGGAAACCCTATCGATGATCTCTTCTAGGCCGGTCTCGGGACGGAAACCAGTCAAGCGCGTCAGCTTTTCGACCGCAGGCACACGGCGCATCATATCCTCGAAGCCCGGCTCGTAAGCCTGATCGTAGGGAACGTAGGTGATGGGTGACGAACTGCCGGTGCGTTGCTTTACCGCTTTTGCCAGATCGCCGATGCTGATCTCCTCGGTATTTCCGATGTTGACGACTTCGCCGATAGCCCCGTCACAATCCATCAGGCGCACCAGCGCTTCGACCGTGTCGCGCACGTCGCAGAAACAACGCGACTGCGTTCCCGAGCCGTAGACGGTGATGGGTGCCCCGTCCAAGGCCTGCTTTACGAAATTCGGCAGCACCATTCCGTACCGTCCCGTCTGGCGCGGACCCACGGTATTGAACAAGCGCACTACGATGACGGGAACCTTGCGTTCGCGCCAGTAGGACAGCGCGAGGAATTCGTCGAGCGCTTTCGAAGCCGCATAACTCCAGCGTCCCTTGGTGGTGGGGCCGAGTACCAGATCGGCTTCCTCGCGAAACGGCACCTGCGTGCTCTTGCCGTATACCTCCGAGGTGGAGGCGGTGAGCACCAGCTTGCGCTTCTTTTCGGCCGCCTCCAGGATGATCTGCGTGCCGTTCACATTGGTTTCGATGGTACGCACCGGGCTCTCCACAATCAGGCGCACGCCCACGGCGGCGGCCAGATGCACCACCACGTCCGCTTCATCCACCAGTTCGGCCACCAGGCGGCGGTTCTCGATGGCGTCGAGGTGGTAGTCCATTCGCTCGTTCGATTTGAGATGGCGGATGTTCTCCATGCTGCCGGTCGAGAGGTTGTCGAGCAGCACCACGCGGTCGCCGCGGTCGAGCAACCGTTCGGCAAGATGCGAGCCGATAAAACCTGCGCCGCCGGTAATCAAATAGCGCACGTAGCCTCCCAGAAAGAATCACAGTAAGTCGTCGTCGGAATGTTTCGCGCGCGGCGGCTCCGCCGCGCGCTCCTCCTTGGCCGAGTACAGTTCCGCCGCTTCCTGCGGGCCGTATCCGTAGGAATACGGATAGTAGCGGTAGGAATAGTAATAATCCGGTGCCCTCGAATCCACGGCATTCAACACCACCCCGAGCAACCGGCACTTCACGCTGACCAGCAGGTCGCGGGCCCGCGTGAAGGCTTCTTTCGGGGTTTCGCCGCTGCGCACCACCAGCAGCACTCCGTCCGCCTGCACCGACACGATGACCGCGTCGGTAGCGGCCATGATCGGGGGCGAATCGATCACAATGAACTTGAACTGACCGCGCAATTGCTCGAGCGCCTCGCACAGTTTGTGGGAAGACAGGAGGTCCGCGGGATTGGGCGGCAGGGGCCCGGTCGGAATGGCTACCAGGTTGGCGATGGCGGGGTGCGGAACGGTGACCAGCTCGAGGCTCGAGACGCCGGCCAGGTAGGAGCTGAGCCCGGCGTATTTGCTGTCGGTCAAATTGAGCAGGCGCCCCACACCCGGCTTGCGCAAATCGGCGTCGATCAAAAGCGTGCGGTCACCGAGCTGCGCCAGGGTCACCGCCAGGTTCGCCGCGGCCGTCGTTTTGCCCTCGCGAGGCAGTGCGCTGGTTACCAGAATGACTTGCGGCGGGTGCTCCGCCTGCGAGAGCAGCAGGGCGGTTCTGAGAACCCGGAAGGCTTCCGACATCTGCGATTTCGGCAGGTGCTGCGCCACCAGCTCCACGCGCTTTTCGTGCCCGTTTACCGAAGCACGGCCAAGCAACTTCCCTCGCGGAGCTCCCGGCGTATCGTCGGTGAAGGCGGGGACGACGGCGAGCGAAGGCAGGCGGACGAGCGTTTCGATGTCGTCGGGAGTCTTGACCGTGTTGTCCAGATATTCGCGCAGCAGCGCCAGACCAATTCCGCCGACCAGCCCGACCAGCATCGCCAACACGATGGCGCGAGTCTTCGCGGGGCGAACCGGCGTCGAGGGAATCATGGCCGGGTCTACGACGCGGATGTTCGAGCTCTTCAGGCCGGCGGCAATGTTGGCTTCCTTGAGTTTGGTCAGCAAGCCGTCGTACATGGACTTGTCGGCTTCGGCGTTCCGCTTGAGGATGTTGTAATCGATCATGGTCTGGGCCATGGAGCTGACTTCGGCTTTTTGCTGGTTGAGCGCGTCCAGGAGCAATCCCTCGCGCTGCCGCGCGGCGTTGTAGTCGTTTTCAAGCTCGTTCAGAACATTGTGTTCTTCCGCCTCGATCTTCTTGTCGATTTCCTCCGTGCGCGCCTGCAAA
>Ga0306920_100012612_pt1 | contig 11473 bp, 6 predicted proteins | sample flu12Cox44000170_FD_204666 | JGI IMG/M metagenome (GOLD analysis project Ga0306920, IMG submission 204666) | Lab enrichment of tropical soil microbial communities from Luquillo Experimental Forest, Puerto Rico - flux4day.12C.oxic.44.000.170 (v2)... | ecosystem: Environmental > Terrestrial >...
TCCGCCAGGTGCGAGCCAACGCAGAAATAGCCGATCGTCGTGTTAGTCGTTGTACCGAAAATGACGTTGCAGTGCATGAAATAGATCGAAGCGTTCTGGACGGTTCCATCCACGTACACACCGACCACCGTAGGTGCCGTGCTAGCTGACGTGACATAAATCTCTTCGCCGTGGAACTGGGTGTTGCCGACGCAGTACAGCCCAGTGGCGAAATTGAATATGCCCACCCGTCTAACTTTGGTGAACAGGCAGTGCTCAACTCTGATGGCCGGTGCGTTCCCCACGCTGGCCGGAATAGCCATACTCACGGAGAAATCACAAAGCTCGTGATACCCCCACGAATAAATATTGGCGCTGTCACCCTTGACGAGGACCGGAACGAACGTCACGTTCTGGGCGACAGTCAACGACGTATTAGCCTGCCCGGCCCCTTGCAGGGTGATACCTGAACAGAAACCCGTTCCGGTACTTCCGATGGTCAAGCTGGACGTCAGCCGGTAGTTACCGTTAGGCATGAAGACGACACTGCCGCCGGAAGATGCTTGCGCCGCATTGATAGCGGCCTGGATAGCCGAGGTGTCATCATGCACCCCGTCACCTACCGCACCGTAATCTCTGACGTTAAATGTTGTGGTCATGTTGATTTCCCCTTTGTCAGAGCGGGATAGCAGTTATATAGCGGTTACTGAAATAGCCGACGTTGCCGCTGAGTGTTGAGTATTTAAGCTTGAAAGTCGTAGCCCCAGGATTGAGACCGGTGAGTAGTTGAGTACCTGTAACACCATTAGCCGAGCTGAGGGCAGCATACGTCTGGTAAGACACCCCGTTTACCAAGGATGCGGCTATGGTGTTAGCTCCGGATACGGCGAACGTCATATACCCAATTTCATTGGTTACGTTACAAGTTATAGAGGCTTTTATGAAAACCAGCACCATTCCGCTGGACCCCACATTTACCGTTACCTGATCGGTAGTTGTAGCCAAGTCCACCCAAGTATTCGCCGTTGTAGCCTCCTGGGTCGCCACATAAGCGGTCTCCGGACCGGTAATGGGGCCGGAGTCGTAGAGATCGAACGACATCTGAATAGATGGCGCGGGATTGACCAAACTGTAACCACCGCTAAGATATGAGGCGCCTTTTTGACTGACGTGGCTGACGTCCGTATACTGCATACTAAGCCCGGCGAAAGTAGCCGTAAGCGTGTAATCAACGGCCTCGAACGTGAACACATGGTTAACCGAGTCCAGCCAATAATAGAACCCTGTATTTAATCTCCAAACACCGTAGGGCGCAATGTAGTACCAAAGCGGGGAATAAAACCTTTCAAAAGCGGTTTGAACACCCGCTACGAAACAACCTATTTCGAGAACAAACTGGGCCTGGGGAGCGTACGGTATGTAATAAGCGTTACCATCGGGCCAGACACCGTCGAAAGTCGAACGATAATCGTCCGTCAAATATATCGCTGCATACAAATAGGTCGTGCTCGCTGCGTTAACCCGCAGATGCAAATTTCTAACCTCTGGCTGACCATCGCTGAAATTGAGAAGCGTGTCATAAACAGCGGATACCGACTGACTGTCCGTCAACAACGGACTGCCATATACCTGCGACCCGTTAATTGTGGTGAACCCAGACAGGGGCGAAGAGCCGAGCGGTACAGAATAGCTTTTGCCGTTCGCCCCGGCTCCCCCGTAGAAATGGGGCAGCTGGGAATTGATCGCTGAAATTTGCTGGGCTTTGTCATTGATAGCGGCAGCAACCTGCTGCGCAGCTACATCGATCTGAGGATAGCCGACAGGGGCAGTCGTTGCCACCGATTGTGCTGGTGCGCCAGTAAAACCGTTATACATGCCGGTCAAATGCCGGGAAAACAACCCCCCGAAAACATGCGCAGCATTGCCCACCTGAGCTATCTGAGCTATCGGAGCCACAGCGGCAGGCAATGGGGTGCCCTGTATAGCGGCCACTGCATGATCTATAAGCTGCTGGCCAGCAGCCACCGCAGACCCGACATTCACCCCAGCAGCGCCAGCGGCCGACACCGCTTGCTGCGCGGCGTGAGCCGCAGTAATAACCGTCCCATCGACCTGCTGAACCAAGTGAGAGACCGCGTCGATACCCTCTTGGGGGGTGTAGTTGATAAGCCCGTTCCCGAGGTCCGTGAAGCCGGGTACCGACACCGACAACGCCGTCCCGTTGAACTGCGGTAAAGCAGCCGGGAAGAGACCCCTCAGAAGATGAATCAAATCCCCGAACTGCCCCACCCCGATCAGCCCAAGGGCCTTGAGAATCTCATCAAGAAGCTTCTTAATCTCTTCAAACAGATTGACCACATCGCCGATGACCGTCCCGCCGGCCCCGCCGATCAATTGGCTAATATCCGACTGAAGAGTGCCTAGCGGATTGGCGACTAAATTACGAATCTGTGTCTCAAGATGACCAAGCATCCCAAGCAGGGAATCGACCGGCCCCACAAACTCCCCAAGCCCCAAGGCCCTCAGGATAGCGTTGACGACACCGATAAGGATGTCATGCGCCAACCGCGCCAGAAGCTTCTCAATGAGATGGATAGCTTCCTTTAACTCTGCCAGAGCTAGGCCGGTGTCAAAAATATCCTGATGGATCGACGGCAGCGGGGTAATCGGATAAGTCAATTTACGTCACCAGTGGGATGCCGATAACGGTGAACGCAGCCGTTGTGTTATTAATTGACCAGGCATCGGGCGTGGCAGCGGTCTGCGTAGCCTTCACCTGAATAGTCGCCGTAGTCCCCGAAGTCACCACACCATACGCCTGACTGGGACCGACAAGGGCACCAAACCCGGAGTTCAGCGACAGCGACTGCGTGGCCTGGCCGGCGTAACCGCTGACCTGGCCGACAATGTCCCCAACCCGCAACCCCGCAGTCAAGGTCGCCTGCAACTGCACAACGGTATTCAACGTGCCCACCACAATGCCGTAACCCACAACGATAGGTATCCAGTTAAACGTCTGAGAGGCGATACTCATTGAACACACCTGCTGAGTCGCCTGGCCAGAGGTAGACACCGTGGTAATGGTCGACGGATTGACAACAAACGCCCACGGGTACGGCATGTAGTTGAACGCTGTAGGGCCGGTGCTGGTGACCTTGATGATGCTGCCCGCTGCGGCGGCCGGCGACCCACCGATATCGGTACAACCCGCCAGCGTCGAGTTCGTCCCAGCCGCGCCCGTAGCACCCGTGGGAATACCAAAGCCCACCGTGTAGGCAGACGCCGAACCAGGGCCGCCAGCAGACGTCTGAGTAACCGTAGCGGTGGCCGACGAACCAGCCGCAAGGGTAGTAACAGTACCAATGCTGAGGGTGGGCGGCAGACCCGGCTGACCATCCACCAGGGCGGGTAAGTTCCCAAGGCCACCATTGGGCGTCAAGGTCAACGTTGCGACACCGGCACTGGCATTGGAAAAGTTACTAATTGTAACGGTGCCGTCGAAGATGAGCGACGTGCCGCTAATTGATATAGACATAAATTCCTAACCGCTCATCGTGATCGCGTTAACCGCCGCCTCGACACCACTGATCATCTTCACCACCCGCAAAACGGGATTGACCTCCCGCTTGCCATCCCCAACAATGACCTCAACCCGCGAACGAATTTTACGGTTGTCGGTAATTTTGATCGAATAAATGTAATCGGTATACAACTGCCCGCCCAGCACAAACGACACCAATGACCCGATGAACACATCCATGCCGACCTTGTACGGAAAACCATCCACCCAGGTCATCTGGACGCAGTTATATCCCTTTGTGTCAAACATGGCCTGCATAAGGGCAAACCATTCGTCCAGGGTGTATGCGGACGCCCCCGTTTTAGTGAAGTATTCCGGGAAGGCGTATGGTCCGAGGTTCTGGCGACGAGTAAAGTTCTCCTGCTGCTGGAAGGCCAGGATAATATCGTCAAAACTTCCGTTAAGAAGGTCATCTGGTATTCCGGTGAAGCCGATCGTCAGCTCGATCGCGTCGATGATAAAGGTAAGGGTGGCGTTTATTAGATCATCTAGCCATTGTGGAGATTTTCCGCCTCCGATAACCGTGTGGCAAAGAGGCGCATAACCCGTAAGTTTGAAATCAGTCAAGCCACCGGCATTGATGTCATCACCATTGAAGACAACCCAGGACGGAACAAAGTTCACACCCAGCCTCGGCGCAATAGAAACACCTAGGTTCGCCGGATAATACTTACCATGAGGGTTCAAGAACGGCGACAAATCCTGCCCGAGGATACTCGCCTGCAAATCAACAACCGTCTTCACAAGACCATCCACAAACGTGCCGGTCGGACCCGTCACCCCAGAGCGGTCGACACAGCTCACAAGAATGGTCGGCTGCGTCAACGGAATAGCGAACGGCAGAAACGACACACCCATGCTCTGCGTAGCCGGCTGCGGATCACCAGGAAGCCAAAGAGAAGCGGTAAGAACAAGCCCATAGTTGAGCAAGGTGTCCTTAATCAGATCGTGGATCTTATCCATCCGGCCCAGAATCGCCACCCACGGAGAACCATCGAAAATCGGGTTCACAAACTGCACCATTATTGGTGTCATCAACATATCCAACGGATTGCCATGCGACAGCAATATGGTTCCAAACCAGGAACGCCAATCCAGGTCAAGCGAACCCAGGTTATTAAACAATTCCCATATACCCGATTGCAACCGGAAACATTGCTCGGCGATCATCGTGAGGATACAAGTGACCGCGGGGCCAATGTAGATCGCATTCTTGGGAAATTGTATTTCGATGGGTAACAAGAAATTTGGCCATACGAGAATTCGGGAAAACCAAGTGAAGTCGTCAACACATTCAACAGTGAATGTCTTAACCTTCTTCTCCAAGGTGTAGGCATAGGAGTTCACCCGCCCCGACCAGCGCAAAGCACCAACCTGAATCGTGATCGGCACCACCGTGGTAGTGGCCTGCATAATCGCAGGGATAATCGGGTCCGAGCCCTTCAGCACAATCGTCGCAGTGCCCATGTCATTGCGTTTGAACTCGGCCTCTAGCGAGATGTAATCATTGATCTCGCCGATAATCTGATACGTCTTGCCGTAGACAGTGACAACAAGATCCGTTACCTGAGACCTATCCGGCTGGGCGGCCTGCCAAGCCGCCGTTGACGCCGTCGCAGGATCAGAATAAAGAGCCGGTAATAGATTTCCCGGCTGCGTGTAATCCGTCATCTACAGCGGCCAACGCCGCATAGGGGTCAGGGATGCAATGATCTGAGAATTAGCATTCCCATTACTGATCCAGACCGGAATGGACTGCACCTGCGGAAGAACCCCATAGGGAGTACCTGGCACCGGGTTGGTGAACCGGCCACTCATCAGCGAATAAAGATTGCCCTGCGGCGGTATGACGCCAAAGAACGACTCAAACCTCTGCAACAGCGGGGGAACATTATTGTTGGTGGCGAAAGAAATCAATTGCGACAACAACGTCCCGATCGCCCCCGATGAGCCCGGCTGACCCGGGGTCAGGTCGACAACAGACCTATACCGCGGCTCGGTAGTAACAAGCACAATCTGCCCAGGGTTAAGCGGCCCCAACGTAATATAACTCGACGAACCCGGCCCATTACCGAAAGCGAAAGTCCCCGGCCCGTAACATAGATACCTGGGCCACGCCGGCAGATCCCCGATATTCGTCAAAGGCACAAAACCCACCTGGGTCACCCCACCACCAAGGGGGGAGAAAAGCCGCAGCGGGCGGGCAATCACATCCACGAACCCGTGAGCCAGGTTAGTGACATCCTTCACCAACGGGGCAATCTGCTGAGCAGCTAAACTGCCCACAAACTGAAGCTCGTAAGTAACGTGGTTGAACGTACGTCTTAAGTCGTTTACAAGGATGTTCCCTATGCCGAGAGCCGTTTCGAGCGCGGTCTTCACTAAATTCGGCGCGTCAAACGCGTGAATCGCACTACTGACATTGCTGCCGTTGGCCAGCGTGAAACTCCCAACAGGATCCTTGTTGACAACAACATACTGAACCGTATTAGAGTTGAAAACCGAAGTGGAATCGGGCCCGTACCAGAACGAACTGTAGTTCTTGCACGCCCAAGTAAAAGCCTGCTTAAAGGAATAGGTGTAATCTTTGTCGAAAACATCCGAAATGTTCTTGCTGAGCCTGACCGGCGCCCACCATTCACCCAAATCCGGGGTGTGAACAGAAATCACACCCAACTGAGTTGGGTGGCCGGGATTACCAACCGCAGGATCCCACGCACTAATCCACTGACGGATAACGTTACGAATACCCTGCGACGAAGTGCTCGAAGCCTCTAAGGTGAGCATGATCTCAGCCGGCTCATACACGGTGTCGGTCCAGGTGGCGCCATCCTGGCGGGCACCCTTCAGCTCCAACAACTCAAAAGGGGCCATAAGGCCCATGTGCTTACGCAGAACAAGACCGTCCTGCGCACCCGCCATAGGTGCAGCCGGGCCAGCAAGATAGAAAATTGACCCATCCGTGCCGATATAAGAAATCCAGGCCAACTGATTTTGGAGCGCCTGATTCATACCCCACTGAGAAATCGGCCCCGGCGGATAAGTGATACTGGTCAATGGCCTTCCTAGAGGATATGATCTGGCTTATGTCAGACAGCACAGAAGTCGGGCCCGCAGCGAACCCAACAGAACAAATAGCGGTGGACTACCCAGACACCCCGCTGGCGTGGTCGCAGGAGGAGTGGCACATGCCCCGACAGAGGAGGGTCATGTGGTATGTCTTGCCCGCGCTGGTCGCAGCAGGGGTGGCGTTCATGCTGCTGAACAGGCCGGTCGTCGTCACCCAGCCCGCCGTCACCCAGCCGCAGCCGACTACCACTCAGCCGACGCTCCCACCACCGCCGATACCGATCGATGACCAGTTCATCTCAACAATGGCGCAAAGCCACTTCGTCGTCGCAGACCCGGCCGCAATGATTCACTCAGCCCACATCATCTGCGCAAACCTGCTGGATGGCGCCACCAAAGATGACGCCAGCCAGCACGTCTACGAAGCCATGAAAGACTCGGGATACGACTACGAAGACGCGGTACGATATGTGAACATATCGATCCAGTTCTACTGCCCTAGAATTTCGCATTGAGACCGGGGCTCATGTTGACCGCTGTCTGCACAGCCCTGTGCATGCCGTCCCATTCCTGATCATGGTGATTATGGATATCGCCATGAATGTTGATACCCGGCATCACCTGCTTAGCCGCCATAGCACCCTGGTCAAGATCCTGCTTCGGATTCAACTGCATAGCCGACGAACCCGCCATATTATTGGGCCCCTTATGGGCGCCAGCAATACCTAAAGCCATCTTTCCGAAGATGTTCTTCGACGGATCCGCGGCCGGGCTGTCATTCGGCAGGAACGTAGACATCAAACCCTCAATGCCGATACCCACTAACTGGCCGCCATAGCCAACCGCCAAGTTCGCCAACTGGAACAGCTGCTGCGCTACCTGGCCGGAACCGGGAGCGAAAGCATTCGCAGCCATTGAAGCCGCACTCTCGGCCGCCCCAATAAGGCCACCACCGAAACCGAGGCCCTTACCCTCAGCCGTCAAAGGCTGCGAAGGGTTCTCCTTGATGTTCCGATCAGGATGCTCAAACTGGTGCGGCGGAGGCTCATGATGGCCGGCCGCCGTACCCAAATGCTGATCCGGCCTAATCGGGTGATCATCAGAAGGCGGCTTGTAGGTGTGGTATTGCTGCGGTGGCCGCTGAGATGGAACGACCTGGGCGCCGCGATCAGGCGGATTCGGCGGCGGAGGCGGCGGGGGTGCCAAGGGCACAGTGCCACCGACATCAAAGCCGACCACACCACCGCGCGCCCAGCCCTGCCCATAGCCGAAGCCCTGCGGCTGCTGCCTTGTCGAACCGGGCTTTGTTAAGCCGTAGGTAATGGCGTTATTGATCTGGTCAGTCGGATTCCAAATATCTCCACCACCAGCACCAGCGAAAGTCGAAGGCAGGAAGTTGAACAAGCCCTCAACCGTCTGAATACCACCACGCCCATTGGGGTCATGGTCGTTAATGGAATGAGGATCACCACCAGACTCAGTGGTGATCTGGCCCAACAGCGGAGTGATCCACGAGTCGGACATTCCCCGCTGCCGCACAATCTGCGTCACCAGACCACGCCAACGCTCCGCACCGGGCCCAACGGGCATTGACCCAGGAACGCCCACAGTGCCACCACCCGGCGTGCGCTCCCCATAGGGGGAGCCCCGATGCGGGGCGGGCGGCAGGCCAAGCATCTCCCTAACCTTCGGGGGCAAAGTCCTACCATCAGACGTGTATAAACCGCCGCGCCTACCGGCAGAGACGCCAAGAGCCTGCTCAATCTCCTCCGGGCTCATACCCGAAGCCAGCATCTGCTCAACCTCATAGGGCATCCCACCACGGTTAAGCCGGCCACGGTGCCCCATATGCTCACTGGTCGAGTTACTGAACTCCTGCTCAAGCGAATCCAGGGTTTGACTGGAAGCCGTCAAATACTTACCCCACGGCGAATACTTCGCCACACCCCGCGCGAATGAGCCATACATACTCGTAGCCACATGGAACGGATTAGACCAAGGATTAGCATTGAGGGCATTGACACCCGCCTCGCCACCGAGGGCCTGCACCGTCTCGGGCGTAAGAATACCCTCACCGCCACGCAAACCCACAGCCTGACCGTTGGGCAGCATCCCCAAAACTGAGTCGCCACCCGTATCGGGCACGCCCATAAGGGGCTGGCCCATGCCCGCCCGAAGTCCACTAGCGATCGTGCCCCGCCCGTGGTGCGACGAAAGACCCGCGAACACCTCGCCGCCGACGTCATAGCCGACGATGCCACCCCTGGCGTTACCACTCCACCCCTGAGCACCCGGACCCATCGGGATACCGCTAAGGCCACCCTGCGCGGCAATATCGGCACCGGGCCGACCCGCGATCCCGTTACCGACACCAGCACCCGGCGCAAGAGGCGATCCCCCCGGCGCAACCCACGGAACCGGAGAACCATCAGGCCGATGCCCCGTAAGAACCTGCGGAATCGCCGTGATGCCATGAATAAAAGCGTCAGGGTCACCCAGCAGGCCGCCAAAGAAATCGGACAGCATCTGCACCGCCAAGCCAAGAATTCCCAACTTACCGACAACACCAGCGAAGCCGCCCTTAATACCGGCGCCGCCCTCGACAACCGCAGCTGCCGTCTTCCCCTCGGCCGCCGCCAACCCCTCGGCCGCCGTCCCAGCCGCCTTCACGTTGGGGCCGAGACGAGACTCAGTTATCTCCGCTGCCGCCGTCTCCTCGGCCGCCGTTAAAATCTTCGCCCCAGCGGCCGCCTTATTGGCCGAACCGCTCAGTTTACCGAACGACTCCTGAATACCGGCGAAGAAGTTAATGGTCTTCGCCGCGCCCCACAAAAGTACGACATCACCCAACACATCCAACAAAGCATTAGCGACAGTCTTATGCCGATTCAGGAAGTCGGCCATATCCTTCAGGCCATTGATGACATGCTCAATAGTCGGGAGAAGATCATGACCGAACCTTGTAGCCAAGTTACCCGCCGACTGGCCTAACGTATGCCACCTTTGAAGGTCCGAGTCCATACCCTGCTTAAACGCAGCCTCGAAAGCACTCGGATTAGCACCCGCCTTGATACCAGCCGTGCGGTCCTCAAACTGCTTCAACCCACCGGGGGAGCCCAAACCAAGGATCATGGCGATATTGGAGGCGTCGCTAGTGTTGAACATCTGGCCGACAGCGGCCCGAATGTTCTCCGTTAAAGGTATGTTCCGTTTCAGGAACGTACTCGGACCCTCAAGGGCCTGCTGCTGCTTTATGTATTCCGTAATGAGAGGTATGTCGTTTTCGGACAGGTTCGGAATCTCATCGGCCTTCTGTAACAAAGTCTTAGCCTTGAAAGGGCTGATAGCACTCTTCTGGACATCCTCGGTATTAACGAACGCCTGAGCAACAGGCGACATCCGGTCGTAGACCTCTTTTTGCTGCTGCTTCATCAGCTCGTTTTGCGCCATCACGCCCAGATAAATGTTCCCCTGTGGATCCATATTCTGGGCAAGGGCCTGCTGCAACTCCTGCATGGTCCCGGCCAGGCCCTTTTTGCTAAGCTCCAAACCGAGATCTTCCGGGTTCAACTTCAACTGGCTCAACGCTTTAGCGGTAACCGAGTTGGGCTTAGCTAAAGATTTGATGATGTTGTTGATGTTCACCGCGGACTGCTGGCCCGAAGCACCCGTCTGAGATGCCAGGCCCAAAGCCGCGAAAATCTCTTCAGGCTTAATGTTCGACAGCATCGCAGAAGGCTCAACGGAGTGCAAAGACCGCATCGCCTCATCGGGGTTACCCTTGAACTCCGAGATGAAAGCACCCAGCATGCCGGCGACACCGGCAGAGCCCTCGGGCCCTACCCGATAATCGTGCATTGTGGTCGTCGTGCCCTGAAGGGCCTCTTCATTGCTGATCCTGCCGCCAGTGATCCGCGACAACTTCAGCGCATTAGTCACGATATCAATGGCGTCCTGGCCGCGATAAGGCTTACCAGTTGTCTGGTTGGTCGCCGTCTCGGCAGTGAGATACATCTTAGCGATTTCCTGCCGATTAACGCCCGTCTCCGCGGCCTGCTGATAAACAGCCTGCGTAATCAGGTTGATATTCGCCTGAGACTCATGCTGAAGTGAAGCCAGGGTGTTGAGCGTGTTCTGCATCTCCGCAGCACTTCTAACGCTCTCGCCCACGAAAGTGGCACCACCTAGTAAGGCGCCCCACCCGGCGATGTTGGCGCCACGGGGGATCGGTATCGGAACACCACGGCCACCGCGGCGAGACCCAACTTCCTCTTCTTCCTCGTGGCGGCCACCACTTCTATCCGGCGCCACGGCGGCGATACGGGCGTCGCTCAGACGTTGAGCCTCGGCGATACGGCCCTGAGACTCCAACATCTTCGCTTCATATTCCCGCTGAACAGCAAGCATCTCATCAGAGGTGTACCTGAAGCCCTGAAGACGGAGATTATTAATCTCCATCTCCTTCTGCTGAAGATCCCGAAAACCGATCTCCATTTCCCGATACGCCGCCTCGGCAGTCTGAACAATCTCATCAAACTGCACCTTGAAGTCTCGGCCGATAGTAGCGGTAGTCTCGGAGAACGACCGGGAACAATCCTCCCCGGCCTTCTTCCAAACCCCAATAGCATCCCTGGCGGCACGCTCGGCTGACGGCAGATTGAAGCGCGAGAAGATGTCGATAAAAAGCGCGCCGAGATCAGCCATCGGTACCCCTATTCAGTTATTCCTAAAAGCCTAGCCTTGATGTGATCACGAACAGCCTCATGCTTACCCCGCAGCGAATCCTCCGCCCTCTCCTGCGCAGGAGAAACAACCGGATCCACATCCATCTTCACATCAGCATGA